>JFJP01022277.1_pt1 | contig 15312 bp, 15 predicted proteins | sample 431651 | NCBI WGS metagenome assembly JFJP01 (sample SAMN02602958, study PRJNA72255) | Microbial mat metagenome, whole genome shotgun sequencing project. | biome: fresh water; feature: sink hole; material: water; isolation source: purple microbial (photo- and chemosynthetic) mats found in...
TTCGAACTGCTTCGTATTATCAGCCATCGGTTTTCCGTCACTTTCAGGATAGATAACTTCTTTCCGGGCATCCGCTCTCCGCTTTTTCGGCGCTTTTTCCGATCCCCCGCCATACTGATCGCTTCTTGCAATATATTCTGTGTAATCTGCTATGATCCGGCTCATATATAACTCCTGCGTCATAAAGTGTATTCTCTTCTGTTACGCATCCCCCAGATACGCCATAATCACCTTCTCATTTTTCTGAATCTCCGAAGGTATATCTTCAGCAATTTTCGTGCCATGATCCAGTACAAGAATTTTATCGGCAATATCCATCACCAACGACATGTCATGCTCGATCAGCATAATCGTAAGTCCGTTCTGTTTCAAGGATAAAATCAGTGAAGCAAGTTCCCATGTCTCCTGAGCGTTGAGTCCGGCTGCCGGTTCATCAAGCAATATCAGCTTGGGGCTGCCTGCCAAAACCCGCGCAATATCTGTCAGACGCTGCTGCCCGAAAGACAAACTTCCGGCAATATCGGACGCTTTTTCTTTCAAACCGATCATATCAAGAGCATGATATGCCTGACGGGTAATATCCCGTTCCTCTTCAAGAAAACAGCGGGTTCTGAACGCTGCGGACATAATACCGCAAAAATATCGGGGATGACATCCCACCTTCACATTGTCCAGCACGGTCATCGAATCAAAAAGGCTGACGGTCTGAAATGTTCTTACCATGCCTTTTTCGGCAATAACATGCGTCGCCAGCCCGGAAACAGACTCGCCGTCAAATTGTATTTCTCCGGCATCTGCGGGGATAAGCCCGCTTAACAAATTGAAAGTGGTTGTTTTTCCCGCGCCGTTAGGTCCGATGACAGCAAAAATTTCATTCGGATTCACCTCAAATGAAAGATCGTTGACTACGGTCATTCTTCCGAAGTCCTTATGCAGATTGCGGACGGTCAGCACTCTTTTTTATTCCTTATTATCTGCTATGTAATTTAACGGTTTGAAAAATCATCACTGAAACTAAGATAAGTCCGTACATCGCCATTTCAATATCGCTCGTATTCAGTCCGTGAAGCAGACTGCCCGCCATTCGCAATATTTCAGGAAGAACAGACAATCCCACCGCTCCGAACAATGCTCCCCATAAACTGCCCATTCCGCCGATAACCACCATCGTCAGCAATTTGACCGACAGCATAAAATGACACACATCATCCGGGTTTAAGTAAAAAAGCGGCGAGCAGTGTGCATAGAGACATCCGGCAATGCCCGCATATATGCCGCTTAATACAAATACCTGCAATTTACAGCGATAGACATTGACGCCCAAAACGCTTGCCGTAACTTCGCTTTTATGAATTGCCGTCAATGCTCTGCCGAATCGGGAATCCATGATATTTGTGCTGAATACGAATAACATAAACACCACAGCCCAGATCACATAATACTGAGACCTGTCCGAATCAGCAGACAATGAAAAAATCCCCAGCGGCGCAATATTTGAAATCCCCGTGATTCCGCCGGTAATTCCGCCCGGATCAGCTTTGATCAGAGAGTATGAAATAAGCCCTATGCCCAAAGTTGCCATTGCAAGATAATGTTCTTTAAGCTTCAATGTCGGCAGCCCGATCAGAAACGCCGCAAGCCCGGTTATTGCTATCGAAGGGACAAAACAGACTATCGGCGGCAGTCCGTATAGGGTGGACAGAATCGCCGACGAATAAGCGCCTATGGAAAACAGAATCGCCGACGAATAAGCGCCTATGGAAAAAAATGCCGCATGACCTAATGAAATCTGCCCCGCATATCCTATCAGCAATTGCAGCCCCAGTACGATGATGACATGAATGCCGCACATTGCCAGCATAGACACATAATATGATAATCGCCCTGAAAATACAACCGGTATAAAAACAATCACCGCAATAAATATCAGATAGTGTTTGAACCGGCTCATCTTTGCCCCATGATGCCGCAGGGTCTGATATAAATGACCAACAGAAAAATCGAAAAGGCAATCGCATCTTTATATCCTGAAAATAAATAGCTGCCGAATGTTTCCAGCAATCCCAGCAATAATCCTCCGATGACCGCGCCGGGACCGCTCCCGAGTCCGCCCAGTATCACCGCACAAAAGCCTTTCAAACCGAGTTCCGTTCCTCTGAACCATGACATCTGGGTAGCCGGTGTAACCATAATTCCGGCAATTGCGCCAAGCATCGCGCTCATGCCGAAAGACCACCGCGACATCCTGTCAACGTCAATGCCGACAACGCAGGATGCTTCACGGTTATCCGCGCAGGCTCTCATGGCTTTGCCCCGAATCGTAAAATGGAAAAACAGGGATAAGCCCACCATCATAACAACTGCCGCGCCGATAATCCATAAACTTTGTCCCGGAACTGACGCGCCGAATATCCGTATCGTCTCATCGCCTGAAAACGGCGGATAAGTGAAGCTGTCTTTGGTAACAAACGCCGCCGCCGCTTTAAGCATAATCGAAATGCCAATCGTGATGATAATCAGCGTTACAATTGAAGCATTCCGTGCCGGATGAATCGCAAGCCGCTCAATCAGCAGCCCGATCATAACCACTATCAGCACAGACCCGAAAAATCCCAAAAATAATGGCAGATGAAGCATGTTTGTCGCATACACCATCAGCATCCCGCCAAGCATGATAAATTCGCCCTGAGCAAAATTGATAATGCCGGTCGTGTTATAAATAATCGTGAAGCCCAGCGCAATCAGCGCGTAAATGCTGCCGATAGTCAGCCCGCTCAGAATATATTGAAGCATCCCGCAAAATCCTCATTTCAAATCTTAAATCCTTATCTTAACCTATTTGTTTTCAAAAAGCTACTGATTATCTGTCGGTGGTGCGATTCAAGTGTTGGTAACCCCTCCCCCAGCCCCTCCCCGGAACGGAGAGGGGAGTCTCAAATCTCTCCCCCTGCCCTCTCAGGGAAGGGGGACGGGGGGTTAGGTCGGATGCATAAGGTGAATAATGAGTATCGGGATATGCGGGTAAGAGCGCTTTGTTCGTTTTTTTCCTGTCTTACAAGCTTTCCTTAAAATTATCAAATCGGATCCGTAATTTTGATATTGAGAAATTTAATTCCGTGTTATATTCTTATCCGAAACAGATTGAAAGCATCGGGGCAGATAAGGATAAAAAACTATGAGCGAAAGACCTGCAAAAAAACTTACGATTCTGATTGTTGATGATAATCCCAAAAACATTCAGGTTGCGGCAAGCATGTTAAGCAGACAGGGCTATCAGATAGCGTTTGACAAAGACGGGGAAAGTGCGTTGCAGCATATAAACGTCCTGAAAGCCGATCTGATTCTTTTAGATATTATGATGCCGGGAATAGACGGATATGAAGTCTGCCGCCGTCTTAAAAACAATCCTGAGACAGAAAGTATACCGGTAGTTTTTTTAACTGCCAAAACCGATACCGAAAGCATTGTCAGAGGGTTTGAGGTCGGAGGCGTGGATTATATCACAAAGCCGTTCAATGAAGCTGAATTGCTGGCAAGGGTAAAGACGCATCTGAAATTAAAACAGGCTGACAGTCAGTTAAGAGCGATGAATGCTGCCAAAGATAAATTTTTTTCTATCATTGCCCATGATTTGAGAAGCCCGTTCAATGTTCTGATCACAGGGCTTGATCGGATAATCCGGTATTTTGACACATTATCCGAAGATGAGAAAAGAGAATCTCTGAAAACTATGAGAGAAAATTCTCATAATACATTTAAACTGATTGATAATTTACTGACATGGTCAAGGTCTCAGATCGGACATATCGCTTGCAATCCTGAAATCATTCATATTCACAATATTGTGAATGAAACGCTGGTATTGATGAATAAAAATGCTGCGGATAAAAATATCTGTCTGCTCAGCCGGATTCAGGATAAGACGATGGTTTATGCAGATATAAACATGATAACGACGGTTATACGCAATCTGGTGAGCAATGCTGTCAAATACACAACAGAAGGCGGAACAGTTACACTTTCGGCAAAAGAAATCGCTGATACATGGGAAATTTCAATCTCAGACAGCGGCATCGGAATTCCGCCGGAATATATACGGAATCTTTTCAGAATTGACGTTAACCATTCCACCCCCGGAACAGCACAGGAACAAGGCACAGGGCTGGGACTGAATCTGTGCAAAGAGTTTGTGGAAAGAAACAGCGGAAAAATCGGGATGGAAAGCGAGGTCGGCAAAGGAAGCCGGTTTTATTTCACATTACCCAAACCGCTCTGTACCGAACCGGTTTATCAGGCGATTTCTGCTGAATCGCTTATACCGCCTTCGCAGGAAGATTTGGATAAGCTGCTTGCGTTTGCCAAAATAGGCGACATTGATGCCATCCGACAGAAAGCCGATGCGCTGTTGCAGAAAGATAAACAGTTGATACCGTTTGCGGAAGAACTCAGGCGGTTGACAAAAGAATTTCAGATCGGTAAAATTCGGACATTGTTGAACTTGTTCAGGTAGTTACGGATTTCTTTGTTTTTTCATCAGACAGCATTTTTTGTATTTTTTCCCGCTGCCGCAGGGACACGGATCATTCCGCCCGATCTTCTGCTTTCCCGCAAGCCTCGGTTGGGAAGATGAGGGAGGAAACAGCAGAGGCTTTTTACTGTTTGTTTTTTCTATCAGGATATTGTAATAATTACAATATGATTTCAGAAATTCTTCCGGAGTAAGTTCCGAATTGTCCCAGAATCCGAATGAATTCATATAAGGCTTTCCCGATTCCAATATATCCGAAGCTTTTTCCGGACTTTCGTTTTTTTCGGCAATCTCGGCAAGCGTGTAATATGCCTGAATATAAGAAGGATCAATTCTGATAAGTTTTTCAAAACACTCCATGGATCGGGTATACTGAGCCGCATGGAAAAAAATATTTCCCAGACCGAGATAATTTCGGGGATCCTTCGGGTCTTTTTCAATGCTCTTCCGATACATGTCAATGGCACTATCTATATCTGTGGCTTTGCCCTTAGCCATGATTTTTCCGATCTGAAGCGGACTTTGCTCAATGGCTTCTTCTTTTTCTTCGGCGGATTTGTCAGACATGGACACCAGCCGCATCAGTTCCGCGCTGACCACGATATTGCCTTTATTCGTAAGCTCGAACTCGGAAATTTCGTTGCAATTGATACATCTGATTTCCTGAGCAACATAAGGCTTTCCGGTATCGCTCATAATCACTCTGTGCAGATGATACATGCTTTCATCTCCGCAGCTTTTGCATCTCAGTTCCGCATTAAGATACGGCGGTGCTGCCGACTTTACCAATTCATTGAATGGCTTCCCGAATTTTTGCTTCAGTTCTTTTCTGCGGCTGTAATATTCCTGAAGAAACTTATCTGTTTCAGGCGTTTTTCCGCGATTGAGCAGACTGATGACCAGATAAGCATCATCAATAAGTTCCTGCCCCTTGTTCACTTTGGGCTTGAGCCGTTCAAGCCATGTTTCGCTGCAAATTGCCCCGCAGGCACTCAGAAGCATTTCTTTTTCAATTTTCCAAAGCGAATCGAAATATCTGTCAATAAATTCAAAAGCCTTATGACCACCGACTTTTTCTGCGACAGACATTGCCGAAATCAATATCTGTTCATTCAACGCATCATAATTGCTGATAAAATAATCTATGGCGCGGTCTTTGTATTTCAGCAGCATGTCCTCGCCGGTTTCATAAATAAACTCATAATTTTCAATGTCGGATATTGCATCTGTCAGAGGTTTGAGAAACTCGTCATAGCCCAATTCTCCCATAATTCTGAGAACATGACTGCCGCCCAGACGGTCATCTGCTTTTTTCATTGCATCTGTCAGATGCCGGATAACAAGAGCTTTATCCTGAGATTTGAAGAATGCAGCAAATGCGTCAGGGTGCGGAAGGGTTTCAATATCGGTTGTCAGAACTGCTGTCGCCTCTGCTACGGAATAGCCGGACAGATCAAGGCTTTCTTTTCGCAGAGACGCCATCAGAGCGGCTAAAAACATGGCATACAGATACGGCTGCTGTTTTTTCCTGTGAAGTTTTTCAAGAAGTTCTTTGTTACCGGCTATCTGATGCAGGGTCATTCTTGCCTGCTCATTGCTGATAATCTCTTTGTGTTTATCAAAAAAGGCGAGGATAAATTCTTTGTAATTCGCTGAAAAAGGGAGGAATTTATTGTCGCCTTTTCGGATTTTGGTTATGGCGTCCTTCAGATCAGTCGGCGGGATAGTGTCGTTGTAAAACGTCTTTATTGCCGACAAAGACAGGTCTGTATATCCGTCAATAATGTCGGCAAGCAGCTCGTATTCTTCACGCGGAAATCCCAGAACCCTGATCAGTCCGGTTATCGCATCTCTGTATTGCTCATTTTCATCCGAAAGATCAAGGATATGTTCCTCAAAAAGTCTGTCAGATTCAGGATGCCGATACTTCCGAGTCAGTTCAAGAATATCAAAAACATGACCGACACTTTTACCGCTGAGAGAAGCCTCAATAATCATTCCGGCAATATCTTTCGCATCTTCATCTGAAAGATAAGGGAGGCTCTTCAATATCCCTTCCCATTTTCCCCAATCCTTTTCATCATATTCTTTGCTACAGAATTTCTTAAACAATGCAACAGCAGCCTTGGGATCAAGCTGTGCGATAACTTTTGCGGATTCATCTTCCAGATAGAACAATAGCTCTGATTCAGCCCATTTTTCAATCATTACGGGAAGGGCTTTTGTGAATCTGCGAACAGGGATGTCTCTGAACATCAGAAATTTATCAGTAGATGATAAATCAGAATGTTCAAGCATGTAAGCAATATTTTCTTCATTAAAGACCCGCTCTTCGATCAGCCGGGCGGTTTCTTCATCGCCGGTTTTTTGGCAATCCAGAAAACGATGCAAAGCCCATTCGACCAGAATCGGTTCTTTGAAATCAATATTTTCAATAAGTTTTGCAATGGTCATGATGTTTATCCTCCTCAGAACAAAAGATTTTTAAATCCGAATCATGCCGTAATATATCCGATTAACGGCGACTGTTGTCATGTTATTCTGTATCAGAAATTCAACTTGCTGAACAGCCTCATAAGCCTTTGCCATCCGGTGTTCGATAAGATTATTTCTGCTTTGATCATCAAGCGTCATAGAGCAATTCCTTTGCTGAGAGCATTAATGATAAATGGCTGTTTCCCTGTTTTTTTATCAAGTTCATTTACGGATACTGTTTTTATATCCGTTAAAATATTGTATTTCAAGTCAATATCATAACACGCAGAAGAAATTCTTTTCCGCATTCGCCAATCATGAGGATTTTTGAGAATAACTAAAATATCATAGTCAGAATCTGCTCTGAAAGTTCCTTCGGAGCGAGAACCGTAAAGAATAACCTTCTGAATTTCATTCCCGAATTTTACCGAAAGCAATGTTTTAATTTCTTTCAACAACATCATGTTATCCATAATATCAGCTCCGTGCATTTCATTATCGCTCATTTATACCACCGCTTTTATCCATAAGCAACCATAAAGTTTTGTTGAATTTTAAGAAACAGAAACCTTGCAATCTATCTGATTTGTTGTATAAGATCAGAAAGGTTCCGTATTTATGAAGCGATAAGGGGAAAAGGCAATGTCAGGAATGAGACTCAGTGTAAAGCTGATAGGCGGTTTCAGTATTGTGGCAATCATTACCCTGATAGTCGGACTCAACGGCTGGATGACGACAAATCAGGTAGCTGATAAATTGAACATGGTGGCGTATCAGAGTATGCCAAGCGTTCAGAATCTGTTAGTTCTTCAAAAAGGCGCGACAGCGATTCGGGTAGCGATTCGTACGCTGCTCAATCCCAAACTTGATCCGTCAGATCGCAAAAGACAATATGAAAATATCGCAGATGCCCGGGATGCGTATACGAAAGCATGGAAGGTTTTTGAAGGGATTCAGAACTCTTCCGAAGAATCTGCGTTATGGAAGCAGTTTGTTCCGAAGTGGCTGGAATACAGAGAAGAAAATGATAAGTTTTTCAAACTCAGCAGAGATTTGGAAAAAACCGGCATACCGGATCCGGAGCAATTGCTATGGGAACTTGAACAGATCAGAGGAGACCATTACAAACTTATCAGCAATGTGTCAAAAGCGATTCTGATGAAAACGGATTTTGACGGGGGCGAAGAAGCGGCTCATACCGCGCCGGAGAATCTGATAAACGCTTATAAAGGCAATAATACCGGATTCAGACAGGCATTGAACGACATTGTTCCCTTCCGTGTTTCATTTCATAATACGGTAAAAACAATCAGAGAAATGGTAAAAAAAGGAGATTATGACGCTGCCATCGCGGCTTATACCGGAAAACTGATTCCGGATTCTGAAGAAATTATGAAGTATTTCAATCTGCTTAAACAAGAGGCAGACAAGGCGGAGCATATTTTTTCTCTTATGAATCAGCAGGCTATGATACATTCTTATCAGAAGCAGCTTGAAGCTCTGCCGCTGCTGGATAAGCTTGTAGAAGTTAATGGAAAAGAGGTTGAAGAAGCAAGCAGAATTGCTGAAAAAGCAGCCAAACGCGCCAAAATGATTTCTATTATCGGAATGGCTGCGGGTGCGATAACCGCTTTGTTATTGGGTATCGGTTTCAGCCTGATGATAACCGTACCTATCCATCGCATTGTTGAGGGGCTTTTCTGCGGCGCGGAGCAGGTAGTTGATGCGGCAAAGCAGGTGGGAGCATCCAGTCAGCATTTGGCAGAAGGAACATCGGATCAGGCTGCTGCGATTGAGCAGATATCTTCATCTCTTGAAGAAATGTCTGCTATGACGCGGCAGAATGCTGAAAATGCCGGTCAGGCAAATATCTGTGTATCAGAAACCTCGGATATGGTCGGGAATACTCAGGTTTCCATGAATGAACTGACGGTTTTTATGAAAGAAATCTCCGAAGCGAGCAGACAGACACAGAAAATTGTGAAAACGATTGATGGAATTGCGTTTCAGACCAATCTCCTTGCGCTGAATGCTGCGATTGAAGCTGCGCGTACCGGCGAAGCAGGATCGGGGTTTGCTGTTGTGGCGGATGAAGTGCGCGGACTTGCATTGCGGGCATCAGAAGCTGCCAAAAATACTGCCGCACTGACAGAAATTACAGTTACAAAGATCAGTTCCGGTGCTGACATTGTATCAAAGGCAAAAGATGTGTTTGAAAAGGTGGCAGCCGGAGCAAAGAAAGCTGCAGAAATGGTCAGAGGCATAACCACAGCATCAGATGAGCAGGCGCATGGCATTGATCTGATTAACAAGGCAATTGCAGAGGTGGATAAAGTAACCCAGCAGAATGCCGCCAATGCTGAAGAATGCGCTGCAACCTCAGAAGAGATGAACGCACATTCATTGAGTATGGAAGCGTTTGCAGCAGAATTGCTCGTTCTGGTGAGCGGCCGAACAGACAGGAGATGAACATGCTTAAAAAAATATGGCTTATAATTGCAGTAATCATAACGATGAGTTTATCCGCCCATGCTGAAGAAAAGATAAATTACCGGCTCAAATGGCTGTTCAATACCAGCGCGGTGGGCGATTTATATGCAGATACCGGCGGATTTTTCAAAAGAAACGGCTTGGATGTCAGCGTAAAAGCAGGCGGTCCGGAGCGGGATGCGATTCGGGAACTTGAATTGGGTCATGCGGATTTCGGCGTGGCATCTGCGGATCAGGTGATTCGGGCGGTATCCAAAGGCTCACCGATCATCGTGATTGCCCAACTGTTTCAAATCAATCCCCTGCAATGGATATATCGCGCCGCCAAGCCGCCGATTAAAACCCCTGCTGATTTGAAAGGCAGAGTCATCGGCATCACTTATGGCGGAAATGATGAAATCATTATGCGTACCCTCCTTGCCAAAGCCGGTTTGACAGAACGGGATGTGAAATTTTACAGCGTCCGTTATGATTACACGCCGTTTTATCAGGATAAAACAGAACTTTGGCCCGTGTATCGCAATGCTCAGGGACCGATTCTTGAGGACGATTCTTGAGGACAAATCAGGCAAAGAAGCACTCCGATATTTCAATCCGGCAGATTTCGGGATTCGGTTTGCTGCCAATTCCGTGATTACTTCGGCGCGAATGCTTAAAGAACATCCTGAAACAGTTAAAAAATTTGCCAATGCCCTTCTGGATGGGTGGCAAGCGGCGGTTGATCCGGTCAATACCGCAAAAGCATTGAAAATTTTGGAACAATCTGACAGAGATACGCCGTCGGGGATTCGGGAGAAGCAGTTGACGCTCACCAGAGAGATCGTCAAGCCCGAACCCGCTTCGATTGTAGGAAAAATTGATATACAGGCTTGGACGCAGACTGAAAAAATCATGCTTGATCAGAAGCAGATTCCCAAGCCCGTGTTTATAGAAAAGGTATTATCTGATGCGACAATCCCAAACCATTGATTTCAAAGAGATTGGTCCTGTATATTTTGAGCGCAGTTTTCGGGCAAAGCGGCTGAATATTTCCATCAGAGCGCCCGGCAAGGTGCGGGTCGGCGTTCCCCAAACCGTAACTCTGGATCAGGCAAAGATATTTGTCAGATGCCATATCGAATGGATACAGAAGCATTTGAACAGATTACACAAAGAAGCCGCGCTGCCGCGCCCTTCAAATATTCTCAACACCCTTGAAAAGCTTGCGGCTGAAGAAAAAATCACAAAGCGGGTGAATGACCTTGCCAAGCGATACGGCTTTGCATTCAATAAGCTGACTATCCGAAGTCAGAAAACAAAATGGGGCAGTTGTTCAAGTAAAAATAATCTGAGCCTGAACATGAAGCTTGCGCGGTTGCCGCAGGAGTTGATGGATTATGTGATTGTGCATGAATTGGTGCATACCCGAATCAAAAATCACAGCCGGGAATTTTGGAGCGAGTTGGAAAAGTACATGCCGGACGCAAGGCTGAAGGATTCTGAGTTGAATAAGTATAATCTCAGGTTGTTATAATCTCAGAACTTCCCGTGCCGTCCGAATGTTCTGAATTGCTGTCAGGTTATTTTCCAAGGGTTAATGATAGGAACATTGCCAGCCTCAAAATCGCTTTCATTCCGGGTCGCTACTGTGAGTTTGTGAGCAGCGGCTGTGGCAGCAAGCAGACTGTCAACAGAAGACATCGGTTTTCCCGACTTTTCCGCATTTCCCTGAATAGTTCCCCAGTTTTCTGCAATATTGAGATCAATCAGTAAAATACGTTCGCTATATTGTCGCAAAAGAGCATCAAGCCACGCTGTCAATCGCTGCTTTTTTCCCGATTCTTTTAATTTTGTCAGCCCTTTTCTGATTTCTCCGATTGTAATGACGCTGATAAATAACGAATCCGATGGAATACTTTTTAACCATCTGATAACATTATCATTCTGAATCGGTTTGGTCAGTTCGGAAATAACGCATGTATCCAACAAATATTTCACAGATCAATATCCCTTGAAAAATCTTTTTGCCGCTCAGGTTCAAAGTTTTCGTCCAGTTTGGGGCAGCTTAACAGAAATTCCGTAAAATCGGTCTTATCAGAAATCAGATCTTCGTATTCTCTGACAGAAATGATAACCACCGTTTCAACTCCCTGTCGGATGATATACTGAGGTCCCTGTATCATGGCTTTATTAATGAGTTTGGCAAACTGTCTTTCGGCATCCTGAATTTTCCACACAGTTTTCATAGTAAAATCCTTTTTCAGTTTTCATAGTAAAATCCTTTTTATAATGAATTCTTATATTCACGCAACTTATTATAGGCTTCTGTAGCTGACGAAACTGGCATAGGCGGTTTTTGTAATGAAGCAAATAAGCTATAATATTTTTCAAATTTATTTTTATCCTTTCTTAAATCCCAACTCCAATCAGAAATATCTGGCTCTAATGTTCGAATCATAATTCTTTTATATAAATGATCATTTATAACTAATATTGTATTCTCACAAATTTGATAAACTTGATATAGTTGATTTATATTTAAAACAAGAGGTTTTTCTAAACAATCCAAGTGGCTTTCCAGCCCAAACTTAATAGCATTATTACTGCCTAATTTTCCAAATCTATGAACAATACAATGTCTTAATTGGCAAATCTTCTCAAATTCCGATAAAACCTTTTCTACTTCTTGTGGTGTATGTCCTTTAAGCCCTAAAAAATCTTTAAAAGCGTCAATTATATTTTTTTTGCTTGCGAAAGAACAATTTTCCAGCAAGGCTTCAGGCAATAATTCCTTACTATAGTGGATTGCTGCGCCAAAAGTCAGCATTTGGTTTTCACTTGCCAAACGGCTACGTCTATCTATTACAATAAGCTGTCGAATCAACTCACGAAAGTAACTTTCAGATGCTGAAACATAACCAAGTAAAATAAGATTATTCTGTGTTTTTTTCAAATCTGCTGTAAACATCGTTACACTATCAATTTTTGTGTTTAATAGATTTAAATCTCTTATTTTAATAAAAAATTTATCAATAGGCGATTCAACTGTTTCTAAATAAGCGACATCAAAGTAAGCTGTAGTATCAGCGGCAGGAATAGTAATACCCGTTGCATTCACTCTATATTGATATTCAGATCGATGTTTTGGCATTAGGCTAAAAACTCCTCATAAATATTTTTATACACTTTATTAACTATTTCATAAATTTTATTAGATTTTACCTTTCCAATACCGTGAGCTTTCTTTAATTCTGACGCAGGACCTTGAGATATCAAAATATCTTCAACTATTCTGATTTGGGTCTCTTTTATTATAGCTTCCTTCTGCCATTTCGGAATCGGCAAATCTTCTATTTTCAATTTTAGGCATGCTTCAAAAGCAGATTGCCCTATCAAGGGATTACCACAATTATGGCAAAATTTTTGCCCCTCAGTCAATCTTTCTGTTCCACACTTACTACAAGCAGGAAGATTTAGCCTAATATTGTTTAGTTGATTCTCATCTAAGAATGATTTAATTTGCTTTCTTAGAGGTCGTTTATTCGTTTTCTTGTTTATAAACAAAATAATTTCCTTAGCATTAAATCCTTTGGTAAAACTAAAAGCTCGATTTTGAATTAAAAAAAGAAAATGAGGCATATATCTATTAAACATTCTATCCGGACCATCATGCAAAGGACCTATTTCATATAAAAAACCAGCCTCTATTAAGAATTTTATCATTCTACCGACCCGATGAGTTTCCGGTTCTTCCATTATACCTACACATACTTGTTTTTCATCAGGATTACTTTGATTTGCTTTGGTTAATTCGTTTATTATTTTGTCAAACAGATTTAATCCTGTCCTAATTATAGATGAATATTGAGGAATCTTTAGTGCTAAAGAAAGATATTCTTGTTGTAATAACTCTTTTTGGTCATTAATCACATTATTAAATTTTTGTTGAATGGTTTTCCCTTTATCTTTCTGATAGTTTCTCATTAATGTTATGAATGCCCTTGGAATTCCAAAAGAAGCAAATTTTAATAACTCAATTATATCTTTTTCTATTTGGATATCAACAAATCTTCTTTCTAACATCTGATCCATAAAAGTAGAATAAGATTCATCATCAACTTTTAGCCATGCAAGTATATTTTCTGCATCCTGCCCGATATGAAATCGAGGACCATACTGTGTTGTTCCTGGATATACCGATGCTTTTGGAGAAATATGCAGTGTCTTTAGACTTCTGAATATGTCAAAAAATTCAATCATATAATCTGGTGTTAGTGTCAAAGCGGCATCATCAAGTATTAATATTGCCCGCTTCCTACCAATTTTCTGTGTAAGATTTTCAATTATATCTATCGTTTTTTGAATACTTAAAAATTTGATTAATTTGTCAAATTCCGGCAATTCTTTGTATCTTTCGGCTTTTTCGATAAAACTTCTAAGCTCTTTCTCATTTAAATGTTCATTATATAACAGTTTAACATTATTATTCTTTTTTAAAATATTTAGCATTTCATAGCAGCTCAATATTATCTTAGATAAAACCCAAGCATGGAAAATATTTATTGCATTTGATGCATTAAATAATAATGGCTCTAAACGATAATAGCTTCCAAAAGTAACATACAGCGCAAATGGTTTTTCATTATTTTTAATGCATTCAAAATAGGCATGCTTTAACTGGTGTGTTTTACCAGTTCCTCTTGGACCAACAATTAATTTAGCTCCTCTTCCGATGATGCTCTTTTGGATAGTGTTAAAAAAATCATTTTCAACAGTCCATTTTAACAAATCCTGTTCATCAATAAAATCTGCACGTTCTTCAAATTTTTTGTCTGTTGAGTCCATAAACACCCTCTTTGATTAACACTTTTGAATACCAGATAAGTATTCAAAAAATTCGGTTTTATCCAAGTTTTGCGAAGTCTTTATCAATGGTAAGAAATCTATACTACTCAATCTTACTCTGTATTGTTAAAGACATGATAGAAACATTCAAATTCCATAAGCATCAAACCTGAGCCTCATTTCAGGGATGCAATGATTTTACTATTCAAACTCTTGTAAGTCAAGATATAATTGGTCATGCAATTTTCGGGAGTGATAGGAAGAATTGTTCTGAGAGGATTTCACACCTTCAGAACTTATCAAACGCAATCATATTCGGCTCAACACCTATGCCATCCAGCATCCTGATAATCGCATCCAGCATGGGCGGCGGTCCGCAGCGGCGGTCCGCAGAGATAATATTCGATTTCTGTCGGATCGTCATGCTTGGAAAGATAATCATTATACAGGCAGTTATGCACATATCCGGTCATGCCTGTCCAATTATCTTCAGTCTGGGGATCAGACAGCGCGACAAAATAGGAAAAATTCCTGTGATCCTGCGCCAGTTCCTTAAATTCCTCATCATAAAACATTTCCGCTTTTGATCGTGCGCCATACCAGAACGTCATGGTGCGCGGCGTTTTCACATACAGCAGTTGATCCCGAATCTGACTTCGCAGCGGCGCCATGCCCGCGCCGACTTCGCAGCGGCGCCATGCCCGCGCCCCCGCCGATAAAGCACATTTCCCGATTCGTATTTTTTACCTTAAATTCTCCGTAAGGTCCGCTTAACATCACCCGGTCGCCTTCTTTCAGATGAAACACATACGAAGACCCGACACCCGGCGGAATCTCTTTTCCGGGCGGCGGCGTGGCAATGCGGATGGTGAACTTGAGCAAATCTTTTTCAGCAGGCGGACTGGCAAGAGAATATGCCCTGAAAACCGGCTCTTCGGCTTTGGCTCTGAGTCCCCAGAGATTGAATCTGTCCCATGCGGGCTTGAACCGTTTTT
>JFJP01018774.1_pt1 | contig 15311 bp, 13 predicted proteins | sample 431651 | NCBI WGS metagenome assembly JFJP01 (sample SAMN02602958, study PRJNA72255) | Microbial mat metagenome, whole genome shotgun sequencing project. | biome: fresh water; feature: sink hole; material: water; isolation source: purple microbial (photo- and chemosynthetic) mats found in...
GTTGCCCGGGATCCTCATGATCCAGATCTCGAACCTCTGCTTTGCCGCCGGTCAAGTGGAATACAAATTAATGATGGAGCGGGAACCGGAACTGGCACGCGGGAACGGGGGGCGGCATTATGGGTTCCTATATCTGGGGGCGGTGCTGGTGACCGTCTGTTTTGCCACGTTGTCTGGCGGACTGGCCACGTTCCGGCCCTCGCCCGTGCAGGGGTGGGTTCTGCTTTACCTTGGCGCGGTGCCATCGGCCCTCGCGTTCTTCTTTTGGAATCTGGGTGCCAGAAAGGTGAATTCCGGGGTGTTGGGCGTGTTCAACAATGTCAAGATTCCGCTGGGTGTATTGGCGGCACTGCTGGTCTTTGGCGAGCGCCCAGACGGATGGCGGCTGGCCGCGAGCATGGTTATCATCGCGGTCGGCATTGTCGTGGCAGGGCGGCTGCGTCAATGGGAGTCGCGGTAGCGGCGGTAGAGACCGACCGGTAAACGCACAATCCACATCGGCCATTCGTCCATCATCGCACCGATAATCTGGCGTGTGTGCTTGGACCCCGGTTCCTGGATGCGCCGTACCAGCGGCTGGCACGACAGCCGCATGAGCAGGCTGATCCCGAACACCACGTGATACGGATTGAGTTGGCGTCCCATGAAGGTAGCCTCCCAACCGGAGATCCCTTCCAGCAAGAATCCGCCCGCCATGGCCGAAAGGCCGCCGCAGACCCCTGCCAGGCCCGTGATGGCGGCGATGAACATGGATCGGTTTTGGCGGGGGGCGATGGACAGCATGTAGCCGTTGGTAGCCAGTGAGTTGCCTGCATTCATTGCCCCGTCCGGTAGAAACGCCAGCGGCAGCAGCCAGACGACATTCTCCGGGGTCAGGAACAGGAAAACGATCACAATCATCGGTTTGAGTGTGGTGCAAAGCTTGAGTACCGGACGGTTGCCGTAGCGGTCGGCCAGACGGCCCCACATGCCGGAGGTCGCGGCCATGCCGATGCCCTGTACGCACCAGATCAGGCTGGCTTTCCAAGGGGCGAGATGAAGCACCTTGAGTGCGTAGAGCAGCATGAACGAGGCCGCTATCGTACAGGAAAATAGAGCGGATGCAGCAGGGGGGCCATGAAGTCGTCCCACGGACGGGTATGGTCGGTGACCAGGTTGGGCGGTTCATGGACTCCGAGAAAGAGCAGGATGTCGGTGACGCCAGCGATCACGGCGATCAGGACAAGGGCAGGGAAGATGAGCGTGACGGGCTGATCGGTGAGGTAAAGGCACAGGGTGACGAGAAGAAATGCAGCGGTCCAGGTGATCTGCATCGCCATCTGCCGCCAGCCCCAGACCCGGTTGATGATGCGCTTGGGGATCAAGTCTGCCATCCAGGAGAACCAGAAGGGGATGGCGAGATTGTGGGCGGCCGCGCTGACGGCCAGCAGCGCGATTACGACGGGCACCGTCAGGGAATTCTCCGCCTTGCCCATCAGGAGCGGCAGGACGGCGATGGGCAGGAAGAGGAGTCTGCAGGTGATCAGGCAGGCGATGAACAGGGGCTTGCGGCGTTTGGCCCGGTTAAGGGCGGCGGCGCCGACAAACTGCATCAGCAGCATGATCATCGGAATCCCGGTGATCAGGCCGAAGTGAAAACGGAAGAACTCGGTGGTTGCCGGGCTTCCTGTGCCTACGCCATACACCATCGCCAGGCAGCCGCCGATAACCATGAATCGCAGCGAGCGGCGCCGACTGCTGGCGAGCGTGCTGTCGGCGGGGCCGTTAGCCGCTGGACTATCTGGGAGAAGAGCCATAATGTTCCGGAACTGATTTGGTTAAATCTGCATTCTGCCACTGGCGAGGCCCTCGGTCAAGTCCGTCGCGTCAGGACTGGCAGTGTCAGGCCGAAGGCTAGGGCGACGACGCCCAGGCTGATCCACAGGCCGCGTACGCTACGGGCGCGGGCCTGCAGCGAGCAGGGAGCCGCCAGCGGAAGAAGATAGACCGTGGCATTGAAGGAACCATACAGCGCTGCCGTGGAAGGTCCGGCCTCGATCACGACGGGGGATCCCCAGCGGTTTTCGCCCTTGTTGATCTTGTCCCAGACCGGCCGTCCCGTGAAGTACGAAGTCAAGACCCGCCCGGTGCGGGCATCGAGCGTGTGCAGGTGATTGTCAAGCGCCGCGACCAGCACCGCCGGTGTGCCGTTCAGGTCGAAGAAGGCCGGGGCCGAATGGACCTCGCCGCCCAGCGGTTGGCGCCAGAGCAGGCTACCGTCGGCGGCGCGCAGGGCGTACACCGCATAATCGTGCGAGCCGGCAAAGACCACGTTAGTGCCATCCAGTTGGCCGATGCAGGCGGAGTTGTCGAACCAGTTTCCGGCCATGCGCTTCCAGCGTTCGCGGCCCGTGGCGGCATCGAGGGCGATCAGATTCCCGTATTTGGAACCTAGGACGAGGACCGGTTCCGGCACGCCCGTTTCCACCGCCGGTGCCCCCAGTACCTCATGCGGCATCTGGAAGGTCCAGGCCCGCTGCGGGGTATCGCCGTCGACCGCGAAGCTTTGCAGCAGGCCCTTGCGGGCGGCGATCGCGATATAGGTTTTGCCACCGGCCGTGTAACCGACCGGTTCGCTAACAAAGCCATTGCCGATCTCGAGTCGCTGGAGCAGGCGTCCGTCCGCGGGATCGAGGACATAGAGCCAGGCGCGCTGCTGACTGCGGGCCAGGGCGCGGTCGTACACGAAGCCGGCCACATAGAGCCGTCCACCGAAAAGCAGCGGACTGGTGAAATCGGCATCGCCGAGCGAGGGCGAGGCAGGGGCCAGTTCCCGCGTCCAGAGCACGGTGCCGGTACGGGCGTCCAGCGCATACAGCGTGCGATCGTTGGACGCGATAAACACGATGCAGCGCCCCTGGAACTCACCCGTCACCGGAGCGGCGGAAATGCCGGCATTGCTCATATGGCGCCAGAGCACGCGCTTCGTGGATAAATCCAGGGCATGCAGGGTCTGGTCGAAGCCGCCGATAAAGGCGACGGGGCGTCCATCGAGCAGGGCGAGCGCGGGGGATGCCCAGACCGCCAGTCCGGGTTTGTAGCGGACCTGTGTTTTCCAGGCGTAGTGCCATTCCTCCAGGGCACCGGGATTTTCCCAGCGCAGCGCCGCCGTGCCCTGCGCCGACCCTCGCGATGCCGACCAGTCAGCCTGGGTACGGAGGACCGCGGTCAGAAGTACGCCGGTGGTGAAGAGGGTTAAGCGCACGGGCGCCTCCAGTCATCCTGGATGCTCAGTGCCCGGTGCGGGCAGGCATCGACACACTTCATGCAGAAATGGCATTCCTTCGAATCGATGACTCCCTTGGTGACGGCATCCACATCGCAGACGCCGTCGCAGATGCCGCAGCGAGTGCAGGCGGCGGAATCCAGGACAATGGCCCGCACGCTGTGGCGGCCAGCCCAGGCGATGGCACTGCGCCAGGGGCAGAGGTAGCGACACCAGACCCGCGGAATGACAAGCGTGGCCAGGATCACCATGACGGTGGACAGCAGCGAAGCGGGATCGTAAACCTTAGCGAACCCGAGGTGGACGGGCGATGTCACCCTCAGGCTCAGGGCGGATGCCGCGGCCACGAGAATAAACGAGAGCAGGCGCAGACGGCGCAGCGGGCGGTCCCACCGCCGCATGTTCCAGACCAGCAGCAGCACGATCAGGACCAGCACTTCGGACCAGTAGATGCTGGCGTCTTCAACGAAAAACATGCGTGTCCGGCTGAGGTGCATCATCCACAGCAGGAAGATCGCCGCCACCCCCAGCGCGGCCGCGAATGCGGCTCGTGAGAACGGGTAGCCAGCGGCTTTGCGCTTGCGGTTCCAGCGCCCGGTCAGCAGCCCGATCCATTCCTGCAGGGCTCCGGTGGGACAGATCCAGCCGCAGAAAGCAGGCCCGAACAGCATCGAGGTGACGAGGATCGTGGCTGGCACCGAGCAATAGTAGAGTGCCACGATGTTCTCGCGTCCGATTTCGGAAAGCCCTCGCTGGAAGTTGCGGATCATTCCGAAGACACCCAGGCAGGTGAAGACGACATAAATGAAGATGATGATGCCGAAGGCCTGGTTCAAATGCCGCCAACGCTGCCGGCGCTGCGCGGGGACAATCGCGGGCAGGACGGCCAGCAGGCCGAGCGAGAGAATGGTCAGCAGTTCCACATAGCTGCCTTCCAGGCCCATCATGGCCTTCTCAACCAGCTTGATGTTGCCGAATGCTCCGGAAAGCCAGGTTTCGGCGGCGGAGAGAATATCATTCATGACAGGGCTCCTCCCATACGACAACATGTTCGGGATTCCAGTGCAGGGCGATTCGCGCGCCGGGCTGGTAGGGGCGGGCCTGCTGCCAATCGGCATGGAGTCGTAGCGCTGGTGCACCGGATTCAGGGCGGGCCTCGATTTCAACCAGGTTGCCGCGATCACGGATGGCGGTAATAACGGCGGGCACGGTGCCCGGCTTGCCGATCGGTGCGAGGCTGATATGTTCCGGGCGGAGCATGCCCCAGCGGTCGGCGGGGCCGCCGAAGGCGGATGCCGGTAGAATATTAAGTGCCCCGAGGAACCGGGCCGCGGCCCGCGAGGCCGGACGGCGGAAGACACGTTCCACCGTCCCCTCCTGGACCAGTTGGCCGTCGAGCAGCACCCCGCAGCGGGTGCCCAGTGTCCAGGCCTCCTCCCGGTCGTGGGTCACATGCAGCGTGGTGGTTCCGAGTTCGCGATGTACGCCTGCAAGGCAGTCCTGCAGCTCGGTGCGGCCGTTGGGGTCGAGCATGCCGAAGGGCTCATCCAGCAGCAGCAGGGCGGGCTCGGGGGCCAGGGCGCGGGCGATGGCGACCCGCCGCCCCTCGCCGCCGGAGACGTTGGCGGCGCGGCGGCTGGCCAGATGCGCGATTCCGAACAGATGCAGCAGCCGGTGTACTTGATCGGCGCGGGCGCTGCGCGACAGGGGTTTGAAGTGCAGGCCGAAGGCGATATTTTCGGCCACCGTGAGATGGGGAAACAGGTCTCCATGCTGCGAGACATACGCCACGCGCCGGGCCTCGGGCGGCAGCGGACCCAGATCGCGATCCCCCAGGCGGATGGCTCCGGACGGGGCCGGGATGACACCGGCAAGCAATCGAAGAAATGTGGTTTTACCCGAGCCGGACGGCCCCAGCAGCATGAACCAGGCATGCGCCGGGATCACTAGCGAGAGCGGGCCGAGCCGGAAGTTACCGACACGGTGAAGCATGCAGTCCAGCATTAATGCAGGGGTGTCGTTCACGGCAAGTCTCCTTCCGGTGCGTGCAGGGTGGGAATGACGCGGGCGACGCATTGCAGCACAAAGAATAGGACTAGTGAAAAAAGCAGGATGACGGCCACCAGCGGAGCGGTTTCGGTCAGACCGACGCGTTCAAAGCGGTTGAAGACGGCAATCGGGGCGACCGCTGGTGACGCCGTCATGAAGTAAACGGCACCGAATTCTCCGGCGGCGCGGGCCCAGGCGAGGACGAGCGCGAGGAACAAGCCGCGGGCGGCCAGAGGTAGCGTCAGTCGCCCGAACGCCCCCCAGGCATTGGCTCCCAGGTGCCGGGCCGCCAGTTCCAGGGATGGCGGTACCGCATCGAAGGCGGCCAGTGCCGGTTTGATCATAAAGGGCAGCGCCACGAAAACCTGGGCGAGGACAATTCCCGGGAGGGCACCATCCAGCGTCAAGCCGAACTGGTTCAGCAGCGCCGATCCCAGTGGCTGGGTGCGGCCGAAGACCATGAGCAGGGCAATGCCGGCGACGGATTGCGGAATCACAATCGGCACATCCATGAGGGTCAGTACCAGCGTTTTGCCCTGGAACGAGAGGCGGCTGAGCGCATATGCCAGCGGGATGCCGAACACGGCGAGGATCAGGGTGGCGAGGGTGGCGGTGCCGACTGTGAGCAGCAGGGCATCGCGGGCATCCGGGGCCTCTAGGACAGCCGCAATACTCTGCGGCGTTTGCGCCAGGATCAGCACGAGCACCGGCAGCATCAAGGCGGAGAGAAACGCCAGCCCCGCCAACAGGCCGGCACGGGCGACTGGATTCCGGACGGACGCCCGTGCGCTGAAGACCGCCGGGAGAATCAGCAAGAACAGCAAGGCGGTCTCCCAGGCGTAGGGCTGGCAGACGGTGAACGCCAGCACCAGCGCCCAGAAGCAGGCCAACATGCGGAAACGGCGCCCGGTGGCAGCCAGCCCCATCAGGGCGAGCATAAACAGCGGTTCCGCATGGCTCATGCGACGGATGAAGAGCTCGAACAGCAACGCATAACTAACGGCGAAGGCCAGGCCATAGCGCAGGGGTAGCGCCTCGAAAATATGGTACCCGGCGTAAACGGTCAAAAGATTCACCACCAGGATGGCACCGCTGGTCAGGGCGTCGGGGGCCAAGTGATGGCCGATCAGGGCGTGGGCGGCAATCAGGAACATCGCTGCCATACCCATGAAATAGTCGGCCCGCTCCGTCAGGACCAGCAGGCACAGGACCGCCCCGACCGTCAGTAGCATGAGATTGAAAAGCTCGAATGGCTCAATCCAGCCCGCCAGGCCGAGCATTATGTGCAGTCCCGTATGGCTGGCAAAGAGGAGCAGGGGCAGCAGGCGGCGAACCAGGGGACTAGGGGGATTGCGGTGCATCAGAATTCACCTCCGTAATCGGCAATATCGCGGAAGCGGGCATAGTCGGCTTGCGAACCGAAGAAGCGTGGCTTGTGGGTGAGGAAACCTTTGTCTGCCCAGAGGGTGGTGGCGGGATCAAGGATGAAGCGAATAAAGGCTTCCGCCTCGTTCTGGTGTGCTGCCGCCTGTGGAATAGAGAGGGCGTAGCTGATGGCATCCGGATCGGGCGTGCCGCCGTCGGCAGCCAAGCGCAGGCCGGGGGCGAGCCGGATGTGGCGCAGCTCGTGGAGCAGGCATGAGGAACGGTACAGGAAGGCGTAGTCGGCATCGCCCGCTCGCAGGCGTGCAGCAAGGGAACCCGCATCATCCGTCACGAGACCGGTATGCTCCAGCAGGCGATTGCGAAGGCCCGGAAACCCCTGTGCCTCGCGTCGGGACCAGACGGTCAGGGTCCGGGCTCCGACAGGGCTTATTTTCTCATCGGCCCGGGCCAGCCGCGTTTGCGGATTGAGCAGGGCGGCGGGCCAGTCGTTTCCGGCAAGATCGGTAAATGGTGCCCGGATGCCCACAGCCAACGCCATTTCGTCGCTGGCGAAGTCAATCCGCCAGGTGAATCGTCCGCCGCCAAGGGTCTTGAAAAGAACGGGGTCCGCCAGCAGCATCAGATCGCACTGCCGCCCGAGTTCGGCTACGCGCCGGATGATGTTGCCGCTGCCACCGGCTTCTGAACGGATCTGCAGCCCCATGCCCGTTTCGCCCGCCGCCCGCAGGTCATGCAGGACCGGTTCGAACACCGCCGCGTTGAAGACGGTCAGTACTGGCGTCCGCGGACGGCAGGCGGACGGCAGCAGGACCAGCACGGAGGTGGCAAGCGCTAACCCGAGGCGGTGCATATCAGAACACGCCCTCCCTGCTGCGCCCGAAGGCGGCGATGGCGGCTCCGAGTGCGACCAGTGTCTGCGGTGAATCCGGAATAAAGACGGTCCGGTTCAGGCTCTCTTCCACACTGCGCGCCAGCGCTTGATTTAGGGCACCGCCGCCCACGAAGGCAATCACCTCCTGCTGCCCGACCCGGCGCACCATGGCCCCGATACGCTCGGCGATCGCCTGATGCGCACCGGCGGCAATCTCGTCCTTGGATATCCCCCGGGCCAGCAGCGAGACGACTTCACTCTCGGCAAAGACCGCGCAGGTGGAGTTCATGTGCACGGGATTTTCCGAGCGCAGCGCCGCCTGCACGAATTCGTCGAAGGTCAGGTCCAGTTTGCGTGCCAACAGTTCAAGAAAACGCCCGGTGCCAGCGGCGCATTTATCGTTCATCGCAAAATCCTGCACTTCTCCCTGGTCGCCGATCGCAATGACTTTCGTGTCCTGTCCTCCGAGATCCAGCACGGTGCGGATCGGTCCGTGCGGGGAGCCTGCATGGCCGACACCGAGGGCGCAGGCCTTGATCTCGGTGACCACCAGATCGCCGAAGCCCGCGAGGCGGCGGCCGTAGCCGGTGGCGGCCACGGCTTCCACGCGGCTGCGGTCCAGACCGGCGCTGAGCAGTCCGGCATCAAACACACAGCGGGCGGAATCCGACGGCAACGCCAGGTTGGGAATGACGGCGGTGCCCAGGATGCGTACCCCGTCGTACAGGACCGCTTTACTGGTGGTGGATCCGATATCGAGTCCGGCGGTGATCATAAGGTCTCCAGAAAGGCTTCAATGCGGACGCGGAGTTGTTCCGTATCCTCCAGGCTGTAATCGGTGCGCAGATTCAGGAACGGGATGCGGCGGCCTTTAAGAATGCGCTCGAGGCGGTAGTTCTCCATGTCGAAAGACTGGCACAGGCGAAGGGAATACTGCACCACGCCGGCGGCACCGGTCTGCTCGACCAGATCCAGCACCCGGTTGAGGCGGGTGACCTGCGAGGTGAAGCAGGGGCAGGCGGCCCCGAAGATCGAGCGGGCGGCCAGTGCGCGCAGGCAGGCGTCGAGCGAGTCTTCCGATAGCACGGCAGGATCAATGCAGGCCTGGGCACCGGTGCAGAGGGTATCGGCCACGGCATCGGCACCGCATTCCTCCAGCACATTCAGCACCTTGAAGTTCGGCCAGACCGCCGGGGCACCGGTGAGTATGATCCGGGGACGCAGGCGGCGGCGTTCCGGGGTGAATGCCTCCACTTCGGTGAGTAGGCGGCTGGCAGGTTCCAGCCAGGTCTCCAGCGGTTCCGGAGAAAAAAGAGACGACTGGATGCAGAGGAACAAATCGCGCAGGGCGAGCGCTTCCGGATGGCGCACGCGGGCCTCCTGCAGGCGGCGTACGATGTCGCTGCGCCGGACGGTGAGTCCGATGGCATCCCGCAGACGGCGGCGGTCCGGCGCGGTGCCGGTAATGCCAGCCGTGAAGGCGGCCAGTCGTTTCAATTCCGCCGCCATGCCGCTGGCGTGCCGGGCGGAATCATTATCCGGCGGCAGCGCCATGGCGAAGACCGGCGCGAAATCAGACAGGATCTCTGCCAGCTTGCGCTTGGCGTCGCAGGCGGCTGGCACGACATAGGCGTCGCACGTGCGCGGCAGGCCGTTCTCCCGCAGGAATACTCCCAGCGTGGCTTTGGCTAGGGGGCAGATATCGCCAGCCAGGATTTCCTCGCCGGCGGCGGCCGCAGCGCCATTACCATTGTCCAGACGGACCGGATCCGCATTGGCAGCCATCATAATTTCGACGGGCACCAGATTGCAGAGATAGCCGATCCGCGGTCGAGATTTCGGGGCGGTCGAGGCACGGGACAAGCGCTGCTCGAAGAATGCCATGTTGGCGGGGCGCTGGGGAGTCTCGGCCATGCGGCGAACCTGCTCTGCCTCGATATAGGCCTGCTTGCGCAGGTTGCCCGGATGATCGGACTGCGCAGGTGGAAGTCGATAGGGATTGTCGGCGGATAACGTCATGAAACTGCACTCCGGGAGGCCGCCGAGGACGGCGGCGGTTTTGGCCAGTCGCTGCGAACCACGGTATGGCCGGCGAATTCCAATCGCAGGCAGTCCTTGCGCGGGCAGCGGGCCACACATTCAAGACAGTAAAGACAGTCGAAAGACGACACCTCGTCGCGCCCCTGTTCGGCGGCCACACTAGAAATATTCATGGGGCAGACCTCGCGGCAGATGCCGCAGCTATTGCAGCGCTGCGTGGTCTTGCGCAGGGCGAGCAGGCCACCGCGGTTGAATATGCCACCGATCATTCCCATCGGGCAGACGCGGCAGAACAAGCTGCGGAACGCGGAGAAAGAGGCCACGAAGAAGAGACCGGCCACCAGCGCGGCCACAAGGAAAAAGCCGCCCATCCATTCCCGTCCGGGAAGGGGAGGGTAGGCTCCGGGGCCGCTTGAGGCAACGGGGCACACCTGCTGGCCGGGGCAGAATTTGCAGAATGGGTAGAGCGGGATCTTGCACCCCAGGAAGCGGCCTTGCGCATCCAGTCGTGGGATGGCCGCCGCCAGTAGCAGCCCGAACGAGCCCAGCGAGAGCCCGGTCAGGAAGCCGGTCCGTTGCAGGGTCTGGGAGGGTTTAACGTGGGGTAGGTGCAGCAGGCGGCGCAACCGGTCCAGCGCTGCCCCGGCGGTAGCGAGTGGGCAGGCCCAGCCGCACCAGATCCGCCCGCCGGCGAACAGCAGCACCAGCAGCGCGACCAGGGCGGCGAGTGTCATCGCCAGCAGGGCGGTTTCCTCCACGCTGCCGTCTGCCACCTTGCGGAAGTCAAGTTGTAGAAGTCGCTGCAGAAGCTCCATGGAACAGCCTTGGACGTAGCCGCCATCGGCACTGAAACGGCAAGGTGCCGCCGGCAGGTAGCTGAGCCGCCGGTCGTCGCGTAGCACCGGCGTGGTCTCCGCGAAGCTGATGATGTCCTGCCGGGCCACCGCGCGCCGGGCCGTCATCGACTGGTAGTCGGTAGCGTTCTGCCGCAGCAGGAACCCGCCGAACATGAGCACGCCGAAGAGGGTCACCCGCACGACGCGACGGAACGCCGACAGCGATAGTGCCGGTTGCGCCAGGACCAGGCCAGCCGTTACTCCCAGTGCCAGCATGCCGGGGGCGACTGGCAGGCCGACAAATTCGGTGCCGTCCGGAATGCTCAGCAGGCGTGCGACCACGTGGGCGGCCAGAGCGGCCAGGATCAGGACCGGAAACACGAGAAACAGCCGGTAGATGCGTGTCCGTGGCAGGTAGATTGCTGGTAGGACCAGCAGCAGCAGTGGCGGCAGGAACGGACTTTCCAGCCGGTAAAGCCAGACCTCTGCCGCGGGCTCCGTCAGCAGAACCCGATACAGGGCATAGAAGGGAACGGCAAACAGCAGTGGCAGCCCCCGGCGCATCGCCGTGTTCCGTACACGGCTGGCGAGGGCCAGGGTCAGGACGATGCCTGCTAGGAAAAGCACCGACTCCATCGGACGCAATCCATGGGCTAGCAGGGCCGATCCGGTGTTCAGGAATTCCATTGTTTTCTCACCACAAGAAGAACGAAGATAACCACCATGGGCAGCAGATACCAGAGATAGTACTGATCGGCATGGCTGTCGGCAATGATTTCAATCGTGGCAAACTGCGCCGGGTCGGCCTCGTCCGAGCCGGGGGATAGCAGGCTGAACTTCCGGATGCGTCCGACGGCAGTGGCGGGGAAGGTTAGGGACGGCACGGCACGGTGCGATTCCGTCACGGCGGCTCCCCACTCCAACCGCAGCGGCCCCGCCGCCAGCTCAAGGGGATCGAATTCAAAGGCCACGGTCAGCGCGATGATGTCCCCGAATTCGCTAAAGGCGGACCCCGTCTCGACCGTCAGCGGCAGGACTTCCCCGCTGCTGTTCACCAGCCGGATCCGGGCGGCATCGGTGACACTGAACGAGGGGCTGGTGATCCGCCCGTACACCAGCCAGGTCTGCTCACCGGCGGGGGTAAAGGAGGCATCGGCGGCGGACAGCGGCAATTCCGCTTGGCTGTCGGTATCCTCGATCCGAAGCTCGACCACAGCCGCCGGCAGTCCTGCCGCCGAGGCGATCAGTAGCGTGGCGGCGGCGATCCGGCACCCGTGCCGCGAAAGGCGCATGGAAAACAAACGCATAGTATCATACTAATCAGCAAGCACAAGGCGGGCGAAGACAACCGCATTGTCAATCGCTGCACCGGGACCCCTCCAGAAGTAAAGCTCCTTCTGGCGCTGGCGGGCGAGGTTAATGAGAAACGAACGCGGAAGATTAAGTCCGCGCAGCGGAATACACAGTTCAAGGCCCTTTTCAGCCACCATCGCCGCCGCACCGTCTGGAGCCCCCGTTAGCGTCCCGGTCTTGAGATCGACATCGATCCGACGGACTGTGGCCTCCGTATCGGCCGCAAAATAGAGGCTGAGCCGGTCATTGTCGGCAACAGACGGGGTGGTGACCAGCGCATAAAGGTTCTGGTCGTCGGCGACGAACCGAACGCGGGTCTCGCAGTCGGCAGGCTTGTTTTCCGTATATTCCCGCTTGGTGTTCATGGAGAAACCGCTCACCAGGGCGGCGGTTGTCCATTCGGCCCGCTGGGGCGCGCCATCGACCTTGATCCCAGGGGTGGCTCGGGGTACCGGCACCACGCCCATGGCGTCGGCAATGGCGACGGTCTTGAACTCCATGTCGCGGTCCTTGCCGTTGAAGAGCCGCAAACCGATCGTATATTTACCGTCTGCGGTCCCGCTCTTGCGTTTCAGCATGACGTCAAAAAACTCCTTCTTGCCGCCTTTCAACGACGTCTTCAGATGCGGAAACCCCTTCCAGTCCGTGGAGGGGGTCACACGTCCGTCGAATTCAGGACTGATGACTTCCAGCCGGATGTCCACAATATCCCGGTCCATGGTATTCAGCAGATACACACGGAACGATGCTTCCTTGTTGATGCGCAACTGACCGTCGCGGATGTCCACCTTGACGGCGAGATTATCGCGAGCCTGGACAAACACGTCATTGCACAAATGCGCAGAAACGACGAATGTGGACGCCAGAAGGAGTCCCCCAATCAATCGAAAAGACATCATATCCACCCCTCAGCCTAGTGGCCGACAGCAACCTTGGCCCCGGCGGGTTGGCCGATGGTCTGTAGTAGCTCCTGGAACCAGCACTGGTTGATATCAAACGGCTTGCCGCCCTTGATGCGCTCGAGATCCTCGTCCTGACCGACCACGCCGCTCTCGCCGCGAAGCGCGGAATCCACCGCCAGATCGCTGCAGGCCTTGATCAATTCGATATCGTCATCGCTCGAGGCCGCCGCCCGCGCGAAATAACCGCTCTTCTGCACCAGCGTCTTCTCGGCGCCGATCATGGCGGCGAACTGGTTGCCGAACCACCGTCCCGGATTCACGGCATCCAGCTTGACGTGCCCGAACGCGTCACGGGGAACGGCTTCCCCTGTGGCCTCCATCTCTTTGATGATGGTGTCCACGCCAGCCCCTTCGGAAAGGAAGATATTGACGCAGTCCACCTCATCCATGATGGCCCGCAGCCGCTTGGCTTCCGCCTGCAGGTCGATGGACATTTCGGGGATATAGATGGCATGGATCTCCTTGCGCTCGTGCGTAAGTCCCATTCCGGGCAGGAAGTTCAATTCGTTGAGATACTCGCTGTAGATGCGCGCCGTGTAGGCGGTCAGCCAGCCGCAATTGCGGCCCATGACCTCGTGGATGATCAGCATGCGGGGATTGGCGTTGTGCTCGGCCACGATATTGGCGAAGAATTGAGCGCCTTCCTCGGCGGCCGTCCAGGCTCCCAGGCTCTGCTTGATCGGATAGACATCATTGTCAATCGTCTTGGGAAGGCCGACCACGGTCAGTTTGTAATTGTGTTTTTTGAGATAGGCGGCCAGATCGGCGGCCGTCGTGTTGGTATCGTCCCCGCCGATCGTGTGCAGCACATCCACGCCATCGGTGGTCAGTTGCTCGGCGGCCACGGCAAGGGGATCCTGCCCGTCGCGGATCAAGCCGCGTTTGAGACAGTCCTTGACGTTGGTCAGCTTGACCCGGCTGTTGCCGATCGGGCTGCCACCGTGCTGGTACAGCACACCGATCTGTGCGCGCATCTCGGGGGTCACGGTGAAGCTATCGCCCGTCAAAAGCCCCTTGTATCCGGCCCGGTAGCAGATGATCTCCACATCGGGAGCCACGTCGGTATAGCGCTCGATCAGGGCGGCAATTGCCGAGGACAGGCAGGGGGCCAGGCCACCTGCGGTTAATAATGCGACTTTCTTTACGGCCATTATAGACTCTCCTTTTGGTGTGGTATTGCTTAGATTGACTTTAAAATCTCTCATAAACAGAGTCGGATGACAATAAAAAATCAACATTTAATGATATTGTCCAACGTGAAATCTCGACACTGCGAATGAATACGTCTATAAGTTCATATTTTTTAAGCGGCGTGGGGCTGGTGGGATTATGGCAGAAGTGTTTGTAAGTTCGGAAAAGCGTGAACAACTCAAGGTGCTGATGGCGTCGGTCAATGTCCGGGAAGAGGATCTGACCGAACGTTTTATCCTTGGGGCGGGCAGTGGCGGGCAGAAGATCAACAAGACGTCGTCCTGTGTCTATTTGCGACATGCCCCTAGCGGGATCGAGATCAAATGCCAGTCGAGCCGGTCCCGGGACCTGAATCGCTATTATGCCCGCAAATTGCTGTGCGAGCGCCTGGATGAGCAATTGCGCGGTGCCCAGAGCAAGCGCCAACAGGAGGCGGAGCGGATCCGCCGGCAGAAACGGCGGCGCTCCCGTCGCCAGCAGGCTAAAGTGCTGGATGATAAGCATAAACATGCGGAATGCAAACAGCGGCGCGGGGCCGTCAAACAGACGGATCACGAATAAGGATGGATCATGGCAAAAATCGAATATTCCAAGACGCTTTGTGGAGAATTGATCGCACGGATTCGGCGGGGAGCCCTCCATATCTCGTATCGCTTGCGGCGGTATGAGTCGGGGGACACCCTGAAATTGGCGCTGACCACCGCCTGGCCGGAGGTGCCTGCAAAGGCGACCTTCCGGGTGGAGAAGTTTGTGGGTGGCGGCTTTGCGGGTCAGGTCTATCGCTGTGTGCTTGAATCCATTGCGTTATCGAAAGGAGGGGCCGAGGCGCACGGGTTGACCATGGGCAAGGTGTATGCCGTGAAAATCCTGGTCCCGCCGGGGCGCTTCGCGGTGATGTTCCGTAACCTGATCTACTGGATTGCCTTCCAGGCACCTTTCAGCGCCCAGGTGCTGCCCAGCGCCTGCCGCAGCGGATTGTTGTGGCCGAAGGTGTTGCGCCTGGCGGCCAGGGAGGTTTTCGGTGAGGCGGATGCGGTGGCCGATACCTACGCCTCGTTCTATGACGAGAATTTCGGAGCCTATGGCGAGGTTCGCGAGTGGGTGGAGGGGCGCGTCTGGCGGCTGGAGTCGGATCTTGAGCCGTGGAAGCGACGCGACTGGCGGACGGTTGACCCGTTGCAGACAGGGAGCCCGGAATACGTCGCCAAGCATCAGTTCATGACGCGGTTGGTGGCGATGATGCATGCGATGGGGGCCTACGAGTTGGCACGGCAATACGAGTGGTCGACTTTCAAGAGCCAGCCGAACGTGTTAAAGCGGAGCCGGTCGGAACTGCAGCCCTCCGAGGGGTTGTGCGC
>JFJP01027272.1_pt1 | contig 15311 bp, 19 predicted proteins | sample 431651 | NCBI WGS metagenome assembly JFJP01 (sample SAMN02602958, study PRJNA72255) | Microbial mat metagenome, whole genome shotgun sequencing project. | biome: fresh water; feature: sink hole; material: water; isolation source: purple microbial (photo- and chemosynthetic) mats found in...
TATTTGAAAGCAAATTTATTTGCGAAAATAAGAATTCAAGAATGCATGATTTTTTTGATACGATTTTAAATTTTCCTTTTTTAAAGAAAAATTTGTTTTACAAATAAAAATAATTTATTTATTTTTTAAAAATAAAATTAACAATTCTTATCTCCATTTTCCAAAATTATTCTGAAAAAAATGATTCGAAAATTTATATCCCGAAATCCTTTCTCCGGTCAATTATTAAAAGAATTTGACTTCATCTCCGAAACCGAGCTTGACCAAAAATTATTAAGAGTATCAGAAGGTTTTCTCCACAACTCCACTTGTGATAACAAAAACCTTCTTATGAAAATGGAGCGTTTAGCTTCCTTAATCGAAAGCAATAAAGCCAAATATGCTGAGCTGATTTCTGCCGAAATGGGAAAACCGATCAATGAAGCTTTATCAGAAGTTATAAAAGCAGGTTCCCATTGTCTTCATTTTGCACAAAACAGAGAGAAATTTTTGAAGCCAACTTTAGTGAGCACTGAAGCCAAAAAATCTTTCATAAGTTATCAGCCATTGGGAGGTATTTATGTGATGGTTCCTTTTAATTTCCCATTTTGGCTGACTTTTAAACCTGTGATTTCTTATTTGTTGGCTGGAAATTCAGTTTTGGTGAGGAACTCTGATAGTACTCCTTTAGTCGGACTTGCAATTGAGGAATTATTCCAAGCTGCAGGTTTTGATCGATTTGAATTTCAGAACGTTTTTTCTTCTCCTGAACAATTAGAAACCATTATAGGCCATCCCTCAATCTCTGGAGTTTCTTTTTGTGGGAGTTCAAAGGCAGGTTCTGCTATAGCTATGATGGCAGGGAAATATTTAAAGAAATCTGTTTTGGAATTGGGAGGTTCTGATCCTTTTCTGGTTTTGGCTGATGCTGATATAAAGCTTGCAGTAGATTTGGCTTTAAAAAGTAGATTGACCAATGCAGGCCAAGTGTGTTTCTCAGCAAAAAGATTTCTGGTGAATGAGAAGGTTTATAATGATTTTAAAGGAGAATTGATAAATAGATTAGATAAAATTGTTGCTGGAGACCCTATGGATCCTAAAACACAGCTAGGTCCTTTAGCAAGATTGGATTTAGTTGAGAAATTAGATGGCCAAGTTAAAAAAGGAGTGAAGGAAGGAGGAATCATTGCTTTTGAAAAAGAAATTAAAGAGCCGAATTTTTTTGGTCCTATTGTCATTGAAGTGAAAAGTGATAATTTTCTTTGCAAAGAAGAAACTTTCGGCCCTTTGTTTCCTTTAATAAAAGTTAAATCTGAAGAAGAAGCTATTAACGTGGCTAATGATACTATTTATGGATTAGGAGCTGTTGTTGTTTCAAGAGATATTAAGAAAGCAGAAGAAGTTGCTGCGAGAATTAATGCAGGAATGGTTTATGTTAATGAAGTAGTGAAATCGGATTCAAGATTGCCATCAGGAGGGATAAAAAACAGCGGATATGGGAGAGAATGTGGGAAATATGGAGTGAGGGCGTTCACAAATGTGAAGACTACATATATCGCGTCATCAAAAAAAAATTAAAATTCTTGGAATGAAACAAAAAAATTTGGAATTTTATTGTTAGTTTTTTCTATATTTTTGAAAAATCATTGGAATCAAAATTTTCTATATAGAACAAATGAAAAAAATTTTAGTTTTAAAAATTAAGAAATAGATCTGTCAATTTCCAATTTTTTTACTACATTTAATTTAGTGTATATTAGAAGAATATTATTTCAAAATTTAAATTTAAAAACTCTAGATTTTCTGATACATGATTTCTATAAAGAAAAAAAAAATTTAAAACATTAAACAAAAAAAAATTAAAACTAAAAAAAACAAGACTTTTCCCATCTTTTTACAATTTTAAGCAAATGGAATATAAAAAAAACCCAACAAATCAAATTGATTCAAAAAAGCCTTCTTCCAATCAAATGGACTCCCAAAAAAATTTGAGAAACCTTTTTCCAGTTTCATTAACCTCAAGCGAGCAGGCATACACAGGATATATTTATCTATCTCAAACCAAATATCGTGAGCTGAACAAAATGAATTCCAATAGAGAACCCATTTATATTACCCTCAAAAAATTCGTTTTTCTTGTAGGTTCAAACCCCTCATTAGACGATACCCACATTTCAATGGGTAACATTCAACGTCAATTTTTAGCAGTTTCCAAAGCCGATCAAATCGAAATTTCTCTGTTTACGATTCCTGAGGACAAAGAATATCGATTAAGCCATTTGTCCTTCGAAGTGGAGCTTTATCAATCAACAAGTTCAAAGATTGAAGCTGATGATAAAGAGCTCGAGACTATTGTGAGAAAATCACTCAAGAACATATTTTTCACTCCAGGTCAAATAAATCTTTTAGATTACAATGGTTGTGCTCTTCTTTTAAAAGTATCCAAAACGTCATTGTTAGACATAGGTTCTGTTAAGCAAAACAATACCATCAATCAACCTGGTATTTTAGTGGATGAAACTGATTTAGAACTCACAGCAAAGCCAACTGCCGCTTTTAAGATCAAATCCTCGAAAGGAAATGCAATCAATATATTTCGACCTGATTTCGAGTTTAAAGAAATGGGTATAGGAGGTTTAGATAAGGAATTGATGAATATCTTTAGAAGAGCTTTTGCTTCAAGAAGGTTCCCACCCAGTGTTTTGGCCCGTTACGGAATCTCACACGTTAAAGGCTTATTGTTATATGGTCCCCCTGGAACAGGAAAAACTTTGATTGCAAGGCAATTAGCAAAAGCTTTAAGATCAAAGGAGCCTAAAATCGTGAATGGTCCAGAAATTATGAATAAATATGTGGGGGAAACTGAAAAGAACATAAGAGATTTGTTCCAAGATGCTAAAACTGATATGCAAATGCTTGGAGAGGACAGTCAATTACATATAATAATATTTGATGAAATAGACGCTATTTGCAAGTCAAGAGGTACTGTTAATTCAGGCACTGGAGTGCATGATAGCATGGTCAATCAACTATTATCAATGATTGATGGAGTTGATGCTTTAAATAACATTTTAGTGATTGGAATGACCAATAGAAAGGATTTATTGGATGAGGCTATATTGAGACCAGGAAGATTCGAAGTGCATATTGAGGTTGGATTGCCTGATGAACATGGAAGACAAGAAATTTTTGCTATTCATACAAAAACGATGGCCAAAAACAATTTATTGGCTTCAGATGTGAATTTAGATAAATTGGCCAAATTAACCAAAAATTACACTGGTGCCGAAATTGAATCGGTTGTGAAGAGCGCAGCTTCATTTTTCATTAATAAAAACTTCAATATTTTAGATTTCAATAAGCCTTTAGTGAATGGACCAACTGATAAAAAAATAGATCATGCTGATTTCATGCAGGCTTTGGAAGAAGTTAAGCCTCAATTCGGCGCAGATACTGATAAATTTGAGATATTTCTACGAAATGACCTTATAGATTATGGCCCAAACTTCAAAAAAACTCTTAATCTTCTTAGGCAATCAATAGTTCAAGTGGTCAAAGGCAAATCAAGCCAGTTGCATTCTATTCTGTTAGAAGGAGATAGTGGCTGTGGGAAAACAGCTTTGGCTTCTTGGGTGGCATTGAATTGTGATTTCCCATATGTGAAGCTGATATCTCCAGAGAATTTTGTTGGTTATACTGAAACAGGGAAAATTAATGCAATAGTAAAAATCTTCGATGACGCTTATAGATCTTCAATGGCTTGTATTGTGCTTGATAACATAGAAAGATTGATAGAATTTGTGGATATTGGTCCAAGATTTTCTAATGCTTTGCTGCAGGTTTTGCTTGTTTTGATTAAAAAAGTTCCTAAATACACTGAAAATAAATTGATGGTGATTGGAACAACAAGTTTTGGAAAAGTTTTAAAAGAATTGGAGGTTGTGGCATCCTTTAATATAGTGATAAATGTGCCTTTGTTGAAAATAAATGATGAAATTTTGCAGGTTTTGATAAAGTATCCAGGGAAAATGGAAGATAAGAAAAGAATAGCAGCTGATATTAAAGATATAAGCGTAAAGAAGCTTTTGCTTATTGTGGATATGGCTTGTCACGGAGATGGTGAAATAACCTATGATGGGTTTATGAATTGTTATGAGGCTATTATTAATTCTTCGAATATTTAATTAATTTAGCTGAAAATTAACAATAAAAAACTTATTGAAAATTTGAGAGAAAGAAAAAAAATTTAAATTTAATTCAAAAATCTAGATTACGAAAAGCTAATTAAAAAAAAAGAAGCGAATAATAAGAAAAAAATATTTTCAAAATTTTTCAATTGCAACCCATACAAAACGGATGATCATTTATCTTTTTTAAATTACTTAACGTTTTTGATGAGCTTCGCTTTGGTTTGATATCGTTTAGATCTATAAGGCCTGTTTTTAATCTTATATAAACCACAAATTTTTTTAAAAAAATTTAAACTACCACTTTCGATTTTTAATAAAATATTTTTGCTCAAAACAGTGAAAGCTTCCATCACATTTTCTCCTGTTAATGCGCTTGTTTCCACAAATCCCACACTATTTTCTTGACACAACTTAGCAGCCTCTTTAAAACTTACAATTCTTTTCTCCTTTAAATCTAATTTATTCCCAACAACAATGATCGAAATATCAGGCCTTCCTAAATCTCTAGCATCTTTTATCCATTGAGCCACTGAATTAAAACTATCCTGACTGATAAAAATTAAAGTAAATTCCTTTTATTTCTTTGTACTTTGTTATATCAAAACAAACTAAAGCTCCTAAAGCTCCTCGATAATAGGTTCGTGAAACAGAACGATAACGTTCTTGTCCAGCTGTATCCCATATTTGTAATTTTAGGGATTTTGAACCGAATTTTAATATAGATGAACCAAATTCAACTCCAATTGTATGGGTGGAATTCTTCTTGACTTTTTAAGGTTTGAGTTATAATTATTGAGTTTTTTACATTTGTTCTCGAGAAAATAATGCAAAAGGCAAGATTTTCCTGTGCCTGAACTCCCAATCACTATGAATTTTATCAGATAGTTGTACTCATCTTTATCCATGATTTAAATGATTTAAAGTAAAACTGTTTAAGTGTTGGAATTTGTTTTTTTTCGAAGATTAACAAAACAAAAAAATCAAAATGAAATGTTTTTTTTGCACTAAATTTTTAAAAAAAAGTTAAAAAAAATAAAAATAAAAAAGTCAAAAATAAAAAAAAACATTAGAATTTTAAATTTATTTAATTATTTTTTTTAAAAAAAAAGAAAAATATTCAATTTGAAAAAGTTTATATTAGAAAAAACAAAAATTAAAATCAAATAAATTTTATTTTTCACTTAATTTTCTTTTTAAATCCAAAGTCATGTTTATTTTCTCTTGTTCTGACATCAAACATTCTTTCCATTTCATCCTTTCTGGCATCTTAAAAATCTCACAAATCATCTCTCTTATCACATCCTGTCCGACAAACTTTTGATTTTTCTCTTCATAATGGCAAATAAACTTGTGTTTAATATTCCCTGAGAAAACTTCCATATAAACAAACAAATCATCATCTTCACAGAAATCTTTAAGATTTTCATTTTCTTTCATTTTGAAGAAATCTTGTTTATTTTTTATTGCCAATTCTTCAAACCCTTTAATAAACTCCTCACTTTTGTTTTTGGGCATAGGAACACAATGTATAAGCATATGTGAGATGTCATTCCTTAATTTTACAGCTCTTTCATAGAAAATAAGGTTTTCATCGAAAAAAATATCATACATTTTTAATAATTTCATTTTAAAACCTTTAATTTCTTCTTGAACATTAACAGGCAACAAAAAGGATTTATCATAATGATCAATTGGGATTATTTGAATATGTCTTTTACTGATAGGTCCTTTATCCAAAGCCAAATAAATATCATTCCCGATGTGAAAGATTAATGATTTGTCAGTTTTATCATTTGAAAGACAAAACCAACAATCATGGCTTTTTGGTTTACTAGGATTTTTTTCTAATCCAAAAAAGATTTTCCTTCCATTCAATGAAAATTTATTTGAATCCAGCAAAGCTTTTTTTGTATCCTTCAAATTCTTAAATCTAAAGAACCCAAAACCTTTATGTTTCTTTGTATATGGGTCATAAACGATTTCTAACGCTTCCAATGGTCCCCAACGACTCAAGAACTCGAATATCTCATCATCTTTCGTGCGAAAATCGAATCCTTTCACAAATATTTTGCAATTTTCCGTCATTTCATTGATTTTTTTAAAATCCTCCTCCCTTTTTAACTGTTCGTTCATTGGATCGAGATCCAAAGAAGAATTTTCTGCAGGTTTTGGTTTGAAAATATTTAGATCATAAGGATTCTTAGTTGCATCTTCTGTGATATTAAAGAGTAAACTCTTATCCATTTGCAGAGAAGGAGTCACTTGTAAAGCATATAAGTATTTTTCTTTGAAATTCTTGTCGTTTTTGTCAGGAACACCTGCAAGAGCAATTAAACGAGTCATAAAATTCGCATTGTTTATATAAGGTAGCCTTTGGAAATAGATGTTTTCCAATGAAACGATGTGATATCGAGGGTTTAGGATATTTGCTAGATTAGCAATATATATCGAAAGGTTTGAAATAGATTTTGGGTATTCTACTAACCCGTTTTCAAAGCCTTGAGGCCATTCATTGGTTAGAAAGAAATCAATGCATGAATTCTCTTGGTTTATGACCTTGAATTCCTCATATTTCTTTGTGAGATTATCAATATCCTGTTTTGTGTAATAACAGCCTGAAAATTCCAAATTGATCTCAGGTTTGTTTTTATAAAGATTGATAAATGTTTCATTTTTTATACCATTTAAATAGGCTATCTTTAAGCCCATGATGTCTTTGATGCCTGATCGCCCCAAAAATATGAAATTTTCAAAAATTTCTTGTCCTTCTGGAAATAAATCATTCAGAGAAAATGAGACTTCGCTTGAATCTAAGAAATATGTTGGTATGGGAAATGTTTTTTCCTTGTTCAGATAGGGCTTGATGTTGAAGGTAAAGGTTAGGGTATTTCCTATGCAGAATAGACAATCAAATGTCTGGCCCTTTGAGCTCAAAAGGGAAATTTTTTCAAAAAGATATTCAAATTTACCATCTACATTTCCAACTAATAAAATTTTTTTCATTTGATAAATTTTTTTCAAGAAAAAAAATAATTAATGATTTGTAATCAAAACCAATATTTTCATTTTTTTTTAAAAAAAATCTTGATTTATTTTCAATATTTACATATTTTATTTTATTTTACAAAACTTTGATGCATAAAAAATTACCAAATGAAGAGATCGAAGAAGACAATGATAGATCAGTGTTTCCAATAATGGATTATGGAAAAGTACCAAGAAAATTGCCCTTTATTTTTTAAAATACAAATTACTTTTTCAATATTAAGCAAAAACTGAGTGGATTTGAAAGTGGACTTTCTTTACAATTTTTTTAAAATTTTGAAAAAAAATTTTTGAAAAGATAAAAGAGTTTTTGACATTGAGGCAGAAACTACTGAATTTAAACCTTCATATGACTATACGAAGAAATGCCTGACAGAAGAATCAAAAAATTCGATAGTATTTAAGAAGCAGGAACCAATAGAAATTGATAAAATATCAAAAATAGAAGATATTGAGAAAATTGCACAAATATTCAAATTCGACGTCAAAGAGATCAAGGTAAAACAAAAAGCGGATGCCGATTTGGGTCAAATGGATTTTAAAACAAATTTTCAAAAAGTTACTTCAATTTTTGGTTTTTCTAAAAAATGAATCATTTATCAAGGGAGAAAAAATATATTTAGGCGCAAGTCAAAAGATTTTCAAGGCTGCAAAGGAATCTAATAAATCTCAATCTATTTTAAAGGTATAATATAATTATCGAAATTTTTTAGAAATTTAATAAAATTTCAAAGCTATTGACAAGCAAACCCACGAGATTCTTGATAATTCAAAATGGAAATTTAATCGTTTTAATAAGCCCAAACTCGAAACAAAAAGATAGTTTTGTTGTCAAAAAAATATTTTGTTTAAATAAACTGTTTCAAATCATTCTTGATGTAAAATAAATTGATTATTTTTAAAAAAATGGTTTTTTTTTTTTTTTTTAAAAATGCAAATTTTTCTTTTTTTTTGTTAAGCAAAAAGAAAAAATGAAGGTTCGATTGTTTTTTTTCAATGATAAATTGGATCCCTTAATCCCACCATTGCAAAAGAAGTATAAATTTGAATCGATAGAAAAGAAGAATGAGTTTTTACGGTGGATCAAAACTGAATTAGAAATTAAACAACAAGAAGTGATTTTCAATTAAAATGTCGCTAAAATAATAAAAACAGTTCATTACTTAGTTTTTCAGAAATTTTTATATAAAACATTAAAAAAAAAAAATATTTTCAAATATAACGAGAAAAATTTTTAAAAAAATCTCGAACAATTTATTTATTAAGAAATAAAGCCGAAATTTCCTCATGATAGACGAAATTCAACTCCAATTTTTTATAGAGGAAGCTTTGAATGATAAAAAATTTAAATCCAATTTCAAAAAATACAAGGCTCAAATTGAGAACAAAGATGAGTAAAAACATACAATAATAAAATAAAAAATGAAAACTTATTTCAATAGAAATTTCATGAAATCTTTAGATCAAATGCTTGCGATAATTCTAAATGAAGAAACTGAACTTCCCCCTAAAGTTAAGCTTTGTGCATTGCGAGTCAAATAATTTTTTTTATTTTAAAATTTACTCAATTTAAAAAAATAATCTTTATAAGTTCGTTAAAGAAGCAATGAGTCTGAAAAATTTGGATTTTGTTGAGATATTGTCTGAAAACACTTATCCTGTTTTAATGATTATTGCTTTTTTTCGATCTGAAGACCAAACTGATGAAAGAGGACGATTTTATTTCGGATCTGAAGCAGGTTTTTCATTTTTTTTTCATTGTATTTAATTTAACAATTATTTTAGACTTAGAAACTATAGGAAACACTTTTTTGCGTTTATGTTTAGAATGCATATATGTTTGGAGCAAGATTTTTGCATCAAATGAAACATATGTAGCTGGATATAATTATTTATTGGAAAAAGGAGTGAAATTTCCTGAGGATTTGGTCTATTTTAAAAAGGAGGAGATAGAAATTCATGAAGAAAACATTGTTACAGAAGAGTTAAAAAATAATGATAATCATGAAATTTTAATTGAAAAAATCAATTATCTCGAAAAACAAAAAAAAGCTTTTCTGTCATCTTTGCAAGAAAATAAATCCTCTAAAAATTTAACAGAAAGTTATTAGTTTTTAACATTTTCGTTTCATTTATCTAAATTTTAAAAAAAGATAATGTGAAAGTTGTTTTTTTATTCAATGATTTCTTGAACAAAGAGGCAGAAAGTTTTAAACGTAAAGCACAAAAGAGTTCCTTAATTGAATATGAACAAAAAACAAATGAGCTAATGATTTTTTCTATGAAATTGCTCAGTATATATAACGCATATCAAATGAAAGATATCAACTACACGGAATTCAAACAGAAAATTTTCGAAAAGGATCTAGGAGGACCTTCAGAAGATGTGAAGATTTTAATAAACAATATATTCAGCACAATGGATTGTTATAAAAAAAATAAATTGAAATATTTAGAATCTGTGGCTTCGAATGATGAGTTTTAACTTATTACATCAATTAATAATAATTTCCTTTACAAAATTATTAGAATCCTCATAGAAAATATTATTAATGCAATATCCTTTGTATTATCAAGTCAAGAAAAACCTTTGAAGAAGATTTTGGCCTTAAAAGTAAAAATTAATGTGGTCATAAATTTGTAAATTTTAAAATCAAAATAGTTTTTGAAAGATGCTATGGATTTAAGAAATAATTTGATTACAAGCAAAGTAGAAGCTCAATGTCTGAACCATGTTTTGCAAATAGCCAACTATAAAAACGAGGAAAAAGACTTAAACCGAGGCCGTTTTTTTTTCTCTTCAAATCCAAGTAAAAAATACAAAATAAATTTCAATTTAATTGAATTTTGTTAAAACATAATTTTTTTCCCCAAAAAAAACCAAAAATTTTTTTGAAAATAATTAATTTTTTTTTTATGTTTATATAAAACAAAAAGATGATGCAACTCTTCAACAACAGGGACAGACATATTTTTTACTTTCAATAGAATGTATAATGAATTGGGGTGAATGGTATCCATCTGCGCATACTCATTTCATATCGAATTCTCAATTAACCTTTGCAGAAGCTTTGACAGATCTGGTTTCTAAGAATAAAATTTTACCAGAAACAATGATTTATTTTATTGATTCAAAACATATGGATACTTTTAAAAAATCAGCTGAAAAATTAAAGAGATCAATAGTTGAAGAAATTAGCAAAAATGATTATGATGATGAGATAGGTTTTTTATTAAATCCAATTGCTTTAAAATTAAAAAATACTAGATTTGTCAAAAATGGTGACAAATGCTCTTGAAATTTTAGATTTAATCAAAATAAAGGATCTTCAAAACAAAAGCCCAAAGAAACTTTTTGATACTGAGAAGATAAAAATAGATCAGTTTTATTCAAATCGCGAGTTCCTACAAAATTTTATCAACGATTTTCAAGGAAAAAAAGAAGTGAGTCACGAATTGACTGAAAAATATATGAGTTTATTGGGGGGAAAACACAAAAAAGAAGACAATTCTACACGAAAAAACGTGTTCGAAGACATTCTTGAAAAAATTATTTCTTCTGAACAAGAATTTCAAACAAATGCTACTTCCTGTTTTGAAGCTGTGCAAAATGATGAAAGGTGAACCATTTTAAAAAAGCTTCCTTTAAATTTAATTTGTAAAAAGAGATAAATGCGGGAAAATCATTGATTTTGCAATAAAAGTTATCAATGATACAACCATTAAGCCAATGAAACGATTTTTAGCTTTGAAAGTTCATTTTCTTTTGAAATAATTGAAAAATTTTAAATAAAGCTTATAAAAAAATGTATGGACATTAACAACCCCAATTTTATGAAGAAAATTGCAGAGAATTTCCTAGATTTGCTATGTTTATGTGCAATAAATTCTAAATCTGAAATAGAATCTTTTCTTTTAAGAAATCCGAGTACGACAATCAATAGTTTTTCCATTAAATTATTCATCTTTCTCAAGAAAATGAAGATAAAACTTATTTCAAATCTTTTTATTCATTGGCAACGGAATGTGTTTTAAATTGGGGGTATATATACCCTGATTTTTTAGATAAAAAATATGAAGCTAAATTCAAGATTCGTTCTAATGAGATAAGAGCTAATAAAAATGTAATTCTCCCGAAGGAATTCATGCATTTCGATAATCCTGAGTTTTTTGAGGAGATAAATGAATCCAAAAAAAATATAACAGAAGAAAATTATAGTTATTTTTAAGTTCCTTTAATAAATTTGATCAATTTTCATTTTAATAAAGAGAAATATATTGACACTTATGAAGAAATTCAAAGATCTCTCATAAAAACTTTTGAAAGTAATTCAAATGAATTTGATTATGACTCGAATCTTTTTGTAAAACATGCTGAAAAACTCAAAGAATTAGAAAATCAAATTGAATTTTTTCTAAATTCTGACCTTTTTTTCCAAGAAAATGAGTTGATGAAGCAATACAGATTTAATCAATGTCGGGAAGAAACCTTGAAATTTCTTAAGGATTTACCTGATTTTTCACTAAATTTCACTTCATTTTTTCAATATAGAGAAATTTATTTGAAAATACATGCCCCTCATTTGTAAAAAACTTGATAAAATTCTCATTTAAATTCTGGAAAAGACTAGTGCAAAAGCCTAAGATTCTCTACAAATTCTCTGCTTTATCTCAACCTAATATTCAAGAGACTCTTTCATATGAAGATTTGGCTAAAGAATCTGTAGTAGATACAGGGGATTTCGGAAGAGGTGGCAATAGCATTAATTCACTAAAAAAAGTGGAAAAGCAAACCACTTTCGAGATACCAGAAGAGTCAAATGAATTAAAAGTTAAGAGACATAGCTCCTTTTTTAAGAAAAATTTAGTTCCTTCTTTAAACTCCAATAAGGAAGCATTCTTATGTAAAAACAAAAAATCTTTGGAAAAAAATAAAAAATTTATAAATATTTATTGGAATTTTAAATTTCCTTTTTCCTATTTTTATCTTTATTTTTCTGAATTAAATTAAAAAGTGGCAAATGACAGCAAGCTCCTCCAAATAAATGAAGAGAAAACTGTTTCTATCTCAGACAATATGAGCAGTGAAATTCAAAACTCAATCAAAGAATTGAAGAAAAAAATGAGTGATGACAGTTCTGAAGAGGAAGAGAAACACAATGAAATTCGTCCAATAAACCCAAACGCAAGCAATGTTACAGAGTTTTTCTGTAGATCATTTAAACCTGTCATTGAAAAAATAGAAGAAGAGGAAGCTGACAAATTACTGATTCAGAGTTCAACTCGACTTCGAAGAACCACAAGTAAATTTGGAGCTTCTGAAATCTTCCGTAATATTAAACCAAAAATCCATCGAAAGCAAGAATCAGTAAATAATTTCTTTAAAAATTTAACCATGTTTTATTTTTAAATATTTTCTATTTTTTTTTATTGATGAAATTTAATTAATTTTTTTGAAATATTTAAACTTATTTGTTTACATATTGATTTTTTAAAAAAAACTATTATTTGATTGAAAATATGAGTTTTTAGATAGATTTAGCGAGTTTAATCAATGATGATTTAAAAGAAAGAGCCGAACTATTTGAAGAAAACGACCATTTAATTGAAGAATTGAAGCATTTAAGTGAAAAGCATGAGGATTTAATGAAAGTTTATAACGGTTTAATAGACCAAAATCAAAGTTTAAATGAAAATAATCATGGTGTGCAATCTGAATACGCTCATTTGAAAGAAGAATATGAGTTTCTTTTGAAAGACAACCCTAAAAAATTAAAGCAAATTCAAGAAGATTTAATAAATAAATACAATAGATTATTCAAAGAACATAGCGCTCTTAACGAAAACCATGAGAAATTAGTAATCGATCATGAAAATCTCAAGAAAATCCCTATAGTTCCAAGAATCAGCTCTACAGAAGATTTGGATCTGATTTTAAATGATCAAATGATAAATTCTAATAAAATCATCAATCAAGAATTGAATAGTTTAAGAACTTATCATCAGGAATTATTAGATGAATTTGATGAAAGAATTGAAAACAAAGAGATTCTTTCTAGTCTCGAAGAGAAAAGTCTTGAAGATATCAAGAAATTTGAAGATTCTCAAATGATGAACCTTTCAATCTCTATGGAAAACAGCAAGAAACTAGAATTATCACAAAGAAAATCGGTTGAGGCTATTTTAGAAAATAGTAAGAAAATCGAGAAGTCAAAAACAAAATATATAGATCTTGAGAAAACACCAAAAGCAAAGATTTTCGATCCCTTTAAAATTAAAGAAAATCAAATGACTTTGAGTTCAAAGCTTCAAAAAACTTTGAAATTAGAAGGAACTGCTCCAAAAATTTTCGGGCCTATGCGAAATAATTATTTTGAAAACCAAGAAAAACAAAAATTTAAGATGTATTCTTTAAATAATTTACCTGAAACAAAGAAAATCCACTTTTTAAACTCCCCAACCAAAATGGAATTGAATAGATCTTTGAAATTATCAGAGTTTCTCAGCCTGAAGAAAAATAAACAACCAAATAAATTAGAACAAGCTCTAGACATAAATGAATCTCTGAATCAAGAAGCTTATTATGGGGGAATGATACAAAGCTGTTATGGAACCGTCAATAAAGAAAGTCTTGAGGAATTAAAGGCCAAAAACTATCACGTTTATTATGTATCCGAAAGGAATTTTCGAGGAAAAATAATAGAAATAGATTATGATATTTTCGAACACACGAAAATCTCTGGCCAAAGTTTAACGAAATTGAAGTTGGGATGTTTGAAAAATAAATCAAATATCTTAGAAAATGAATTATTGCAGATTGGATGCATAGCGACTCTTGAACGAAACGATGAGAATAAGGATTTTCTTACGGTTACACTATACATTACAAATAAATCCTCAAAGAAAATTGTCAATGGGGATATTGGTTTTATTGGAGATAGTGGAGTTAATTTGTGGATCAAACCAGAGAGAATAAATCCAGAAATAAAAGGAAATGGACAGATTCGGCAAGAACTTATTATAGATTTCAATGAGTTGCCTTATCCTCTCTTAATTGGTGAATATTCTTTCAGGTTTTCTAAAAAAAAATTAGATATTTTTTGTTGAATTTTTTTTTTTTAATTAGCTGGCAAAATGAAAGACATAAATTAAGATTTGCGATACCAACAACCATAAATAAATATTTAGATTGGAAGGAGACACATGTTGATGAATTTAGAAAACAATGGAGATCAAGAAAGATTCATCATATTATTAGGACTGAAATATTGCAATTGAACGGAAAAATTGCAAAAGGAGTTAATGATTTTAAAAGGTATTTTCCACAACTCATTGATTTGAAGCCACATCAAGAAATAGAATTAGTTAAGGGTAGTGGACACTTGAGCTTGGGAGGGACTTTTTATCTCAGTCAAAGCGAAGAAGTTTATCAAATAAAAATAATTTTGTTGCCTGGACGAAAAATAATGTTTAAAATGGGGTTACAAACAGCATTATGTGAAGAAATAATAAAAGTAGAAGAATTTATATTGTATACTTTAGCTTTTCTGTTTGGGACTCAATAAATTTTATATTATTTTTATAAAATATGTCATATTTCATATGCGAAATTGGGAATGATTTTGTTGAGAATTTTTCAATTTTTATTTCTTGTCTTATTGTGAATTATTATTATTAATTTACCCCTAATATCTAATAACACAGAAAAGAAATGCTTAAGCTTTAAACCAAACCTAAAACAAAATTTTTTTAAAATTAAATTTAAAAATTGTGATAATTACTTCTCTTTCTTCCAACTTTCCTTCATTCGCAATCATTTGATCAAAACAAAAGCCAAAACAGAATTTAAAGAGAAAAGCGAGAAATATGCCAATAAAAACGCAGATTAAACCAATGATATAAAATACAGTCGTATTAATTCTCTCTTCCAAATTCAATTCTTTTTATAAATATTACTGAAATTAAAATAAAATAAATTTTCAATACTGAATTCACATGAAGGTCCGATAAATGGATTTTTGCAAAAACATTTTCCTTTTTTAAAAAAGAACCATCAATGAATGAATATGATCAAATTGAAGAAAAAAACCAGAGTTG
>JFJP01029761.1_pt1 | contig 15311 bp, 14 predicted proteins | sample 431651 | NCBI WGS metagenome assembly JFJP01 (sample SAMN02602958, study PRJNA72255) | Microbial mat metagenome, whole genome shotgun sequencing project. | biome: fresh water; feature: sink hole; material: water; isolation source: purple microbial (photo- and chemosynthetic) mats found in...
CTGGAGAAATGCGGGTATAATGTCTTTGTCCGTAGTTGCCGATTCGTAGCCGGACCGAATACAGTTGGAAAAGAATATTTACAAGCCATAAAAAAGTAATTGGCAAAGGCAGGGAGCGAAGCGTGAGTAATATTTCTGCGTATGCGGGCATCCTGAACGAAATCAAGCAGGAGATTTTCACCGGAAGACATAAGGCAATTCTTGCAGCCAATAAGGAACTGATCCTTCATTACTGGAGCATCGGGAACATCATTCTCAGGCATCAGTCTTCTGAGGGCTGGGGAAGCAAGGTCATCGACAAACTGGCTCGGGATCTGGCCTCGGAGTTTCCGGACTCAAAGGGATTCTCTGCTCGGAACCTGAAATATATGCGGAGATTCGCCGAGGAGTACGCTGATCTATCATTTGTGCAAGTGGTGCTTGCACAAATTACATGGTATCACATCATCACCTTGACTGAGAAAGTCTCCAATCTTACAGAGAGGAACTGGTACATCGCAAAAACCATTGAAAACGGTTGGTCACGCAATGTCCTTGTTCATCAGATAGAGACGAAGTTGTATGAAAGGCAGTCGCTGGTCGAAAAAACAACAAACTTCCAAAGGGCGTTGCCTTCCCCGCAATCAGAACTCGCCAACGAGACCATCAAGGATCCTTATATCTTTGACTTCATCACCTTTCGTGAGGAAATGAATGAAGTCGACATTGAAAAGCAGTTGGTTCAGCAGGTCACGAAGCTTCTGCTGGAATTCGGCACCGGATTTGCCTTTGTTGGGAATCAGGTTCACCTTGAGATCGGTGAAGAAGATTTCTATCTGGACCTATTGTTCTATCATACGAAACTTCGATGCTATGTGGTGATCGAGCTAAAGTCGGGGAAGTTCAAACCGGAGTATGCAGGTAAATTGAATTTTTACCTTTCAGCAGTGGATGGTCAAATGAAATCGGAGCATGACAATCCTTCCATTGGCATTATCCTTTGCAAGGAGAAGAATAGAATCGTTGCAGAGTATGCACTAAAAGATATGACAAAACCCATAGGTGTCAGTGAATACAAATTGTTGCAGGAGATACCAATTGCCTTGAAGAGCAGCCTGCCATCCATCGAAGAAATTGAAGAACGATTGGAAAACAAAATGGGAAGAACAGGTGGAGGTCGTGAAAATGACTGATAACAATGCAACAGGAAGGAGAACCACATGGAATACAAACAGTTGGGCAATACAGGTCTGAAGGCATCCGTCGCGGGACTGGGATGCGGCGGCCACAGCCGCCTCGGTCTGTTTTCCAGGGGAATGGACAATGCTGCCGGAATTGTCAGGCATGCCTATGAGCAAGGGGTGAACTTCTTCGATACAGCCTATAATTACGGCACACATCCCGCCGTTGCGAAGGGTCTTTCAGGCATTCCAAGGGACCGTTATCTCCTGTCCTCCAAATTTCCGCCGCAGACTGATACCGGGGACCTTCGGGCATCAGCGGAACTGGAAGTTATTCTGGATGAAAGCCTGAGAGCGCTTCAGACCGATTACCTTGACATCTGGCATCTCCATGGCGTTCTGCCGGATTTGTATCCGGACATCCGGGATCGTTTCCTCCCGGAATTGGTCCGGATGCGTGATAAAGGAAAAATCCGCTTCATCGGCATCACGGAAATGTTCGGAACCGATACACGGCATGAAATGCTGGGACAGGCACTTCAGAACGATGGCTGGGATGTCGTGATGGTTGGTCATAGTCTGCTGAACCCCTCCGCCGCGAAAAAAATCCTGCCGATGGCGGCAAAGCGCGGAATTGGGACGCTCTGCATGTTTGCCGTGCGCAGCGCGCTGTCGAACCCGGAGCAGCTGAAACGGGATGTGCGGAAGATGGCGGATGCGGGTCAGATCAGCATGGAATGGGCGGGACAGGATGGCGTCCTTGACTTTCTGGTGGAAAACGGGCATTCGAAGACCATCATGGAGGCAGCCTACCGGTATTGCAGACATACGAAAGGGCTTGATGTCATCCTGACCGGAACCTCCGATGTCGGTCACCTTGCGGATAACCTCGCAAGCATTCTCATGCCGCCATTGCCGGAAGCAGCACGCACGCGATTGGACAAATTGTTCGGACAGGTGGATTGCGTAAGCGGTCAGTGAGGCTGATGCTTGCTCCCGTCCGGCGTGATATACTGAAAATCGGTCAGTCTCCGGTTGCATGATGATTGGCCGGTCTTTTTGTCGTTTTTAAATCCCTCTTGGAGGTCGGATGCGGGAATACAGGCTCAACACGTTCCAAAAACTGATGATTGCCTTGCTGGCGGGGATCCTTGTGGCATCCCTGGCCATTTCCCTGTTTCTTTCAGGCCTGATCGCCAGACAGATGGCGTCCGCCAACCAGAATGCTTCGCAGACCGGACCCGACAGACCCCATGTCTTCATCCAGCTTTCCAACATCGACAGCAGTTTCCGGGAAACCTTCCTGACCGGAGCCAAACGAGCCGCGGAAGAAAACGGCATGGATCTGGAGATTGCGGACAGCGCCGGCGCCGGCGGTGCGGACAATTATGCATCTGTCCTGGAAGCAGCCATAGACGCACGGGTGGATGGCATCATCCTGCAGCCGGCCTGGCGGGATTCCCTGACACCAACCGTCATGCGAGCGCAGGAAAAGGGGATCCCCTTCATCACCGTCGAAGAGGATATGCCGGCCTCGAACCGCAGCTGCTATGTCGGCACCAATTCCTTCGAATTCGGCACGCTTGCCGCCCGGCTGGCGGGTGAGGCCACCGGATACCAGGCGGAAATGGCGGTCGTCTACCGGGGGCTGAACCAGGAAAACGATACCGAGAGCAGCCTGAAACTTGGAGGTCTGCAGGATATCGCCTCGCAGAATCCCGGGTTGAAGATTGTCAGAATCGAACAGGGAACCAACGCCTTCTTCGGAGCGGAAGACACGATCCGGGACATTCTGACCCACAATCCCGGGGTGACGGTGCTGGCCTGCATGACAGCCAGGGACACCGTCGCGGCGGCGCAGACCGTGTTGGATCTGAACCGGTTGCGCTATGTGCAGATCATCGGAACGGATCTGACCCCGGAGATTCAGGACCTCCTGGACAAACGGGTCCTTTATGGCACGATCGCCCGAAATCCGGATACCATCGGATACAGAAGCGTGGAGGCCATGGGTCGTGTTCTGAAGGGACAACCGGTTCCCGATTTCATTGATGTGGGTCTGGAAACCATCCGGAATACGGACTGAGGAGGGGGAACGGCATGATGCGCTTCATTCGGAACATGTCCAACACCATCCGGAAACGTCTGCTGTTTCTGTTTCTGTCCACGACGATCCTCAGCAGCACGATCAGCCTCTATGTCTTTTTCGCATTTTCCAATCTGACTGACAACATGGGCGGCATGTTCGAAACGTCCACCCTGCTGGATGGTCTGCTCGGAGATTTGGAAGAAGCGAACACGAACCTCTACGGATTCCTCACCACGCGCAGCAATGACAATCTGCTGACTTTCAGCAGGATGACGGACAGGCTGCAGCGTTTCGAAGCCAACTCCACCAGGACGATGCAAAAGAATCTGTACATGCGGGATATCCTCAACATGATTCCCTCCTACCTCGAGGAGGCGAATCTGGCGATCGATGCCCGACGGGCGCGGGATCCCGGCTACAGCGACCACTATGATCTGGCGAACCGCACCATGGGACATATCCGGGATTATGCGGACACCCTGAATCTCCTGCAGCTTCAGAAAAACACCGATCTGTACAACAACCAGATCCGCAACATCGGGTGGTTCAAGATTTCGAGCATCGTCATGATTGCCGACATGATTGTCCTCAGCATCTTTCTGGTGCTGTATATCACCTACAAGATGACGGATCCGATTGTGCGTCTTTCCCACGCGTCCGAGGAAATCGCCACCGGCAATTTTGAAACCCCCGAAATCCCGGTGACCGGCGAAGAGGAAATCCGTGTCATGGCGCAGGCCTTCAACCGCATGAAGGATTCCATCCGGACCTACATCCGCGAACTTCACGACAAATCCGATACCGAAACCATGCTGCTGGAGCAGCAGATGCAGAACATGAAGATGCAGAACCTGCTGGATTCTTCCCGCCTCCAGTCGCTGCAGGCCCAGATCAATCCCCATTTCCTGTTCAACACGCTGAATGCCGGCATCCAGCTTTCCGTCATGGAAGGGTCGGACCGGACCACGGAATTTCTGGAGAATTTGTCGGACCTGTTCCGGTACAACATCAGAAAGCCGGACTCCATTGTGACGCTCCAGGAGGAAATCCTGCATGTGAAGGCCTATGCGGAGCTGATGAAGGTCCGGTTCGGGGAATCCATCGCATTTGTCTTCGACCTGGAGGATCCGGTCCTGCAAATCGGCATTCCGCCCCTGAGCATCCAGACCCTGGTGGAAAATGCATGCATCCACGGACTGCGCAATGCGGAAAGCGGAACAGTCCGGATCCATGTTGCGGACATGGCGGACCGGGTTCAGATCTCGGTCAGCGACAACGGCTGCGGGATGGAACCGGACATCATCGGCGACATCTTCGGACGCAGCCGGGAGGAACCCTCCGGGAGCGGGAACGGACGAACCGGCCATACCACGGGCATCGGGCTGACCAATGTCATCCAGCGGCTCCGCCTCATCACGGGCCAGCAGGATGTCATGCGCATCGATTCAGCGGTCGGGGTCGGCACAACGATCACGGTCATCATGCCGAAACCCGGCGGTCCGGAGAAATCTGGCGACACGGGAAAATCTGGCGATACGGGAAAATCGACCGACACGGAGAAATCGACCGACACCGGGAAACCCGTCGACACGGAGCACACTGCCAAGGAGGTCGATTCATGCTCAAGCTGATGGTGGTCGATGACGAACAGATCGTGCTGGATTCCATCCGTTTTCTGGTGGAACGCGACGTGGATTCCTTTGTCGTGGTGGCGACGGCAAAGTCCGGTCGGGAGGCCATTCTGAAGGCCGAACAGGAACTGCCGGACCTGATACTGATGGACATCAAGATGCCTGGCATCAACGGCATCGAAGCCATCCGGGAAATCAAGGTGCGCCTTCCGGGCATGCGGTTCATTGTGATCTCCGCCTACGAGCAGTTCGGGTATGCGCGGCAGGCCATCGAACTCGGTGTCCTGGACTATGTGGTGAAACCGCTCAAGCGGCAGATGCTTCTTGACATCCTAGCCAAGGCTGCGGCCGAACTCGAACGCGAACGGAGGAAAAGACAGCGCGACCTCGAGAACATGGAAAAACTGGAAAAACTCCTGCCCGTGCTGGAACAGGGATTCATCCACGCCATCCTGCTCCATCAGGAACTCGGGGGTGAGATTGAGAAATACCGGGACCTCTTCGACCTTTCTTCCAGCCACTCCTACATGATGGTGATTGATTTGTTCGATCCGCAGTCCGAAGGCCATGACAATGCCATCGGCATCGGAATCCGTGCGCAGAAGATTTATCCGGCCGTGCATGAATTGCTGAAGAATCGTCAGGTCGCATTGGTCGGACCCATGATGGTGAACCGCATCGTTGCCTGCATGATGGAATCCGAATCGATGAATGAATATGTACAGCGCCTTTCCGCCATCAATCTGGCGGAAGAAGTGCTGGGCGTGCTGGCGGAGCGCACGGATCTGTCCTGCCGGATCGGCATCGGCGGCCTGCGTCCCGTCGCAGAAATGGCCGCCTCCTGCGACGAGGCCATCCGGGCCCTGCATCTGGCCCGGAACGGCTGCATCATCCACATCATGGATGTGCATCCCGATGAGGCGTCCGGACTGGACCTGAACCGGTTCGAGCGAATTCTGGTGGCCAACCTCGAGGACGGGGAGGAAAAGTTGCTGGAAGATGTGCTTGAACAGATTTTCACCACTTTGCCCGTAGCAGAACCGAAATGCCGCAACAAACTGATAGAATGGATGGTGGTGGCGCACCGCATCGCCACGGAAAACGATGTGCAGGAAGATCGGCTGCTGGATTTCCAGACCTATCTGACGGAAATGTTCAGTTTCCAGGATGCAAGACTGTTTCAGGACTGGTATGTGCAGCGCATTCTTCTGATTGCGGCGCGGATACGGGAAGTCAGATCCGGAAAGACCAGCCGCATCATCGAGTCGGCCCGCAGAATCCTGGAGAGCGAATATGCGTCCGAGATTTCCCTGGAAAGCATATCGAGCCGTGTGAACATCAGCCCGCGTTACTTTTCCCGCCTGTTCAAGGATGAAACCGGCACGAATTTCATTGACTTCCTGACAACCCTCCGGATCGACCATGCCAAGGAACTGATGCAGAAGACCGAGAAATCGGTCAAGGAGATCTGTTACGAAGTCGGATACGGAGACCCGAACTACTTCAGCAGACTGTTCAAGAAACAAACGGGATGCTCTCCTACGGAATTCGCAAGGAGGTGAGGAACATGAAGCACATCATCCGTCTGACCCTGCTGGCATCAGGATTGGCCGTTCTTCTGAGCGGCTGCGGCGGCAATTCTGTCCCGGTGGAGAAAGATACCCTGCGGATCGGGCTTCTGCTTGATTCCGTCGTGGTGGAGCGCTGGCACCGCGACCGCGACATTTTTTCCGCGAAGGCCAAGGAGCTTGGTGCCGAGGTGATAGTCCAGAACTGCAACGAGGACAATGCCACACAGGAAAATCAGATTCGGGAGATGACCGCTGACGGGGTTGACGTGCTGGTGGTCATCCCCTATGACAAGGACGGGCTTTCGGATGTCATCAAATCCGTCCGAAAAAAAGGGATTCCTGTCATTTCCTACGACCGGCTGATTCGGGATGCCGGGGTGGATCTCTACATCTCGTTCGACAATGTGCGGGTTGGCGACCTGATGGGCAGCGAACTCCTCAAGAAGGCCCCTGAAGGCCAGTATGTCATCATCAACGGCTCACCGCTCGACAACAACAGCTATCTGTTCAATCAGGGATACCGCGATGCCCTTGCCGAAGCCCTTCAGAATAACGATATCAGCATGCTCTCGGAAACCTGGGCGGAAGCGTGGCGCCCCGAAAATGCCTATTCGGATGTGCATGGACTGCTGACGGACGACAAACGGATCGATGCCATCATCGCCGCGAATGACGGGCTTGCCGGCGGCGCCATCCGTGCCCTCGCGGAAAACCGCATGGCCGGCCTGATTCCGGTCGTCGGACACGATGCCGATCTGTCGGCCTGCCAGCGGATCGCGGAAGGTACGCAGTATCTGACTGTCTACAAACCCATCAAGGAACTCGCCCAGAGTGCTGCGGAGGCGGCAGTGCTGCTGGCCCGGGGGGAGAAACCGGTTGCGGATGACAGCATTGACGATGGTTCCTTCCAGGTACCGTATGTCAAATTCCAACCCATTCTCGTCAAGCGGGACAATCTGGTGCAGACGGTCATCCGGGATGGATTCCATACCTATGACGAAGTGTTTCGGAATGTTCCGGAAAAGGAACGTCCGGCACGGGAATAAGGGCTTGGAAAGGAATAACCGGCTCTTTGGGCTTGGAAAGAAATAACCTGAGGAAATGCGCCAGCATTTTTTCACCTTTTTCCCAAAAGACGGAGAAAAAAGTCAGACCCGCCCGGTGTGCGGAAAAACAAGCGAATAGATTCATGATTCATTTCCTTTTTGTGCAGGGTGTTTCGCCAACCACCTTGATATGATGGCTTTGCCGGTGATGCAGAACACAGGAACCGTTCAGAAATCATTTGTTTCCGGTATTCATGGAACAAGCTGTTTTCGAACAATTCCCCGGAAGCACGACGGCACACTTCACAAGCCAAAGTATAAGGGAGGAAACAATCATGAAAAGACTCGTTTCCCTGCTGCTCATTCTTGCCATGTCCATGTCCATGCTGATCTTCGGCGGCTGCGGCACCAGCAACAGCAAAACGGTCGGCGTCGCAATGCCCACCAAATCCCTGCAGCGATGGAACCAGGACGGCGAAAACATGAAGAAGGCGCTCGAAGCAGCCGGATTCACCGTCATTCTGGAATACGCCAACGACAAGGTCGACCAGCAGGTCACACAGATTGAGAACATGATCACCAAGGGATGCAAAGTCATCATCATCGCTTCCATCGATGGCACAGCCCTGAAGGGTGTTCTCGCCTCCGCCGCCAAAGAAGGCATCAAGGTCATCGCCTATGACCGCCTCATCCGTGATTCCGGCGATGTCGACTACTACGCCACCTTCGACAACTACCTGGTCGGCAAGATTCAGGGCGACTACATCGTGAAGGCACTCGGACTCGACGCTGGAAAAGGCCCCTTCAACATGGAAGCCTTCGGCGGATCTCCCGACGACAACAACGCCTTTTTCTTCAACAAGGGCGCCATGGATGTGCTGCAGCCCTACCTCGACAGCGGCAAACTCGTCTGCGTGTCCGGCCAGCTGAAAATGGAACAGATCGCCATTCAGGGATGGAAGCCGGAAGGTGCCCAGGCCCGCATGGACAATCTGCTGACCGCGAACTATGCCGACAAGAAGCTTGACCTTGTTCTCTCCCCGAACGATTCCCTCGCACAGGGCGTCGTCGCCTCCCTGAAGGCAGCCGGCTACGGCTCCGCCGAAAAGCCCTTCCCGGTTCTCACCGGCCAGGATTGCGACGTCATCAACGTCAAGATGATGATCAACGGCGAACAGTCCATGTCCATCTTCAAGGATACCCGCACCCTGGCGGACCAGGTCGTCAAGATGACCACCGCCATCATGAACAAGACCGATGTGCCGGTCAACGATACCAAGACCTATGACAATGGTGTGAAGGTTGTTCCTTCCTTCCTCTGCGCGCCTGTGTTCGCGGACAAGGACAATTACACGAAGTTGTTGGTTGAAAGCGGCTACTACACAGCTGACCAGCTGAAGTAAAGCGCCGGAAGAAAATTACCTGCTCTTTTCCTGAAAAGAATGACAGGTTTGGCCATTGTTTTCGGGAATTCATAGAGCAGGTTATTTTCTTCCAAGCCCTAAGGCACTGTCGGGATATTACTTGTTTCATCCCCCCACCGCCGGCGCCCCGACAAGGGCCCGTCGGACTCCTGGTACAAGTTTTCCGGACACCAGGCTGCGGCATGAAGCGCCGCGGCCTGGTGTCCGGTTTGCAGCACGGCATCCTGCAATTGGGCTGGTTGCGCGTCTCCCGAAAGGGTAATTCCTGTCTGGAACCCATACGCCTGTAGCATCGGATAGCTGTATGACCGGCAGGTTTGGAGCACTTGGCTGAAACCCTTGCGCCTGCGGCGGCGGAAGTCGGATGTATGAAGGAGCGAACAAGATGGCGGAAAAAATCCTGGAAATGCAGAATATCCGGAAGGAATTTCCGGGTGTCGTCGCACTGAAGGATGTGAATTTCAGTGTGGCCAAAGGAGAGATCCATGCGCTTGTCGGCGAGAACGGCGCCGGAAAGTCCACGCTGATGAAGGTGCTCAGTGGAATCTATCCGTTCGGCGACTATACGGGCAATATCGTTTATGAAGGGAAAACCTGTGCGTTCACCGACATCAAGTCGAGTGAACGGCTGGGCATCGCGATCATCCACCAGGAACTCGCCTTGAATCCCTATATGTCCATTGCGGAGAACATCTTCCTTGGCAATGAAAGAAACAGCAGCGGTGTCATCAATTGGTATGAAACCAATGAAAAGGCCATTGCGCTGATGGCAAGGGTCGGTCTGAAAATCGATCATACGACCCTGATCAAGGATGTCGGGGTGGGCAGGCAGCAGTTGGTCGAAATCGCAAAAGCATTGTCCAAGGATGTGCGGCTGCTGATTCTCGACGAGCCCACCGCCGCACTGAACGACGAGGATTCGGACCATTTGCTGAGCCTGCTGATCGAGCTGAACCAGAAGCAGGGCATCACCTGCATTATCATCTCGCACAAGCTCAACGAAGTGACCCGGATTTCGGACAAAATCACCGTCATCCGGGACGGCTCCACCATCGAAACCCTGGTGCGCGGGTTGGATGAGATCTCCGAAGCGCGCATCATCAAGGGCATGGTCGGGCGCGAAATGCTGGACCGATACCCGAAGCGCGAACCGAATATCGGGGAAATCGGCTTCGAGGTAAGAAACTGGATAGTCCACGATCCAATGGATGAAACCCGGGTGAAAATCAAGAATGTGAACTTCCATCTCCGCAAGGGCGAGATTGTCGGCATTGCCGGATTGATGGGAGCCGGACGGACCGAGCTTGCCATGAGCATCTTCGGGCATTCCTACGGAAAGCACATCCGGGGGACCCTGCTCAAGGATGGCCGGGAAGTGCAGATGACGACTGTCAGTGCGGCCATTGATCAAGGCATCGCCTATCTGACGGAGGACCGGAAGAGCGCGGGACTTGTTTTGATCGATGACATCCGCAGAAACATCACCATGGCGAATCTGAAGAAAATCAGCCGGCATGGCGTGGTGAACATGCACGAGGAAGTCAAGATTGCTGAAAAATACCGGGACATGCTGCGCATCAAGTCATCCAGCATCTACCAGCTGGCCGGCAACCTGTCGGGCGGAAACCAGCAGAAGGTGATCATTGCAAAGTGGCTGTTCTCGGAGCCGGATGTTCTGTTCCTTGACGAACCGACGCGCGGCATCGATGTCGGAGCGAAGTATGAAATCTACACGATCATCAACGAGCTGGCCAATCAGGGAAAATGTGTGGTTTTCATCTCTTCGGAACTGCCGGAGATTCTTGGGATCTGCGATCGCGTCTATGTCATGGATGAAGGTGAGTTTGTCGGGGAAATGCCGATCGGTGAGGCAAATCCTGAAAGCATCATGCGTTGCATCGTGGCCAACGAACGGAAAAAGGTCACGGAAGATGCCGCCGCGGCGGCAGCCGGACTGTAGGGGAGGAAGGGTATGAACAACATCGCGGCCATGTTCCGGAAGAACATCCACCAGTACGGCTTGTATTTGAACAACATTGCAACCCTGTTCCGGAAAAACATCCGTCAGTATGGCATGCTGCTGGCGCTGATCGTCATCATGCTGTTCTTTGAGATTGCCACCGGGGGCATCCTGCTCAAGCCGATCAACATTGACCGTCTCATCCAGCAGAACAGCTACATCCTGGTTCTTTCGATCGGGATGATGTTCTGCATCCTGACCGGCGGCAACATCGACCTTTCGGTCGGATCCATCGTCGGTCTTGTCGGGGCGTGTTCCGCCGTGTTCAGCGTTATGTGGGGACTGCCGGTTGTGGTTTCCATCGTCCTCGCATTGGGCGTCGGCATACTCGTCGGGATGTGGCAGGGCTACTGGATTGCCTACATGAAGATTCCGGCATTCATCGTGACACTGGCAGGCCTGCTGGTATTCCGCGGGTTCACCAACCTGATTCTCGTTGGGGGTCAGACCATTCCGCTTCCCGACCTTTATGTGACCATCGCTTCCAAAACCGTTCCCGACTTTATCGGGAAGATGCTCAAAACGACTGAATTGGGCATCGATCTGACCACGGTGGTCGTCGGCTTCCTCTGTTCGATTGTCTTCCTGTTTCTGAGGCTTTCCGACCGGAAGACCAGAATCAAATACAACCTGGTGGTGCCGAAGATCAACCTCTTCATTCTCGGGGCGATTTTCTACATGGCGCTCATCAATGTCTTCGCCATCTGGCTTGCCATGGCGAACGGGTTGCTCTACATCGTCATCCTGCTGCTGGTTCTGATCATTGTCTATTCCTTCATTGCCAACAAGACCGTCATTGGACGACATGTGTACGCTTTGGGCGGGAACTCGAAGACCGCGGAACTGTCGGGCATCAAGACCAAGAAAGTCATGTTCCTGGTCTATGCGAACATGGGTCTGCTGGCGGCAGTGGCCGGCATTGTGGCGGCGGGTCGATTCAATTCGGCTGCCCCGACGGCGGGTGACGGCGTGGAGCTTGATGCCATCGCAGGCTGCTTCATCGGCGGCGCGTCCGCGACCGGCGGTATCGGAACCATCGTCGGCGCCATGATCGGCGGTGCCATCATGGGTATCCTCAACAACGGCATGTCCATCATGGGCATCGACACCTTCTGGCAGAAGGTCGTCAAAGGTATGGTCCTGCTGCTGGCCGTGGCGTTCGACGTGTATTCCAAGACGAAGTCGAAGTCGAAGTGACAACAAAGAAAGCGTTTCAGTGACAGGCTTCCATGGCGGGAATGAAGGAAGAACCGACTGTCGGTGGAGCTGGCACTTCGCCCGCAAGACTCGTAATTCAAGTGCTTCAGGGAACAATTTCCGTTGTTTCCTGAAGCACTTCCATCATTCCGGCTAAAGTATCACTGACCTCAAACAGCTCATGCATCGAAATCCGGCCGCGGTATCTGGCATTCCGTGCAGCCGGATCGATGGTTCTCACTTGGTCGCATAAAACAAAACCGGTTGTGTTCGATGCGCCGGTCAAAGGAATGTGAAAAGGCGATTTTCTGTCTTTGCTGGTGATGGGGCACACGACAAGAAGTCCACTCGTTCGGTGGAACAGATCGCGGCTGACTATCACCGCCGGACGGTATCCGCTTTGTTCATGACCGGTCCTCGGATCAAGATCCAGATCGATGATGTCTCCCTGATGAAAGTCTGTTTCAGATCCGACAGGATTCTCTTTTTTCATCACCAACCCTCTTTCCCGACATCCGGGCCCCAATCGACCTGCTCGGCGACATAAGGTTCCGAATACTCCGCGACCCGCTCCTCAAGCGTCTTGTGCTTCAGCAGCGGCAGGATGATGATTCTGCCCTTCTCCGCATGGATTTCGACTTCTTCGTCCACGGAAAGTCCGGCAAGGCCCAATTCCGCCTTGGACAGGCGAATACCGGTGCCGTTTCCCCATTTTCTGATGGCTGTTGACATGATGCCCACCTCCAAATCAAGTATATACCTGGTATATACGTTGTCAAGGGACGAACCTCATTCACTTGTGGTGCATTTCACGGTACGTGTGTTTATTTCGTTTTTGCTCCAAACCTTGCAATCGCACCGGTGAAAAGTTTGCCGTATCTCTCCGCTTTTGCCTTGCCGACCCCCGATACATCCAGAAATTCGTCCAGCGTCTTCGGTTGCTTCCGGCACATGTCATGCAGCGCGGCGTCGGTGAAAATGACGAACGCCGGTACACCGGCCGCAGTGGCCAGCTGCTTCCGCAGATCCTTGAGGGCAGAGAACAGATCTTCTGTATCCCGTTCGACGGCGGTTTCCTTTTTTGCAGAGAACTTGGATTTTGACTTTGCATTCGCAGGAGGCACATTCTTGGGGAGTTTCATCTCCAGGGATTTCTTTTCGCGCAGAATTTCACCGCAGAGCTCTGTGGGACTTACAACCGGATACTCACCGGAGGACAAGGCCAGATAGCCATTCAGAATGAGATGATCCAGGATGGTGCGGATTCTATGGACCGGTACGTCGGCCATGATGCCATAGGTGGGCAGGTCGGACAGACCGGTTTGCCGGATTCGCTCATTGTCCGCGCCGCGCAGGATATCCGTAATCATGACTTTGCCGAAACCTTTGTTCCGCTGGCTGATCCGGACGACACAGGAAAGAATTTTCTGTGCCTCGATGGTGATGTCGGCTGTTTCAAAATGCGTGTTGCAGTTTGAGCAGTTGCCGCAGAAATTCGGAGAAGTTTCCCCGAAGTATTTCAGAATATATGTACGCAGGCAATCCGTGGTGGCACAGTAGAAGGTCATCGCCTTCAGTCGCTCCTTGTCCTTCAGAATCAGGGCCTGCTGCATTTCAACGGTTGTCTCGGCGTCCGTTTCCCGGTTCGCTTCAATCAGAAACTGGTTGGTCCGCACATCCTGGGCACTGTACAGCAGGACGCATTCCGCCGGTTCTCCGTCGCGGCCTGCTCGTCCGGCCTCCTGATAATAGCTCTCCAGATTCTTCGGCATATTGTAATGGACGACGAAGGAGACATTGGATTTGTCGATGCCCATGCCGAATGCATTGGTGGCCACCATCAGGGTGCGACGATCGAACAGAAAGTCGTCCTGGTTCGCATGGCGTTCGTCATTTCCCAGTCCCGCATGATACTGGGTTGCCGAAAAACCCTTCCGATTGAGTTCCTCACAGACGGATTCCACAGCTTTCCGGGTCGAACAATAGATGATGCCGCTCTTCCCTTTGTTCCGCTTCAGAATCTCCATCAGAGCCGGAAGTTTGCTGCCCGGTGTCTGAACCCCGAAACTGAGATTTTTCCGATCGAACCCGGTCGTGATGACAAAGGGATCCTGCAGACGAAGGATACGGATGATGTCCTCACGCACCTCGGCTGTGGCGGTAGCGGTAAATGCGCTGATGATCGGCCTGTTCGGAAGTCGGTCGATGAACTCCAGTATTTTCAGATAACTCGGGCGAAAATCCTGCCCCCATTGGGAGACGCAGTGTGCCTCGTCAACCGTCACCATGGAAATGGGGGTGTCGGCGGTGAACTGAAGAAACTCCCCAACCAGCAGGCGTTCAGGCGCAACATACATGATTTTGTAGGCACCTTGCCGCGCGTTCGACAGAACCTTCGCGTATTGCCCGGCGGTCAGCGAACTGTTGAGATAGGCCGCCTTGATGCCGGACTGCACCAATGCATTCACCTGGTCCTTCATCAAAGAGATGAGCGGGGAGACCACCAGGGTGATTCCCGCCATCATCATGGCCGGAACCTGGTAACAGACTGATTTTCCCGCGCCGGTGGGCATGATGCCGAAGACATCCCGGCCGGCGAGAACATGCTTGATCAATTCAGCCTGTCCCTCCCGAAAGGAGACATGTCCGAAGTATTGTTTCAGAATTTCATGCTGGTTCATTCAATCTCTCCGTCGGATGGATGCTATAATAGTGCATGTGTGTGAGAGCATACCAATTGTAGCATATAAGGCCTGGATTCTTTCCTGCCGTTTTTCGGAACAGATCTGAAAGCGTGAATGTGAATGACCTATCTTCGCATCGATACCCCTGATCAGCTTCTCCCGTATCTTGACAGTCTTCGCCGGACCGGAACCCTGGCTGTCGATACGGAAACCACGGGACTCGACCCGCGCGCGGACCGCCTCCGATTGGTTCAAATCGCTGCACAGGGACTCCCGGTCCTCGTCCTGGATTGTGCGGTCTTCCTGCCTGACGGTCGGGATCTGCTGATGCGCGTGTTTTCATCGGACGCAGTGAAGGTCTTCCAAAACGCGAAGTTTGATCTGCAGTTTCTGCATGCGGCGGGCATTGAAGTCAAGCCCCCGTTGTTCGACACCATGCTGGCCGCACAGCTGCTGAACTCGTCGGGTGGTCCGCCGCGCGTCAACCTG
>JFJP01011410.1_pt1 | contig 15310 bp, 11 predicted proteins | sample 431651 | NCBI WGS metagenome assembly JFJP01 (sample SAMN02602958, study PRJNA72255) | Microbial mat metagenome, whole genome shotgun sequencing project. | biome: fresh water; feature: sink hole; material: water; isolation source: purple microbial (photo- and chemosynthetic) mats found in...
TTTTATTCGGCGGAACATCAATTAAAGTTACGTGATGAAATTACGCCTACTTTGATGAATGATGGGCAATGGGTGGGGGAGATGGCTTTAAAAGGTCGTCATGGGGTGCTTACGCCCGTGATTGCCAATTATTTTATTGTGCGAGATGAGCATGGTCAGCCACGTTATATGTCTGCGGTGATGACGGATGTTACGGAATTGAAGCGCACTACGGAGGCGTTGCAACAGGCGAAAGAAGGGGCGGAGTTGGCGAATCGGGCGAAGAGTGAATTTTTGGCGAACATGAGCCATGAATTACGCACGCCGTTGAATGGCATTTTAGGCTATGCTCAAATTTTGGGGCGCGATAAAACCTTGACTCCACCACAACAAAATGGCGTGAGTGTAATTCAACATAGTGGCGAGCATTTGCTTAATCTGATTAATGATATTTTGGATTTGTCTAAGATAGAGGCGGGGCGGCTAGAGATTCATCCGACGGAGTTTCACCTGGACCGATTTTTGAGGAGTATCAATAATATGATCCAAATTCGGGCGCAAGATGCGGGGCTTTATTTCAAATATGAGCCTCTCACTGAGTTGCCATTGGCGGTGATGGGTGATGAAAAACGGCTGCGTCAGATTTTAATTAACTTGTTAGGCAATGCCATCAAATTTACCAAAACAGGTGGCGTGACCTTCAAAGTTGGGCCACACTATGGTAAAATACGGTTTCAAGTTGAAGATACTGGCATTGGCATCGCCGATGACCACCTTGAGCATATTTTCCAGCCGTTTCGTCAAGTAGGGGATGTTTATAAGAAGGCGGAGGGGACGGGTTTAGGACTTTCGATTAGTAAACGGTTGGCTGAGGCGTTGGGCAGTGAGCTTAAGGTGATGAGTACCTTTGGGCAGGGGACTATTTTTTGGTTAGATATAGAGTTACCTATCGTTACTTCATGGCAATCGGCTGAGGCTGCGCCTGCGCCGCTGATTATCGGTTATAACCATGTTTATGGGCGACCCCTGAAAGTGTTGGTGGTGGACGATAAAATGGGTAATCGTCAAGTAGCGATAGATATGTTAACGCCGTTGGGGTTTGAGGTCTTTGAGGCGATGGACGGCATACAGGCGATTGAGCAGGTAGAGGTGATACAGCCTGATATTATTTTGATGGATATTGTCATGCCTAACATGAATGGCTTGGAGGCAACACGTCAGATTAGACAACATGGGATTGAGGCTCAAACGAATAAACTGGTCATTATTGCGGCTTCGGCAAGTGCCTTTGAAAATGACCAAGAGGAAAGCCGAGTGGCGGGGTGTGATGATTTTCTGCCTAAGCCGATTCATTTGGATGCCTTACTCAAGCAGCTAGAAAAACATTTGGCCGTTGAGTGGCTTTATGAGGGGCAAGGTGAAGTGACGGTTTCTTTAGAAGATGCTACTGTTGAGGTGGCGACCATGTTGCCCCTTGAATTGGCGCGCCAAATTTATGAGTTTGCAGGTAAGGGGCGAATAAAACCCCTGCGGCAAGCGATTGACGAGTTGGAAGCCCTTGGCCCACAGTATCAATTTCAGGTGAATGAGTTAAGATTGATGGTGAAGCAGTATCAAGTGAGTGAAATTCAAAAATTTCTTGAGCCTTATCTATTGTTGGAGACCCATGACTAATCAGAGTGATAATCAAATTTTAATTGTGGATGATAACCCCGCGAACATAGATGTGCTGTTTAATTATTTGGATGAAGTAGGGTTTGATATTTCGGTGGCGACGCATGGGCAACAGGCGATTCAACGGTGTCAACAGGTTAAGCCTGATTTGATTTTGTTAGATGTGATGATGCCTGATATGGATGGTTTTGAGGTATGTCGGCATATAAAAAGCCAACCTGATTTAAAGCATATTCCAGTTATTTTTATGACGGCTTTAACGGAAGCGTCAGATAAGGTCATGGGTTTTGAAGTGGGCGCGGTGGATTATATTACGAAACCGTTTCAACATGAAGAAGTGTTGATGCGGGTTAATACTCATTTAACTATTCATAATTTGCAGCGTGAACTTGAGCAAACCAATAAAGATTTAGAGCGACGAATTTCGCAGCGTACCGCTGAATTAACTCAGGTTAATGCCGATTTAGAGCATGAAATAGCCAAGCGACGGTCAGCTTATCAAGGCTTAACTAAAATTAATACGGCTTATAGCCGCTTTGTACCGAAAGAGTTTTTGAGTTTGTTAGGCCAACAAAATATTACGGATGTGGCTTTGGGCAACCATCGCGAGATGGAGATGACGATTATGTTTTCTGATATTCGCTCATTTACCAGCATGTCGGAACAGATGACTCCCAAAGAAAACTTCGATTTTGTTAATGCTTATTTGGGGCGAGTTGGCCCCGTGATTCGGCAATATCGGGGAGTGGTGGATAAGTTTATTGGCGATGCCGTGATGGCTCTTTTCCCACTCAAGCCTGATAATGGGATTAAGGCCGCGATTGCGATGTTGCAAACTCTTTTAGTGTATAATGAAACTCGTGACCGCCCTGACCGTTTGCCGATTAAAACGGGCATTGGTTTACATACGGGACTCGTAATATTAGGTACAGTGGGTGAACCAGAACGTTTAGAAGGGACGGTTATTTCTGACGCGGTGAACATTGCGTCTCGGCTAGAACAATTGACTAAATTATATGGGGCTTCAATTATTATCAGTGGTCAAGTCTTAAGCCAGCTTGAGGCTCCCCTTGATTATCACATCCGTTTTTTGGGGCAAGTACAAGTTAAAGGTAAACAAAAAATAATTTCAGTTTTTGAAGTTTTTGATGGTGATTTGCCTGAAATTTTTGAGCTGAAATCGAACACCCGCGTTGATTTTGAGCAAGGGGTGACCCATTATCTCCAACAAAAATTTAGTGAGGCTACCGCCTGTTTTGAGCAAGTTTTGGGCATTAATCCCCAAGATAGAGCCGCTCAACTTTATCTTGAATCGATGGCTAATGTGGCTAAAAACGACAAGCAAACCATTTTACCTTTAAGCTAATTTTTAAGAAGGAGTAAAACTTCTGTGAATAAAATGCACGCAAATATTTTAATTGTTGAAGATAATCCCACTAATATTGATGTAGTATTTAGTTACCTTGATGAGGCGGGGTTTGATATTTCGGTGGCAACGAGTGGTGAATCTGCCTTGCAACAGTGTTTACTTACTCAGCCTGATGTGGTGTTATTAGATGTAATGATGAGTGGGATTGATGGCTTTGAAACCTGCCGCCGTTTAAAAGCGAACCCCGAAACGGCTGACATTCCCGTTATTTTCATGACGGCCTTGGCTGATACGAAGGATAAAGTACAAGGTTTTGTAGTTGGAGCCGTAGATTATATTACTAAGCCAATTCAACATGAGGAATTATTAGCGCGCTTAATGACTCATCTTAAAATTCGGCAATTGCAAAAGCAAACTGAAAATCAAAATACTGAGTTACAAAAAGTAATGAAGCAAGTTCGACAGTCCAAACAATTATTGACTGCGGTGATTGATGCTACGCCTGATTGGATTTTTGCGCTAGATAAAGAGAATTATTTTATTTTGGCAAACAAAGAAATTGCAAATGCTTTCAATTTGTCTCCACAAACCATGGTTGGTAAATCACCTGTTGAATTAGGGCTGAGTGCTATCCAAATTTGGGGCGATGCGGAACATGGGTCTCAAGGCTTACAAACGGATAACGAATTAGTTTTGGCGGGTCAAGCACTACATAACCCACAGCAGCTTATGGTATTGACCGATAATTCTAGCCGCATTTTTGATACGTATAAGTTGCCTTTACGTGATAAAACGGGCGAGGTTTTTGCGGTCCTCGCTATCAGTCGAGATATTACGCTGCAAAAACGGGCTGAGGAAATTTATCAAAAACAAGCAGAACTGCAACGAGCTATTTTAGATAATGCGGGTTACGCTATTATTTCCACTGATACTGAGGGGTTGATTCAAGTATTTAACCCGACGGCTGAGAAGATGTTAGGGTATAAAGCTGAGGATATTATTGGTAAAGTTACCCCCGCGCTCTGGCATGATGGAGAGGAGGTAGTCAAACGGGCGGAACAGCTTTCGATAGAGCTAGGGGTGAAGATAGAGCCAGGTTTTGAGGTTTTTGTGACTAAATCTCGACTTAATTTGCTTAATGAATATGAATGGACTTACATTGATAAACATGGTGCGCGCTTCCCTGTATTGCTAACTATTACGGCTTTGCGGGATGCCACAGGAACTATTTTTGGCTTTCTCGGCCTTGCCAGTGATATTACTGAACGCAGAAAGTTACAACATGAAGTTGAAGCCTATCAATATCATTTGGAAAAATTGGTTGATGACCGCACTCAGCGGTTAGAAATTATTGCCCAACTTAGCAAGCAATTGACGGCCATTTTAGATTTACAAAAATTACTAGAACTATTGGTTAATCAACTGAAAGAAGGGCTAGGCTATTATCATGTGCATGTTTATTTGCGTGACGATGATAGCGATACACTCGTTATGGTGGCGGGGTCGGGTGAGGTAGGGCAGATTTTGAAAAATCGTCAACATCAACTTAAACTGAAACAAGGCATTGTGGGGCAAGTGGCTGCTAGTAATGAACCATTTTTGAGCAATAATGTTGATGAAGTAGCCCACTTTTTCCGTAACCCCTTATTGCCTGATACTTTATCAGAATTGGCCGTGCCATTACATATTATGGGGCAAGTCATTGGGGTGTTAGATATTCAAAGTAATCACCTCAATGCTTTCACGGCCACCGATGTTTTTATGATGCAATCTATTGCTGACCAAGCGGCCATTGCGGTGCAAAATGCCCGTTTATTGTCAGATAGACAGGCGACCATTGCTAAATTACAGGTGGTTGACCGTGCGAAATCTCAGTTTATTACAATGATGAGCCATGAACTTCGTACGCCACTCCATGCTATCAATGGTTTCTCGGAGCTATTGCTGATGGGCTTAAGTGGCGATTTATTGCCGCAGGTACAGGAAGATGTCCAATTGATTTATAATAATGGGCAACACCTTTTGGCCTTGATAAATGATGTTTTGGATGTGTCCCAAATTGAATCAGGCCAGCTACAACTCACACCTCAGCCGATAAATGTGAAAGAACTAGTCACCAGAGTTCTAGAAACCGCCAACATGTTAATTAAAGATAGATCTTTGCAGGTTCTGGTTGATGTGCCTGAAACATTACCTATTATTCAGGCTGACCCAACACGGCTACATCAAGTTTTATTAAATTTAGTGAGTAACGCCGTTAAATTTACGCCTCAAGGCAGTATCAAGATTCAGGTTAAACATCAAGACCATGAAATTTATTTTTCAGTCATTGATACAGGAATTGGTATTGCTAACAATAAATTACAGGCTATTTTTGAAGCCTTTCAACAGGCCGATATGTCTGACGCGCGGCGTTATGGTGGCACAGGCTTGGGGTTAACTATTTCACAAAAATTGGTGCAACTACATGGCGGTAAAATGAGCGTTAAAAGTCAAGAAGGGGTTGGTTCGCAATTTACCTTTACTCTTCCCTTAGTGTCTGAGGTGTGAAATTTGGCTACTGGACTGTTTATTTAGTATCAGTATATCAAGATTTTACCCCCTCACCCCAGCCCTCTCTCAATGGGAGAGGGAGTATCTTGTCTCCTCTCGCCCTTAATCCCCCCGACATCAGGGGGAGATGTTGTTCTCTCTCCTACGTAGGAGAGGGCTGGGGGTGAGGTGTTTGCGTAAGTCCTATAGTACATGGTCAGACAAGAATGTCCGACCTACCAACGGTAGAACAGACATTCTTGTCTGTTCGGATATGCTAGAAATTAAATGAATAATCCACTATTCCCCTTGAAGAACTATTGAAATAAATAAACAATTAGGCTAAACTTATTTATCATAGATTTATCCTAAAGCTAAAATTTAACATTGAGGTTGCTGGTGAATAAATACCGTTTAAAAGGGCAACAACTCGCCGTAGTTTTTATCATGGGCTGTTTGTTATTTAACTACCCATTACTGTTTGTTTTTAGCCATAATACCCTCGTATGGGGCATTCCTTTACTTTATTTATATATTTTTATCACCTGGGCTTTAATGATTACCCTCATGATAATTATTATCGAACGGCATAAATGACATATACTGCGAGAGGGCATAAACTGGAGTGTCAAAATTTTATTTTGACAGCGAAAATGAAATTTTCGCCCTCGCGCAGTATAATTCCTTATCTTATTGGCTTAAACTTGCGAAAGCAGTTATATTAATGGGATAAAAGAGCTGTAAAAATTCCAATATGCGTAAATTATTCACTCAGGTGGCCCTTAACTATATCAATTTAGCGTTAGTCCCTTTATTAATTATTGGGGTTATTTTTATTGGCTTAGGGTTACCCTCACAAATTTATCAGACTTTTTCGTTGCAAAATGAAGCAGCCTGGAGCCTGGCGGTTGAAATTGTCATTATTGTGATGGCGGTATTTTCCGTTAATATACTGGTTGCTATTGGGTTAGCCATTTGGGTCAATCGGCAAATTGTCCAGCCCATTAATACCTTGATACTCATGGCTCAAACCATCAGTAACGGTGATTTAACCCAGTCCGTCACGGTGACGAGCCAGAATGAATTGGGCATCTTAGCTCAAACTTTGAATAGCCTGGCGACTCGATTTCATGACTCCATTGAAACTTTAGAACAACAGGTCAGTCATCGAACGAAGGCCCTAGAAATAACGGCTGAAATAAGTCGCCAAATTACGACTATTTTTGAGGTCGATAAATTATTAGAGTATATTGTCGTTCGTTTGCAAGCAGAATTTAAGGCTTATCATGTTCAAATTTATTTACTCAATGAAGAAAGCCAAACTTTAATCGCCCATCAAGGTTATGGTGAAGTGGGTTTATGGCTACAACAGCAGCATCGTAGTTATAAACTAGGTGAAGGAACTGTGGGGCAAGTGGGCGAAACAGGTCAATATCTTTTGATTAATGATGTAACTACTTATTCCAACTTTGTATTAAATCCATTGTTACATCAAACCCAAGCTGAATTAGTGGTACCACTTCATAAAGGCGAACAATTGTTAGGTATCTTAGATATTTTAAGTCAAGAGCGTCATCATTTTTCTGAAGTGGATGTGTTGGTGGTGCAAGCCATTGCGGACCAAGTTGCCATTGCCTTAAATAATTTGCGACAATTTGCTAAAACCCAGGCCGTTTTAGATGAAGTAGAGCGTCTTAACCGCCGTTTAACGCGTGAAAGCTGGCAAAATTCCCTGGCCGAGGAAGAAAATCCAACGATTGGTTATGAATTTAAGCATGGTTTGATGAAACCTATTAAACAGATACAATCAGTTATAGAGCCAATTCATCCACTGAACTCTTTTGTTAGTTTAATGCCCAATGGCGACCATGATCGACCTCAAGGTGAACTAGCGGTGCCATTAATGTTGCGCGGCGAAATGATTGGGCTATTGAAAGTCAAACGGACTGAAAAACCTCAATGGCGACAGGAAGAGCTAACGGCGGTAGATGCCGTGGCTAATCAGGTCAGTTTGGCCTTAGAAAATGTCCGTTTGTCCACTGAACAAGAAAAAACGATTATTAAGTTACAAGATTTGGACCGTCTTAAGTCTGAATTTTTAACCAGTATGAGCCATGAATTGCGGACACCCCTTAATGCTATTTTAGGGTTTGCAGATGTGTTAATTCAGGGTATTGACGGTGAGTTAAGTGATTATGCGTTGAATGATATTCAACTGATTTATAGTAGTGGACAGCATTTGTTAACACTTATTAACGATATTTTGGATATTTCTAAAATTGAAGCAGGTATGATGGAAGTCGTTCCTGAACCCCAAGAAGCATTGCCTATTATTAAAGAAGTTATTTCTGGTTCTGAATCCTTGGTTAAAAATAAACAACTCGACATTATTGTCGATGTGCCTGATAATCAGCCCGAAATTTATGTGGATAATATTCGCTTGAAGCAAATTTTACTTAATTTAGTGGGTAATGCGGCGAAGTTTACCGAAAAAGGCTCTATTACGATTAAAACCTTTATTAGTGAGAGTGAACCTGATAAAATGCGCTTTGTGGTGGCGGATACGGGCATTGGCATCCCCAAAAATAAACAAGAGGCTATCTTTGAACGCTTTAAACAGGCCGACATGTCTACCACGCGGGTTTATGGTGGTACGGGTTTAGGGTTAGCCATTTGTAAACAACTAGTTGAAATGCACAATGGTCGAATTTGGGTTGAAAGTCAAGAAAATATCGGCTCTGAATTTCATTTTACGATTCCTTTGGCTTTAAATTCCTATAACTAAGTATTAATCATTGCAATTATTAAGATTGTGATTCATTCAAAAACTTCCACCTGTAAATTTTTAGGTGATAACTTGAAGGAGTCCGTAATCATTTACGGACAGCCCGCAAAGAATTGCGGACTCCTATTCCAAATCCCCCAAATCAACGATAAATAAGCTATACTTTATGGGTTGTTTATCGTTGATAGCTTAAGTCTGGCTACCGTCATGGAAACTATTACCTCTTGTTTGACTTATGTTAAATGCTTGGAATGTAACCATAAAATGGATTTTTCCGTGGGGTTATATCGTTGTCCTGCTTGCCGCGGGGCCTGGTTAGACGCGCAGTATGATTATGAACGGGTGGCTGAAGTTTGGCGGCAGGGTGTTCATTGGCGCACCAATTCTCTGTGGCGATATATGGAACTGTTGCCTCCCGCGAACATGAAAGAACTTGTTACCATGGGCGAAGGGTTGACCCCCATGCAACGAGCTACTAAAATTCAGGCTCGCTTGAATCATCCCCAAATTTTTATCAAAGATGAACGACAATCGCCGACCAGTTCCTTTAAGGATAGGCAAGCGGCGGTGGCGGTTACAGCCATGAAAGCAGCGGGTATTACGGAATGTGTGTTAGCTTCAACAGGTAACGCGGCGGTGGCGTATGCGGCCTATTGTGCGCGGGCGGATATTAAACTTTGGATTTTCTTAACCAGTTTAGTGCCAGTGGCTAAAATGCGTGAGGCCGCGTTATATGGGGCGGAGGTGGTCAAAGTGACGGGGACGTATGACCAGGCCAAGAAAATCGCCTCTGATTTTGCCGCCCATCGTCATATCCATTTTGACCAGGGTGCAAAGGCTATTCCTGGCAAAGAAAGCATGAAAACCATTGCGTATGAAATTGCCGAAGAGCTAGGCTTTCAGTTGGATAGCGGCCCTTGGCGCGCGCCTGATTGGTTTATTCAAGCAGTGAGTGGCGGCATTGGCCCGATTGGGGCGTTGAAAGGGTTTGAGGAACTTTACCGCATGGGGCTGATTGACCGTGTGCCTAAAATTGGGGTGGTGCAAGTGACGGGCTGTTCGCCGATGGTGCAGGCGTTTAAGGCGGGGCTACCTAAAGCTGCGCCCGTTGTGCCAGAAACGCGCATTACGGTGCTATCAACGGGTGACCCTGGCTTTGGCTATGAAATTTTATATCAGGCCAATCAAAAATATGGGGGTCACATGTTGTCGGTCATGGATGATGAAGCGTTTGCGGCCATGCGTCATCTCGCTCGAACTGAGGGCTATTCGGTTGAGCCAGCAACCTCGGTAGCGTTTGCGGGCTTGGATAAATTTTTTCAAGAGGGCATCATTCGACCCGATGAAATTGTAGTGGTTAACTGTTCAGGCCATACTTTCCCCGTTGAGAAGCACATTATGGAAGAAGATACCTTAGATGTGCGGATTAATACTTCCACTAAACAGGTGGCGGCGGGCGCACCGTTAGATGGCTTGGGTGAGGCTTTGAAGCGGTTAGACGAGCAAGTGACGACCATTGTGGTCATTGACGATAACCCGATGGATAGACGGTTAGTGCGGCGGTTATTGCAAGCCAAGAAACCTTATCGGGTCTTTGAGGCGAGTAGTGCCATGGAAGGGTTACAAATTATTCGTGAACGGCTGCCTGATTTGGTGGTGAGTGATTTGAACATGCCTGGCATGGATGGTTTTACTTTATTAGATGAGTTAAAAAAGGATGTCACTACCGCTAAAATTCCAGTGATTGTGGTTTCGGCGAAAGACCTCACGCCCGAAGACCGACAGCGGTTAATGGGGCAAACCTCTTCCGTGTGGTTGAAGGGGGCGTTTTCAACCAAAGATTTAGTGGAGCATGTGGTGGATACGTTGTCTCGGACGGAGGATGGGATAGAGGTTATTGCCCCGTCTGCTAAACCAACGGTTGAGGTGGCGGTTGCGCCTCCACCGAAAGTGCAAGCGACCAGTAGTGAGAGTAAAAGAGTGTTATTGATTGATGATAATCCCACCGATGCTCGTTTGATTAGCCGAGTTTTACAAACGAAATATCCCATTGAGATTAAACAAGTGCAGTTTGGCCGTGAGGCGTTGGCGGCTGTCCGTAGTTATCGACCCGATTTGATTGTGTTAGATTTGGTCATACCTGATATGAGCGGCTTTGAAATTTTGACTCAGTTGCGGCAAGACCCTGATTTGGATGCTGTGCCAGTGATTGTGGTCACTTCAAAGGATTTATCGGCTGAGGAAAGACAAATGCTGGCGGCGCATGATGTTTTTTCCATGTGGCAAAAAGGGAAAATAGACCGTCAAAAATTGGTGGCTGAGGTTGAATCTAAGTTGGGTAGTTAGTAAATAGCCATTATAAGGTTTCAAACCTTATAATGGCTTAAGGTGCAAAGGTTTTAGACATAATAGTTAAGATTTGTTGCTGATGTGGTACTTGTGCCAGCCGCGACCAACCTAAACGGTCATAAAACCCTGCTTGGTCTTCGGTGAATAAATATAGTTGCAGTATTTTTAATTTTTGAGCATGATGTTCTATGGCTTCCACTAAGGCTCGGCCAACGCCTTGCCCACGCCTTGAGGGAATGACATAAACATTGGCTAACCAGGGCGATAATGAGGCATACTTCGATAATAACTCACTTTCAGGTAAATCCTCAATAATTAAACTGGCGGAGCCTAAGAGTTGCTTATGCTCTACCGCAACTATTGTCGTTGGTAGGTCAAGCGAGTGGGCATGGTTTTCTAGTTCAGTTAAGGCTTCTTCATAACTCCATAACGGGAGTAGGTCATGCCATTCAGCATAGTGATAGTGAGCTAACGGGGTGGCAAAATGAGGGTAGTGAGCTAAAAATTTGATTTGCATGGCGTTGATTTTGTGGAGATACCAGGCTTGCTTGCATACACAAAGGAAGTTTGATACCTCCAACAATTATTGGGGTGACTGACTTGCATCATACCATGCCTTTAAGTTTTGAGGTAAATAGAGCTAGAAAGTGACCAAAAAATCCTATCCAAGACTTACGCCAAACGCCAAAATAAATTCTGGAGTTCAACGAATAAGCGGCCATGGAGTCCAGAATTTATTCTGGTGTTGCCCCAATCAGCTATTTTTGCGTAAGTCCTACTATCTAACTTGACCGAGTTTAGTGATTAGGTTATAGTATAGCCAAATCTCTTTTATACAATGCTGATGGTTCTCTCATGAATGTATCTCAAAATAAGTTCCCCCTTATTTTGGGCTAAACTTTATAAAAGTAGTTAAATCGGTCGAATTATAAGGTGTAGCTACAGATTGATAGCGAACCTATTTTGTGTAAAATCCTCATAGGAGTAAGGTATATAATGCTAATTTTATATGTTGAAGATAATTTTGAAAATAAATTGTTTGTCCGTCGAGTCATCGAGTCAATGGGACATGAGATGATTGAAGCAGAAAATGGCCCTGACAGTTTGGCTTTAGCTGCCAAAAGACCGCCCGATTTGATTTTTATGGACATCAATATTCCCGGTATGGATGGGTTGCAAACGACGGTTAAATTTAAGGAAGACTCTACCCTGAATCATATTCCGGTGATTGCTTTAACCGCCAATGCCATGAAAGGCGACCGCGAGCGTTGTTTGGCCGCAGGTTGTAATGGCTATATGCAAAAACCTGTCGGTGTTTCTGATTTACGTCGTGAAATACAGCGTTATATGACCAAACAACAGAGCTAAATCTAGGTTTCGTTGGTAAACATATAGGGATACCCTATTAGAACTAAAAATTATCTTCCGAGGGCTAGGTAGGAATTATATTCCTATTTAGCCCTTATTTGCGTTATTTGATAAAATAACGCCGTAAAATAATTACAACTATTTTGGATTAAAAAATTAACAAGGTGAATATCTTATGACAGAACGTATTGGTTTTATTGGCTTGGGCATTATGGGGCAAGGCATGGCTCATAATTTGCTGAAAGCAGGGTTTGAATTAACGGTGTGGAATCGCACCGCGAGTAAGATGGAGTCACTCGTGGCGGCAGGGGCTAAAGCAGCCCAAACTCCCGCTAAGGTGGCCGCGCAGAGCGATATTGTTATCATTTGTGTCAGTGATACCGCCGATGTGGAAGCAGTGATTTTAGGTGAGCATGGCGTGTTAGCGGGGGCGCAATCAGGCAGTTTAGTTATTGATTGTAGCACGATTAGCCCTGCCGCGACGCAACAGTTGGCCGCAACTTTGGCCGCGAAAGGTGTGGCTATGTTGGATGCGCCCGTCAGTGGTGGCAGTGAGGGCGCGGCTAAAGGGACACTCTCCATCATGGTCGGTGGTGAGGCCAGTGAGGTTGCGCGCGCCATGCCCGTTTTTCAGGCGATGGGGCGCACCATTACCCATGTTGGGTCAATTGGCGCGGGGCAAACGGTGAAGTTGGTCAACCAAATTTTGGTGGTTAATAATGCGTTAGGCGTGTGTGAAGCCCTCATGTTTGCCCAAGCAGGCGGCGTGGATTTAGCTAAAGCCTTGCAAGCGGTGCAAGCGGGCGCGGCAGGCAGTTGGATGCTGACCAATCGCGGCCCCCAAATCATTGCCCGTGATTGGCGACCTGGCTTTACGATTGATTTGCAGCAGAAAGATTTGCGTCTGGTGCTAGAGGCGGCCGATAAATTGGGTACGCCCTTGCCGAGTACCAGCCTGATTTTTCAACTTTACCGTACCTTACAGGCGCAGGGCTTAGGCAGCGAGGGCAACCATGCCCTCATCAAAGCCTTAGAGCATTTGGCGGGTTTTGAGGTGGGGGGGTAGTAGGGTGATGGAGTCCAAAGCCGTAGGCTTTGTCCGATTACAAAGCCTACGGCTTTGGACTCCAATTGAGGGTAAAGTTATGACCTTAACGGTACTTTTTCGTGATGAAATAGAAGGGGCAAATTTAGATGTGGCGATTGGCACAATCAATGTGCCACAGCCTGAAATTCAGCCTTATTTGGGGCAGGAGCTAAATTTTATTATCACTGAACCAAAATCAAATATCTTGCCATATCATGGTGATGATACAGGGGTGTTGGTGGAATTAACCTCGCAACGGCGGTATCAATTTAAGGTTATTCACTCAACAAATATGCCACCATATGAAGGTTACTTAAAAGTTTTAGCTGAGGTTCAACCTAAACTAAATACTATTTATACAATTGGTTACGGTAATCGCGCCATCACGGAGTTTATTGATTTGCTTAAGAAGTATAATATTTTGTATGTGGCTGATATTCGTTCAGCAGCTTATTCAAAATATAACGCTGATTTTTCTCAGGAAGCACTTAAACAATCTTTGCGTGACCATCGGATAGGTTACATTTTTATGGGCGAGCAGTTAGGCGGGCGGCCTAAAGATGAGGCTTATTATACCGATGGGAAAGTGGATTACAGTAAGTTGGGACAGGCCGACTTTTATAAACAGGGCGTGCAGCGGCTTAATGTGGCGTTAGAAAAAAGGTTGTCTGTGGCTTTGATGTGCAGTGAGCAAAAGCCCGAAATGTGCCACCGTAGTAAGTTGATTGGACAAACATTGTTTGAGGCTAAGTTAGAGGTATGGCATATTGATGAACATGGTGAGCTAAAAACGCAGCCAGAGGTTATCAATCGCTTAACAAATGGTCAGTTATCCATGTTTGAGTCAGGATTTACTTCTCGTAAGAATTATCTTCCAAAGGAGCTATGATGCAACTAAAAATTTTTACTATCGGGGTTTATGGGTCTGATGAAACCAGCTTTTTTAAGGCTTTAACAGACAATGGAATTGATATGTTTTGTGATATTCGTTTGCGGCGCGGCATGCGCGGGGGGACATATGCGTATGTCAATAGTACCTACTTACAAAATAAGTTAAAATTGTTAGGTATTAAGTATGTTCATTATAAAGAACTTGCCCCAAGTATAGAAATTCGTAATCAGCAGAAAGAAGCCGATAAAATGGAAAAGGTGGCGAAAAGAAGCCGTCAACAATTGGGCGACGTTTTTATTAAGGCATATCAACATGACGTTTTAGAAGTCGTTGACTTAAAAAGTTTTATATATAGTTTGGCTGAGGCACAAAATATTGTTTTGTTTTGTGTAGAGCGTGAACCAGAAGCATGTCATCGAAGTTTGGTGGCGCAGAAATTGGCCCGTGATTTGGGGCTGGAGGTGAAACATATTGTATTATGAGAGTGCTAATTGTTTCTAAAACTCGGATGTGGGAAGCATTTTGTGTCGGCGGATTGTTAAAGGAAACCAACGAAAATGTCAGGTTAATGCAACCAGGTGGCTTTAATCAACCTTTGACAACCCCTTACGAAGTTGGGCAAGTATGGGAGATTGACTTTACAAAAAGAGAGGATTTGATGTTACCTCATTGTGAAGATATTATTGTTCAGCATGGCACCTGCTTAGGGCATGTCAAGAATATTGAAGAGACCTTGTTGAACTTAGTAGATGTTTGGCAAGGAAATCCAGAGATTTTATTTGAGGGATTACTCCGTTTTACGGCGAATGGAAGTGGTTATATTTCACACCGAATAGGTTTACCTGAACAAAGTGTGGGCTTTTGGATAACGGATAAGTCATTACATAAAGAGAAAGATGGCGATAGAATACGTTATCAGGTGGCGCATCATGCCGCAAAATTAGCTTACGTTGGGGCGGCAGAGCCAATTGAGGTTATCCCCGCAGGGACTCTCCTTCGGGTATCATTGGCGCGTTGGTGGCGGCCGTCTATTGAAGTTGAGGAACGATGTTATTTACAGTTATCAGGTTGGTATTTGTAACCCTTGATAGCGTTTAGAACGCTATCAAGGCGGCTGTTTTTATTATTACGCTGAATTGACCACAATGACGGGGCAGGGGGCGTTGTGTAAAATGCGCTCCACGCGTGGGCCGAGATAAAGTTTGTCTGAGCCTGGGCGGATGTCTGTGCCTAAAATAATCAAATCAACCCCATTTCGTTTGGCTAAATCCAGAA
>JFJP01020686.1_pt1 | contig 15310 bp, 11 predicted proteins | sample 431651 | NCBI WGS metagenome assembly JFJP01 (sample SAMN02602958, study PRJNA72255) | Microbial mat metagenome, whole genome shotgun sequencing project. | biome: fresh water; feature: sink hole; material: water; isolation source: purple microbial (photo- and chemosynthetic) mats found in...
CGACTCGGCGGTGGCCAGGCGCAGCACGTCGCGGCGGACGCCGGCGAGGATGCGGACGGGCAGGCGGTCGGGCACGCGCCGCATGGTGGCCTTCAGATCGACCGGTCCAGGCTTGTCCCAGGTGGAACTCCGCCATACCCGCAGCCCATGCCCAAGGTCCGTCGTCGCGCCCTCGAGCCCGTCCTCTCCCGTCATCGCGCCCCAGCGGACATGCCGCTGGAGGAATGGCAGCGCCGGCTGCGCGAGGACTTCGGCCGCGAGCAGCCCTTCCGCCTGGCCATCGAAGCGGGCGAGGGCCTGCCCTGCGAGGCGCGGGTCGACAACCCCGGGCGTGGCACCAGCTACCGGGTCAGCCTGCGCGGGAACGGCGCCGACCGCTGCACCTGCCCCGACTTCCGGGTTAGCGGCCTCGCCACCTGCAAACACCTCGCCTTCGCCCGCCACACCCTGGCGCGTCGGCTGGGAAAGCGGACCTGGGCGCGCCTGCTGGCCGATCCGCCGAAGCCGGCCTTCTCCGAGATCGTCCTCTCGCGCGGCGACGACCGCCGGCCGCGTTTCCTCCCCGGCGCCAGCCTGCCGCCGGCGCTGGGGACGGTGGCGCGGCGGGTCTGCGGCCCCGACGGCCTAGTCATCGCCGAACGCGGCGTCGACCGCCTGACGGCGATCGCCCGCGAGGTCCAGCACGAGCTGCGCATCGAACCGGCGGTGTCCGAAGCCGAGGCCCAGCGCCACGACGATGCCGCTCGCCGGAAACGCATCGACGGCCTGTTTCCGCAGGGCGCCGACTCGGCCCGCTTCGCCCACCTGCTGCGCGTACCGCTGCATCCCTACCAACGCGAAGGGGCGCTCTTCGCCGCCCGTGCCGGACGCGCCCTGCTCGCTGACGACATGGGCCTGGGCAAGACCATCCAAGCCATTGCGGCCCGCGCTATCCTGGCCCGTGCCGGCCTGGTGCGGCGCACCCTGATCGTCTGCCCGGCCAGCCTGGTGCACCAGTGGGGCGAGGAGCTGCACCGTTTCGCCAGTGTGAAGCCCCTGGCCGTGACCGGCCCGCCGCAGGCGCGCTCGCAGCTATGGGAGGACGCGGAGGCTCCGCTGAAGATCTGCACCTACGATGCGGTGCATCGCGATCTGGCCCAGATCTGCGCCTGGGATCCCGACCTGCTTATTCTCGATGAGGCACAGCGGATCAAGAACTGGCCGACCCGCGCTGCCCAGGCGGTGAAGCGTATCGAGGCGGCCCACGCCGTGGTCCTCACCGGCACCCCGCTGGAGAACAAGCTGGAGGAGCTGCACTCGCTGGTCGAGGTGATCGATCCGCACCTCCTCGGCCCGCTGTTCCGTTTCCGCCACGCCCACGAGAAGCGCGACGCTGACGGTCGGGTGGTTGGCTACGCCGGCCTCGACCGTGTCGCCGACAGCCTGCGGGGGGTGCTCATCCGCCGGACCCGCGCGCAGGTGCTGAAGCAGCTGCCGCCGCGCAGCGACCGCACCCTGCTGCTGCCGTTGGGACCCGAGCAGCGCCGGCACCACGACGAGAACCGCGAGATCGTCGCCCGCATCGTCCAGCGCTGGCGGCGCATGGGCTTTCTGCGCGAGGAGGACCAGCGCCGGCTCACTGCCGCGCTGATGCGCATGCGCATGGCCTGCGACAGCACGTATCTCCTCGACCCGCAGCTCGACGAGGGCGCCAAGGTCGGCGAGATCGCCGACGTGCTGGAGGAGTACTTCGACGGGACGCCGGACGGCAAGGCGGTGCTCTTCTCCGCCTGGCTGAAGATGCACGAACTGGTCGTACGTGAGCTCACACGGCGCGGCTGGGGCCACGTCCTCTTCCACGGCGGGGTGCCGACGCCGCAACGCGGCGAGCTGGTGCGGCGCTTCCGCGAAGATCCCGCCTGCCGCGTCTTCCTGGCCACCGATGCCGGCGGCGTCGGCCTCAACCTGCAGTGCGCCGCCCTGGTGGTGAATGCCGATCTGCCGTGGAACCCAGCGGTGCTGGAGCAGCGCATCGCCCGCGTCCATCGCCTCGGCCAGGTCCGGCCGGTGCAGGTGGTCAACCTGGTGGCCGAGGCGAGCATCGAGTCGGGCATTCTCGGCCTGCTTTCGTTCAAGCGCGCGGTGGCGGCCGGCGTCCTTGACGGCGGCGACGGCGAGGTCGACCTCGGCGGCAGCCGGCTCAAGCGCTTCATGGAGCAGGTCGAGCGCGCGACCGCCCCCCCGCCGATGCCACCTGCCCCCGCAGCGGAACCGGAACCGGCATCCCCGCCCGCAGCGGAACTACCAACCGAAGTGCTCGCCGGGGCTGGTCGCGCCCTGGCCGGGCTAGCCGGACTCTTCGCAACCGCTGAGGTTCGTCGCGATGCCGGTGGTGGGGGATACCTCCATCTGCCGTTGCCTGCCGATCCCGCCCGCCTGGAAGCGCTGCGCCGGGCCCTGGACGCCCTGGCGGCGCTGGCTTGATGGGGGCGGACGCGGATCCGTAGTCGCGGGGACATACCGGGGACACGCCATGTCCCCGCGGGGACATGTGCGGGGACATGGTTGGCTCAGCCGAGAGGACGCGGGGACATCCGCCCGCGTCGTTTCAAGCGACCACGCGCAGAAGTCGCTGGGCCATCAGCAGATGCGGCGGGGGATCGCCGCCGAGCGCTTTCGTGAAATGCTCGACCCATAGAGTGCCATCTCGTTGACGTTCTGAACGTGGGCAGAGGTCCCGACCATAGTGAAACGCGATGAGCGGTCAGCTATAGCTGGCCGTTCATCGCGTTTCAGGGAAACCGGTTAGGTGTACCGCTGGTGGCTGACATTCAAAGATCCACCGACATAACTGGACGGGAAAACGCCATCAGTCGCCAGGCTTTCTGCTTGCGCCAGCCGCCTGCGGCCAGGCCTCGGGTCAGGCGCCCTTCAACTCGCCGTCCTCCATCTCCAGATGGCGATCGAAGACATCGAGCGCGCGATGGTCATGGGTGACGACGATGACGGCGGCGCCCTGCTCGTGCGCGACCCGGGCGAACAGCTCCATCACCTGGCGCCCGCGCAGCCCATCCAGGGCTGCGGTCGGCTCGTCCGCGAGGAGCAGGCCGGGCCGGTTGGCGAGGGCGCGGGCGACGGCGATGCGCTGCTGCTGGCCGCCGGACAGCTCCACCGGGCGGTGGTTGGCCCGGTCGGCCACCCCGAGGTAGTCGAGCAACTCCAGCGAGCGGAGCCGGGCCTCGCGGCTGGGCGTGTCGTTGATCTCCATCGCCACCTGGACGTTCTCGACCGCGGTGAGGAAGGGGATGAGGTTGGCCTTCTGGAAGACGAAGCCGATGTGCTGCCGGCGGATGGCCCGCATGTCCCCCAGCTCGTGCGCGCCGTCCACGACCGGCGTGCCGGAGATGACCACCGACCCGGAGGTGGGCGCAGTGACCAGGCCGAGGATGCTGAGGAGGGTGGATTTGCCCGCGCCGCTGGGACCGAGCAGGGCGACGACCTCGCCACCGGCGACGCTGAAGCTGGCGCCCTTCAGCGCCACCACCTCGGTGTTCCCGTTTCCATAGACCTTGCGCAGGTTCCTCGCCTCGACGATGGGCTGGCTCATGACAGCACCTCGCCGGCCCGCACGCGCATGGCCTTCCAGATGCCCAGTCCGCTCGCCAGCACCGAGATGCCGACCACGATGCCTGCGAGCATGAGCAGATCCGGCCCGGTGATCAGCACCCGGCGCGGGAAGATCGGGAAGATGCGCTGCCCGAGCAGCCACGCGATGGCGTAGCCCAGGGCGCCGAGGAGCAGGGCCTGCTGCAGGATCAGTCCGACGATGACCCGGTTGCGCGCCCCCATCAGCTTGAGCAGGGCGATGTCGTGGACCTTGTCGAGGGTCATGGTGTAGATGACCAGGGCCATGATGATGGCCGAGATGGCGATGAGCAGGGCGCGGAACAGGCCGATCTGGCGTCGCGCCTTGTCCACCGGGCCGGCAAGCAGGAGGTCACGCTGCTCGGCGCTGGTATAGACGCTGGCATCGCCCCAGCCGGCGATGATCCGGGCGACCTGGGCGGGATCGGCCCCGGGTGCGACCCAGACCAGCACGGCGCTCACCGGCGGCGGGGCCAGCACCGGCACATTGCCCGAGCTGCCGCCTGCGCGCTCGATCAGGCCCGGCTGGATGCGGCCGAGGTCGGCGGCGCCGACCCGGGCGCTGCGGGCGGCCCGCTCCAGGCGCTGCGACTCGCCATCGCCGTCATTCTGGATCGCCTGGGCGTCGTTGCTGGTGAAGAAGGCCATGCCGTCGCCGGCCTGGCTGATCATGCCGGCGGTGATCCCGACCACGGTGTAGCGGTCGCGGCCCAGCTGCAGGCTCTCGCCCAGGTCGAGGCCGAGGGAGCGGTCGGCGATCAGGCTGAAATGGGCGGTGTCGAGGGTGCGCCCTGCGATCAGGGGCAGCCACGCGCCGCGGTCCTCGGGCCAGGCCAGCCCCTGCACGGTCATGCGCAGCGACCGGCCGGCGTGCTGGCGCTGGATGGTATGCGAGATGAAGCGCCGCGAGGCCACCACGCCAGGCACCGCCCGCAGCCGCTCCTCCAGGGCGGCCGGCAGCCGCGAGACCTCGGCGAAGGGTCCGCGCGTGTCGCGCTGCACCACCCAGAGGTCGGCGTCGATGCGGTCGACCAGGACGATGGCGTCGTCGATCATGCCGCGGTAGATGCCGCCCATGGCCATGACGCTCATCAGCAGCAGGCCAACGCCCACGGTGGTGAAGGAGAAGCTCGCCAGATGATGGCGGATGTCCCGCAGCGCCAGGTTCATCGATCGCCGATCCGCTGGCCCTCGCGGAGCGTCGCCGCCGCACCACCGGTCGGGACGACCACGACGTCTCCTGCGGCCAGTCCGGCGGTCACCGCCACCGCCTCCAGGCCGCGCAGGCCGAGGGTCAGCGGACGCCACAGCGCCCGGCCGTGGTCGTCGAGCCAGACGCCCTCGACGCCCTCGCGGGTGCGCAGGAGGCGCCAGGGCAGGCTGACGACGCCCTCGGCCGCTGCGGTGCGGATATGGACCTCGGCGCGCTGGCCGATGGCCCACTGGGCCGGCGGATCGCTGAACTGCACATCGACCAGGAACTCGCGGCTCTCGCGATCGACCTCGCGGCCGACCCGCGCCACCACGCCGGCGCGCGGCGCGTCCGGCTCGGCGCGCAGCACGATCCGCGCCGGCTGGCCGACGGCGATGGCCGTCACCGCGGACTCGTCCACCCAGGCGGAGATCCACAGCGTGTCCGTCGCCACCATGGTCATCAGCGTCGTGCCGGGGACGACGACATCGCCGACCTCGCGCTCGCGCCGCACCACCAGGCCGGCGAACGGCGCGGCGATGGTCGCCTCGGCCAGGCGGGCCTGGAACAGGCGCACGTTCTCCTCGGCGGCCGCCATCTGCTGCTCCGCCTCGGCGATCGCCGCGGTGGAGCGGGCCAGGTCCGCCTCGGCGACGGCCAGGCGCTCGCCGGACTGCTCGTAGAGCTCCTGGCTGGCGATGTTGGCTTCGCGCAGCGGCCCGATGCGCTTGCGCTCGCGCAGCGCCTGGTCGAACACCGCCTGGGCGCGGATCTGGTCGGCCTTCACCCGCACCACGGATGACTGGCTGGCCCGCCAGGCCGCCTCGGCGACCGAGACCTGGCGGCGCAGATCGGCATCGTCGATGTGGGCCAGGATCTGGCCCTTCGCCACCCGGTCGCCCTGGTCGGCGGGAAGCTGGTCGATCCGGCCGGCGATGGTGGCGGCCACGGTGGCCCGCGTACGGGCGTCAAGGGTGCCCGTCCCCAGGGTCTCGCCGACCACCGTGGCGAGCGCGACGGGGTGGCGCTCGACGGCTACCGGCCGCAGGCGGACGACGAGCGCAATCGCCAGCACGGACGCCACCAGGAGCAGCTTGCCCCAATGGCGGTGGAGGAATCGGGGCCCGGCGCTGGAGATGGTCATGGCAGAGGTTCACATGCGATGAGGGTGGGACAAGATGCGGGCGACCGTGGCCCAGGCCGGTTCGCTGCTGCGGAATGACAGATGAGGTCTCTGGTCTGGATGGCGGCGTCGTAAGGGTTGCGGATGGCGCATGTGGATCCAGGTGAATCAGCCGGCTCAGGGACATGACCCAGATCAAGAGGATACCGGTTGATAGACGCAGGTCGGATCCGACGCATAGTCGTCATCCGTCAGAGCGTGATTCTGGCGCAATCCTCAGCCAGTATTCGCTCGGCGCATGCTTGTCGCTGGCGCCTGCACCGGCGCGATGCCCTGCGCTCTGCCTGCCGCCGACAGATGTCGCGGGGACATGCGGGGGACATCCCTGGCGGGGACATGTGCGGGGACATGGCCCAGGCGCCTGCGGACATCCCGCTGACCGGGATTACGCCACTTCTCGCAGAAGCCGCTGCGCCAAGAGGAGATGCGGCTCGGGATCGCCCGCCAGGGCTTGCGTGAATTGCTCGACCCAGAGGCCGCCATCTGGTTGCCGTTCTGACTGTGGGCAGTCGCCCCGACCATGATGAAGAAACCTCGGCAAAACGCCGAGGTTTCTTTGTTTGTAGGCTCGGTGACAGGCTTACCCATGTACCCATCGCCTCCTTGGTCTGGCTGGCTTGTCGAATACAGATACGCCATCGGCTCCAGGTCGCCGGGGATAAATGCCTGGGATGAGCGGTGCTGGGCAGAAGCAGGGCTGATCAGACGATGCGCAGCGGTTGACCCGTCTGCAGCTGCACCATCGCAGTGCCGCCGTCCGGCTTGAGGACCTGCCAGGTTCCCGCCTGATCAGCGGTGATCACCGCCTCGATCAGGCGTCCATCCGTCCAGCACAGATCGACCGCGGCGCCACCGCGGGCACGCAGACCGCGCACCGTTCCCGAGCGCCAGTGCGGCGGCACGGCGGGCAGCAGGCTAAGCTCGGGCACGTTGGCAGGATCGCCATCCCAGCGGCTCTGCAGGAGCATCTCAGCCATGGCTGCCGTGAGGCCGAAGTTGCCGTCGATCTGGAAGGGCGGGCAGGCGCAGAGCAGGTTCGGATACAGGCCGCCACCGTCATGGGCCATGCCATGTACGAGGCACGGGACCAGCAGCCGCGACAGCTGGGCGGCGGCACGCCGACCATCGCCGAGCCTGGCCCAGAACGCCACCTTCCAGGTCAGCGACCAGCCGGTGCCGCCGTCGCCGCGCATGTCGAGGGTGCGGCGCGCGCCGGCGGCCAGCTCCGGCGTCGTCCTCGGGTCGATCTCATGGCCGGGGTGCAGGCCCCACAGGTGGCTGACGTGACGATGGTGCGGATCGGTGGTCGGCAGGTCGTGGCGCCATTCGGCGATCGCCCCGTCGGGTCCGATGCGGGTCGCGGGCAGGCGCGGCAGGGCGGCGGAAGCCTCGGCGCACAAGGCGGCATCGCGTCCCAGTTCGCGGCCGATGATGACGGCACCGCTGAACAGCTCGCGCAGCAGTTGGCAGTCGATGGTCGGACCGGCGCACACCTGCGCTTCGCCGCCGCCGGGCAGGCGGAAGCCGTTCTCAGGTGAGTTCGACGGCGCGGTGACCAGCCGGCCGTCATTGTCCTCGACCAGGCTGTCGAGGGCGAAGCGCACCGCCCCGGCCAGGGCCGGCCAGCGCCGGGCCAGCCCGCTGCGGTCACGGGTGAAGCGCCAGTGTTCGATCAGGTGGGTACACAGCCACGGCGAGCCCGAGGTGGTGGCCCCCCACGAGGCATGCTCGCCAGGACTGGTGAAGCCCCACGGATTGGTGATGACGTGGGCGACCCAGCCGCGCGCACCGTAGTAGGCGGCGGCGGTGCGCCCACCCGGCTCGACCAGCGCGTCGATGAGGTCGAACAGCGGCTGTTCCAGTCCGGCCAGCCCGGTCGGGGCGGCTGGCCAGTAGTTCATCTGCAAGTTGATGTCGAGGTGCCAGTCGCCGTTCCACGGTGTCTGGATGTCCTCGGCCCAGATCCCTTGCAGGTTGGCTGGCAAGCCACCTGGGCGTGAGCTGCCGATCAGCAGATGCCGGCCGTAGGCGAACAGCAATGCCTCGAGGCCGGGATCCGGTTGCGTAGCCGCTGCCTGCAGCCGGGCCGCTGTCGGCAAATCGTCACGCCCACCAGGCAGATCGAGGGTGCAAAGTCCGACCAAGGCTTGGTGGTCTGCGTGATGTGCCGCCAGCAACCCGTCCCAGCCGACCGCTGCGGCCCGATCGAGGTCGTGGCCGCACCCGGCGAGCGGATCGTCTGCGCGGCGTCCGGCGAAGCTGCGCATGTCGGTGAGGGCTGAGATCAGCACCACCGCCGGCTGGCGGCCATGGACGAGCAGCAGGCCATCGCCATCGACCGTGATCCGCCCATCGCCAGGCAGTACGCGCACGCGGGCGAGCGCGGTGACCCCGGTGCCTCCCCGGCCGTCGGGCAGGGTTACGCGCAAACAGGCATCATCGCCGGCCTGGAGGACTTCTGCTCGTTCGCTGCGCGCCAGGGAGAGGCGCAGGCGCGTGCCGGCCGGGGCGTGCTGGCGCAGCACCGCGACCTGGTGCGGATGGCTGACGAAGGCCTCGCGCCGCCAGTCTGCTCCACGAGCGCTGAACACGGTGGTGGCCATCGCGCTGTCGAGGTCGAGCTGGTGCCGGTAGCCGGTGGTTGTCGCGCTGGCGAGATCCGGCCAGGTCAGCCGCAGATCGCCGAGCACCTGGTAGCAGCCGAATGGCACTTCGGCGCCGCGCCCGTGCCCGCTGCCAGGTCCATCGCAGGTGAACGAGGCGAGCACGACCTCTTGCGCCTCGCGGTGGCGGCCCTCGCGCAGCAGGCGGCGGATCTCCGGCAGATGTGCGGCGGCGCCGAGGCGGTCCTGCGACGCCGGTGAACCCGACCAGCAGCCGGCCTCGTTGAGCACGATTCGATCGCTGGCGATGCCGCCCAGCAGCATCAGGCCGAGACTGCCATTGCCGAGCGGCCAGCCTTCGGTGAAGCGGGTGGCGGGGCGGTCGGTCCAGAGGAGGCGTGCCATGGACCAGATGGTGCCGGATCGGGGCCGGCAAGACCAGTCTGGACTTCACACACCATGGTATCGAATCCACGCATGTCGATCGAGCCGCGCATCCTGCTGGTATCCTCAATTGAGCTGCGTGAATGGAGTATTATCCCGCCTGAGCAGCCATACTGGCGCATGTACTGGAATGACGCTGCCGGAGCGGTTGTCGAAACCGCGTCCCAGCGCATCGCATTGACCCCGGACCGCCTGGTGCTGATCAGTCCCGACACCTGGTACCGTGGCCTCCTGCGCCGGCCGGTCCGTCACACCTACGTCCACGCCCTGCTCGGCCGACCCGCCGACGCGGCGCATGGCCTGGTTCTGGTCATCCCCATCGATGCGGCCCGTCGCCAGCAGGCAGCCGAGCTGGTCAGCCTGCCCAACGGTCTGGCCCGCGATCTGACCGCCGTGTCGCTGTTCCCCTGGGCTGCCGGTCGTGTGCCCGCCGCGACCTGGCCANNGCCGCGGCGCAGACCACGATGATCGCCCGCCTGGCCGATCCGCCGTCGAACCGCGAGCTCGCCGCGACGGCCGGCCTGCATGCGCACGCCTTCGACCGCCTGTTCCGTCTGCACACCGGTTCGTCGCCCCATGCCTGGGGCCTGCGTCGTCGCCTCGACGAGGCCTGCCGCCGGCTGCTACATGGCAGGGAGCCGATCTCTGCCATCGCCAGGGCCTGCGGATTCGCCGACCACCGCCATCTCGGGGCCGCCTTTCGCCATCGCTTCGATGAGACCCCGGCCGCCTTCCGTCGTCTCCGGGCGCCACCGCCCGCCTAGCGAGGCCTGCGGTTACGTCCTTGCGCTCCTCGGCCAACTCGCCCCTGATCAACTTGGAGAGACTCAGCCTCTGCGACCACAAGAAAGCGTTCACGCATGCGTTGACAAGCCTGGTCGGTTTGAACTTCTGACAGTCAACCCGACCAGATGACAGAAGCCCTGGTGAAAACCGAGGCTTCTGTTGTTTTATGGGGCGAGAATTCGTTATCCATCAACACGTCAAGCCAACTCTTGCGGCAGGATGCCAGCGAGACAGATTCCGCCATGCGCATCCACCTCATGATCCTCCTGACCGCCGCGGCCCTCCTGTCGGCCGCCGACCCTGCTGCGGTCCGGATCCCGCTCTCCGTCTTCAACGTTGCCGCTGGCGACGCCATCACCATCGATGACCGCTCCGAGATGGCGGACCCGGCTGGTCTGCTCCTTACTCCGGGACGCGCGCTAGCGATAGGCTGGAAGGCCCGGGGACGTCAGCAGCGTCACACCATCCTCGTGACCACGGCCGCCAACGGCGCCCCGACGCCGTCCTGGCATGCCGATGCCGTGCGCCAGGACGGAAACGCGGTCGTCGTCGTGGGTTCGAGCACCGCCGGATCGGTCACCGTGGCCTATGATCGCGCCTTGCTCGATGCGCGCACACAGGCAGCCCAGGCCGCCGGCACAACCACTGTGACGGAGGCCAACGGTGTCCGCACGGTGCGCTCCACCACTGCGGCAGGAACCGCGGTGGGCGGTCAGGTGCGCGACGTGGTCATCCAGGTCAGTGCCGATCCGTCCGCCTCGGCTCCGGTCACCTGCTGGGTGCGGATGCAGGCGACGGTGACCACTGACGCGGCTTCGGAAACGCCGGCCATGAAGACCACACGAGAAGGACTCGAGAAGGCCGTGCGGGAGGGCGGCGATAAGGCGGGCGCAGACCTGGACCGGGTGCTGACTGGCGCTGTCGGCGGACAGGGGGCTGAACAATCGCCGGCCGAACGCGCGGCACAGGCGCAAGCCGAGAAGGCGGCGGAAGCGGCGGCAGAAAAGGCCGCTCGGGAAACGGTACCCCGCAACTGACGCTGTTCCAACCGCCTCCCAGGCGCAGCGTTCATCTCGACCCACAACGGAATTCAACGACGGCTCCTGACCGCTGCCTGGAGGTAAAAAGCCCGGCGCTGCGCTCGGTTGCCTTTGATCCGATACGGTGAGTCGGCTTCCGACGGCCGGACCATCGGAGATGGCGATCATCGTTCCGCCGTGCCCTGCGGTTCCCAGGCCGGGAAGCGGCGCTAGAAGCGGGTATGCGTCTTCTCCTGCTGGCGTTGCTGCTTCCGTGGCTCGGTGCCGCCGACCTGGTGTGGACGCCGGAGCAGCTCAAGCAGATCAAGGCGGCCCTCGCGCATACCGAGCGCAAAGGCGAGCGCTTCGCCTGCACGGTGAACAACTATGCCGTCGAGACCGAGATCGACGCCGAGTTCACCGCCAAGGCTGCCGTGTACATGGATGGTCTGCGTGGGGATCTGATCCGGCTGTTCTCGCTGGCGGGGAAAAGCCAGCATCTCGGAGCGACCACCGTCCTGATCACGGCGAACCGGGAGAGCTACCAGGCCGCCGTGCCCAACGCCGGTTCCGGGCGGGGCTTCTTCCGCCATGCCTACAAGAAGGGGGTGTGGACCGAGTTCGCCCTGTATACCTTCGTCAAAGTCGAGGCCGAACGCAGCTTTGAGCGGTTTTATCACCCGATCTTGCAGCACGAGGGGACGCATCAGGTGCTGCAGGAGTTCGCCGGCATGCGCCATATCCCGGAGCTGCTCAACGAAGGCATGGCCTCGCTGATCCAGAGCTGGGACCTGGGCAAGAGCCAGGAGGACAATTTCAAGCAGCGGAAATCAAGCTATCTGGCCAAGCTGAAGGGTGGACTCGATGCCACGAAGCTCACCCCGCTGAGCGAGCTCTACGATGCGCAGCCATGGAACGTCGACAACTTCGGCGATAGGTCCAATACACGCTATTTCCAGGCCGAGATGTTCATCGAGTACATGATGGTGGCGCCGAATCGCCTGAAGCTGCTCGGGAACCTGCTCGACCAGGAATTGAAGGGCCAGGCCAAGCTGGCGGAGGTGAGTAAACTCCTCGGCGAGGTGCAGGCTGACTATGTGAAATACCTGTTGGCGACCACGCCGAGGCGCTGATCGCCGGACCCTACTTCTTCAGTCCTCCGGCGCCGCGCCGGATGATCGTGGTGGCGCGCATGTCGCCCTGCTTCTCCGCGACCTTGGCGGCCTGCTCGAACAGCTCGAGGGCGACATCCTCCTGGCCAAGCATGGCCTGGGCGTTGCCCAGGTCGACGAGGATGCGCGGCCGCAGCTTCTCGTCGGGATTGGCAGCGAGGGCCTGCTGCAGCAGCATCAGCGCCTTGGCGGCGTGGTTCTGGCGCAGCTCGATGTTGCCGATGCGGTAGAGCAGCTGGGCGCGCAGGGCGTAGGCCGGCAGGTCGCCGAGCAGTTGCAGCGCGCGGCGCAGGTGATCGAGGCCGCCATCGAGGTCGCCGCGCCGTACCATCAGCACGCCGAGGTGGTGGTGCGCGTCGATCAGCTGGGCGTGGTGCGCTGGATCGCTGCATGCGGCGATGAGGTCGCGCAGGGCCTGCTCGGCGTGGGTCAGGTCGCCGGTCTGGCGGCCGACCTCGGCGAGCTCGCCGAGGGCCTGGATCTCCTGCGCGCGGTCGCCCGAGCGGCGCAGCACCTCGGCCCAGCGGCGCAGATGGAGCATGGCGCCGGCATTGTCCTTGCTGGCGCGGCACTGCCGCACCACCGCCGCCAGGGCCTCCTCCTCGGTGCGCTGGTCGCCGCAGGTGGCGGCCAGTTCCGCGGCCATCTGCAGGCGGCGCAGGCCTTCGCTGGCCTCGCCGCTGCGCACCAGGCCGGCGCCGATGTGGAAGTTGGCCTGGGCCTGGCCGCTGTGGTCGTCGGAGGCCTCGCACAGGGCGAGGGCGCGGCGGAAGGTCGCCAGCGAGTCACCGTGGTTCTGCTGCTTCGCCTGGACCATGCCGAGGTGGAGCAGGGCGTGCGACTGCAGGCCGCGGTTGCCGCTGCCCTCGTGGTGATCGATGCGCAGGCGGTCGATGCGGATGGCCTCGTCGAAGGCGCCACGGTCGCGCTCGAAGTCAGACCAGCGCGAAAAGACTGCGTCGGCGTCGGCGTGCCGCGTCAGCTCGACCATGATCGTGGAGGCGGCGCCATAGCGCTTCGCGGCCTCGGCGACATCGCCGGCGAGGGCGGCGGCCTCGGCCAGGCGCTCCTCGCAGGCGGCGCGCTGCAGCACCTTGCGGAAGGCGGTGAAGGTGGTCAGCGCGGCCTGCGCCGCCTGGGTCGCGGCGGCGGCATCGCGGCGGGCGAGGTGGCAGATCGCGAGATCGTGGCGCACCTGCGCCAGCTGCAGGTGGTCGTTGGCCTTGTCGGCGAGGGCCTCGGCCCGGCGCAGCATGACCAGGGCGGGATCATGGTCGCGGTGCGCGAGCAGGGCGAGGCCGGCCTCGCTGGCGGCGATGATCGCCTGGGTCAGGTCGCTCTCATCCTCGACCAGGGCGAGCGCCTCGGCGAAAACCCCGGCAGCATCTGCTGGATGAGCCAAACGCACGTGCACGCGGCCGAGATCGATCAGGCATTCGGCGCGGCGCATCGCGCGTTGCTCGCGGCCGAACAGGTCGGCAGCCTCGCGCAGATGCGGAATCGCTCCGGCCAAGGCCTGGCCGGAGCTGCGTTCGACGATTATCAAGCCAAGGCGGCGGGCGTCGTTGGCGCGGTCCTCGATATCGCTCATGGGATCCCCGGTCCTCAGGTTAGTAGCACCGCCCTAAACGGGAGTGGGGGATTGCGCGGCCGCTCGAACCTTGCGATGCACACGCCGAAGGTCGGTACGAAGCCGGGTTTGTATTGACATGAGTCAATCCAGTCCCTATAGGGGCGACATGAACACCCTTCCTCCTGGCCAGACCCGCATCCTCGGCTTTTTCGCTGACGCTGACGACTCCGGGCGCCCCCCGAGTCGCGCTGAGGTTGCGCAGGCCCTCGGCTACGCCTTCCCCTCGGCCGTCTCCAAGCACGTCGAGGCGCTGGTGCGCAAGGGCATGCTCGAGGCCGTGCCTGAAAAGAAGCGCAACGTTCGTCTGACCGACACCGGCTGGCGCGCGCTCGGTCGCAGTCCCGCCCGACAGGGCGTGCCGGTGATCGGCGCCATCGCCGCCGGTTCGCCGATCCTCGCGCTCGAGAACGTCACCGAGCATCTCGCCGACATCGCGCCGCAGGCCGGTCGCGTGGCTCTGCGCGTGCGCGGCGACAGCATGAAGGACGTCGGCATCCTCGACGGCGACTTCGCCGTCATCCAGGCCGCCACTGAAGTCCAGGACGGCCAGATCGCCGCCGTCGTGGTCGATGGCGACGCCACCCTGAAGCGCTGGCATGTCACCGCCGACGGCGTCGAGCTGGTTGCGGAGAACGCCGCCTATCAGCCGATCCGCATCGCCCGTGAACGCCTGGACACCGTGCGTATCGTCGGCGTCCTCTCGTTCGTCTACCGCGTCGTCCGCTGACCCGCCCCGCGACAAGGTGCACTACGCAGTGCACCCAGCCCTCTCGTCCCGGTCCATCATCCCACCCATAACCCTGACCAACCCACCCACGAACCGGACCAAGCCATGAGCCCCACGCCTGCCGCCGCTGTCGCCCTCGCCACCACCAGCCCGCCCAAGAAGGACGCCCCTGTGAGCGCCGCCACCCCGCCCAAGAAGACCGAAGCCGCCGCTCCAGCGACCACCGGCCTCAGCGCTGCTGAGATCGCCTCGCGCAAGAAGGCGCTCGACGCCGCCCTCGACCAGATCGACAAGCAGTTCGGCAAGGGCACGATCATGCGCCTGGGCCAGGTCGACAAGGTCGACGTCGGCGCCATCCCCACCGGCTCGATCTCGCTCGACCTCGCGATTGGCGTCGGCGGTGTGCCGCGCGGCCGTATCGTCGAGATCTTCGGACCGGAAAGCTCGGGCAAGACCACCCTGGCGCTGTCGATCGCCGCCCGCGCCCAGGCCGAAGGCGGTGTCGTCGCCTTCATCGACGCCGAACACGCCCTCGACCCGAGCTGGGCCGAGAAGATCGGCGTCAAACTCGACGATCTGCTGGTCTCGCAGCCCAACTACGGCGAGCAGGCCCTCGACATCTGCGATCTGCTGGTGCGCAGCAACGGCATCGACGTGGTCGTGGTCGACTCGGTCGCCGCCCTCACCCCCAAGGCCGAACTCGACGGCGACATGGACGACAGCTCGGTCGGCGTCCAGGCGCGCATGATGAGCAAGGCCATGCGCAAGCTGGTCGGCGCGATCAGCCAGAGCAAGACCACGGTGATCTTCATCAACCAGATCCGCGAGAAGATCGGCGTCATCTACGGCAGCCCCGAGACCCAGCCCGGTGGCCGCGCGCTGAAGTTCGCCGCCTCGCTGCGCCTCGACATCCGCCGCGTCACCTCG
>JFJP01011154.1_pt1 | contig 15309 bp, 16 predicted proteins | sample 431651 | NCBI WGS metagenome assembly JFJP01 (sample SAMN02602958, study PRJNA72255) | Microbial mat metagenome, whole genome shotgun sequencing project. | biome: fresh water; feature: sink hole; material: water; isolation source: purple microbial (photo- and chemosynthetic) mats found in...
CTGATGTCGCAGGCGCTGCGCAAGCTGACCGGCACCATCAGCAAGACCAACACGCTGGTGCTGTTCACCAACCAGATCCGCATGAAGATCGGCGTCATGTTCGGCAACCCCGAGACGACGACCGGCGGCAACGCGCTGAAGTTCTACAGCTCGGTGCGGCTGGACATCCGGCGTATCGGCGCGATCACGCAGGGCGAGGACGTGGTGGGCAACCAGGTCCGCGTCAAGGTGGTCAAGAACAAGGTCGCGCCCCCGTTCAAGAAGGCCGAGTTCGACATCCTCTACGGCGAGGGCATCAGCAAGGAAGGCGATCTGATCGACCTGGGCGTGACGGCCAACGTCATCCAGAAGTCGGGCGCCTGGTACAGCTTCGGGGAAGAGCGTCTGGGCCAGGGCCGCGACAACGTGCGCACCTTCCTGAAGGAGAACCCGGATCTCTACGAGGCGATCAAGCTGCTGGTCTTCAAGCATTTCGGCATCGGACATTTCGATGACGATGTCGTGGCGACGGTCGACGCCACGAAGCCGGAAGCCGCCCGGGTCGAAGCGGGCAAGGCCGATGTCGTGAAGTCCGAACCCGTCAAGCCGGCGGGCCGCGCCGCCGCCGCCACCACGGGTTCCGGGAGCTGAGGCACTTGCCGAAACGGCCCCCGCACGGTCGTCCCTTCGGGGGAACAGGGGGCCGCCGGCAGGACGGACGTCAGGCGTCATCGTCATCGTCTCCGGATCCTTCCTCCTCGGAACAGCAGCCGGGTCTTCCTTCGGGAAGCGCCCGGCTGCTCGCTGTCCGTCGCGAGGGGGAGACGGTGCGGCTCGACGTCGATCTCGGCGTCGATGGTCGGGTCACCTACGAATTGGCGGCCTCGTCGCTGCCGCCGGACCTGCCCGCGCCGGGCGGGGAGATCGACCCGGCCGGACACCGCGCCATCGCGCTGGCGGCCGAGCGCAAACGCGCCGCGCGCCGCCTGTTTTCGCTGCTCGACCGGAAGCTGCGTCCGGTGGCGAAACTGCGGGACCGCCTGCTGGACGAGGGCTACCACCCCGAAGCGGTCCAGGCCGTCATCGAGGCCATGCACGACCAGGGTGTGCACTCGGATCGCCGGTTCGCCGAAGCCTGGTGCCGCGACTGCCTGTTGAGTCGGGCGGTGGGTCCCCGTTATCTTGAGGGGAAGCTGCGCGAGGCCGGGATCGCCGCGGAGCTGGCGCGGCAGGCGGCGAACGAGGCGGTGGACCCGCGCACCGAGGCGGATCTGGCCCGGCGGGCGGCGAGCGCCCGCTGGCGGCGTGTCGGCGGGACCGAACCGCGGGATGTGGCGCGCGTCGTCCGCTTCCTGTTGAGCCGCGGCTTCGGGCCGGGCACGGCCGCCCAGGTGGCGCGGCAGACGAAGCCGGTCGCCGGCAGCCGGCCGGATCGTGACGGCGTCGAAGAAGGCGACGATCATGACGGTCCCGACGATACCGACGATCCCGACGATACCGACGATACCGACGATACGGAAGCATAGGACCAGCTCCGCCAACCCCTGGAGTCCCGCGTGAAGATCCTGGTGACCGGCCGCGACGGCATGCTCGGCAGCGCGCTCATGAACCGCCTGGCGACGGGCGTCGACGGCGGCGCCGCGCCGGTGGCGGTGGGCCTCGACCTGCCGGACGGCGACCTGACGGACGCCGCCGTGGCGGCGGAACTGGTGAAACGCCACGCTCCGGACTGGATCATCCACTGCGCCGCCTGGACGGACGTCGACGGCGCGGAGACCAGCTTCGAGCGGGCACTGGCGGCCAACGGCGCGGCCACCGCGCATCTCGCGGCGGCCTGCCGGACGGCGGGCTGCGGGCTGACCTACATCTCGACCGATTACGTGTTCGACGGCCGGGGCCGCGGGGGAGACGCGGCTGCCGGGTACGACGAGGACGATCCCAAGGCTCCGGTCAACCGCTACGGCCAGACCAAGGCCGCGGGCGAGGACCACGTCCGTGTCCTGGAGACGCCGTGGCAGATCGTGCGCACGAGCTGGCTGTTCGGCGACGGGCGCGTGAATTTCGTCAAAACGATCCGTCGGTTGCTGCAGGAGCGCGAATCGCTGCAGGTGGTCGACGACCAGCGCGGCTGTCCGACCTATGCCGACGACCTGGCCGATGTGCTGGTGCGGCTTGTCAGCGGGCGCCACCGTGGTATCTTCCACGCGACCAACCGCGGCGACTGCACGTGGTTCGATCTGGCGCGCGAGACGGCCGTCGCCTGCGAAACGTCTCCGGAGCGGATCCGGCCCTGCACCAGCGAACAGTATCCGCGGCCCGCGTCGCGGCCGGCGTGTTCGATCCTCCGGAGCCGCCGTCTCGAAGAGGCAGGCTGTCCGCCGCGACCGGCCTGGCAGGACGCCGTGGGGCGCTATGTGGCCCTTCTCGAATCGGGCCGGGTCACGCATCCGTAACGCTCACTGCTGCCCACGCGGGAAGAACCGCGGGGCGGGAAGGGACTGCCGGCAGCCATGGCCAACCCCAAGCAGCCACCGCTCGGCGAGATGGCTTCGTCCCTGCTGACCCGGACGGGCGGCGATCTGCAGGCCGCGTTGGCGCGGCTCGGACCCGACCAACTGGAGCCACTGACCGCGCTGGCGGCCGACGTGCTGGCCGGCTGGGAGCACGGGGGCAAGCTGCTGGTCTGCGGCAACGGCGGCAGCGCCGCCGACAGCCAGCACATCGCCGCCGAACTGGTCGGTCGATTCCTGGCCGAAAGGCCGGGCTACGCGGCGATCGCCCTGACGGTCAACACGTCGACGCTCACGGCCGTGGGCAACGACTACGGATTCGACGAGATCTTCGCGCGGCAGGTGCAGGCGCTGGGCGGAGCGCACGACGTGCTGCTGGTCCTGTCCACCTCCGGCAATTCGCCCAACTGCGTCCGCGCAGTGGAACAGGCGCGCGGGCAGGGGCTGCGCACCTACGGTTTCCTCGGCCGGGACGGCGGCCGCCTGCGCGCGCTCGTCGACGGCGCGGTGATCGCCCCCAGCGACCACACGCCGCGCATCCAGGAGATCCACATTTTCCTGGGCCACCTGCTGTGCGCATTGCTCGAAGCGGCGCGGCGCCCGGCGTGACGCCGCTGCGGGCATTCCTGGCCAGCCTGCGGCCACGGCAGTGGACGAAGAATCTGCTGCTGTTCGCCGGGGTCATCTTCGCGCAGAAGCTGGGGCATCCGGCCTGCGTGACGCGGGCGGTGCTGGGCGCGGCCGTGTTCTGTTTCGCGTCGGGCGTGATCTACGTCTTCAACGACATCATCGATCGCGAACTCGACCGCCGCCATCCGCACAAGAAGCTGAGGCCGATCGCCTCGGGCCGGCTGCCGATCGACTACGCCGTGAAGGCGGGCGTCGTGCTGCTGGTCCTGGTGCTGACGGCCGCCGCTCTCCTGGGCTGGGCGTTCCTGTGCGGGGTCGGTGTCTTTTTCGTCTGGAACTGGCTCTACACGCGGGTATTCAAACGTGTTCGCGTTCTGGACGTCACGAGCATCGGCATGAGTTTCGTGATCCGCGCGACCAGCGGCGTGCTGGTGCTGCTGCCGGCCTGTTCGGATGTGAGCATCTCGATCTGGCTGCTTCTGTGCACCTTCTTCCTGTCGCTGTTCCTGGGCTTCTGCAAGCGGCGCGACGAATTGATGAAGCTGGTGCCGGGCGCCGGCGAAACCCGGCCGGCGCTGCGCGGGTACAGCGAGCCGATGCTCAACGCGCTGATCGGCGGCAGCTTCGCCCTGACGGCGATGGCCTACGCCCTGTACACGGTCTGGCCCGACACGGTGCGCCACTTCGGCACGCGCGATCTGGTCTACACGTTGCCGTTCGTGTTGCTGGGCATGGGCCGGTATCTGTATCTGGTGTTCCTCGAGGACAGGGGCGGCCGCCCGCACGAGATCCTGCTCGTGGACAAGATGCTGCAGGTGATCGTCCTGGGCTGGATCATCACGGCCGTCCGGATCATCGGCCCCGGCCAGTAGGCGCCCGCCCGCACCAGTGACTCGCATGATGTCCGGCAGGCCGCCGCGGAGGATGAATCGATGCGACCTCTCGTTTCCCTGGTCGAAGCGCGGCCGGAAACCGTGCTCGACGATTACCGGCGCGCGCTGGCGCTGGCCGGACTCGACCACCCGTCGGAGGCCGGACCCTGGTCGGTGGCCGCCGGCCTGGACGGGCCGCGCTGGCAGGCCGGCCGCACCTGTCCGCCCTGGCAGGTGGAAGGCGTGCTGACGGCGCTGCGGACGGGCCGCGGGCAGGTCGGGTCGGCGGGAATCACCGTGTCCGCGGTCGGCCCCGGCGGTCTGCAGCCCTGGCCCGAAGCGGCGCCGTTTGCGGACCTGGCCGCCGGCGTCACGCTTCACGATGCGGCGGGCGCCCGCGGCGCCCCGGTGCCCGTGCGTCCGGTCGCCCGCCTGGTGTCGCTCGAAGCGACCGGCGCCGCGCCCACCGTACCGTTCGCGCTGCGGCATCAGCCGCTGTTGGCGCTGGCGGCCGCTGATCTGGTGTCGCCCTGGCGGCTCGAAGGGGCGTGCGCCACCCTGGGCCGGCTGGTCCTGGGAGGCCACCCGACCCGACGCGGCGTCCCGGAGTCCGAGATCAGGGCCGACACCGTCGCGCTGCTGAAGGAACTGTTCCCGGCGCTCGGGGGGGTCATCGACGGCACGGTGTGGCACGTCGGCCCACGGGGCCGGGTGGTGGCCCGTCATGTCGTGATCGCCGGGACCGACCCGGTCGCGGTCGACGCGGTGGCGCTGCGGTTGGCGGGCCGGGGCCCGCGGGACGTGCCCTGGCTGCGTCTGTGCGGTGAGCGCGATCTGGGCGCCGTCGATCCCGCTCAGATGCGGCTGGTCGGCCACACCGGATTGCTGGATCTTGACTTCGACCTGCCCGAACCCACCTTTGCCCGCCCGGTCGGACGGCTGCTGGGGGCGCGCTTCGGGTCGGCGCTGGCGGGGCGGCTCAACCGCCGCCGCGGACCGGTGGCGACCGGCGGCCCGTGGGCCGCCCTGTACGATGACATGCGCGCCGGGCGCGCAGCAAAGGCGGACGGATGAACGGGAAATCACGGGCAGACGACGGATTCGTGGGCGGCCGCAAGCCGGTGGGCGAGCGGCTGCGGCTGCGGGCCCCGGCCAAGCTGAACCTGCACCTGGAGGTTCTGCGGAAGCGGCACGACGGCTACCACGAGATCGAAACCGTCCTGCAGGCCGTGCAGCTGTTCGACACGCTCGAGGTCACGCTGGACGAGCAGTGGCTGGGTCGTGCGCCCGAGATCGCCATCGAAGTGGGCGGGCCGGTGCGCGGCGTGCCGGCCGACGAGACCAACCTCTGCTGGCGGGCGGCCCGGCTCTTCTGCGAGAAGCAGCACGTGTCCGGGCGGCTGCGGCTGGCGCTGCAGAAGGAGATCCCGGCGGCGGCGGGCCTGGGCGGGGGCAGCAGCGACGCGGCGGCCGTGCTGGTGGCCTGCAACCGGCTCTTCGGCACGCGGCTGGACCCGGTCGATCTCGAGAAGATGGGCGCCGAACTGGGCGCCGACGTGCCGTTCTTCGTGCGCGGGGGAACCATGCTCGGTCGCGGCATCGGGACCATTCTGACCCCGCTGCCCACGGTCCACAACTGCCAGTTCCTTATCATCAAACCTGCCTTGAACTTGAACACGTCGGAGGTCTACGGCAGGCTCAATTTGGGATTGACAGTCCAAAGCCCCAAAGCTAGCATCGCCGTTATCAAGCCGATTCTGGCGCGTTTTCCCCAGAAGACGTGGCCGGGGTTCAACAGGCTGGAAGACGTCGTCCTGCCGGGGCAGCCGGGCCTGCAGAGGCTGGTCCTCGATTTGCGGGAGACTGCGGTTCTGGCCATGCTCTCGGGGAGCGGATCAGCTGTTTTCGGGGTGTTTCCGGCTGATCGCGATCTCGCCCAGATCGCCGGGGGGTACTCAGAGGCTGGGTTGTTCGTCCGGGTCGTCGGCCCGCATCCCGGCGGTGTCGAGATCATGGACGATTGAGACACGCGGACCTGTGGTCCGCAACCAGGTTCCTAGGCCTGCCACGGAGAGGGACTGTCTTGGATATTTCCGAAATCAGGATCACCCTGCGTGACGACAACAAGCTGAAGGGATTCGCCAGCATCACCCTTGAAAACGCTTTCGTCATCCGTGGACTGAAGGTCATCGAAGGGGCCTCGGGCCTGTTCATCGCGATGCCCAGCCGCAAGCGCAAGGACGGCACGTTCCAGGATATCGCCCATCCGATCAACATGGCCACGCGCGAGTGGATGGAAAACCAGGTCATCGCGGCGTACCGGCGCGAGATGCAGCGGGTCGAGAGCGGCGAAGTGCCGCCGCCGACGGCGCGCGGGCATTATGATGACGACGATGACGACCACGGTTCGGCGATGGCCGGAAGGTATTGACGCTGGTACCTTGTACGATGGTACCTTGCACGATGGTACCTTGGGCCCGACTGGTGCCTTGGGTGGCGGATGGGAGCTGTCCGGAGCTCGGTTGGGGCGTCGTCAAGCGGTAAGACACAAGGTTTTGGTCCTTGCATTCGCGGGTTCGAATCCTGCCGCCCCAACCATTCCTTTTCTGATCTATCGTTGAACCCCGACCGCTGTTTTTCCGCTTCGCCGAGCCCATTTCCCGAATTCACGTTGCCCGCCGCGCCGCCGCCGTGTAGCTTCTGCCGCAGCCGGTGCGCAGCCCGCCGCCGGGACCGAAATTCCCACATGCCGCCGCCGTCCGCGCCAGCGGACCCGCCTTGCAGGGAGTCGACGCATGCGCAACGATCTGGTCGTGATGACGGGCAACGCCCACCGCGCGCTGGGTGAGCTCATTGCCGCCAACCTCAACATCGATCTGCTGCAGGTGGACGCCGGACGGTTTTCCGACGGCGAGATCCAGATCAAGATCGGCGAGAACATCCGCGGCACCGATGTCTTCATCGTGCAGCCGACGATGCCGCCGGCCGAGAACATCATGGAACTGCTGCTGCTGATCGACGCGGTCAGGCGCGCTTCGTGCCGGCGCGTGACGGCGGTCATCCCGTACTTCGGCTACGCGCGCCAGGACCGCAAGGACCAGCCGCGCGTGCCCATCGCCGCCAAGCTGATGGCGGACCTGATCACCACCGCGGGGGCCAACCGCGTGCTGACGATCGACCTGCACGCGCCGCAGATCCAGGGCTTCTTCAACATCCCGGTGGACCACATCTATTCGGCGCCGGTGTGGCTGAACTACTTCAAGGACCGCACGCGCGACAACCTGGCGGTGGTGGCCCCGGATGTCGGCTCCATCAAGATGGTGCGCGCCTTCGCCAAGCGTCTGGACGCGAGCCTGGCCATCATCGACAAGCGGCGGCCGCGCCCGAACGAGGCCGTGGTCATGAACTTCATCGGCGACGTCAAGGGCAAGGAAGTCGTCATCTTCGACGACATGATCGACACCGCCGGCACGCTGGCCGACGCGGCAAGGGTCTGTCACGAGCAGGGCGCCCTGTCGATCACCGCATGCTGCACCCACGCGCTCCTGTCGGGGCGGGCGCTGGAGCGGCTGAGCGACGCGCCCATCCGGGAAGTCGTTGTCAGCAATACGATTCCGTTCGATCGCTTCGACCAGTGCGGGAAGATCCGCGTCCTCGACATCTCGGCCCTCCTGGCCGATGCCATCGAGCGGATCCACCTCGAGAAAACGGTCAGCGCGCTGTTCGTCTGAGGACCGCGCCGCCTTGACAGGGCGGCGTCGCGGTACTTTCTTGGGCAGTCCTATTCGGTTTCCGGCTCAGGCGCCGCCGCTGGCGGGTCAACGGGCCATCATGTTGGTGGAGGAAAGATCCGATGAGCCTGGTCAACCTGAACATCCATCCGCGCACGGCCTGCGGCAAGAACGAGAACCGCCGCACCCGCGCCGCCGGCCGCGTGCCCGCCGTCCTGTACGGCAAGGGCCGGACCACGACCATGATCGAGTTGGACAACCACGACTTCGAACTCGCCCTGAAGCATCTGGGTGGCCGCAGCGCCATCTTCCAGTTGCATCAGGAGGGGATGGAGGAAGGCCACATCGCGCTGCTGCGCGAGGTGCAGCGCCACCCGGTCCGTGACCAGATCCTGCATGTCGATCTGCTGGAGATCCCGAAGGGCCAGCCCGTGACGGTCGAAGTGCACGTGCACGTCGCCGGTTCCTGCATCGCCACCAAGATGGGCGAAGGCTCGGTGGTGCTCAGCGCCAATTCGGTGGAAATCAGCTGCCTGCCGCGCGACCTGCCCGAGTTCGTGGAGCTCGACGTCACCGATCTGCAGTTGAACGACAAGATCTTCGCCCGTGATCTGAAGGTCACCGGCGGCGAAGTCGTGTCTGACCCGGACCTGCTGATCCTGCAGGTCAAGGCAACCTCGCTGTTCGTCGAGGAGGCCACGGCCGAAGGCGAAGCGGCCGAGGCGGCGGCTCCCGCGGCCAAGGGCGCGCCGGCGGCGAAGGGTGCGCCGGCCGCGGCGAAGGGTGCTCCGGCCGCGGCGAAGGGTGCTCCGGCAGCGAAGGGCGCACCGGCTGCCAAGGGTGCACCGGCTGCGAAGGGCGCACCGGCTGCGAAGCCCGCGCCCAAGGGCAAGAAGTAGTCCGCACGGATCCGCCGCTTCGAGCCGGCGCCCGCGCGTTCGCACTGCAGCCGGCCGTGAACCACGGCCGGCTGCCGCTTTTCCGGCCGGGCGCTGTCGCCGTCGGGCGCAGGGGGATGGATGATTCCGCAATCGCCGCAGTTGGTGGTGGGCCTGGGCAATCCGGGCACGCGTTACCAGGCCACCCGCCACAATGTCGGCTTCCTGGTCGTCGAGGAATTGGCGCGCCGCGCCGGTTGGTCGTTCACGGCCGGGGCGGGACCCTGGCGGGAGGCCTCCGCCCCGGGCGGAGACGGCCCGTTCACTCTTCTGAAGCCGCTGACCTACATGAATCTGAGCGGCGAGGCGGTGGCCGGCTGGGCAGCCAGCCGCGGTGTGGCCCTGGAGGCGGTGGCCCCGTCGGTGCCGGAAGCGCCGGTTGATCCGACCTTGGCCGGGGCCGCCCCGCCATCCCCGCCGGCGGCGCCGCGCTGGGCGCCCCTGGTCGTGTGTGACGATCTGTCCCTGCCCCTGGGGGCGGTCCGCCTGCGCGCCCGTGGCAGCAGTGGGGGACAGAATGGACTGGCATCGGTGATCGAAGTCCTTGGCCACGATGATTTTCCGCGCCTGCGGCTGGGGATCGCCCCCGCGGGCGAACCGGTGCCGCCGGCGGCCTGGGCCGATTTCGTCCTGACCCCGTTCATCGTCGACGAGGCGGCCGCGGTGGCGGACATGGTGGGGTGGGCGGCCGACGCCGTGCAGGCGTGGGCGGTGTCAGGTGTGGCCGCGGCGGCCTCCCGCTTCAACCGGCGCTGACCATCCCGTCCTTGCGGGGGCGGTGGGCGCGGCCTATATTCCGCGCTTGCCGCGCAAGCGGTCGCGGGCACCGTATGCCCGCCACAAGCTCAACAGCAGACGCTGTGTGCTCACATCCCTACCCGGGCTGACGCTGTCGGCGACCCTTCGCGGGTTCGTCGCGGCGAATAGAGACCCGGGTCGATCAGTCCGAGGGGAGGTGTTACCAGTGAAGAAGTACGAATGTGTGTTTATCCTGCGGGCCGACCAGCCCGAGGCCGCCATGGCGGCCCGGGTCGATCGCTGCAAGGAGATCATCGCCGCGCACGGCGGTGAAGTGACCCTCGAGAACCACTGGGGCGTGCGTCGCCTGGCTTACGAAATCGAATTCGAAAGCCGCGGCAACTACATGTTCCTGAAGTTCAACAGCCGGGGTACGGCCGTGGCCGACCTGGACAAGTTCCTGCGTCAGGACGACCAGATCCTGCGCCACCTTGTGGTGGTTGATGAGGACTGGGCCGAGCGCAACCGCGCGTCGATGGCCAAGCGCCGGGCGATCCGTCCGGTCGAGGCCACGCCGCCCGCTCCGGCGCCCACGCCGGCGCCGATCGTCGAGGCCGCGGAGTGATCTCCGGCGACCTGCCTGACAGCAAGACTTGCGCCGCCCGGACCACCGGTCCGCGCGGCATCTCGAGGAAAGGAGGCATCTGATGGCTCGCAAGAATTTGCGCATCAAGAAGAAGAAGAAGAAGAGGCGGCACGGCAAACAGAAGGTCTGTTTCTTCACCAAGACCGGAATGATTGCCATCGACTACAAGGACGAGGAGACGCTGCGCCGGATGGTGACCGAGCGCGGCAAGATCGCTCCGCGTCGCAATACGGGCACCAGCCCCAAGTTCCAGCGCCCGTTGGCCACGGCCATCAAGCGCGCCCGGCACTTGGCCATGCTGCCGTTCGTGAAGGAATACTACCGGTAGACCGGAACCGGTGGCGGAGAGATGGCACGCGTGACGCCTGGACCGTCGGCCTTCTTGTCGCCTCTGGCGGCGCTCATCACCCTGGCTGTAGCCTGGGTGGTCGCGCTGGTCAGCGGCGACATGGCCGCGGGCGGTCCGGCGGTCGGATTCTGGCTCCTGGTCGTGCTGCCGGCGCCGATGCTGGTGGCGGTCTTGTGGGGGCGGGCCGCGTGGGGTGAACGCAGGGTCGCGCGTCTGGCGGCGGCGGTGGCGGTCTGGCTCTTGGCCGGGCATCTGCTTCTGTCGGCGGCCGATACCTGGCAGATGACGGCCAACGTCGCGGCCGGCCTTGTGGCCGGCTGGGCCTGGCGCCGGGGGTGGCGGCTGGATGCGGCCCTGGCCGGCGTGGTCCTGATGCTGCTGCCGCTGATCGTCTGGGCCGCGGTCCAGATGCCGGTGCGCGAGCAGCTGGCGGCGATCAGCGACCAGTCGCTGAAAATGCTCGAAGAGCAGGCGCCGCCGGGCACCGACCCGGCGGAACTCGAGAAGGCGCGCGAGATCGGCCGGCAGCGGTTCGCCCAGCTGTCCGATCTGACGGTGCGTCTGTACCCGTCGCTGATCGGCGCGGGTCTGATCGGGCAGGCGCTGGTGATCCTGCTGCTGGTGCGCCTGGCGGGCCGTCGGCTGGATCAGGTGGCGCGCGGTCGGAAGCTGCCGCCGTTCTCGCAGTGGCGGCTGCCGTTCTATTTCGTGTGGGTGCTGGCGGCGGGGATCGGTCTGCTGATCACGCGGCGGGCGCCGTGGGCGGATGCGGGGCTGAACCTGATGGTTCTGGCCGCCGCGATCCTGAGCGTTCAGGGACTGGCTGTCCAGTTCCACATGTCGCGGCGCTTCCTGCCGCCGGTGGGGCTGGTCATCTACTGGACCCTGATGGGGCTGGCGTTCCTGCCCCTGATCGTCACCAGCGTCCTGCTGGGCCTGGCTGACCAATGGCGGGACCTGCGCCGACTCGACTCCGGCGGTGGCGAAGCCGGAAGCCAATGACCAAAGGTGGTTAAGTGATGGAAATCATCCTGATGAACAACGTGGAGAACCTCGGCCACATGGGCGACACCGTTTCGGTGAAGCGTGGCTACGCGCGCAACTACCTGATCCCGAAGGGTCTGGCGGTCGTGTCGTCCGAGGCTCACCGCAAGCTCGTGGCGGCCCACCTGAAGCAGGAGGCCAAGCGCGAGGACCATCGTCTGGGCGAAGCCCGGGCGCTCGCGGCGAAGATCGGCACGCTGACCTGCACCCTGGCCGTCCAGGCGGACGAAGAGAACAAGCTCTTCGGTTCGGTGACCGCGCGCGATATCGCCGGTGCCCTGCAGAGCGCGCACGCCAGCTTCGACCACAAGCAGGTCCTGCTGGAAGAGCCGATCAAGGTGCTGGGCGACTACGAGGTCCCCGTGAAGATCCACGGCGACGTGCACGTGACGGCGAAGGTGGCCGTCGTCAGGTCCTGACCGGCGGGAGACCTCGATGAGCGTCACGCCGACGATGCGTACCGCGGCTAGCGGCCAGATGATCGAGCAGAGTCCCGGGATCGAGCCGACCCCGGGAATCTGCGTGATCATGGCCGGCGGCCGCGGTACCCGTTTCTGGCCCCTCAGCCGAACCTCGCGGCCCAAGCAGCTGCTGGCGCTGGCGTCCGCGCGCAGCCTGTTGCGCGACACCTTTGACCGGGTGGCGCCGCTGGTCGGCGCCGATCGCGTGCTCGTGGTCACGAGCGGCGATCTGGCGGCGGCGATCCGAGCGGAACTGCCGGAAGTGCCGGGCGACCACGTCATCACCGAGCCGGTGGGCCGGAACACGGCGCCCTGCGCGGTGCTGGGCATGGGCCTGGCGCGCCGACTGGACCCGACGGCGCCGGTGGCCCTGCTGCCGGCCGACCACCACATCCCCGACGGCGATGCCTTCCGCGCTCAACTGGCCGCGGCGTTCGCACTGGTCCGGTCCGAGCCGGCGGTCGCGACGTTCGGCATCCGGCCCTCGCATCCGCACACGGGCTATGGCTACCTGGAAGTCGAATCCGGGGCGTCAGGCACCGTACTTGCAGGCCTGGCCTTCGTGGAAAAGCCCGATCTGGCCACGGCCACCGGATACGTGCAGGGCGGCCGTCATTTCTGGAACAGCGGCATCTTCGTGTGGAATGCGGCCTGGTTCGGCGCCATGGCGGACCAGTACCTGGCCGACGTACGCCGGCTGATGGCTGTTCCCATCGACACTTTTGGAACCGGAGCGTTCGCCACGGCGTTGGTGGAGGCCTACGGCGTCTGTCCCGCCGCCTCCATCGACCAAGCGATCATGGAAAAACTGCCGGGCTTCACGGTGATTCCGGCGACGTTCGACTGGTCGGATCTGGGCGACTGGGAAGCCTGGAGCGAACTGGCGGGTGAGTTGCCCGGCGGCAATCGCGGCCAGGCCGATCTGCTGGTCCTGGACGGCCAGGGCAACATCGTGCGCGGCGACCGTCGTCTGGTGGCGCTCGTGGGCGTCGATGATCTGGTCGTTGTCGACACCCCGGACGCCCTGCTGATCTGCCGCCGGGATCAGACCCAGCGATTGCGCGAAGTGATCGAGATGCTCGAGAAAGAGGGACGGCGCGAACTGCTCTGAGCGGCGCCCGTTCCGCGACCCGAATCCGTACAACCGCAAGGAGCTGTCGTCATGGTCCGCCTCACGCGTCTTGTCCCTGCCCTTCTGCTGGTGTCCGCCCTGATGGTCACGGCCGCCGGCTGCGGGCAACAGAACTCCGGTGCCGGCTTCGGCTGGAAACCCCTGTTCGGCGATCTGGCCAAGGATACCTCGCCCATCGTGGCCAAGGTCGGCGAGATCACCATCACGCAGGCGGACCTCGAACAGTTCATCGACGAACAGCCGGAGCGCCTCAAGGGCGATTTCGCCGGGCCCGAGGGCGAGCGCGTGGCCCTGCGCCGCATGGTGGATCAGACGTTGATGGTGCTGGGCGCCGTCGAACGCAAACTGTACAACGACCAGGATGTGGCGCGGTCGCTGGTGATGCAGCGCCGTCTGACGCTGGACCGCGCGATGCGGCAATACGGGCTGTTGCGCGGCGTCAAGCCGACCGATGAGCAGATGCGCGACTACTACGAGAAGAACATCGACCGCTACCAGCAGCAGGGTCTGGTGCGCGCGCGCCACGTCGAGTGCCTGAACAAGGCGGATGCCGACCGCGCCTACCGCCGCCTGCAGACCAAAGAGGTGAAGAACGACTGGGTGCACGTTTGCGAGGAAATCTCGATCAACGAGAAAACCAGGAAGCTGGCCGGTGACGCGGGTTGGATGAGTGACGGAACCATCGTGCCGCTGATCGCGTCGGGCGCCGATTTTTCCAAGGCCGTCTTCAATCTGCCGATCGGCGTGAATCCGCCGCTGCAGGTGGGCGACCGTTGGCATGTGGTCGAGATCACCCATCGCGAATTCGAGCGCAAGTCCTCGTTCGAAGAGGTCAAGGACACGATCCGCAACGAGATGATGCCCGGCTTCCAGGACGCCATCATCAAGGACTACCTGAAGTCGGCGCGCGAAAAGCACGGCGTCGAACTGACGGGCCGTTTCACCCCGGGCCAGGGCATGACCCCGCAGCAGTTGTTCGAACGGGCGATGCTCAATCCCGACATGATGCGCCGCATCGACCTGCTGATCATGATCGCGGAGGATTTCCCCGAGTCCGACCGCGCCGACGATGCCCTCTTCATGGCCGGCAATACGGCCATCGAGAACCTGACCGACCTGAGCGTCGGTGCGCGCATCTTCGAGTCGCTGCTCGAGCTGTATCCGGAGAGCGAACTGGCGGCTGACGCCACGTTCATCCTGGAGAATCTCTACGATCCCAGGTTCCGGCAGCCCAAGTCGATCGAGGACCTGAGGCGCTGACCGACAGGAGGGGACCATGGCCGGGCGCGCAGCATCGAGGAAGGGTCCGCGCAGCCTGTCGTCACTGGCCGTTCTGCTGGCGATGGCCGGCCTGCTGACGCTCGCCTCCGGGCCGACGCTGGCGGGCGACAAGCTGGAGGGTCCCGATCTGGAGCAGGCCCGGCGCCTGTATGCGCAACTGAAGGCCGCCCACGATGAACAGCGTGCCCGCCAGTCGCTGGAACTGGCAGGCACGCTGCTCGACTATTATCCGGCCTTCGACCGCAACGACGAAGTGCTCGTCGTCGCCGTCGAGGCGGCGGCCAGGCTCGGCGACGGCACGCACGCGCTGGCCTTGACCGATGAACTGCTGAATGCGTACGCGGACAGTCCGCTGGTGGACGGTGCGCTCGAGCGCGCGGCGGAGATCGCGGTGGCCTCCGGCGATTCGCTTCGGGCCGCGCACTACCGGTTGCTGCACTACGACCGCGATCCGGCGCGGGGGCAGCGCGACGACGGCGTGCCGCGCAGCGCTCCCCTGCTCGAACGTCTGTCGGCCGCACAGCTCGGTGATCTGGTGATCTTCCATCCCGGCAATGCCCTGACGTCCTGGCTGCAATGCCGGCGCGTGCGCCGGCTGGTCGAGGCCGACCGCATGGCCGACGCCCGTACCGTCGCGGCGCAGTTGGAAGCGGAAGCCCCCGGGGACCGCTGGACGGTCGAGGCGCTGAACCTGGTCGGCGTGCTGACGCCGGCGCAGGCGGCGGTCCGTCGCCAGCCGGATGGTCCCGTGCGCGTGGATCAGGTCGGTCTCCTGTGCCCGCTGACCGGACGCTACGCGGAACTGGGCAACGCCTTCCATGAAGCCGCCCGGCTCGCCGTGCAGGCGGCCAATCTCGAACTCGACCGCGCGTTCACGCTGGTGGTCGAGGATACCGGCGGCGATCCCGTTTCCGGCGCGCTGGCCGCGCGCCGACTCTGCGTCGATCGCGGCGTCATCGCGCTGTTCGGCGAGTTGCTGAGCGATCCGACCACCGCGG
>JFJP01041678.1_pt1 | contig 15309 bp, 2 predicted proteins | sample 431651 | NCBI WGS metagenome assembly JFJP01 (sample SAMN02602958, study PRJNA72255) | Microbial mat metagenome, whole genome shotgun sequencing project. | biome: fresh water; feature: sink hole; material: water; isolation source: purple microbial (photo- and chemosynthetic) mats found in...
AGCACGAAGTTAGCAAAATAATGCATTTTCCAAAACAGAAAAACGAAACCCGGGTTGCAAGGTTTAGTTACTTTGCAATCCTAAGTTTCGCTTCAACATAAATTTATTTTAAACGCTTATTTTTTTACCACAAAAAGAAAACAAACACTCCGCCTACCGAAATAAGCGCACCCAGCACTTCGGCAAAGCTTACTTTTTCTTTAAAAATAAGTACGGCAGGTATAATTATTATAACCGGTGTAAGTGCCATAAGTGCCGATGATACGCCGGCAGGTGCAAACTTAACCGAAATAAGCGAAAAAGTAACGCCAATAACCGGACCGAAGAAAGTGCCCGTGAATAAACTTTTGAACCCTATTGGGCTTTTAAATACTTGGAACAATTTCCTGACTCTGCCGCTAAAAATTATAATAAGCGCAAAACCTATGGTGCCAATTACTACTCGTATTTGGGTTGAAGCCACGGGGTCGTAATCTGCCATACCGAATTTGCTTAATACCAATCCGCCGGCTTGCCCCAGCATACCCAAAAAGGCATAAACAAGTCCGCGTTTGTCAAGTTTTACGGGTGTTTCGAGTGCAGCATTCTTTTTGCGGCGGGTTAAAATAACCATGCCAACCCCCGAAACAATAAGCGCCGTAGCCATAATTTCGGAAAAACTGAGTACTTCGCCCAAAATAGGTAAACTGATAAGTGCAGTAACGGGCGGTACCAAAGCCATAATAAGCATCGAAATTCGTGCACCAATCATTGATAAGGCTTTGAACAAAAACAAATCGCCGAAAACAAAGCCTACCAAACCCGACACTGCCAACCAACTCCAGTTATGCATGCTTGCATCGGTAGGCAACCACTGACCTCGGAAAAAATAAGCAATCAGTAATAGAAAGAAATTGGCAAAAAACAGTCGCAGAATATTCACATTCAGCGATCCCATTTTTTTTGAAGCATCTTCGAACGCCAACGACGAAAAAGTCCAGAAAATTGCGGTTAGCAAGGCTGCCAACTCGCCATAATAATTTTGTATCATTCGCTTAAGGTTTAAGCTGCGAAAGTAGAAAAATATAATGAAATTGAATTATTTTTTGCTGCCACCGTGTTCAATTCGACCGTAAATACAGCTATTTCCGAACTTCAATTAAAAAAGATTACAAGTTTTGGTTCTATATTATTTAAAAACAATGCGTTAAGCAGTCAAGCTACTCAACGCATTGTACCGTATTCAAAAAGAGTCTAAGTTCAAATTTAAAAATTAATCGATATACACTTTTTTATATTCAATAATTCCGTCGGCGAGCACTTTAACCAAATAAACACCGGTTATCAAATTGGTTTCAACTGCTTCGGTGTCCGATGTAAGTTTTTTACTTACAAGTAATTGTCCTAATGCGTTGTAAATTAATACTTCTCCTACCGAGTTCAGTTCTTTTATTCGTACATACACGGTTTTGCCGGCAGCATGAATAAATATTGCACTATTATTGGGCAATTCGTTCGAAGGTTCTTTAAAGTACAATTCGAATAGTTTTGTACTTTTTGGTGTAGTTACCGAAAAGCTGTATTCCGAATTTTTTAGGTTCGTAACTTTGTTATTGCTTAAGTCTTTAACATACACATTCTCGAACTCATCAAGGGTTCCGCCATTTATTGCCAACGTATAACTTCCGGTTTCCGAAGTATTTAACCCAATATTAAAAGTCATATTTTCGTTAAAAGCAGCCAATGAATTAATGGCAGTAGGGATTTCACCGGTTAAGCTAAACAAATTTGGATTTGAGTAGCTAAAAATCTTGAATGCATCGAACTCATCATCGAATTGGTCGGTTGCACCTTCAATAAACCTTAGGTTTGTTTCGTCGGTTTTTGTACCTTTTGTTACGACAAGCTTAATAAACTTGATTGGCATGTCTGCAGTGCCGCTTTCCGATTTTTTCCAGAACGTTTGCGTGCTATGGGTTCGTGCGGTTCGAGGAATAGTAAAACTGCCTGTTGCGGTTGCTTTTACAAAAAAAGCTTGCAACGACGGTATAAACCTTGAACCGCCATTTACCGAGTTACTGCCGTCGTTGGTTGCAGTACCTGTGCTGCCGTTGTAATACACGTAGCGGTCGTTTGCTCCGTCCCAATAGTAAACCGTATTTTGGATATTGGTTTTCGAAAATGCATCCCAATCAATTGCCGACGGATATGCATTTCCGACTAAATTCCAGCCATCGAAATAATTCGAATTGCCATCATTTTGAGTATAACTAACCGGAATAGCAACATCGGCATTTGATAAATCGGTAATAGTATTCGAAAAAGTAATGTGCCTTGGATATTCGTCTAAATATACATAACCTTTGCCTTTAGTAAGACCAACAGGTACACCAGGTCCGCCGTGGGCATCAGTCCAAGCAGCCGAAAGCGACTCCCAATTGGCATAAATGGCTCCTGAAGGATTTGGAGTAAGGTTGAAATTTTCGTTATATGAATAGAAATTAGCGTTAAAATTGGTTGCGTTGCCGGTAAATCGGTTACTGTTTATGTTTGAGAACGGAACCGTAATATACTGCCATCGGTCGTGTACCGAAAAGTATCGTTCAATGTTTGCACTCCCTGTACCGGTTATGTTACCTTTTACAATAAGCGAACCTGCAGCCCCGCTATTGCTTGCCGATTTTAATGTAAGCGTACCGCTGTGGGCATAATTAGACCAAACTGTTAGGCTACCGCCATTGTTTATAGTAATGCTTGAATTTGTATTTACCACTAATTCTTTACAATTAGCGGCATAACCTGTAGTAATAATAGGAAACCTGCCACCTGTTGGTACCGTAGGAATACTCACATCGTCAAGCGAAGTGGGCACAATATTAGGTGTCCAATTGGTTGTTATATCCCATCCTGTATTGGTTATACCGGTCCAAATTACCGACCTGAGCAAAACACTGCCTAAAGTATAATAGTTAGTTAGGTTATGATTAATTGCCGTTGAACTTACGATTTCACCGGCATTCTGACCATAATCTGTAATATTTGCCGGCGTACTTATTTCTACCCACGAAGACCCGTTCCATTGTGCCAACCTCAGGTTTTGTCTATCGGCAGGCAAAGCCGGTGCACCGCTTTGCGAATCCCAGCGAATTTGTACTTTGGCATTGGCCGAAACCGTTGCTTTTACCCTCCAGTATTCGCTTGGAGTAACGTATTGTAGCGGTGCGGTAAGTGCATAGTTTCCGTAGCCGGTGTAGTAATATTGAGCTTCCCAATAATTGGTGGCACCGGTGGTATTAATTACCGAAATATTCCCGAATCTGCCACCATTCCCTACCGGAAATTCGAAACTTTGCCCGCTGATAATATTTTTTTGCATAGGGCCGCTTACATGCCTAATATCGTCGGCATTAACAACAACTCCGGTTTGCGCAGTATTTGTAAGTCGCAAAATATTTGTTGAAGTAGCATGAATAATTCCTTCGGTAAACAACAATTGGTTCGAAATATCAATAGCACTGTTTAGTGTAACACCATAAGGGTTATTTATTTCGAAATTATAGAAAGCATTACTGCCGGTAAACCCGGTACCGTTAATGTTTTGTGCTGTTGAACCATTCAACTCTACAATAGCATTGGTTCCTATGCCTGCAGCAAACGAACCGCCTGTAAAAACTGCATCGCGTTTAATGGAAATTCTGCGATTGTGCTCGTTTTTAGCTGTTCCGCCTGCAATTGTTAAGCTTCCGTTTAACTGAATATCGAGGTTCGGGAATCTGCGTTCGCCAGTACCCGACAGTTTTAGGTTATTTATTACCGGGAAATTGCTCAGAATGTCGTAGTTTGTACTTCCTCCAAAGTGGAAAGTACCTCCGGTTGGTAAAATAAACTCGTCATAAACGGCTGCCGGTATGTCGCCTCGTTCCAAATAAAGCTCTCCGGTACCATTTGCTATTCCTATACGCTGAGCAAATGAAGAACCTACATCCAACACACCGTTAATGGTGGTTCGATAGTTTCGTAAATAGTTTTGATTCATTAAAATGGTATGCCCTGCATCAATAATTGCTATGGCACCATTGGGGCCGTTGGTAGGTATTGTACCACCGGAAACCGGGTAAGTATCCCACTTCGACACGTCTGTCCAGTTTCCGCTGCCAATTGAAATATACTGCGGAATGTTATTCGGAATAGCTCCCCCGCAAGCAACTTCAACTCCTGCAGTATAGTCGCCATTCATACTTGAAGCATCGGCATTTGTAAAACTAAACAATAGTTTATTGTTTGCTTCGTCAAAACTGTCGTAATCGTATTTATTCCAAAGTACCGAACCTAAGATTAGCTTAGCGGTAATATAATGGTCGGCAATCGTATAAGGAATAGTCGTTTTAGCATCGTCGGTGTAATAATACATACTTGCCGAAGCATTGAATCCGCTTAAATCATCTTGAGCATCAATAGTCCAGTGGTATTGTAAAACATTGTTTTGATCTACAATATTTTCGGCACAACTTTCGGTATCTTCAACAATTGTTATATGCATTTCGTTGGCTGCTTTTACGCGCAAACTACCCGAATTGGTTGATGTAATATCGAAAACAACCGGTGTAAACTTACCTAATGAGCCAATAGGGAAAGTAAATTCGCCGGTAAAAGTGTTCAAAAACATTTTTTTAATGCCGTTATCGGTAAACGACAAGTTCGATTGTACCATATTTCCTTCCGAATAAGGAAACGCTCCATGTTCAAAAACAGCGCCTTCGCGCATCAGCAGTAAATTTTTTCCAATATCTAAAACACCGCGTTCCAGTTTTACGGCATTTTTAATAACAATATCGTTCGAAGTAGTTTCTACCACCACACCGCTAATATTATCGATAGTAATTTTTCCCCATTTTCCGGTAGAAGTAAGCACTTGCTGAATGGTACCACCTAAGATAATACCATCGTTGCTGCCTCCGTACAAATGTTCGCCATAGTTAAACACATTTCCAAGAATCGTAATTTCGTTATTATTGTCGGAAATATAACCGTTGTTTAAATGAAATTCGTTTTGGATAATAATATTGCTGTTTACTTCCAAATTACCGTCGTTTTCCTTAACAAACTTATAAAAGGTTGTTGCACCGTTTATTTGCTGCGTGCCGGTACCCGAAAAGTAAGTTGTATTTCCGTTGGGGGTATAAGTGCCGCTATTATTCAAATCACCTTCAAGGTTTAAATTCCAAGTATTAGCATTAAACTCAGTATTAGCCGAAATATTAAGGTCTTCACGAATAAGCAAATCTTTAATCCAAACTTTAGCTTTTGGGTTATTTGCGCTCGAATTATTCAAGGTTAAATTGTAAAGCGGAATGTTGCTGTACAAACCAATGGTTTGGTTTATAAGAGTATTTGCATTGCCCAATTGTATAGTACTTCCGGGGCTAACCGAATATGCATGAGGGTGCAAATACAAACTCGGAAACAAATTTGAATTTGTTTGTGCATTTGCAATAATAAGGGATGAACCGGAAGCTTGAGTAAAACTGCTTCCCGAATTAAGAATTTCGAAAACCCCACGATTGTTTACCGGTGCAGAATGCTGCCCAACTATAACGGTTCCGCCGGATAGTATAAATTTTAAAATACCTTCTTCAGTATTAGTTTTTCGCCGAATTTGAGAACCGACTGTTAAATTACCTCCGGTAATGGTTAATTCGGCATTTCCGCTTGATGAATACTCAATATAATTGTCGCCGCCCGACATATTCAAGGTACCACCGCTTACAAGTAATTTACCGTCGAGGAAGATGCCGCTGTTGCCGGAAGCATTAGCTTGGCCGGTTTTTATTTCCAAAGAAGTCGTATTTGGGATATTAAAATTGTCGTTGCCGGTTGTAAGGTTTAAATTTAAACCACTGTGGTTAAGAATTAAGGTTCCGTTTTGCAACTCAATGGCTTTGGCTATGCCTGCTCCGCTTGTTGGGGCATTTAAACTAAGGTTGTTATTTAACGAAAACGAGTAATTTGGGTTGGTTCCTTTATTCATAATAATTCTGTACAGTGAAGGAACTCTGGTTACTGCATTGTATAAATAATTGTTTCTTTCGCCCACGAACTCCAAATTTACGTTTGCGCCGCCTGTGTTATTGGTGAATAGGTTAAAAATACCGTCTTTGCCGGCCTGATTTCCGCCGTAAATATTAATATTTCCGCCTACTTTTAAGGTATGTACCGTATTGGTTGCACCTCCGGTTAAAACCGAAATTTCGCAATTGTTATTTACTTGATAATTTAGCACATGAACCCAGCCAAGTTCTATATTGCCAAGTACTTGTACTGTTCGTGCTGTTCCTGATGCCGGGAAATAAATACGTCCGGTAAGATAACCGCCCACTTTCATATCGCCTTTTATTAAGAAATCGCCTTCGGCGCCATCGTTGAATCGGATATTATTTCCACCGGATGTGTTCAAATATCCGTTTACAGTTACATCGAACGGAAATATGAAAGTACCGTCGAATTCGGTTGATAAATTTGGGTACACGCGCGGAAACGAAGTTGGAACCGTATGAACAGCATTGTTTTGGCTTTTGTACATAAATGTACTGTTTATGTTGCTTGCAAAATCGCCAAAATCGCCGTTTACCAGCACGGTTCTGCCTGTACGGAAGAATACATTAAATTCGCCTTCGCCTCTTACCTCTCCAAAATTTACAATCGACGAAAGCGTGGTTGAACCTTCTTCAACCGCCACCCTGCCATTTCGCTGGTCGGCATTGGGATTTTTAACAAAATTAAGTACCGCACACTCTTCAGTACGCCCGGTGCGAACAATAATATAGTGGTGGTTTGTAGTTAAACCTCCTCCACCATAGCCAATATTAACAATATCGCCCGATGAAGGGAATCGCGCTGCAACTGCACCGTTAAACCCTACGGTAGACCATGAGGATGCTAAATTCCATGAAACGCCGGTATAACCGTTTGTAAATCGGCTATAGAAAATTGCAGGTTCGCCGGTAAATCGTCCGGCTACTCCTGCGGTATAATTACCGCCTACAAAAGTAGCGGTGGGTGGTACATCGGCACCGCTATTATTAAACCAAATCCATTTATTGGTATTAAACGTGTAGTTATTGTAATTCCTTGTCAGGTTTACATTTGTTAACAATTCGTAAAACCGATCGTAATTAAAGCTATTTGCGTTTGCATCTACTCCGTCTTCAACCCAACCGCTATAAAAATCGGCAGGGAAATTTCCGGTAGGAATATCGCGGTTATCGGCTAGCATATAAAGGTTACTGAAAACCGGATTGGTAGTAAAACCTTCACTAGTGATTCGCCAATAGTAATCTAGTATATTGCCGCCGGTTAGGTTCGTGGTTTGCAATATTTGGTCAACCGGGCGCACTGTAATGTATCCGGGCGTTGGACACGAGGTTATAACAAGTTCTACGGGCGTGAATTTAGAGTTGTTGCGAACCAACTCGGTTGCATCGGTACCAACGCCCACCGGAAAGTAATAGGTTTTTGCAGAATTCACCAAAAGCGATAATCCCCCTGCCGAAGGAGTGCCGTCGGTTATAATCATGTCGGCAACACTAAATTTCTGGCGTTCGTTTGCTTCATTGGCATTGCCGTCGCCATCAAAATCGTAACGAGCTTCATTTTCAAAAGAAACAACCAGGTTATCAATTTTTAGATTATATTTCGAAATATTCATTCTACCATGCTTATACTCCATTCTTCCTATATATAAATCGCTGGTAAATTCTAAAATTGTATTGTCGGAATTTAAGCGTAAATTTCCAAAATAGGCATTGTTTGTAGTTTTAATTACACGAGTTGTTGAAACGGTTTCCTTTCGAGTTCTAACAATAGCATTCGTTGGTAACGCATCTACAGCAAGGGTTCCATAGTTGGTTATATCATCGTAAAGGCGCAGGCTGTAAAATACCAAATCGACCCTTCCGCTAAGCAATTCGAAATCGTTTACTACCTTTACTAAATTGCTGCGCCAATCGTTGGTGTTTTTTCCGCCGGTTGGTGTTTTTACAGCAGTTGTATTTCCGTTATCGCCCGGGGCTTTCGATGCAAAAAACAACGTTTTATCGGAAGGTTTGTTTACTACAAAATTATAAAACGGGTGCTCCCAATCGGCGTATGCAGTTGCCCCTTCAGGGTCTGTGTAGCTTGGATTAGTGAGAGCTGTAATATCGCCAATATAAAGCGTGGCATCTTCAGTTCCATAAAAGGTGGTTGTATTGTCTCTAAATTCATACAATGCATTGTCTTCAATAGTAAAATTGCGACCAATGCTTACATTATGGTTGGTTATAGCATCGGTATTCTGTACGTTTAGCCATGTGTTTGAAGCTAAAGTAAAATCGTTGGCAACTTTTAAATCATGCATTAATTGAACCGTAAATTGCGTAGTTCCGGTTAATCGGCTAATTTCCAAATCCCAAAGATTTGGGTTGCTGTTTATTTCAAAATTTTCGCCACCTGCCAGTTCAATAGTAATTTTTCCGCCTGTTACGGAGTAATTGCCATCGACACAAGGTAAATATAAGTCGCCGGTAGTTACTGTTGTATTATCTAAAATTTGAATTTCGCCTCCCGACATATTAAATACTCCACTTGCGTCGTCGAAACCAAAAATTGGAAATCCGGTAGCTACCTCTCCGGCTTCAGTGGTATTGCCCCTAACAATTAGTTGCCCGCCGGTTTGCACATACGAAGCTACTCCGCCTGCAGCTCCGCCGGTTCTAAATTGAGCAACGTTGGATATACCACCGTCAATTTTTACTTGTGCATCGGATTCGGACCAAAAAATAAAACCTGCACTGTTTCGGGTACCAAAGAAACCATCGGTAATTCTAAATTCGCCGTACAATGAGAAAGCTTGATTGGTTGTACCTGAGTTTATCCCCACGGCAGTGGTTGTGAAATTAGGTATTTCTGACTGAAGTCTTGCTGTAGTATATAAAGTTACAAATGGGCCGTCTATCCATAATTTCGATTTAAAACCTACCGGATAGTCGCCATTGCCTCCAACATCCATGCCTTCCGAAAGGGTAGGTATATGATGAAATCCGGTTAAACGTAAGGTTCCGGATTTTATCCATAAAGCCTTTCGAACTTCGGGATGTGATGCAGAATAAGGGGCACTTTGGTTTCGACCAACGCTGTTTGCACCAAAAAGTACAAAATTATCCACATTGTCCGAAAATAATTCCAATTCATAAGTTCTGTCGATACCTTTTTCTATAACTAAATTGTATAGCCAAGTTGTATTGTGGGCATATAGTTTATTGCTAGAAGCACCCAGCATATTTAAAGTAACACCACCGTTGTTTGCAAATTGGTTATATACAGGTGCAGCTAGGTTTGTTAGTTTTACTGTACCATCAATAGTAAAATCGCCATAAATACTAAATTGGTGGAAAATACTGTGGTAATTGCCCGATGTAGGCATGGTACCCGGTATAGCGTATGAACCGAGGTTGATAATAGTAGTCGAAATGTCGTCGTTTAGTTGAAATACTCCTTTTTTAAGGGTTAAATTGCCGTTTATTGTATAGTTGTTTAACAAAGTAAGCGTGTTGGAATTGTTGGTTAAGTCAATTTCGACATTATAAAAAGAACGCGAAATGCCTAAATTGTAGTTTAGTCCATTATAAACCACCGTTCCTTCGCCTTGTCCTTTGGTATAAAAATGCCAAGCGTCGCCTGCCGGGAAATTGTCGCCTTCCAGAATTACCCTTCCGCCACCTCGTATTTTATTAAACGAATGGCCGGTGGTTGCATTAATTTCCAGTCGTCCTTCTACGGTAAGGTTATCGTTTGTTTTATTATTGGCAGTAACCGTAACAGTTTTACCGTTTAGAATAACCACATCGTCAACTTCCCAAGTAGGCGAAGTTGTAGGTGTGTACATACCCGGGTTGTTAGGTATGGCGCCGGCCGGGTCGAGGGTCCAAACTTCCCAATTGTCCCAATCGCCGGAAATTAACGAATACCAAGTGGTTCCCATATTTACATCGGCAATAACCAAATGTGCAGTTCCGGTTGGGTTTATACCTGTAAGCGAAAATGCGTTAAGGTTTGTAACCACATAATTGCCTATTTGCTCGCCGCCTATTGGTAAATAATCGCCGGCAATGCCTGTATTGCATTGGCCAATGGTAGTAGTAGGCGCTAAAGGTTTTGTATAGTACAATTTTACATTATTAATCTGACTAATGCTTACGGTATTCAAATCGTTATCGATTTTCCAATAGGTGTTTTGAGCAATAAGCGGGTTTACCAATCCGATACCGCCTGTTCCGCCGGTACTGCCTGCATTGGCTTGAACAGTTATGAAGCCCGAACCGCTGCCTGTGGTTGTAATTCCCGATAATTCAACAGCTCGGTAATTTGTACTTGTTCCCACCGGAAAAACATAGTTTTGCGCCGAAACAACTCCTATAGCTCTACGCAACACGCCGGCAACAAAGTTGTCGGTTGTTCCGCCGACCAAGCTTGTGGCAGGATTTGTGCCATATACGGTAAGTGCCCCACTGCCGGTTGTATAAACAATGCCATCGGTAAGGTTTACGGTGGTAGCACCTAATGCGGCTTCTAAGGTTACTCCGGTAGGCGAAGTATTATTAAATGTTAGAACCGGTATAGTACCGTTGATTGTACCGGAACCGGAATAGGTTTGAACCTGCGAACCGGTAAAAATAAGCTGTGAACCGGCTACATTTGCAGTTAACAAACCGTTGTTTACCATATTGCCTTTGATGTCTAAAATTCGTCCGGTAGCAGTTGAAGTGGTTCGATATTCATCGTTTGCGGTTGTGATAATTACATTGTTGGCATAAATATGCGTATTATCTCGCCCTACAAACTGCCTATGGTTTCCGCCCGGATTATTTAAAATTATATTTCCCAATTGCATGGCAGAAGCAGTGTATATGGTAAAACCCGGAAAAGTTGGATTACCGTCGGAAACAGAAACGCCGTTGCCAAATTGAAAAGTTGAACCAACAAAGTTTTTATTAGCCGATGTTCCGCCAATTTCAACTGTATTCCTACCAATTTGGTCTTTCGCCAAATGCGGGTCAACTACAATGAGCTTACCTCCGGTAAAATTTACCGAGCCGTTGGGCGAAAAATATACTATTTGTACGTTGTTCGCCAAAGCAACAGTGTGTTGCGGGTCGATAATTAATTCGCCGCCGGTAATGGTAACATTCGAATTATTGGGTGCAACTCCGTTTCCGGTTGTAAAACGCCCATAGGTGGTTAGGGTGCCGCCATTCATAATAAGGAGTCCTAAGTCTTGTACTTCAAAATAATCGTTTCCGTCGCCTATACTAAAAGCTCCTGCATCTACTTGCAAAACGCCCGAAAATCGGCCATAGCCAAAACTTCCTGCCCAGCCAACCGAGCAGCCTGCATTATTTAACCAAAGCCTTGCAGTATTGTTAAATAGAGTTCTGTCGCCAAAGAATGGCAATAAATTGCTTGCGCTCGACAACTTTAGTGTTCCGTTTGTAATTGTAATATTTGCTCCATAGCTGGCATTTGCGGTAAGCAAAGTTAGCGGCACGGTAATATCTACAATATTATTTATATCGGTGCCCTTATTTACTATAATTCGACTTACCGAAACCGGGTTTGTACCACTTAAAGTTACATTGCCGGGGTTTGTAAATTGCAAATCGCCAATAGAATAGAAGGTACCATTAAAGAAATTCAAATCAGTTGTACCGTTGTTAATAAAACTTCCCGCAGTAATAACCGTGAAAATTCGGTTTGCAGTAATTGTTTTATTGGTTTGAATGGTATAGTTCTCAGAAATCTGTAGATTATTGTTAACTGTGAAGGTCCGATTACCGTCGTCATTTTGTAAGATTCCGGCATTATTGTTAAAGTTCGCGGTAGTCAAGTTTCCGCTCAACGTAAATGTACCATCAATAGCATTAAATAAGGTAGTTGTAAGCACTGAACCTAAGGTATAGGTAGTAGAAGGAGTATTTAATGTCAATTCATTAAGCAACTGAAATCCGGCTTCAAAAGCCAATGTGCCTGTTACCGTAGTAGAAAAGCCATTACCTATTACCAAATTTGAATTGGCATGACCTCTAAAATCGCTGTTATTGCCACGGTTATAGTTACCGAAAAGATAAAGATTATATCCATTTAAATCTAAATGTGCATTTACATCGTTGGCAATGGTGAGTGAGAATAAAGAATTTACGGTAATGTTCTTTTCCATAATTACACGGGTAACCCCATTATTCCCAACCGTAAATCCGAATAAATCGACAGCTCCGGAGCCATTTATATAATATACACCGGTATCCGGAAAACGAAGAATTCCGCTTGGTGCTGAAAAATATCCGCCAATATTGGTAAATGCGTTGTTACGTATTCCGGTATTTCCTCCGTTAATATTCAACGTACCCGAAATATTCCATGATTTAGGGTTTACATGGTCCAGCGTAAGATTGGCAAGGTTGAATGTACCTGCACCGCTTATAACATTGCCGCTATTGGTACAAACCAAATCGAGGTAGCGTGCTGCACTGCGCCTCAAAGTAATCGTACCTTCGTTAGAAATAGTTCCGTTAACGGTAAGTGTTCCCGTGCCATCAATATCAGCCGCTTGAAAAGTTGTAGACCCTGCAACAACTAAATTATTCAGTACATTGAAACTTGAATTGCCAGCCAAGGTTTTTGTATTTCCATTGGTCAATGTCAAATTAAAATAGTGGGCAGCTTTTACTGTTTGTACATTATTTCTATTATATAAAACGGTGTTGCCGGTTTGGTCGGCATCGAGTATATATGTGGTCATAGGAGCATTTGAGCCTCTGTAATCAAACACACGGTTGTCGTTATTCGTAAAAGTTGCCAAACCTGTTCCGGCATTTCCATTTAGGTTGCCGGAAATTATCAATCCGTTAAGGTTTGATACATCGTTGGTTACTGTAATATCGCCTTCAATGCGTACATCGTTAGCAAACGAAATAACACCGCTGCCGGAAATAGCTTGCGAATTGGTTTCAAATTGTGCGGCACCTGCGGTAAAAGTTCCATTATTTAAAATTCCGTTTCTAAAAACAATGCCTGTTACATCGGTTTCGGAAGTAGAGGTCCAAGTAGCACCTGTATGTATGGTTACCAAACCACCAATAGCGGTAGAACCGTTGTTATTGGCATCGGTTAGCAAACCATTGTTATATACATCTATAGTCGAATTGAATATATTTACTCCCTGGTCGAAGTTAAAAGTTCCATATACTTCTACGGCACCATGGTAGGTATTTGTACCGGCCGTGTTTCCATCAAATATAACACCATGTACAACTGTGGTATTGGTAACTGTAATGCTGTTTGTGTTCAAATTTAACCTTCCGTTTTTCTCAACAACTAAATCAATGTTGGTAAGTGCAGTTACATCAATATTTAAAGTTACCCCGTTATGCAATATTCGTATTCGCTGCCCGGAAACCGGAAGCGTGCCGCCATTCCAGATGGCAGTACTATTCCAGTTTCCTCCCGAAACTGTATATTTATCGGTAATAGCAGGGAAACATGCTATGTCGTCACCAAAAGTCCAGCTTGAGTTACCGCCGGTGAAAAAGCTGATATTGGTAAAAGTAATTTGATTATTCAAATAGTCTATACCAACTCCGCTTTCCGAGTTCTGCCATCCGGCTGCGGTTAGTCGTCCGTATGTATCTAAATCCGTTTCAGTAAGTCCTATTAAATCGTTATCATCATAAGTAAGTGTTCCGGATAAGCTACTGATTGATAAACTATTTGTAGCTGTGCTCCAAAACTTTTTCAGTACATTGCCCACCGCCAATGGGTGCGCTACATCGGCTACTTGAATACTAAAAGAACCATTATAATCGGTTCCGGTAACCGAAGTAATTTCGAACGGCGCGTAAATGCCATTTATTCCAATCGGGTAAACCAAAGTAAAATCTACTGCCGCATCTGTGTTTCGGTTAAGTGAGCCGCCACCGGACAAATCCAACATATTTGAACTACTGAACGGCGCACCGCTTAACGTTGAACTATTTCCTAAGTTAATGGTATATATTGAAGTGGCGACTTTGGTTTGTAAATTAAAGGTACCATTTACGGTTATATTACCGGTTATGTTTTTAGTTCCGCTACCTGTAACAGTTAAGTTATTAAACGTAAATCCGTTCAAATTCTGCGAGGCGGCACCATTTAATATCACAGTGCTTGTCGATGCGGTAAATCCTCCGCCGCTAAAATTTCCTCCAACGGTAAGCGAACCACCTCCGGAAAATACTGTATTTGCGCGGTTGCCATTGTTCATGGTAAAATTCCCTGTTACATTTACAGAGCCGGTTGAAACGGTTAAAAGCAAATCCTCATCATCGTTTCCTGTATCAGGCATATCAATTGAACCGCAATTCAATGTGCCGGCACCCACATCTATTGTTTGATCGCCGGCAATATTGGTAGGATTACCAAATAATACAGCCCCTGTAACATTCAATGTATTTACTGACAGCACCAATGAACTTGCAACAGATGATGCAGCAATTGTTAGGCTCGAAATAGTAAAACCCGGTGTTACATCGAGCGTAATGTTATGTCCGCTATGGATAGTAACCGTTTCGGTACCGGTATTTTCGCCCGGAAATCCTTGCCCAATGGTTGGCTCAAGCCATGCCGAACCATTATAACGTTCCCAAGTGCTGAGCGTACTCCAGTTGCCCGTGCTTACCTTTGTGCGGTAATCGCCACTTGTTTGCGAATACAGATTAACACTCACTGCTATTCCAAATGCAGTTAAGGCCAAGGCTTTAATAAATTTTTTCATATATCAATACTATTAACAACAACCGTTTTTTCGAAAATTTATAATTCGCTCAACTCAACCAACCCTTCGAATGGTTGGAAAGTTATTATAAATTGAGGAGATAGTTTAATTTTTAACGAAGCATTTCTGTAATTGTTTACAAAAAAAGCAAAAAATATTTAATGCCGTGCATAATTTTGATATAAGTAAAAAAATATTTGACAACACAATTTAGAATTGTATATAAACCTTTATTATAACTCAGCGTTAATAAAGGCTGTAAAAAAACGATAACATTCTACGGTCAATGCTAAAATTATTGAATTGGAAGTTTGTTATGCATGGTATTTGTTTTAGGAATGCCAATTGTAGTTACAAAATAGTTTGGGGTTATTTTATAACATTAACTTGTTAATGCCTCTGCTACTTGAAATTAGTGGAATAATATGCAGTAGCAGCTATACTAATTTGAAAAGCATAAAATGAAAAAATAAAATAATGCCGATAAA
>JFJP01002097.1_pt1 | contig 15308 bp, 14 predicted proteins | sample 431651 | NCBI WGS metagenome assembly JFJP01 (sample SAMN02602958, study PRJNA72255) | Microbial mat metagenome, whole genome shotgun sequencing project. | biome: fresh water; feature: sink hole; material: water; isolation source: purple microbial (photo- and chemosynthetic) mats found in...
TTCTTCAATGATATTGCGTGATGGATGGCCGGTTTGATTCCAATAACCTGCCTCGAACAAGGTCTGACCCTTAACCGACATGGATTCCAGCAACGAGCGCCCGAGCAAGTAAGCGGGGAAGGAGACGAAGGCCCAGTTGTCTTTTTCAAGCTCGGCGTTGTCAAGTAGACACAAGGTTTCCAGCAGGCGACGAATGACAGCAAGTGCTGCCTTCCCTGCATCGATTGATTCGGCATTCGCAACAATCGCTTGAAGCTGGGATTCGGCTATGCACTCACGGAATGCGCCTTCTTCGGCGTGGACTGGCAGCGCATGAGCCAATGCTTGCAGGTTGAGGTTGTTCATCGTCTGGCAGCCTCCAGCGGCTAGGCAATTAATCTATATGCGCGATTCGACCACATGACTTGCCTTGTCAGAAGATGCTGCAATTAAGTCCTTGTAGTCTGGCCTTCCGCGAATTCGCCATCCTTATGTTGGTGCCAAAACGCGGTGCCAGCAGTCAGGTATTGAAGTAGTCGCGCGACTGGTGCAGCACACGGACGATCTTGCGGCTGTCTGAATCAATTCGATAGATCACGATATAGGGGAATTTCTTCAGCACGCATTCCCGCGTTCCTCGCTTGCCTTCCCGATGAATCACCGCATCAGTGTCGATCCGGTGGGCGGCTTTCAGGATGGTTTCTCGCGCCATGGCTGCGATGCTTGGGGAGGCTGTTTCGGCATAGAAGCGAATAATGGATGCCAAGTCATTGGCGGCGCGTTTTGACCATTCAAGCGGCTTTTTGGCCATGTTCCTGTTCGAGTTGCTTCAGCAGTTCGGCGGATTTTTTGACGACGTCTTCATGACTGATGGTACGACCGGCCTCGATGTCTTCAAGTCCTGATTTGACCTGTTCGTCATACCAGGCGTCATGGCGTGCTGCCGGGGTTTGTCTGGGCTCGGTTTGCATGGCTATTTCCTCAAGGGGGTACGGCTTGATGATAGTCCAGGTGTCATGGTTTCTTGAATCACTTCAGTCTGTGTAGGTTGTACTTAGGCGCAGCGCATTGCGCGGAATGTTCTGAATGTCGCCCTAAGCTTTTCTGAGCGGAATCTTGCCGATCTTTATCCGCCATTCTTGCGGACCGCTGTCGTGCACCGAGTTGCCCCGACTATCCACGGCGACCGTGACCGGCATGTTCTCTACCTCGAATTCGTAGATCGCTTCCATGCCGAGTTCCGGAAAAGCCAGCACTTTCGCTGCCTTGATCGCCTTGGCGACCAGGTAAGCCGCGCCGCCGACGGCGATGCAATAGACGCCGGAATGCGCTTTGATTGAAGCAATCGCTTCCGGGCCGCGTTCGGATTTGCCGACCATGCCGAGCAGGCCGACTTGATCGCCCAGCATCAGGTCGGTGAATTTATCCATCCGCGTTGCCGTGGTCGGGCCGGCGGGGCCGACGGTTTCGTCGCGCACCGGGTCGACCGGGCCAACGTAGTAGATGAATTTGTTATGGAAATCGACCGGCAACGGCTGTCCGGTCTTGATCAGTTCGGCCAATTTGTTGTGCGCGGCATCACGCCCGGTAAGTAACTTGCCGGACAGCAGAAGTTGCTCGCCGGCTTGCCAGGTAGCGGTCTCGGCAGCGGTCAGCGTGTCGAGGTTGACGCGGCGCGCGGTGGCCGGGCCGTTCCAGGCTATCTCCGGCCATTCCGATAGCGCCGGTGGCGTGAATATGGCCGGGCCGGAACCATCCAGTGTGAAATGGATGTGACGCGTCGCGGCGCAGTTGGGAATCAGCCCGACCGGCAGGCTGGCGGCGTGGGTGGGGAAATCCTTGATCTTGACGTCGAGCACGGTGGTGAGGCCGCCGAGGCCTTGCGCGCCGATGCCCAGCGCGTTGACCTTGTCGAGTAGTTCCAGCCGCAGTTCTTCGATGCGGTTTGATGCGCCGCGCTTGCGCAGTTCGTGAATGTCAATCGGGTCGAGCAGGGCTTCCTTTGCCATCAGCAAGGCTTTCTCCGGCGAGCCGCCAATGCCGATGCCCAGAATACCCGGCGGACACCAGCCGGCGCCCATTTCCGGCAGCACCGAGAGCACCCAGTCGACGATCGAATCAGACGGATTCAGCACGGTGAAATGCGCTTTGTTCTCCGAGCCACCGCCTTTTGCCGCGACTTTGATATCTACCGTGTCACCTGGCACTAGCTCCATGTAGATCACCGCCGGGGTGTTGTCGCGGGTGTTCTTGCGAGTGCCGGCCGGGTCACTCAAAACCGAGGCACGCAGCGGGTTGTCGGGGTTGAGGTAGGCGCGGCGCACGCCTTCGTTGACCAGGTCGGTGATGTTCGGATTGCCTTCCCAGCGCACATCCATGCCGATTTTCAGAAACACGACGGCCATGCCGGTGTCCTGGCAGATCGGCCGATGGCCTTCGGCGCACATCCGTGAGTTGATCAGAATCTGCGCCATGGCATCGCGTGCGGCAGGCGATTGCTCCTGGTCGTAGGCGGCTTTCATCGCGCGGATGAAGTCGAGCGGGTGATAGATCGAAATGAACTGGAAGGCGTCGGCGATGGACTGGATGAAGTCTTCCTGGCGTATGACGGACAAGGCGGTCTCCTTCGGATGTTGTGACGGCGTCAATGTTGGGGCGACGCGGGTTGTCTGCCGGGCAAGTATTTCGCAGTCTGCAGCGAGGGTAAAGCCCGTAATGAGCGGTCAGATTCCAGCGCAATGACGGTCTGCGGTGGCGAATGCGGCCGCTGTTGCGAATCTACTGATTCTTGTCGCTCGCCGGTGTTGGCAGCCACTTTTCCAGCAATGCCCGCAGCTTGATCATTTCAACCGGTTTCGCCATATGGTCGTCCATGCCGCTGGCGAGGCAGCGGTCGCGGTCTTCATGCATGGCATTGGCGGTCATCGCGATGATAGGGATGCGTTTTTTGCCGCTTTCCGCTTCTATGGCGCGGATCTGGCGTGTCGCTTCCGGGCCGTCCATTTCCGGCATTTCCATGTCCATCAGAATCAGGTCGTAGCCGTGTTCTTGCATTTGTTGCAAGGATTCGCCGCCATGATTGGCGATGTCGTAGGTCAAGCCGAGTTTGCTCAGCATGCGGGTGGCGACCATCTGATTGATGCGATTGTCCTCGACCAGCAAAACATGACCATGCAAGCCTGCTTCAACTGATTTGGTCGGGGCCGCCGGGGCGATAACTGGCGCTGCGGCAATATTCTGCGGGGCAATATTTTCTGCCAGGGGCGCTGGGGTTGCCAGCAGGCTGAACCAGAACCGGCTGCCTTTGCCGAGTTCGCTCTCGACATGAATTTCGCCCCCCATGGCGCGTACCAGGTCTTGCGAAATCTTCAATCCCAGGCCGGTACCGCCAAATTTTCGGGTCATGGATTCGTCAGCCTGCGCAAAGGGCTGGAACAGTCGTGTCAGTGTATCCGCGTCCATGCCGATGCCCGAATCTTGCACACTGAAACTGATGCGGTTGCCGTCTTCTATCGGTTCGATGCTGACGTTGAGGCTGCCTTGTCGGGTGAATTTCTCGGCATTGCCGATCAGGTTGATCAAGACCTGCTTCAGCCGGGTCGGGTCGCCCATGATGCCGGCGGGCAATTCTGGGGCGGCATGGAAGTGCAGCTCAAGCCCTTTGGCTTTGGCACGTTCGGAAACGATGGCGGAAACTTCTCCGAGCATGAGGCGCAGATCGAAAGGAATATGCTCGATGGTCATCTGGCCGGCTTCGATCTTGGCCAGATCTAGTACTTTGTTGATCAACTCAAGCAGATGCACGCCAGCCCGATTGATTTCGCCGACGTAATCTCGATGATCCGGCGTCAGCATCTCGCTTTCCAGCAATTGGGCGAAGCCGAGAATGGCGTTCATTGGCGTGCGTAGCTCGTGACTCATGCGCGAGACGAAATCGGTTTTTGCCCGACTGGCCCGTTCCGCTTCCTCCTTGGCTGCGCGCATCTCATCCAGCGCCAGACGCAGGCGACGATTGGCTTCGTTGATTTGGCGCGCAAACAGGAAGCCGGCCAGCGCGGCAAGCACGATGATCAGCGCAATCAAGCTCATTTCCGTAGTTTTGAAGCGCTCTCGCTGCTTCGCGAGTTGCTGCTCGAGTTTTTTCAGGCGGTCGCTGCTGTCGAAAAACAGTCGATTGGCGTTTTCGTTCAGGCGGAAAAAATAGGGCGGAATGTGCTTCAGGTAAACGGCGATTTCATGTTCCAGGGTGAACAACCCCTGGCTGTTTTTCTCTTTTCGCAGTTTTGTGCGTTTGTCGAGCAACTCGCGCAGCACGCTGGTTTTGTCCAGTATCTGATCAAGCAGCGGCGCAATTTCGATCAATTCCATGACATAGCCATGCGCCTCTGGATCGGGGCGGTAATCGACATCGCGCACCATCTGGTCATGGCCCTCGATGTTCAGGTAAACCACCTGTTTGACATTGCCGCCATTTTTCAATACATCAAGATCATGACGCATCTTGTCGACATGCTCGCGGATGTGTGCCTCAAGCCGAGCCTGCGCGACAGGGTGCGTCAGGGTGGTCATTTGATAGACATCTTTTTCGATGCGCAGCAGGGTGCCGACGATCTCCTCGCCGATGAACAGACGCGCACGCTCATTCACGCTGCGCTCGCCAAGTTCGTCGTAGAGGTGGGAGAAGAACATCTTCAACCCTACGACCAGCATCAGGCTGAGTACGAAAATCCCGATCAGCCACAAGAAGCGGGAGGACTGAATGTCCGCGCCAGTCGAGGCTCCCGCAGGGTTTTTAGGCGGATTCATGAGGCTGAACGCAATGCTTAATTACTTTTGCCCTGGTTATCAAGAAATCCAAATTTGCGGAATACAGCCTGGCCTTCTTCGCCGGCCGCAAATTGCATGAAACGCTTGGTTTGCGCCTTGTTCTTCGAGAAAGTCAGCAGGTTCAGCAGCAGCGCCTGCGGCTTGGCCAGCTTTGGACTCAGGTCGATGACATCCACCGCTACGGCGTTATCGGGGAAGAAACCCGTCGCACGCCAATTCAGAATCAAATCCGCCTCGCCCTTTTTCATGGCGTTATTCAGCCCGCGCGAGTCGGGCGCAAGATGGATGCTGGCATCAAGCGCTTCGGCGTAAATGCCAGCGGCTTCGAGTACATCCTGGGTTTCTTTACCGACGCTGCCAGAGGTGGCGTTACCAATGATGATGGTCAGATCTTCGCGCAGAATTTCTTTAATGTCGCCCTTGACGCGTTTGGGATTGCCCTTCTTAACCATGATGGCGAGCTGGTTGTAACCAACGGTGACGACATCGCCTAATAAACCTTCTGCGGCGTATTTGGAGCGAAATGTCGGTTCGCCCGGTAAATAAAGATCACCGACCGCGTTTTTCTTCAGACTTTGATACAGGTCTTCTGAACCACCCTGGGATAGAGTGACTTTGACGTTCTCGCGTTGTTCGAACTTGCGCGCGATTTCGGTCATTGGCCGAATCATGGTGATGCCGCAATAGATCAGCATTTCCGGTTTCTCCGCTGCGGCCTGGCCTACGATGGGCAGGCTGAGCATGAGCAGCAGGGAAAAACCGGTTATCAGTTGTTGGAGGGGGTTGATCAACATGCTTGGCCTCGATGACGTTGAGCGGCTCGGGCGGAATACCCGCGTCAGGATTCCGCTTATCGGCAAATTCATCAGAATATTTAACCGCCGACTGTGCCGTATCCGCAGAATCAATCTCAAGGGCGAGAAATACGCGGCTTGCCGATGGCTCTTTTAAAGGTGGGTCTCGCCGCAGGCGGCGCTGACTTGCCGGTCGCGTCGCTGCTTTCCAGCAAGCTGAAGCTGCCGTTGCCCGTGTTACCCAGCGTCTTCGCCAGATAAGGCAGACACTCCCGTAGGGTTTCCGCCAGCTTCCAGGGTGGGTTGACGATGAACATGCTACTGCCATACATGCCGAAGCCATCGCGAGATGGTGTGCCAATGTTCAGCGTCGCGTCGATCCATTCGACACCTTTGATGCGGGTCAGTCGCTCACTCAGACGTTGCGCCTCCTGACGCTGCAGGCGTGGATACCAGATTGCGTAAACGCCGGTAGAGAAGCGCTCCAGGCTGTCGGTGAGCGCATGGAAAACCTGCTGGTAATCGGCTTTGTCTTCGTAGGAAGGGTCGATCAGCACCAAAGCCCGGCGGGATGGCGGCGGCAACAGAGATTTCAAGCCCGCGAAACCGTCGCCGCGGGTGACGATGATTTTACCGCCGGCATCGGGGAAGGTTTTGCCAAGCAGGTCGACATCGGTGGGATGTAATTCAAACAGCCGCATGCGGTCCTGTTCGCGCAGCATTCTGGCGGCCAGGTAAGGCGAGCCGGGGTAAAGCGTCAGATTGCCGCTCGGATTGATGGCGCGGATCTGGTCGACATAATCGGCCAGCGCCGCCGGCAGGTCGGCTTGCTGCCACAACCGCGCGATGCCGGTTTCATATTCTGCATTCTGGCTGGCGTATCCGGCATCCAGGCCATAAGCGCCTGCGCCGGCATGAGTGTCGATGAACCAGTAAGGCTTGTCTTTCTGCGCCAGATAACGCAATAAATTGAGCAGAATGAAGTGTTTCAGTACATCGGCATGGTTGCCGGCGTGAAAGGCGTGACGGTAGCTGAGCATGGCGTTGGGGCTGGGGCGTGATGGTGCGATTGTCGCTTATGCGGCCGAGCCTGACGTGTCGAAACAAGGCTGAATTTTGTGCGCTATTTCGTCGCGCACCGAGTCCGTTGCGGGGTCAAGCTTGATTGCGCCTTCCCAGCCGCGTAGCCAGGTGAGTTGCCTTTTAGCTAATTGACGCGTCGCCGCAGCACCCTGCTCGAACAGGCTGCTGGCGTCGATTTCATTCTCTAGAAAACGCCAGGCTTGCCGGTAGCCGACGCAACGCATCGACGGCATGGCTGCATCCAGTTGATGCCTTGTACGCAAATCTTGCAACTCGTCGACCAGCCCCATTTCCAGCATCTGCGAGAAACGCACATTGATGCGTTGATGCAACCAGGCGCGCTCGGCCGGAAACAAGGAAAACTGTAGGCTGTTGAGGACCGGTTCGGTCTTTTGCGCGGAAAGCAAAGCGGACATCGGTTCGCCCGTTGTCAGGCAAAGTTCCAGTGCGCGCTGAATGCGTTGGGAATCGTTAGGCTGTAACCGCGCTGCTGTTTCCGGATCGAGTCGGGCCAGTTGTGCGTGCATAGCCGGCCAACCCAGGCTGGCCGCTTTCGCCTCCAGTTCTGCGCGCAATACGGGATCGGCTGGCGGCAGATCATCAAGCCCGCCACGCAGCGCCTTGAAATACAGCATGGTGCCGCCAACCAGCAGCGGCGCGTTGCCGCGCCGACGAATCGCGGTTATCGCCGTCAATGCATCCTGCTTGAAACGACCCGCCGAATAGGCCTCGGTCGGCGGCAGCAGGTCGATCAAATGATGCGGTGCGCGTGCCAGCGTGGCGGCGTCTGGCTTGGCGGTGCCGATATTCATCTCCCGATATACCAGCGCCGAATCGACGCTGATGATCTCCAGCGGAAACCGCTCGCACAGCCATACGGCCAGGTCGGTCTTGCCGCTCGCGGTGGGGCCCATCAAACAAAAAATGGGGGTGGATGTCGAGTTTTGGGTTGATGTTTCCATTCTGATCAAGGCTGATTTCAGAGTGCGATGTGTAATGGTCTAACCCGGATATTCCATGAATTCACGCGATGATCGCGCTGGCCATTGTTAGCACAGGGATTTCCGAGAAGGGGTGGCGTAGTTATTCATAAGCCCGACTGGGCGGGATTTCATGTGTGGACAAGAGGTAAGCGAGGGCGTGTTGATTCTTGAAATATCCGGGACAAGTGGCCGCGAGAGAATAATGTCGCTACCCCGACAACTGAAATCAGCATACGGGAAAACAAGACTAATAAACCTGAGTCGACGACAAAACGCGGTACGCAACTTCCCTGTCATTGACCGGTCTTGCATAATGCTCCGACTAATTCTGGATGTTTTTCATGCCTCTTACTTCATGGGTTAAACCCGGGTGTCTTGCGTTGTTGGCGGTTTCTCTCACCGCGTGCGCCCAATCGCCGATCTTGCCGGCTGCCGTGGTGTCGCCGCCAGCGGTGCAGAAGGAGCTGACGTCGCAGGTGTTGTATCAGTTCCTGCTTGGCGAGATCGCCAGCCAGCGCGGCGAACTCAAGCTCTCCGCTGAAGCCTACGCTGACCTCGCCGTACGTACCCGCGATGCGCGGATTGCCAAACGGGCGACCGAAGTTGCACTGTATGCGCGGTTACCGCCTTTGGCCTTGAAAAATGCCCGTTTGTGGCAGGAACTTGAGCCAACCTCGCCGAAGGCGTTGCAAACGCTGTCGTCCTTGTTGATAGGCAGCGGGAAACTTGCCGAGGCCAAGCCTTATCTGCAGACCTGGATAAAAACGGGTAAGGGGGGCGAGATATTCATGCAATTGCACGGTTTGTTGGCCAGACAGAAAGACAAGCAGGTGGTGTCTGATCTGATTTCTGATCTGGCGGCCGATTACCCCGCCGAGGCGGAAGCGCGTTTTGCAACTGCTCAGGCGGCCTGGCAGGCCGGTAATAGTTCAAAGGCGCTGGCCGAGTTGGATGAAGCCATCCGTTTGAAGCCCGCTTGGTCGTCTGCGCCGCTGTTCAAGGCGCAAGTGCTGCAGCAGTCTCAAGGTATTGATGCCACCCTGAATTTCTTCAAGACCTATCTGGCCGCAGCGCCGGATGAGAGCGAGGTGCGGTTGGCCTATGCCAAGCTGCTGGCGCGCAGCCAACGCTTCGACGAGTCGCGTGGTCAGTTTGAATGGATGGCCGCACAAATGCCCGACAACCCGGAGAATTATCTGGCGATCGGCTTGATTGCGATGCAGACCAAGGATCTGGACAGCGCCGAGGCCAATATGACCAAAGCCTTGCAGCTGGGACATCCGGATGAAGGCAGTGTGCGCTTCCATCTTGGGCAACTTGCTGAAGCGCGTGGACGCTTTGAAGAAGCGCTGATCTGGTATCAATCGGTCAACAGCGGTCGGCAGAAGCTGGATGCGCAGCTGCGCGTAGCGATGGTGTTGTCGAAGTTGGGGCGAGTCGAGCCGGCGTTGGCGTGGCTTGCTAAATTGGAACCCGACGATGAAGCGGCGCGCGTACAGGTCGTGCAGACAGAAGCGATGATCATGCGCGACAACAAGAACTACTCGGCAGCCGTTGAGGTGCTGTCAAAAGCGCTAGAGAAAATGCCCGATTCCGCAGATTTGCTTTATGACCGCGCCATGGCGGCAGAGAAAGTGAATCGTCTGGATATGTTGGAATCGGATCTGCGCCGTTTGATCGAGTTGAAACCGGATTATGCGCACGCTTACAACGCCTTGGGCTATACCTTGGCGGATCGGACGCCTCGTCTGCAAGAGGCGATCGAGTTGCTTGAAAAAGCGATCAAGCTGGCGCCGGATGACGCTTTTATCCTCGACAGCATGGGCTGGGCGCTGTTCAAGGCTAAGCGCTATAAGGAGGCGGCCGACTATTTGCGCCGCGCACACGACGCCAAGCCCGATCCGGAAATCGCCGCGCATTTGGGCGAGGCACTTTGGCAACTCGGGGAGATGACTGAGGCCCGGCAAGTCTGGCAAGGTGCGCTGCAAGATCATCCAGAGAATGAAGTTTTGCGCGAGACGACTACTCGCCTGATGCCTTGAGACGAAGGACGCGGCGTGGCTTTGTCGTCGCCTGGCTAGGTTTTTTGGCGATAGGCTTGACGGGATGCTCGAATTTGCCCGGATTCAGCACCATTGCCCCGTCTGCATTGTTGTCTCTGCCGCCACCGCCAGCCGCGTTTCGGCTGGATGGGCGTGTCTCGGTCAAGGCGGGCGAAGAGTCTTTCTCCGGCGGCTTGCTCTGGCATCGCGACGGGCAGATTGATGAATTGCTGTTGCGGACGCCTTTGGGGCAGGGCGTGGCGGAGTTGCGCGGCGGACCCGCTGGCATGGAATTGAAAAATGCTGAAGGTCGCCGCTTTCATGCGGACGATGCGGATGCGCTGGTGCGGCAAGCGCTGGGGTTGGAATTGCCTTTGCGCGGTCTGGCTTGGTGGGTGGTGGGTTTGCCGCGTCCGCAAGCAGAGCATCGGGCGGTTGCTGATGTCGATGGTCATCTCGGTGAACTGGATCAGGACGGTTGGCGGATTTTGTTCAGTCGTTACCAAATGCATCATGGTCACCTGCTTCCGGGGAAATTGGTGGCGCGTCGGAGTGACGATCTGGAAGTTCGTCTGGTGGTCGATGCCTGGGAGTTGCCATGATCTACCCGGCGCCCGCCAAACTGAATCTGTTCCTGCATGTGGTAGGCCGTCGTGCTGACGGGTATCACTTGCTGCAGACGGTTTTTCGCTTTCTTGATTTCGGCGACAGCCTGGAAATTACAACGCGTCAGGATGGCGCAATTCATTTATTGAACCCGCTTCCCGAGGTGCCGGAGAGCCGAGATTTATGTTGGCGCGCGGCGAATTTGCTGAAGTCACATACCGGGTGTCGGCTTGGGGCTGATATCGCGTTGCTCAAGCGTCTGCCTATGGGCGGTGGGCTAGGCGGAGGAAGTTCCGATGCGGCCACTGTATTGCTGGTCTTGAATCGTCTATGGCGCCTGGATTTACCGCGCGCGGAATTGTCCACGTTGGGTCTGAGCTTGGGCGCCGATGTGCCGGTGTTTGTGTTTGGGCAAAGCGCATTTGCCGAAGGCGTTGGCGAGTTGTTGACGCCATGGACCCCCGCGCCCGCCAGTTATGTTGTGTTGATACCGCCCGTTCATGTGGCGACACCCGAGATATTCAGCAATCCGGGATTGACACGAAACACACCGTCAATCAGAATCGCGGCCCTCTTGGATGGCTTTGGGCACAATGATCTTGAACCCGTAGCCACCGCGCTTCATCCCGAGATCGCCAGCTACCTGGTTTGGTTGAACTCGTATGGTGCAGCGCGTATGACCGGATCTGGCGCCTGCGTTTTCGCCGGATTTTCGAGTCGAGTCGAGGCGGAAAAGGTTTTCGCGATGCGGCCCGGTCATATGAAAGGTTTTGTTGCCGATGGTGTTGATCGACATCCCCTTTACGGGTTTGCCGACTAAACATGATCAGCAAATTTTGGGGAGTCGCCAAGTGGTAAGGCACCGGATTTTGATTCCGGCATTCGTAGGTTCGATCCCTACCTCCCCAGCCATATAAAAAGCCGTCAAACAGATGGCCTCGTGAGGCGTGCAACTCAGGTTGCACGCTTTTATTTTTTGTTTTGTTAACTGTTAGCGCGTAGATGTGACACGCAGGGGCTCGAAGTGGCCTGGGGGTCGAAGTGGCATATGACAGCTTGATGGTGTTCACCGGTAATGCCCATCCGAAACTGGCCGAGGATGTGGTTCGTCATCTCAATATGCGTTTGGGGCGAGCCACAGTCGGACGTTTTTCTGACGGTGAGGTGAACGTCGAAATTCTGGAAAACGTTCGCGGCAAAGATGTTTTTGTGTTGCAGTCAACCTGTCAGCCCACCAACGACAGCTTGATGGAAATCATGCTGATCGTAGATGCTTTGCGGCGTGCTTCGGCGGGGCGAATTACCGCTGCTATCCCCTATCTTGGTTATGCGCGTCAAGATCGTCGCGTTCGTTCGGCACGTGTGCCGATCACTGCCCGGGTGGTCGCCGATATGCTCACCGTAGTGGGCGTCAAACGGATGCTCACGATGGATCTGCATTCTGACCAGATACAAGGCTTTTTCGATATTCCCGTCGATAACATCTATTCCACCCCCATCCTGATGGGCGACATCTGGAAGCAGAATTACGACAACCTGATGGTCGTTTCGCCCGATGTGGGCGGCGTTGTACGGGCTCGCGCGGTTGCAAAACGTCTGGAATGTGAACTCGCCATTATCGACAAGCGACGCCCGAAACCCAACGTCGCCAAGGTGATGAACATCATTGGCGATGTAAAAGATCGTACCTGTTTGATCATGGATGACATGGTCGACACAGCCAATACACTGTGCGAAGCGGCTGGCGCGCTGAAGGCGAATGGCGCTAAACGCGTCATCGCATATTGCACCCATCCTGTTCTGTCCGGCAGCGCTGTCGAGCGAGTGAATAACTCCGCGCTCGACGAACTGGTTGTCACCGACACCATCCCTTTACGCGAAGAAGCACGTGCTTCTGCACGTATCCGCCAATTGTCGGTGGCTAATCTCATGGCCGAAACCATCCGTCGCATCAGCGATGAAGATTCTGTGAGTTCACTGTTCAGTGAATAGAGACGTGTGAATTCACAAGTTGGGCCGCCTGGTCGCGGGGGCCCTTTATCAACCGCAAGGAGCAAGACATGCAAATCGAAATCAATGCAAGCAAGCGTGAAACGCAGGGCACCGGAGCGAGCCGCCGCCTGCGTCGCGCCGGCCGGGTTCCCGGTGTCATTTATGGAAATAACCAGGCCGCTCAGTCGGTCGATCTGAACCATAAAGATCTTTACTTCGGCCTCAAGAATGAAGCTTTCCACTCATCCGTGTTGATGCTCAATCTGGATGGCGCCAAAGAATCTGTGTTGTTGCGCGATTTTCAAATGCACCCCTACAAGCCGTTGGTGCTGCATATCGACTTCCAGCGCGTGGATGCCAATCAAAAGATCCATATGAAAGTACCGCTGCACTTCATCAACGCCGAAATTGCACCGGGCGTGAAGCTGGCGGGTGGTGTTGTCAGCCACATCGTGACCGATGCAGAAGTAATGTGTTTGCCCGGTGTCCTGCCCGAGTTCATCGAGGTTGACCTGAGTAATCTGGAATCCGGTCAAACGATCCACCTGTCTGACCTGACCCTGCCGGCGGGTGTTGAGTTCGCTTCACTGGCGCGTGGCGAAGATCAAGGTATTGCCAACATCCTCGCTCTCCGTGGTGGTGCTGCAAGCGGTGAAGGCGAGGGCGAGTCCGCCTGATCGTTTCGCTGATCTAGCCAATGTCTGAACCGCTACAGTCCAGGCTTCGCCTGATCGTCGGTTTAGGCAACCCTGGCGCTGAATACGCTGAAACCCGGCATAACGCCGGGTTTTGGTTTTGTAAGCGTTTATCCGAACGATTGGGCGCAAATTTTGCCAACGAATCGCGTTTTCATGGATACGCAGCGAATGCACGCGAAGCGCGTGTTTGGTTGTTGATGCCGCAAGTATTCATGAATCGATCAGGTATGTCGGTCGGCGCATTGGCTCGTTTTCACCGCATATTGCCGGCAGAAATTCTGATCGTCCATGATGAACTGGACATTCCACCTGGTCAATTACGCCTTAAATTCGGTGGTGGAATGGGCGGTCATAATGGACTCAAGGATATTTCCGCGCATCTTGCGACACAGGATTTTTGGCGTCTTCGCATCGGTATCGGTCATCCCGGTGACCGAAATGAAGTCATCAATTACGTGTTGAAACCGCCGCGTCGCGAAGAGCGTGATGAAATCGATATGGCGCTTGATCGAGCGCTCGATCTATGGCCATTGCTTGAAAAAGCGGAATGGAACGCCGCGATGCAGCGTGCCAATGTTCGACCAGTTCAGCCGAAACTTAGTAAGGACACCCCAGCATGAGCCTTAAATGCGGCATCGTCGGTTTGCCTAATGTTGGCAAATCCACTCTGTTCAATGCACTCACCAAAGCCGGTATAGCGGCAGAAAACTATCCGTTTTGCACCATCGAACCCAATGTTGGAATCGTTGAAGTGCCCGATCCGCGGATGGCGAAGTTGGCGAGTATCGTAAAGCCACAAAGGATAGTGCCGGCGATAGTCGAATTTGTCGATATTGCCGGTCTGGTGGCAGGCGCCAGCAAGGGTGAGGGATTGGGTAATCAATTCCTTGCCAATATTCGGGAGACTGACGCTATCGTCAATGTAGTGCGCTGCTTTGAAGATGACAACGTCATCCATGTGGCTGGTCGCATCGATCCGCTGTCAGATATCGAGGTCATTGTCACCGAGTTGGCGTTGGCTGATCTGACGACGGTAGAAAAAGCGCATCATCGCGACAGCAAAAAGGCGCGCGCGGGTGATAAGGACGCCATAAAACTCATAGCCCTCTACGACAAACTGTTGCCGCACCTGAATGAAGCAAAGCCGGCGAGAAGTCTGGATCTGAGCCTCGACGAAAAAGAGATGCTCGCGCCGCTCTGTCTGATGACCATCAAACCGGCAATGTATGTGGCAAATGTGGCGGAGGATGGCTTTGAAAATAATCCGCACCTGGATCGGCTGAAAAAGTTGGCGGAAGTTGAGGGGGCGCCGGTGGTGGCGGTATGCGCAGCAATCGAGTCCGAGATCGCTGGTCTCGAAGAGGCGGACAGACTCGAGTTTCTCGAATCAATCGGGCTGCATGAACCTGGCCTGGATCGATTGATCCGCGCTGGCTACGATTTGCTCGGCTTGCAGACGTACTTTACCGCCGGTGTCAAAGAAGTGCGTGCCTGGACTATTCACAAAGGTGATACCGCGCCACAGGCTGCGGGCGTGATTCATACTGATTTTGAAAGAGGGTTTATTCGCGCACAAACCATCGCGTTCGATGACTTCATCGCGTGCGGCGGCGAACAAGGTGCAAAAGAAGCTGGGAAAATGCGTTCGGAAGGCAAGGAATACGTAGTCAAGGATGGGGATGTTCTGAATTTCCTTTTCAATGTCTGATTGACAAACGATTTATTCGCATTGATAATGCTGCGCTTTCCCGGTGGGGTTCCCGAGCGGTCAAAGGGATCAGACTGTAAATCTGACGGCACTGCCTTCGAAGGTTCGAATCCTTCCCCCACCACCAGATTAAAACCTCAGCCTTCCAAGCTGATGATGCGGGTTCGATTCCCGCTACCCGCTCCAGTTTGGCGGTGCAAGAAAAAGTTTCGCCCATGTAGCTCAGAGGTAGAGCACTCCCTTGGTAAGGGAGAGGTCGACAGTTCGATTCTGTCCATGGGCACCAGATTATTACGTATTTGTTTTTATTTGTTTTGTTAGGGGATAGACGATGGCCAAGGAAAAATTTTCGCGTACGAAGCCACACGTGAACGTAGGAACGATCGGGCACGTTGACCATGGCAAGACGACGCTGACAGCAGCGATCACCTCGATTCTGTGTAAAAAATATGGTGGAACGGCAAAGGGTTATGCTGACATTGACAGCGCCCCGGAAGAAAAGGCACGCGGCATCACCATCAACACTGCGCACGTCGAATATGAAACCGAGCATCGGCATTACGCCCACGTTGACTGTCCGGGTCACGCCGACTACG
>JFJP01002367.1_pt1 | contig 15302 bp, 14 predicted proteins | sample 431651 | NCBI WGS metagenome assembly JFJP01 (sample SAMN02602958, study PRJNA72255) | Microbial mat metagenome, whole genome shotgun sequencing project. | biome: fresh water; feature: sink hole; material: water; isolation source: purple microbial (photo- and chemosynthetic) mats found in...
CGCTTGCCGACATCAACCTGGCTGGCCCATTCGCTGCCGACGCTGACCTGCCCGAGAATGCCGCTGAACAGGCTGGCCACCGGGCTGGTGACGTTGGCGTGGAAGCGCGGATTCTGCCGCAGGATGGCGGAGAGCATGGTTGAGCCCGAACGGGGCAGGCCGCTGATGAAATGGTAGGTGTGCGCTTGGGTTGGATGTGATTGGGTCGTCATGGCGCACAAGGATAGCACCGGGAACAGGTTGTCATTTTGCCCCGGCCGGGGTATTTTCACCCCACCCCAACCACGCAATGGAGAAAAATCATGAACCAGCTTGCCAGCGGCGATCCCCACTTCGACAGTCTCTACCCCGCCCTCAAGCTGGGTCGGCGCGGCTTCATCGTCACCGCGCTGGGCGCCGGCTTTGCGCTGGCGACGCAGCCGGTAGTGGCGCAGACGGCCATCAAGACCGATACGGCAGGCCTCGTCGCCGGCGAGGTGAAGGTGCCTGTGGCCGACGGCGAGATGGTGGCTTACCGGGCGCAACCGGCGCAGGGGTCGAAATTTCCCGTGGTCCTGGTCGTCTCGGAAATCTTTGGCGTGCATGAATACATCGCCGATGTCTGCCGCCGCTTGGCGAAGCTGGGCTATCTGGCCATCGCGCCGGAATTGTTTGCCCGCTACGGCGACCCGCGCAAGCTGACGAATATTCAGGACATCCTTTCCGGCATCATCACCAAGGTGCCCGATGCCGGCGTGATGGCCGATCTCGACGCCTGCGTCGCCTGGGCCGGAAAAGTCGGTGCTGGCGACACGGCGCGCGTGGGCATCACCGGCTTCTGCTGGGGCGGCCGCATTGCCTGGCTCTACGCCGCCCACAACCCCGGGCTGAAGGCGGCCGTCGCCTGGTATGGCAAGATCGACAGCCCGGCCACCGAACTGACGCCGAAGCACCCGATCGACCTGGCCAGCCAGATCAAGCCGCCGGTGCTGGGCCTCTATGGCGGCAAGGATCAGGGCATTCCGCAAGACGATGTCGACGCGATGCGGGACGCGCTGAAGAAGGCGGGCAGCCCATCGGAAATCCATGTCTTCCCCGAGGCGCCACACGCCTTCCACGCCGACTATCGCCCGACCTATCGCAAAGCCGAGGCCGAGGATGGCTGGGCCCGGTTACAGGCGTGGTTCAAGGCAAAAGGGTTATAGCAACCCTCAGTCGAAATAGGTGCGCGCTTCCTCGAAGCGGGTGGCAAACCAGCCCTGGGCCAGGCTTTCCGTGCGAACCTTGCCCTGGGTATTGGGGGCATGCACGAAGCGTCCCTCGCCGATGTAGATGCCGACGTGCGAATAGGCGTGGTTGCGCGTGTTGAAGAAGACGAGATCGCCAGGCCGCAACTGCTCCGCCGCCACGATGCGGCCGCTCCGGGCGATATCGGCCGCCGAACCGCCGAGCCTGACACCGGCCGCCTTGCCATAGACGTAGCTGACCATGCCGCTGCAATCGAGCCCTGCCTCGGGGTTCTTGCCACCGAAGCGATAGCCGGTCTCGACCAGTCCCAGCGCCATCAGCACGACATCCTGCGCCGGGGGCGATGCGGCATTGCGCGCCGAAAACGAATAGCGCGCGCCGCCGGGGGCAGGTCCCTGCGAAAAGGGCAGCAGGCCGCAACCGGCCAGCACCAGCGTGGCGCTGGCGGCAAGAATGGGCAGGAGGCTGGGCATAAAGCCGGGCATGAAGCGGCGAATCATCGCGCCATGCTATTCCGGCCGGTAGTTGCCAATCCCGCCGAACAAGCTCGGGAAATCCTCGCAATTGCTCGAACTTTGCGTGCGCTACCCGCGGCGGCGCGAAAAGGCTTTTTCCAGTTCGACGGTCACATAGGCGGCCGCGGCCACGGCGGCGATGATGCCCCAGGTGGCCAGATCGAGCGGCACCGTGCCGAAGGCCCGTTGCAGCAAGGGCCAATAGGTCAGCAGCACTTGCAGCAGCGCCATGGTGACCGCGCCAAACCAGACCCAGGGATTGCTGAACCAGCCAACGCTGCCCGGGCTTTGCGTCAGCGAGCGGCAGTTGAAAACATAGGCGATTTCGACGGCGACGAAAACATTGACGGCCGCCGTGCGGGCGTAGGCAATGCCGGCGCCGCGATCCAGTTCGAACAGGAAGAGGCCGAAGGCGCCGGTCAGCGTCAGCAGGCCGACCAGCAGGGTGCGCCGGGCCAACGCCAGGTCGAAAATCGGCGCCTGCGGGTTGCGCGGCGGGCGCTCCATCACGTTTGGCTCAATCGGCTCAAACGAGAGCATGAGGCCGAGCAGCAGCGCCGACATCATGTTGATCCAGAGGATTTGCAGCGGCGTGATTGGCAACTGAGTGCCGGCGGCAATGGCCACCAAAATTACCAGGCCTTCGGCGATGTTGGTTGGCAGCGTCCAGGTGATGAACTTGAGCAGGTTGTCGTAGACGCCGCGCCCTTCTTCGATGGCGGCGACGATGGTGGCGAAATTGTCGTCGGTGATGACCATCGCCGCCGCTTCGCGGGCAACGTCGGTGCCGCCCCGGCCCATGGCCACGCCGATGTCGGCGGCTTTCAGCGCCGGCGCGTCGTTCACGCCGTCGCCGGTCATGGCGACGATTTCACCCTCGCGCCGCAGGGCGTCGACCAGGCGCAGCTTCTGTTCCGGTTCGACGCGGGCGAACACTTTGATTTCGCGCACCGCCGCCTGCCAGCCGGCGGCGTCGAGGGCGGCCAGTTGCCGTCCCGCTAGCGCCGACTTTTCTGGCGCGTGTTCCCGCGCCGGGCCGGTGGCGCTTGCGCCGGGATCGGCGGGGGCGACAATGCCCAGCTGCCGGGCGATGGCCAGCGCCGTGATGACATGGTCGCCCGTGATCATCACCACCCGCACGCCGGCGCGGTGGCATTCGGTCACGGCGGCGGCGGCCTCGGGCCGCGGCGGGTCGATCATGCCGACCAGACCAAGGAATTCCAGTTGATGCCGCAGCGATTCGCGGGGCAGATGGGCGGTGGGCAAGGCCCCGCGGGCACAGGCCAGCACCCGCATGCCCTGCGCCGCCAGCGTATGGGCAGCGGCTTCGATGGCGACCGCATCGGCGGCGGGACAGAAATCAAGAATGCGCTCGACCGCACCCTTGGCGAGGATTTCGTATTCGGCGCCGGCGGCCTCGGTGCGATGCAGCGTCGCCATGTACTGATGGCGGGCATCGAAGGGCAACGCGTCCACACGCGGATGCGTCACCCGCAATGCCTCGATGTCGAGACCCGCCGCGCCCGCCGCTACCAGCAGGGCGATTTCCGTGGGGTCGCCAATTTCGCTCTCGCCGGCGCGCGTGATGGCGGCGTCGTTGCACAGCGCGGCGCAGCGCAGGCAGGCCAGGCGCTCACCCTCTTTGCCCTCTTTACCTACTTCGACCGCCTGCACCGTCATGCGGTTCTGCGTCAGTGTGCCGGTCTTGTCGGTGCAGATCACCGTTACGCCGCCCAGCGCCTCGACCGCCGGCAGCTTGCGGATGATGGCGGCACGGCGCGCCATGCGCGAAACGCCGATGGCCAGCGTGATGGTCAGCGCCGCCGGCAGACCTTCAGGGATGGCGGCCACGGCCAGCGCTACTGCCGCCATGAACATCGTGGCGGCGCTCTCGCCGCGCGCGAGGCCGACGGCAAAAGTGACGGCCGCCAACGCCACGATTACCCACAGCAACACGTTACTAAAGCGAGCGATGCGGCGCGTCAGCGGCGTGGCTAGTTCGGGCGCTGCGGCAATCAGGTGGGAAATGCGGCCGACTTCGGTGGCGCCGCCGGTGGCGATGACGATGCCCGTCGCCTGCCCCTGTACCACCGCCGTGCCGGCGTAAGCTATGTTGAGGCGGTCGGCCAGCGGCACGGCAATTTGCTCGGTTTGCCCCGCCTGGCGTGGCAGGTGAGCGGCCTGCTTGTTCACTGCCTCCGATTCGCCGGTCAGCGCCGCTTCCTGCACCCGTAATTCGCGCGCATGGACGAGGCGCAGGTCGGCCGGCACCTGGTCGCCCGCCGCCAGCAACACGATGTCGCCCGGCACCAGTTCGGCGGCGGCAATACGCTGCTTGCCGCCCGCGCGCAGCACCGTCGCCCAGGCCGGCACCTGGCGTGCCAGCGCGGCCAGCGCCTGCTCGGCGCGACCTTCCTGAATGAAACCGACCATGGCGTTGACGATGACGACGCCGAAGATCACGGCGGCATCGACCCCTTCGCCCAGCAGCGCCGAAACCGCACCGGCGACGACCAGCAGCGCCACCAAGGGCGCGGTAACCTGCCGCAGCAGACGCAGCCAGGCGGGCGTGACAGGAGGCGCGGCAAGGGCATTGGTGCCGAAGCGCGCCCGCCGTTCAGTTACCGTGGCTGCGTCGAGACCGTGATCGATCGTCACCGCGAACACTGTCGCCACCTCGGCGCTGGCGAGATGGTGCCAGTCGCTGCGGGCGGGCGGGAACGGGGTGTTCAAGCGGCGCCGGCTCAGTTGGCCGGCGGAGCTGGCGGGGCGGATGGAACCGAGGGCTGCCGCGGCCCGCCATCGCGATTGAGGCGACGGCGGTCGAGCCACCAGGCCAGCACGGGCAGGACCATGAAGGAACCCGGCATGACCAGCACCACCAGATAAGGCGAAAGATGCGCCAGCGCGTGCATCTGCTCCTGCAAGGCCAGCCGCTCGGCGCGCGTCCAGCGGCCGCCGTTGCGATGCTTCATCAACAGGGGCATCAGCCCCTTGATCTGGACGAATTCCTTGACGATCAGTTCGCGTTCGCGCTTCTGCGCGTCGAGCATGCGAACCACCACCACGGGCGGGGCGACACGAAATCGCGGAGACGAAAAACGGCCGCCAGGTTTATTCGGTTCGCCGCCGAATAGCGGCATCAGGGCGAACCCCGGGTTGAACTGCGGGACGAACCACGCCCAATAAACGACAGCAGCGGCGATTGCGCGAAACGTCCGCCTGACCGTTCGCTGGTCGAGTGGCTCCAGGCGTCCAGCCTATGCCATAGCTGCCAGGCAAGAAAACTGCGCCGCGCCCAGCGCCAGACGACGCGCGGGCGGGCAACCATGATCGCCGCCACGCCCAGCGCGACCCATTCGGGATGATGCATCAGCCAGCGGGCGCCGTCGCGCACGCGGTCGATAGCGCTTAGCGCCGGCGTCAGCGCTACTGCGTGGCGGGCAAATTGCTCGCGCAGAGCTGCGCTTTGCAGCGTCAGCCGCTGCTTCTTCAAGGCCAGTTCGAGGCGGTCCGGTGTCATTCCCCGCGGTTATTCCCCGGCATCGAGCCCGGCGCGGTCGCGGGCCAGTTCGGACAGGCTGGCGGAGAAAAGCGACGAGGAGGCGCGCGCCAGTCGGAAGGCGACCAACAGCGCCACGATGCCGCCACCGGCAAAGACGCCGGTAAAAAGACCGAGCGCCAGCAGGCGATGACTGTCCCAGAAGACAACTGTCAGGAAGATGGCGAAAAAGACTGTGGCCGCGCTCAACAGCAGAAAAGCGGCGGCGCCATAGGCCAGCAGGCCGAGCAGGCGCGCCTTTTCTTCCTGCAGTTCGACGCCAAGCAGTTCAAGCCGGTTGCGTACCAGCGCAAGGCCGGAAGACAGCAGGCCGCGCAAAGAAGGCAACAGGCCAGCGCCGTGATCGGATGTATTCATGTCGAAACGGGCCCCGGATCAGCGGGGCCCCTTGTCTTCGAACAACGGACTGAACAGCGGGCGGCGATCAGCGGCGGCCAATCAGCAGGCCGACGATGAAGCCGAAGCCGGCGGCCACGCCCACCGAGCGCCAGGGATTTTCGTTGACGTAATCGTCAGTAACACGACCCATCGCCTTGGCGCGGTCGACCATCACGGCCTGGGCATCGGCCATGCTGGCCTTGGCTTCATCGATATGGCGCTGCGCCCTGGCGCGCAGATCGGAGACTTTATCGCCCGCCTGTCCGGCTGTCTGGCGCATCAACTCCTCGGCATCGGCGATCACGACCTTTAGATCGGCCATCAGTTTATCTTTGGTGACATCGGCGATTTGGTTCATGGTGGACTCCCTTGTTGGCTAAGCAAAACCGTAGGCTACCCGACTCCGCGCATGCATGCAACGTGCCTTTCAAGCCGCCAGCAGAACCACGGCGGTCTCTCCCGTCAGCTTGTCGATCTCAAGCCGGACTTCGCAGTATTCGTCCTGCGTGTCCGCGGGCGTGGGATCGTCGGCGCAGCTGCACCCGGCGATGATCGAAGAATAGAAAAGTCCGGCCCGCACGCAGATGTAAGTCGCCCCGTCGTCGACGCCGATAATCATCACCTCGACCCGGTCATCAAGGGCATGGCTACCCTTCGACAAGCCCTGCTGCAGGGGCAGCCCGGCGGAAGCCTGTTCAATTTCGCGCTTGAGCACGTCGGAAAAATCCGGCGTGCCCCAGGCCAGTAGCGACTGGGGCAACCGCATCATTTGCGCCAGAACGCCGGCGTCAGCACCACCAGCAGGGTGAATATCTCCAGGCGGCCGAGCAGCATGGCAAAGGTGCACACCCAAGTCTGGAAGTCGGTGAGAACTTCGTAGGTGGTGGCGGGGCCGACCTGATTGAGGCCGGGGCCGGTGTTGTTGATGCTGGCGACCACGGCGGAAAAAGCGGTGATCACGTCGAGTCCGGAGAAAGACAGCAGTAGCGTCATTGAAACGATGCTGCACATGTAGATAAAACCGAAGGCCAGCACCGCCGAAAGGATATTCAGCGGCACCACGCCACCCCCGACGCGCACGGGCCAGACGATGCTGGGGTGCATGGCACGGATCAGTTCGCGATAGACCTGCTTGTAGAGAATGATGGCGCGGATCATCTTGATGCCGCCGCCGGTCGACCCCGCGCTGGTGGCGAAACTGCTAAGGAACAGCATCCACAGCGGGGCAAACATCGGCCACAGGTTGTAATCGGTGTTGGCGAAGCCGGTGGTGGTGGCGATCGACACCACGTTGAAAGCGGCGAAACGCAACGCTTGGCCGAAGCCGGGATAGATCCCCATCGCAAACAGGTAGAGGGCGATGCCAAACACGCTGCCCAGCGTGACCGCGAGATACCAGCCAATTTCCGGATCATGCCGATAGTGCCGCAGTGTGCGGCCATGCACGGCGAGGAAATGGGTGGCGAAATTGATTCCGGCCAGCAGCATGAAAACGATGGAGACGGCCTCGATGGCGGGGGAATTCCAGAAACCGAAGCTGGCATCGTGACTGGAAAACCCGCCCAGGCCCATGGTGCTGAACGAGTGCATGATCGCGTCAAACCAACTCATGCCGGCCACCTTGTAGGCCAGTATGCAAGCCAGCGTAACCGTGCCATAGACCCCCCACAGGCCTTTGGCAGATTCGGCCATGCGTGGCGTCAATTGCGTATCTTTCATCGGCCCCGGCGTTTCGGCCTTGAACATCTGGCGGCCGCCGATGCCCAGCAACGGCAGCACGGCGACGGCCAGCACGATCAGGCCCATGCCGCCCAGCCAGACCATCATGCCGCGCCAGAGGTTGATTGATGGTGGCAAGGTATCGAGGTTGGTCAGCACCGTAGACCCGGTGGTTGTTAGCCCCGACATAGCCTCGAAATAGGCGTCGGTGAATGACATGCCGAGTTGCAGGATCAGCGGCAGGCTGGCGAAAACCGGCAGCACGGTCCAGACCAGCACGACCATAAGGAAGCCGTCGCGCACCTTGAGGTCGTGCTTCTCGTTGCGCGCCGCCCACCACAGCCCTGCGCCGGTGCTGAACGTAAGTAGAAAAACCTCGTCGTAGGCGGCTTCCGCGCCGTCGTGCAGCGCCCATGACAGGATCAGCGGCACCAGCATGGCGATGGCGAAGCACATCAGCAACACACCAAAGACGCGGACAACGGGGTAGAAACGTTTCACGAACGGGCCTTCCGCAGGCTAGATGAATCCGAGGGAAACCTGAAACATGCGCTCAACCTCGGCCACCAGTTTCTTGCGGGTGCAGAAGATGATGACGTGGTCGTCGCTCTGGATCACCGTGTCGTGGTGCGGGATGACCACCTGATCAACCGGTGAATCAGGCTCGGCCGTGCTGTCGCGACGGACAATGGCGCCGATGTGCATTCCCTTGATCGGCGGCAGTTCGTCGATGCGGCGACCGACCACTTTCGATGTGGTTTTGTCGCCGTGCGCCACCAGTTCCAACGCCTCGGCGGCGCCGCGTCGCAGGCTATGCACCTTCGCCACGTCGCCGCGGCGCACGGCAGTGAGCAGCGCGCCGATCGACACCTGCGCGGGCGAAAGGCCGATGTCGATCGGCCCGCCCTGCACCATGTCGGCGTAGGCGCGACGGTTGATCAGCGCCAGCACCCGCTTGCAGCCGAGGCGCTTGGCCAGCGAGGCCGCCATGATGTTGTCTTCGTCGTCGTTGGTCAGCGCCAGGAACATGTCGATCTCGTCGATGTTTTCCTGGGCCAGCAGGTTTTCGTCGGTTGCCTCGCCGTGCAGCACCAGAGCGCCCCCCAGTTGGCCGGCGACGATCTCAGCGCGAGCGCGATCACGCTCGATCAGCTTGACCTCGTAATTGGTCTCCAGCACCTTGGCCAGGCGCGCGCCGATGTTGCCGCCACCGGCGATCATCACCCGCCGTACCGGTTGCTGCATCCGCCGCAGTTCCTGCATCACCGTGCGGATATGGTCGGTAGCGGCCAGCACGAACACCTCATCTCCCTGCTCGATCACCGTATGGCCGTCGGGTTCGAGCGGCTGATGGCCGCGAAAAATGGCGGCGATGCGCGCATCCACGCCGGCCGGCAGGTGTTCGCGCATGGCGCGGATCGGTTTGCCCACCAGCAGGCCGCCGGTATAGGCGCGCACGCCGATCAGGGTGACGCGGCCGGCGGCGAACTCCAGCACCTGCAGCGCCTCGGGAAACTGGATCAGCTTGACGATGTATTCGGTGATGTCGAGTTCGGGGCTGATGGCGTAATCGACGGCAAAGTTTTCGGGCGAGAGCAGATCGCCTTCGAGAAAATCCTGCGAACGCAGCCGGGCGATGCGCGTCGGCACGGAAAACAGGCTGCGGGCGATTTTGCAGGCCACCAGATTCGTTTGGTCGGACTGCGTCACGGCCACCAGCAGGTCAGTATCCTCGATGCCGGCCTCGCGCAGTACCGAAGGGTAGGCGGCGTTGCCCGCCACGGTGCGCACATCGAGCCGATCGGCGAGCGCGGCCAGATACTCGCGATTCTGGTCGACGATGGTGATGTCGTTGGCTTCCGAGGAGAGTACCTCGGCCACCGAGGCGCCGACCTGGCCGGCGCCGAGAATGAGTATTTTCATGTTGACCCGTTACGGGGAAAGCGCGATGGGGCATTCTCGCTCATTCGGCCCACGAAGTGCCGTGCCGCTAGCGCCGAGTTTTCACGGTTGTAGCACAACATCAAATCTAACTCGATTCTGCAGGTGACTCGAAGCAGGTGACTCGATTGCGCCCGTCCTTTTTGGCTATAAAGAGGGCGAGGTCGGTACACTCAATCAGGCTCTCATGATCGGTAGCGTGATCTGGATACCCTGAAACACCCGCCGAGATAGCGAAGCGGATGTTGAAATCGCCGTGCCGCACCTGAGTTGATTCCACTTCCGTGCGCCATTTTTCCGCACGCACAAGCGCCGCCTCGATCCCCATACGGGGCAGCACAATGACGAATTCTTCGCCACCATAACGGCAGGCAATATCGCCTTCGCGAGCACCCTGCCTGAAAATCGACCCGAGGGATTTGAGCACCTCATCGCCGCCAGGGTGGCCATAGGTGTCATTGATCTGTTTGAAGTGATCGACGTCCATCATAATGACGGCCAGTGGGTAGCCGTCGCGCTCGGCGCGTGAGATTTCCCTCGGCAAAGTTTCGTCGAGGTAGCGGCGGTTAAATAGCCCGGTCAATCCATCACGGATCGCCTGTTCCCGTAGGCGAGATTGCAGTTCCTGAATCTCTTGCAGCTGCCGGGTCAGTTGCTCATTGGCCTGCTGCTGTTCAATACGATGGCGTTTCTGTTCAGTGATGTCGCGGGTCACCCCGTGGAATCCCATGATGTTGCCGGCCGCATCGCGCAAAGGCATCGAATGGGATTCGGCCCAGACCGTGGAACCATCCTTGCAGTAAATCTCGAATTCAAAACGCATCGGGCCCGTCACCTCACCTCTTTGCTCGGCTTGCTGCCGAATGGCAATGCCCTCCTGGACCTTGTGTAATGAATCGGGAGTCAGCATGCTAAACAGAGACTGCCCGATGACTTCGGAGGCTTCGAACCCCCGGATATGGTTGTCGGCTTCGCTGACATAAGTGAAACGAAACTGAGGATCTAGCTCCCAGAAAGTGTCCGCCGAATTTTCGAGCATGAAGCGAGAGTGCTCCTCGCTCTTGGCCAACTGGCGATGCGCTTCCTCCTGCGCAACGATTTCACGTTTCAGCTGGCGGCTGAGGCTGATGTTGCGCTGGGCGAGCATAGCCAGTACTAGGATTGTCAGTGCGGCGAAGATGGCGGTTGGGGTAAGCCAGGTAGGTAATTGCTGCGGCGCGGCGTTGTAGAGAAAATCCTCCGGCAGCTTGCCAGTGGCCTGCATTTCCAGCTCGGCATAAACATCGGCGATGTGCTGCCAACGGCCAGGATTCATGTAGCCAATCTCGACCAACTGGGGTTGCATCAACTGATCGGTTCGGCTGGCCTCGAAGGCAAGCATGTCCCGGTCCAGGCCCTGAGTGTTGTAGCGGGCAAGGATCAGCGCAATGATTTCTTCCGGATGTTTCATCGCGTATTCCCAGCCCCGCAGTGAGGCGGCCCGGAATGCCCGTACGCGTTCCGGATGTTGTTTCAACTCCTGCTGCGAAGTGAACAGATTGTCGCCGTAGAAATCGATGCCGACGGCGCGGGGCGAAAACTCGCAGCGACCTTGCCATCAATCAGATCGTCGATGCCCTGCCGATGAGGCAGGATGCGCAGCGACTCTGGCGGCAAGCCTTCCTTGCGTAGATAGGCGAGGAGTTCCTCGGCATGAGCTTCGAGCATCACATCCCGGCCGGCGAGCTGGTGCAGGTTCTTGACCTTGTCCTCAAGTGCCAGCAGGATCAACGGCGAATGCTGGAATAGCACCGCGAGGGCAACCACCGGCGCCTGGCGGCGGGCTAGCAGGAGTTCGCTGGTGCCGACGCCATAGTGGGCGCGGCTGGCAACCACTTCCTCTACTACGTTGGTGGCCGGTGTTGCCTCCACCAGTGTTACTTCAAGGCCCGCATCACGGTAGTAGCCCTTCTCCACCGCAGCGTAATAGCCGGCAAACTGGAACTGGTGGCGCCACTTGAGTTGCAAGGTGACGCTTTCCAGCGCCTGGGCGGCTCCTGAGAGGGCAACTAACAATAAAGCAAGGGTGCGGAGCAGGGGAGGCAAATCAGTAGAGCCAATAATGCACGGAGTTATTCTACGGGCTGATTGCCCGAAGGGCTGGTTTCGAAGTTCTGCAGCACGTCAGATGGCCTGTTGTCGGAAACCTCATGCGGCCGCTTCGTCCGCCGGGGCGAGACCCGGCAAGCTCCCATCAACCGCAAAAAGTCGGCGCTAGCGGCACGGCAAAAATCACCGCAGCCCGAGATCCTTCAGCTTGCGATAAAGATGCGTCCGTTCGAGACCCGATTTTTCGGCCAGCCGGGTGATGTTGCCGCCGTCAAAGCCGAGGTGGTATTCAAAGTAGATGCGTTCAAAGGTCTCGCGCGCCTCGCGCAGCGGCATGGCGAGGATGTCGGCCGACAGCCTGGCGGGGATGTCCGGCTCGCCGCTGGTTACGGGCGAGAGCAGGCGGGTTACGTCATCGCCGCCAATTTCTTCTTCGAGCGCCGCCAGTGCCAGCGACTTGATCACGCTTTTCAGCTCGCCATAGCCGTCGGGCCAGCCATGCTGGCGCAGGGCATTCTGGGCGGCGGTCGAAAGCCGCCGCGGCGGCGAATCGCCGGCCTCGACCAGTTGCGTCAGCAGATGGGCGGCGATATCGGGAATCTCGTCGCGCACGTCGATCAGGGTTGGCAAGCCGAGCCAGACTTCGAACAGCCGCCGCAGCGGCGCTTCGTCCCAACCGAGTTCCAGCAGCGCCGGAATATCGAGCGCAGTGGCCGCCACCAGGCGCAGGTCGTATTTTTCCAGCCGCTCGGCGGCGAAGGCGAGATTCTTCTGTTGCAGACGGGTGAGCCGGGCAAGGTCGCCGCAGCAGAGCACGCCACCGGCAGCCGCCTGCAACGCGTCGAGCGTGAGCGGATTGGAATCGGCCGCGAGATCGATCCAGGCCCGCCCCGGCGGCTGTAGCGTGCGCGCCGCCAGCTCGGCGAAGCCGGCCGGGCCGGAACGCAGCAGCACGGTGCGGCTCTTGGCGGCCAGTTGCTCAAGCCGCTTCTTCAGGTCGCGCAGCGGCGCCGAGCGCGGAAAGGCGGCTAGGCTGAGTGCGCCGACACCGGGCTTGTGCGAACGTTCCAGCGCATGAGTGATGGCGCCGAACAGCTTTTGCATGCCAATCGGCTTTTCGAGAAAATCGATGGCGCCGATGCGCGTGGCCTCGACGGCGGTGTCGATGGTGCCGTGGCCGGACATCATGATGACCGGCATGGTCAGCTGGCCGTTGGCGCCCCATTCCTTCAGCAGGGTGATGCCATCGGTGTCAGGCATCCAGATATCGAGCAGCACCAGGTCGGGGCGGGCCGCCGAACGGGCCGCGCGGGCGGCGGTGGCGTCCTCCGCCAAACGCACGTCGTGCCCCTCGTCGCGAAGAATTTCCGAGAGCAACTCGCGGATGCCAACCTCGTCGTCAACAACCAGTATCTGTGCCATGGTGGAACCTTATCATGTTCGCGTCTTCACGTCCTGTTGTCGCTTCCGTTGTTATGTACATTGTTACGTACATTGTCACGTCTGCGCCAGCGGCAGCCGGATGATCACTTCGGCGCCGCCACCCTTGTCCGCGCCCCGATTGGCCAGATGAATTTCGCCCCGATGTTCGTCGACGATCTTGCGGACGATAGCCAGCCCGAGGCCGGTGCCCTTGGCCTTGGTAGTGACATAAGGTTCAAAGGCGCGCTTGAGAATCTGCTGAGGAAACCCCGGGCCGTTGTCGGCCACGGCCAGCACCACGCGGTGGTCCTCAATGCGTGTGCTCACCTCGATGCGCGGCCCGCCGGTCGCGCACGGACCCGTGGGGCCCATGGAACTCATAGCACCATGGGCACCCTTGGCACTATTGGCGCTGGCGGCGGCGACGCACTCCGTCAGCGCTTCGGCGGCGTTCTTGATCAGGTTGTGCAGCACCTGGCGCAGTTGGTTGGCATCGGCACTCGCCAGTGGCAGGTTTTCGGTCAGCAGCACCTCGACCGGGGTGCGGGCGGCTTCGTAGAGCGGTAGCACTTCGCGCACCAACTCATTCAGGTCGAGCGGCGCCAGGCTGGGCGGCGGCGTGCGGGCGTAATCACGGAAGTCGTTGACCATGTTTTTCATGGCTTCGACCTGGGTGGTGATGGTATTGATGGAACGGTCGAGCATTTCGCGCTCGGCCGGTTCGAGCTTGTGCGCCAGCTTCATCTGCAAACGCTCGGCCGAAAGCTGGATGGGCGTAAGCGGATTCTTGATTTCATGGGCGAGGCGGCGGGCAACTTCACCCCAGGCCGCCGTGCGCTGGGCCGAAATGAGTTGGGTAATGTCGTCGAACACCACCACGATGCCTCCGCCGCTGGCTTCCGGCAGCGTCGAGCCGCGCACCAGCAGCACCTGGGGCGCGCCGGCGGTGTCCATCTCCAGTTCCTGCTGCCAGTTCTCGCCACGCTCGTGAAAGGCGGCGATGACGGCCGTGGCGAATTCGACGTGACGCGGCCAGGCAGCCAGCGGCGTGTTGTCGAGATCGAGCAGATCGTCCTTCAGGATGGTCATGGCACCGCGATTGGCCGCGCGCAGGCAGACCTTGCGATCGAAGGCCAGCACGCCGGCCGAGAGGTTGGCCAGCACGCTTTCGAGGTAGGCGCTGGCCGCTTCGACCTGCTGCCGATGGCGCTCTGTTTCGCGCCGCGCTTCGTCGAGCTGGCGCGTCATTTGCGAAAACGACTGGGTCAGCACACCCAGTTCGTCATCGGAGTGCACCACACTGCGCGGCGTGAAGTCGCCGGCGGCGACCGCACGGGTGCCTTCGGCGAGAATCAGCAGCGGTCGCGCCAGTTGCTCGGCGAAGACGAAAGCCAGCGCGATGGCGGCAAACAGCGCCAGCAACAGCGTCAGTGTCAGCGTCAGCGTGTAGATGCGCTTGAGGCCGTCCTTGCCGAGTTGCAGTTCTTGGTAGTCGCGATGGGCGGCGGCAACGTATTCGGCGCTTTTCGCGATGGCTTCCGGCACCTTTTGCGTGAGCTGGAGGGCGCGCGCCTCACCGCCGAGATCGTTGCTGGCCACTGACACCAGCGCTCGCAGCAACAGGCCGCTGGCGGCCTCGCCCTCGACGGCGGCGAAACCGCGGCCCTGCCGCGCCTGGCGCAACTGCGCCGCCGAGGGCACCAACGGCAGCAGGCTGTCGACATCGTCCGAACTGCTGACAAGCACCTGGCCATTGCTGGCGAACAGCGTCGCCGTCTGCACGCCCGTTTGTTCGCGCAGACGGTTGAGCAGCGTGGGCCCAGCCTTGGCCGCATCGCCAAGGTCCAGCGCCATGCCGCGCGCCTTGCCCAGCAGTTCGGACTGCTGGGCGTCGAGGACGTTGCGACCCAGTTCAAGGCCGCCTTCCAGCGCGTTGTCCACCCGCAGGTCGAACCACGACTCGATGCTGCGCGTGGCGAACTGCATCGACACCGCATAGACCAGCGCGCCCGGCAGCAAGGCCATCACCGCCAGCAGCAGCACCAGCCGCGCTTTCAGCCGCGAGCCGAAAACGCCGCCACGAATATCGCGCCACAACTGCCGCAACTGGATGACAACCAGGGCCAGCATGGCGACGGCGATCAGGGCATTGGCGCCAAGCAGCCACGGGTAGTTGCGGGCAAACAGGGCGGTATTGGCGCTGGCCGAGGTCAGCAGAAAGATCAGGATCGCGCCCGCGGCGGCGGCGATGATCAGGAGGACTTTCATTTGGCTTCGGCTTTTTCCTTGTGCACGAATTGCCAGCGCAAAGCCCGTGCGTCCACCTGCCAGTCGCGGTTGGCGATGGCGTCGACCTGTAGCGGCTTGGGTAGCTGATTATGATCGAGCGAGAGACGCACGGCCGCCTGATAGGTTTCGCCGCTCTTCATGTTGAGTACGCCGCCGCGGTC
>JFJP01013267.1_pt1 | contig 15299 bp, 15 predicted proteins | sample 431651 | NCBI WGS metagenome assembly JFJP01 (sample SAMN02602958, study PRJNA72255) | Microbial mat metagenome, whole genome shotgun sequencing project. | biome: fresh water; feature: sink hole; material: water; isolation source: purple microbial (photo- and chemosynthetic) mats found in...
GGCATCGAGAAGAATCCCAAGGTCTGTCTCGAAGTTAGTGAGATGGGTAAATTAATGCCTTCGAATATCGCCCTGGAATTTGCGCTGCAATATCGCAGTGTGATGGTCTTTGGCTCAGTCCGAGTCCTGACCGATCCTGATGAAGCACGGCGCGGACTGTACAGCCTAATTTCGAAATACTTCCCTGGCATGGTTGCCGGCAGGGAATACCGCGAAATCACTGACAAGGAACTATGCGCCACCTCGGTTTATGCCATCAAGATCGAATCATGGAGCGGCAAGGAAAACTGGAAGGATGGCGCTGAGCAAAGTGATGAGTGGGCGCCATTGGATAAGAATTGGTTTAAGTAATGGCTGTGCTGCCTGTCTAAAAACTAACACGTTGCCTGACCAAAAAATTACCCCAGCCCTTTCAACGCGAGAGGGCTGGGGTAATTGCTTTTAGGGTACTTGTTGTGCAGATACAATTCCGAATGCGATGTATGGTTCTGCTCGAAAACAACTGACATGATTTGAGATTTGAGAAAAATGGAACAACTAATCCCTACCTATTTTTTCTGTTCATTCAGAAAAAAAACAGGCGGGCTTGTGAGGAAAATATTAAAACGCAATTTCGCCGATCTGTTCAAAGTTGATATCGAACAGTTCTTCCGCTTCGGTTTCCAATTCAGCATCAGCGGAGTCTCCTGCGCGGGTGCCGCGGTTGCAGTACGATCTAAAGGGACAGTAACTGCATTTCGAGACTTCATCCGTTTTCGGGAAGTTTGTTGCCGGTGTTGCCGCGCCAGTTGATATTTCATCCGCAATTCGCGTCAGCGCATCCCAATCCCGTTTGAATTGGTCAGCATGATAGACGAGGTGCGCAGGTTCGGTCGGAAAGTCTGAAAACCAATAGACCATCTCGATCTGTCCTGGCGCAAAAGGTTTGCCATTGTTGAAGCGCGCGCCTGCCTGCACAAGCAATGCCCGATAAACACGCGTCTGCCATCGGACGTGAAGCCACTCATTCTTTGGACGCTTGCGGTAGGTTTTCCAATCAAAAATGGTCACCCGCTCTTTTCCGACTGCGATCAGATCATACTTTGCGACCAGCCGAAATTTTCCAAGCGGCGCGGAAAGTGTGATCTCTGGGTAGAGACCCTGACCTTGGAGGTCTTTAAGACATCCGAGGTCTAGGAAGTTAGCCCACCATCTTTGTAGATTTTCGGTGTTGGCTAATTTTTGGACCTGTGCTGCGGGAATACCGATCAGATGTTGCTGCACGAGGCGGTGAAAATATTCACCTTCCTGTTGATGCTTCTCGTTTTCAAGCGCGGGTTCGGTTTCGACGGCGGGGTACGCCAGTCGTTGCAGGTAGCGCAACTCAAAGCGGCGCGGGCAGTCGTGATAGTCTTGCAGGGATGACTGGCTGAGGGTGGTCAGTTGTTCGGGCATGGCTCTATTTTGCCACAGATTGATTTGCCTATGCTATACTTTTGAAAATTTGGGAGCGGTACGCCGCTCCATCAAAAATGGAGTTTGAGATGGGTCAGGATGCACAGGTAGCTGTTTTCATTGATTACGACAATATCGAAATAAGTGTGGAAGAGGCGTTTGGCAAAACTGCCGATGTAGATTGGAATCGTATTTTGCAAGCCGCCGGGCAAATGGGACGGGTTGTTTTGCGCCGCGCGTATGCTGACTGGGCGGAAGCCGCCGCCAAACAACGTCAGTTGCTTGGGCTGGGCGTGGAGCTGATTCACGTTAACAGCAAACGCGGAAAGAATGCTGCGGATATTCGCATTGTGATTGATGCGCTCGAATTGCACTATACTGAGATCAGCGCTTTTACACATGTCCTGCTTGTTTCGGGTGACGGCGATTTTACCGAGTTGGTTCATCGCCTGCGCGCACACGGCAAGGTGGTCATCGGCATGGGCATCAGCGGCACAAGCGCCGAGTACCTTGTTAACGCCTGCGATAAATTTATCTTTTACGACAAATGGCAGGGCGTGAATAAGGTTAAGAAGTCGCCGCAAAACGGGGCGAGCCAAAATCCGCCTGTGTCCAAGTCGAGTGCGGCGAGCGCGGCAAAGCCCGGTCTGCCCGCAGCTACCACGCCCGAAGGGAAAATAGAGCAGTATTCGAGCCTGCTTTCAGCGCGCAAGATTCGCATCCCAAACGGCGATCAGCGCCCGTTCCTTATTTATAAAATGTATGAGATGGTAAAAAGCGCCCCCGAGCAGCTTACCTTTAATCAATTGAAGGAACAGGCTCAGGCATTTTTTGCAGATACATCACCGAAAATAGAGGCGCAGGTTGTGCTGGATGTGGCACATCAACTCTTTCACACTTTTTGTTTTGAATTTGATCCTGAGAGTCATGAACGTATTTTGAACCGCAAGATGTTCTTCGCGGCAGATGTGCAAAAAGCTTCTGACCTGCTCGATAAATGCGACCGAAAAATATTGCAGCTTCTCATCTCTGATCTAGGCTCTCCCGACAAGCTGGACTTGGAAGTGCTTGCCCGCCTGCTGTACGGCGGCGCGCGCACCTTGAAAGTGTTGGATCACATCGCTGATTTGATGGCAGCAGAATGATCTATACCGGGCGCGGGCACAAATTGCGCTTTTGGGGCTTCGTATCACATCGGGATAAATTCCTTGCTCGGTACATAAAAGTCGGCTAAAGCCGACTCGCCCGAAGGGCTTCCATGAACTGAGGCGGGGCTTTACCGCCGAATCAATCGTGTTATAAAACCGCAATTTGTGACCACGTTCAGTATATATAGGAGTCTCTGCAAAAAGGTCTTCAAATATAAAGGACACGAAGTACACGAAGGTTAATAGATGAATGGCTTTTACTTAGTGCTCCTTAGTACACTTCGTTGCAGTGGAGTCATAAATGGATCCCCAAGAATATAGCCTGATGTTCGAGGTCGAACAATCACACTGGTGGTATCTGGGCATGGAGAAAATTACCCGTGCCGTTCTAAATAAACGTCTTGGTTCTGATTCCAACTTGTCAATATTAGACGCGGGCTGTGGGACGGGGGCGGGGATGTCCACCTATCTGGCAGATTATGGAAACGTGACCGGTATGGATATTTCGCCGCTTGCCTTGGGGTTTTGCCATACCCGCCACCTGACGCGCCTTGCGCTTGCCTCTGTTACGAGAATCCCTTTCCAAGCTGACAGTTTTGACCTTGTCACCAGTTTCGATGTGCTTTACGAACAATCTGTTTCAAATGACCTCGCCGCCGTTACTGAGTTTTTTCGCATTCTTCGCCCGGGTGGCTTAATCTTGATCCGCCTGCCTGCCTATGACTGGCTTCGCGGTCAGCATGATCTAACCGTTCATACTGCCCGTCGCTACACGGCTTCACAGGTGACCAGACTTCTCAGAGATAATGGATTTACCCTGCTTCACATTAGTTATGCAAACACGTTCCTATTCCCGCTGGCAGTTGCCAAACGCCTGCTTGAACGCATCCGCCCGCCCGCGCCCGCTTTATCCGACCTGTCTGTGGATGTTGGCATATTCAACAGGCTTTTTAAAACCATTCTCAGCAGCGAAGCATTTCTTGCCGCTCATCTCGGCTTGCCCTTTGGCTTGAGCGTCATCGCCTTGGGGCAAAAACCAAAAGACTCATGAAAAAACTCACCAGCTTGAGCATTTTTTTCCCAGCGTATAACGACGGCGGCACCATCCCAAGTATGGTGTTGACCGCCCAAATTGCAGCGCGCGCCCTCACCGATGACTATGAAATTATTGTGGTCAACGATGGCAGCCAGGATCACACCGCGCTTGTGTTGGCTGAATTGGAAAAACAGATTCCCCAATTGCGGGTCATTCATCACCCACAGAACAAAGGCTATGGAGCAGCGCTCCGCACCGGGTTTGTATCTGCCGCGAAAGAATGGGTTTTCTACACCGACGGCGACGCCCAGTACAATCCGCTTGAACTGAGTGTGCTGGTTGAAGCCCTGCGCGAAGGTGTGGATGTGGTCAACGGCTACAAGATCAGCCGCAACGACCCGCTCATCCGCATTCTGATTGGAGCCATCTACAACTTTGGAGTTAAGCTCGCTTTTGGAATCCATCTAAAAGATGTGGACTGTGACTACCGCCTGATGCGGCGAACAATTTTCAGCGAAATTGAACTCGAAAGCAACACCGGCTCCATTTGTGTCGAGATGGTCAAAAAAATCCAAGACGCCGGTTTTAAGTTTGCCGAAGCCCCAGTTTCACACTATCACCGCCAGTACGGACATTCTCAATTTTTCAACTGGCGGCGTCTGCTTCGTACCGCCCGTCACCTGCTTATTTTGTGGCGGGAATTGGTCTTGAAAAGATAAGATGAAATTTTCTGAATTCTTTCAAGGGAAAAATGTGCTGGTCACCGGCGGTTTGGGGTTTATTGGAAGCAACCTAGTTCAGCGCTTGGTTTCTCTGGACGCGCATGTGCGGATCGTAGACTCTGCCCTGCCAGATACAGGAGCCAATCATTTTAATTTGCACGGTGTTGCTGCCAATGTGGAACTTCAACTTGCCGACCTGCGAGATGCTCATGTGGCGACTGACATGATTGCCGGTCAGGATTATCTTTTCAATCTTGCAGGCTTGGTCAGTCACGTGGACAGTATGCAGGCTCCGCAAAACGACTTGGAGATCAACGCCGCCTGCCAGTTATCCATCGTCGAAGCCTGTCGAAAAAATAACCCGTCCATCAAAATCATTTATGCGGGAACACGCCAGGTCTACGGGCGTTCACGTTATCTGCCTGTGGACGAAAAACATCCTATAGACCCGATGGATTATAACGGGGTGACAAAACGTGCCGGTGAAATGTATCATCTTGTTGCGCAGCGTGTTTATGGGTTGCATACAGCCAGCTTGCGCATGACCAATACCTACGGTCCGCGGATGCATTGCAAAGACGGACGATTGACCTTTCTCGGAGACTGGATTCGCCGTCTGTTCGTTGGTCAGCCGCTTGAGATTTACGGCAGCGGCGAACAAGTCCGCGACCTGAATTTTGTAGACGATGTTGTAGATGCCCTGCTTCTGGCAGCCAGTAGTGAAAGATCAGCGGGACAGGTTTATAACCTCGGCAGCCCAGAACCCATCTGCTTGCTTGACCTGGCTCAATTGATGATCGAAATTTTTGGGAGCGGAAGTTTTCAACTCAGACCTTTTCCTTCCGAACGCTTGCAGATTGACATTGGCGACTATCACGGTGATTATTCCAAAATCGGCGCCGAACTTGGCTGGCAGCCCAAAACCTCTCTGCGTGAAGGATTGGCGCGCACCTTTGATTATTACCGCCAGCATCAGGAGCATTATTGGTGAAACCTATTAACCACGATCGGCACAAAGGAACACGAACGAAAACCTTTGTGTCCTTCATATCCTTTGTGTTTGAAATTTCTCTTATGTTGAAAAAATTATGGCTGCTGAAATCTTCCCCCTCGATTTGAAAGCCCAATACCTTTCCATTCAGCCCGAAATTGACGCCGCCATTGCGCGAGTCTTTGCTTCGGGTCACTTCATTCTCGGATCAGAAGTAGACGCTTTCGAACGCGAGTTTGCTGAATACATCGGCTTGAATCATGCCGTCAGCGTAGATTCAGGTACGAGCGCCATTCAACTGGCATTGCTGGCGTGCCGAATTGGCGCGGGCGATGAAGTCATCACCGTCTCGCATACTGCCGTCGCCACCGTCGCAGCCATCGAATTAACTGGTGCCAAGCCCGTGCTCGTGGATATTAATTCATTCTTTACCCTTGACCCATCTCAGCTTGAATCCGCTTTTACCACTCGAACACGCGCCGTTATTCCTGTGCATTTGTATGGCTGTCCGGCTGACATGGATTCTATACTTGCCTTTGCGCATGAACACCGGCTTGTTGTCATCGAAGATTGTGCCCAGGCGCACGGCGCGCAAATTCACGGTAAGCCAGTGGGTGGATGGGGACATCTCTCCGCCTTTAGTTTTTACCCCACAAAGAATTTGGGAGCCTACGGCGACGGCGGTGCTGTCTTAACCAATGACCCAGCACTCGCTGAACAGGTGCGCCTATTGCGTCAATATGGCTGGCGCAGAGATCGTATCAGCGAACAAAAAGGAATGAACGCCCGCCTCGACGAAATGCAAGCCGCTATTTTGCGTGTCAAACTTCGCCGCCTTAATGCATGGAACGACCGCCGCCGTGAACTGGCAGCTCTTTATAAAACGCTGTTGGCTGATTCTGAATTTATCCTGCCAGTTGAGCTGCCCGATACCCGCCATGTTTACCATCAATTTGTGATACGTCATTCACAGCGAGACGTTCTGCGGGCTTTTCTTGCCAGGCATGGAATTCACACGCAGATACATTACCCTGTCCCAGTTCATCTTCAACCTGCCTATCGTGAACTCAAAGCCAACACTTTATCGTTCACAGAATCCATTGCAAACGAAATCCTCAGCCTGCCGCTCCATCCTGAATTGCAGGATGAGGATGTGGAAAGAGTTTGCCAATTTATCCATTTGTTTTTGAAGTCAGTGGAATAAAATCAGTTATAATCGTGAACATGATTTACAACTTCAGCATAGGCAAATCCCCCTTAATCATTGGCGTGCGTGGCTTCATTTTCGCAGGGCTTCCTTGAATCGCGCCTGTGTACTGAAAGCATTTCGCTAACTTTCTCACGCCGCAGGTCGCTCCTGCGGCGTTTTTATTTAATTATTACTCTGTTCCATCGGGGGCTTAGCCCCCGATGGAACAGAGCCTAAAGGCAAAAAATGGTACAACTTCAACTCGCAAACATCACACTCATCCTCGGCGCAAAACGCATCTTTGAAAATCTCAACTGGGAAATTCAAACTGGACAGAAAATTGGTCTCATCGGTGCCAATGGTGCGGGGAAGTCATCCCTCTTTAAGATGATCGAAGGCGATTACGCTCCCGAACTGGGCGGAGCAATCACCCGCGCCAAACTTATCACAACCGGATACCTGTCTCAATCTCCCGAGCTTGATCTTACGCTGACAGCGTTGGAAGCCGCACTCGCGGGCAATCCGCGACGCGGAATTGGAACATGTCGAAAATAGTTTGGGCGATCCCGAAGTTTACGGCAACGAGCGCAGACTTCAACTGGCGCTTGAGCACCAGCATAAACTCGTCGAGGAATATCATGCCCTCGGCGGTGACTCGTACCCTGAGCGCGTGCGTGAACTACTGCTTGGGCTGGGACTCGCTCAAAGTGAACTGACCAAGCCCCTCGCGGTGTTGAACTCCTCGTCCGCCCCGATATTTTGTTGCTCGACGAACCAGACAATCATCTTGACCTGCCTGGGAAAATGTTCCTCGAAAAACTCATCCGCGAATACGAAGGAACGGTGGTCTTGATCTCGCATGACCGCTATTTGCTCGATGCCGCCGTCACGCACATTGCCGAGTTGGAAGATGGCAAGCTGACTTTGTTCAGCGGTAACTACACCGAGTTTGTGTTGGATAAAGAAGAACGCCTGGCGCGGCAGGAAGAGTTATATCAAATTCAAAAGCGCGGGCTGGCACGCATGGAAATGGCGCTCAAGCGTTACAAAGTTTGGGTTCAATTCAGTGATAAATTTGCAACCCGTATTCATGCCATGGAAGCGCGTATGGCGCGTGTGGATAAAATTGACAAGCCGACGTTGGATCGCAAACGCATGGATATGCGTCTTAGCGGCTGGCGCGGCTCGAATAAAGTTTTGGAACTCGCCGAACTCTCAAAGTCATTTGGTACAAAGCAGGTGTTTTCTAATCTCAATCAAACCATCTGGCACGGTGAACGAGTGGGGCTTATCGGCGCAAACGGCGCGGGGAAATCTGTGCTGCTGAGAATGATTCTTGGGCAGGAACAGCCCGATGCGGGAGAGATCAAAATTGGACCCAGTATCTCCATCGGGCATTACGCGCAGGAACATGAAACGCTCGACTTTAATCAAACTGTTTTGGATGCTGTCCGCTATGCGGGGGAGATGAGCGAATCGCGGGCGACCGCTTTTCTTCTTCATTATCTATTCACCTACAAACAGGTCTCGCAAAAGATCGGTGAACTCTCAGGCGGGGAACGCAGCCGTTTGCAACTGGCGCTGGTGGTTTTATCGGGCGCAAATTTCCTACTCTTGGACGAACCGACCAACAATCTCGATATTGCCTCAGCAGAAGTTCTTGAAGAGGCGCTCGAAGATTTTGAAGGCACGGTGTTTGTTATTTCGCATGACCGTTATTTCCTTGACCGCGCCGTTGAAAGGCTGCTGGTCATCGAAGATCGGCAACTGGTTGAATATCAGGGCGGCTACAGTGATTATCTTGAAATGAAAGGTGAAAAATAATAAGGCGTGCATAGTAGCGTGTTGCGTATTCCGTTTGGAAGTTTACCCCTTTGAGATACGAAACACGCAACACGTTTTCGGGTACTGCCAGTTGAAACGTACCCATGCTATACTCGGCTTATATTTATAAACAAAACACCAGATATCCAAAATAGGAGTTTTCCATGCCGAAAAATATTGTATTGACCCTGACCGGTCGCGACAAAGTCGGAATCGTTGAAAGCGTAACAAGCGTGATCGCTAAACGGGATGGTAATGTGGAATCCAGCCGCATGGCGCGACTTGGGGGCGAATTTGCCATGCTGATGCTGGTTACTGTATCTGATAAAGAGTTTTCCAGCCTTGACCAGGATTTTCAACAATTACGCGGGGAGGGGTATCAGGTTTCTCTTTTGCAAACAGAAGATGATTCAAAAAAATACGCAGGCTGGCTGCCGTATGAGATCGAAGTGACAGGCGCAGATCACGAAGGCATCATCCACGATATTTCGCACCACCTTGCCGCGCAGGGTATCAACATCGAAAGCATGGACACGAGTTCCACGCCTGCGCCCATGAGCGGTACGCCGTTGTTTATGATGAAGGGCATCATTCTCGTCCCGCCAGATTTGTATTTCCATGTTTGGAGCGACGCACTGGAAGAGATCGGCGACAAGTTGAACGTGAGTGTGAAAGTTGGGATGGCGAAGTAAAACTAACAAATAAAAAAAGCCGCGACAAAGTTGTCGCGGCTTTTTTATTACCAATTACCAATTACCAATTACCAATTACCAATTACCGCCTAGAACAACCCAAGTACCTTGCCGGTCTTCAAATCCAAATCTACATCATAGAATACGGGGCGGGTGGGCAAGCCAGGCATCGTCCGCATATCGCCGAGAATCGGATAGAGGAAGCCTGCGCCAACACTGGCGCGAATTTCGCGAACTGCAATGCGGAATCCAGTCGGTGCGCCTTTCTTCGAGGCATCGGTAGTGAAGGAAAGGTGGGTCTTTGCCATGCAAATTGGCAGCTTGTCGAACCCAAGTCGGGTGTAGCGCGCGATCTGCTCTTCGGCTTCGGGTGAGTAATCCACGCCGTCGGCGCGATAGATTTCGCGGGCGATGGTTTCGATCTTTTCCTTGATTGTGTCTTCCAGCGGATAGAGAAAATGGAAGTTGGTTGGTTTCTCGGCGGCTTTGATCACAGCCTCAGCCAGTTTCTTCGCGCCTGCGCCGCCGTCAGCCCAATGGGTCGAGACAACAGCATCCATCGCGCCCATCTTCATCGAGGCTTCACGCACGACTTCCACTTCAGCGGGCGTATCGGTCGCAAACGAGTTTACAGCCACCACAACATTCACACCGAACTTAAGCGCGTTCTGAATATGGCGTTCCAAATTGGGAAGCCCCGCGCGCAGCAGGTCGAGATTTTCATCTGTGTATTCGGGAGCAAGCGGTTTGCCAGCCACAACCTTCGGTCCACCACCGTGCATCTTGAGCGCGCGGACAGTGGCGACCAGCACCACCACCTGCGGGATCAAGCCCGAGTAGCGGCATTTGATATCGAAGAATTTTTCCATGCCAATGTCTGCGCCGAAACCAGATTCAGTGATGACATAATCAGCCAATTTGAGCGCGATCCGATCTGCAATGATCGAAGATTGCCCGTGGGCAATGTTGGCAAATGGTCCCGCGTGAACTGTAGCTGGGGTACCCTCGAGAGTCTGCATCAGGTTGGGCTTGATGGCGTCCTTCATCAAAACGGTGATTGCACCCGCCACGCCCAGGTCTTCGGCTGTGATCGCTTCGCCGCGTTTGTTGGTTGCGACAACCATTTTGCCGAAGCGTTCGCGCATATCTTCCAGATCGGTGGTCAGCGCCAAAACAGCCATGATCTCAGATGCAACAGTAATGTCGTAGCCTGTGCGATGGTCGTGCCCGACTTCATCCTTGCCCAGACCCACCTGCACCTCACGTAACATGCGGTCATTAATATCTGAGCGTTCTTCGGGGCTCAGTTCATTGGGATCAGTTTTTTCGATGCCGAGCTTCTTCAATCGGCGCAGCATGTTGGATGAGAATTTTCGATTCCCCTTCTTATCCAGCGGACAAAGCGCATTAAATAATTTCTCATCATCCTGAATTTTTTCGTGCATCACACGCGCATCCAACGCCGCCGCAGTCAGGTTGTGCGCCGCAGTAATGGCATGAATATCACCTGTCAGATGCAGGTTGAAATCTTCCATCGGAATCACTTGCGAATATCCGCCGCCCGCCGCGCCGCCTTTGATACCAAAGGTTGGTCCCTGCGAAGGCTGGCGAATTGCGGTGATGACCGTCTTACCCAAATGCGCGCCCAATGCCTGTGAAAGACCGACTGTGGTTGTGGTCTTGCCTTCACCCAGCGGGGTGGGCGTAATGGCGGTTACGTCAATATATTTTCCGTTCGGGCGATTCTTAAGTCGTTCCAAAATTTCAAGTTTAATCTTGGCTTTATGCGGACCGTACAACTCAAGTTCATCTTCGCGGATGCCCAGTTCTGCGGCAACCTGCATAATTGGTTTGATGTAAGCCGCCTGGGCGATGTCAATATCAGAGGGGACAGGGCGTACCAACTTTAATTTAGTGGCTTTGAATTTCACCGGAGCGGCTTTCTTCCCCTTTTGGGATGACGCCACGACTTTTTTTACAACCACTTTTTTCCCCTTCGGGGATGATGCAGCGACAGCTTTCTTCACGGTTTTCTTCGCAGGTTTTGCTTTGGTAGCCATAGAATCTCCTTGTTAATTATATATAATTTATCAAGCCCTATTATCAGAATAATCAGTCAAAAAAGCAAGAGAGTTTCGTCACCTCTTTGTCATTCACTTAGCAGTGTCCCCACATTTTCTCCATTTAACGCGCGAAACAAGAGACCGTTTTCCTCTGCCGAAAAAATTTGTGTAGTCAAGCCTTTGTTTTTTTGGATAAGACCAAACATTTCTTCGACTTTGGCTTTCATCCCGCCTGTGACATCGGTACTTGCTGATCCGCCGATTCCGGCTTTCATCTTTTCATAATCTGATAGTTGAATCTGTTTCACCAGCCTAGTCCTCGCTGGGAAATCTTCCCACACGCCCGCCTCGATCCCCGCCAGTAGAATTCGCGTGGGGGGCAGGTGTTCAGCCAGGAAAGCGAAGACATCTTCAGTGGAAAGAATTGTCCCGCCAAGCGCCTCATCGAATGCCACATCTCCGTGTACAACGGGCAATAAATGCGCTGCCAATGATTTGCGTATAGCCAGAATGTTGTGCGAGGTAACTTTTCTATTAAATGAAACCATCGAAGCCGATGGCGAAAACGAGATGGCAGGTACACCCGCTTCGAGCAGGGTTTGCATTACGTAGCGTGTTAACTCCGCCGCCTGAAAACGCACTTCGGCAAAGCCCTTCCAATATTCTTTCCCCCCCTCCGTCTCCCCCCATTTTCGCAGAAAATGGGGGGAGCGCTCCGTAGGAGCGAGGGGGGCGCCGTCGCGCGTGCCATACTTCTTGGCGGCGGTGTGTCCGAACGAGCCAGAACCATGCCCCAGAATCAGGATCAACTCAGGGTTAGAATCCAGAACGGTTTTGATTTCCAACGCCAGGTCTTTGAGTTTATCCAACCTTGGGGTGTAGGGCTTATCCTTGTCGGTGATCAATGACCCGCCCAATTTGAGGAAGATGGTTTCTTTTATCATGCGCGAATTATAACGTTGAACGTTAAACGTTTATAATCCCGTTCATGGATATTCATGCTGGAATTATTGCCGCTTCAATTCTGATGATTGCCGCCGCCGTGTTTGCCGCCCGCGGCGCAGTTCGTGTCATGCAGTCGGCGCGGAAGTTGTCCTTTTACAGTTTGCGACGGATGCGAAATGCAAACGCCTGGAGATTGTTTTTTCTCGCCTTGTTTTTATTCGCCTGCGCTGCCTGGCTTCCCTTGTTTGGTGAGCCGGTGATTTTTAACTATTTTCCACCCTCACTCACGCCGTCGTTAACACCGACCATTACCTCGACCCCCACGATTACATTGACGCCAACCATTACCGTTCAACCAACGTTGACAGTGACGCCTGCCATATCCAACACACCTACGCTGACACTCACGCCATTTTTACCCGTTGCAATCGAAGCGCTGTTTGAAGGCGTTGTCACGCCAAATCCCGATGCGCTTTTTACTCAAATTCAATTTTCCACCGAATTTAACAATGGGGAGGCGATAGATCCACAAACCGTGTTTGAGCTTCCCATTCAAACCATGTATGGCGGATTCGATTACAACAACCTGATCCCCGGTGTGCAGTGGACGGCGCTCTGGTATCACGATGGACAGTTGGTCTGCTTCGAAACCAAGCCTTGGGATGGCGGCACAGGCGGTATTGGCGGCTACACTGAATGTTCAAACCCCATTGGCGGTTGGCTTCCTGGTGAATATGAGGTACAAATCTTTATGGGCTATGAATGGATGAGGGTCAACCGGTTTATTTTGCTTGGTTCTCCCGATGCCAATCCCACAGGCACACCGACCTTTACGCCGTAAAAAGTAATTGGCTCTACTCTCCATTCTCTCCGAGGTTTTATGACCGAAAAAGCATTTCAAGATTTTTACCCCGAATACTTCGCGCATTGCTATGGCTGTGGAAGTATGAACGAACTTGGCAACCAACTCAAAAGTTTTTGGGATGGGGACGAAACCGTCGCGTATTTTCAGCCCAAGCCATATCACACTGCCATCCCGGGCTATGTTTATGGCGGATTGCTGGCTTCGTTGGTTGACTGCCACGGCACAGGCACAGCCGCCGCCGCTGGTTACCGTGCCGAATCCCGCGAGATGGATACCGAGCCTCCTCTGCGTTATCTCACTGCCTCCCTGCATGTAGATTATCTCAAGCCCACGCCGCTGGGTCCCATGTTGGAAGTTCGCGGACGGGTGAAGGAGGTCAAAGGTCGCAAGGTGGTTGTGGAAGAGTGGATTGTGGCAAACGGGGTGATTACCGTGAAAGGGGAGTTGGTTGCAGTGCAGGTGCCGGAGAATTTGGTGAAGGAGTTGTTGGAGCAAAGATGAGGATGAAGGATGAGGGATGAAGAAGTGAAAGGGCAAAAGGGCAAAAGTAAAAAGTAAAAAGTCCCGCATGTTCCAGTAATCTTTCCAGACCACCGTCCATGCGGGACAATTCATCCCTCATCCTTCATAATTCATCCTTTATATTGCCCAGCCCTTTTTCTTCCCGCTTAACTCTGCCGCAATCTGTGCTGCGAGGCGGGCATTGTTCAATAGCAAGGCGAGGTTCGCTTTCATTGACTTGCCTTTTGTCAGTTCGCTGATTCGTCCCAGCAGGAACGGTGTGAGTTTTTGCCCGTGGATTCCCTGCTCGATGGCTTCGGCGGAGGCTTTGGCGATGATCGGTTCCATTTTGGCGGCGGAGATGGCATCAGCTTCTGGGATGGGGTTGGTGACGAGGATGCCGCCCCTCATGCCCAAGTTCCAATGTGCCTGGGCGAACTCGGCAATTTCTTTCGGCGAGTCGAGGCGCGCGCTGACGCCAAGTCCGCTTTCGCGGGAGTAGAAGGCGGGGAATTCATCGGTCCCGTAGCCGACGACCGGCACGCCCATTGTTTCGAGATATTCCAGGGTGGCGGGTAAATCTAAAATGGCTTTGGCTCCGGCGCAAACCACGATGGTGGGAATTTCAGCCAGTGAGCGCAGATCAGTTGAAATATCAAATGACGATTCTTTATGCACGCCGCCGATGCCGCCTGTGGCAAAGACTTTAATGCCCGTCATATTTGCGGCAAACATCGTGCCTGCCACGGTGGTTCCACCGTTTGATTTTTTGACAATGGCGGTGGCGAAATCGCGGTGACTCACCTTGAGCGTGGATTCGCTTTCAGAAAGCCGAACCAGCTCCTCGTCTGAAATGCCGATGTGGATTTGTCCATCCAGCAAGGCAATGGTGGCGGGAGTCGCGCCAGCATCCCGCACATTCTTTTCCATATCCCGCGCAAGCTGTAAATTTTGCGGGTGCGGAAGCCCATGTGTAATGACTGTGGATTCGAGGGCAACAATCGGCGCGCCCAGATCGAGCGCGATTTTTATTTCAGGGGCAATTGTAAAGTTGGGATGTTTAATCATGGTTTCCTTACCCAGTGGGTGGTGAGTTCTGAGATGTTGTGAAGCGCCTTGTCAATGTTGGTCAGGTCGGTTTTTGTTTCTTCCTGCAGATTTTTCTCGGTTTCGATCAGCGATTTTGCCGCGCGCAATTCGACACGGAAAGCGTGGAGCATTTCTTGCGCGACAATTCTTGGGTTTTTCTTGCTGCCTCCCTGCGTGCGTGCTTGAAGTTGCTGTTGGTATTCGCGAAGCGCTGGCGGGCTGAGTTTTTCGACGTCGTCATTCGATAACTTATGGAAGTCTTCTTTTTTGTCGAAATTTTTGATGACAACCGTATCTACAAGTTTGAGAATTTCTTCCATTTCATGTTTCTTCTTTGAGCGCTCCACTGAATTACGTTTGCCTGCATTTTGACGTGACAGTTCCCAGGCTTTCTTGTGTTTTTCGAGGATCAGGCTGGAGGGCAGTTGCCAGGTTCCGATGTCTATCCATTCGATGGATACGCCCATTGAGGCGGCTTTTTCCTTGAACGCTTTTTCAAAGAATTGCGCGGTGATTTTTGAGCGCGACTCAAAATTTGGCGCTTCTCTACGCGCCCCCACTTTTACCTGCTGCCCTGTCATTTCAAGCCGCATTTGCGCCACAGTCTGGTCGTTGCTGAAAGCGGTGTCTAGTTCTTTCTGGCTGATGCTGGCGAGAATTTCTCCCAGGTTGTGCGATTTGATTACGGTTTCCAATTCTGAGATGACGAGTGGAATGACGGTGGTGTCCCAGGGGAAGGGGATTCTAGACGAGGTGGCTGGTTCGGGGGTGATGATGGTTTGGTTGTAGACGAGGGCTTT
>JFJP01002221.1_pt1 | contig 15295 bp, 17 predicted proteins | sample 431651 | NCBI WGS metagenome assembly JFJP01 (sample SAMN02602958, study PRJNA72255) | Microbial mat metagenome, whole genome shotgun sequencing project. | biome: fresh water; feature: sink hole; material: water; isolation source: purple microbial (photo- and chemosynthetic) mats found in...
CGCACGAAGCCGGCATCCATGTCGATGGCCTGCTGAAGGATCCGGACACCTATCAATCGTTCGACCCGGTCGAAGTCGGCCGCCGGCACAGTCTGGTGGTCGGCAAGCATTCCGGCGCGCGCGGCATTATCGCCGCCTATGCCGGCATGGGCCTGCAGGTCAGCCCGGCGCAAGCGCGCGAACTACTGCCCGACATCCGCGCCTTCGCCGAACACGCCAAGCGTTCACCCGCCGAGCACGAACTGGTCAACCTGTATCAACGTCGCATCGGCCCGCTGCTGGCGGTTGCGGTGCATTGAGGCGAAGGTGATGGACGCGCTGCGCGTTTCGCTCCTCTCCCCCGCAGGCGGGGGAGAGGAGGATGTTTCCGGCAGAAGTCCGCAGAAGACTAACGAAACTGCCCCCCTCCCCAGCCCTCCCCCGCCTGCGGGAGAGGGGGCCAATACCCCCAGCCTGTTCACGCTGCTGCGCGAAGACGTCGCCTGCGTATTCCAGCGCGACCCCGCCGCACGTTCCCGCTTTGAAGTGCTGACCACCTACCCCGGCGTACACGCGATTCTGTTGCAACGCTTGGCACACCGCTTGTGGCACGCCGGCCTGCGCTACCCGGCGCGTCTGCTGTCCTGGTTCGCCCGCCTGCTGACCAATATCGACATCCATCCTGGCGCCACGCTGGGACGACGCTTCTTCATCGACCACGGCGCCGGCGTGGTGATCGGCGAAACGGCCGAAATCGGCGACGACGTCACGCTGTATCACGGCGTCACGCTGGGCGGCACGACCTGGAACAAGGGCAAGCGGCATCCGACGTTGGGCAACGGTGTCGTCATCGGCGCCGGCGCCAAGATACTCGGCGCGATCACCCTCGGCGACAGCGTGCGGGTCGGCGCCAATTCCGTCGTGGTGAAAGACGTGCCGGCGCATCGCACGGTGGTCGGCATCCCCGGCAAGGTGGTGCTGCGCTCGGATGAGGACGGCCCCGGCACGCTGGGCATAAACCTCGACCACCACCTGATCCCCGACCCGGTCGGCCGCGCCATCGCCTGTCTGATGGAACGCATCGAAGTGCTGGAAAAAGCGCTGCGCGCGCGCGGCGAGACGGTGGCCAGCCAATGCAGCATCTGCGAGGCCGACGATGTCTGTGGCACGCAAGTTGTACATACGATGAAGCGAAAAGCCTGAATGGCTGCCAGGGAGACAAACATGGACTTGCTGCAATTCGACCAGACCGCGCTGTACTTCGACGACCCCTTGCCGGACGGCATCGAGCCGTTGCTGAACGATGCCGCCGCCAGCTACGGCGAGGAGGTCGCGGAAGCGCTGCTGCTGCGCGCCTATTTCCTGGCGCCGGAACAACTCGTCGTGCTGGTCGCGCTTTACCGCTACTACTTCTATCAGCACCGGTTGGATGATGCACTGATCGTCGCCGATCGCACCCTGGCCGTAGCTTCCCGCCGCCTCAATCTGCCGACGAAATGGCAAGACCTGCATCCCGACCACATCGGCCATGCCGTGCTGCGCTCGATGGGTCTGCTGCGCTTCTATCTGATGGTGCTGAAGGCCACCGGCTACATCCACCTGCGCCAGGGTAATGCCACTACCGGCCAGGCCATGCTGGAAAAGCTGATCGAACTCGACAGCCACGACCGTCTCGGCGGCAAGGTGCTGCTGGATGTGCTGGTGGCCGAGGTCGCCGCGCGCATCGAGGAAGCCGCATGAATTTCTTGAACCCCCTCCCCAATGGTGTGCATGCCACACCCTACTCAAAGGAAACATCATGGACGACCTGACCCTGGACGAAGCGCTGGAAGAACTTGAATCCGCCGAAGACTTTCTCGTTTACTTCGGCGTCGTTTTCGACGCCGCCGTGGTGCACGTCAACCGGCTGCATATCCTGCAGCGCTTCCACAATTATCTGGCTCAGGCCGGTGCGCTGCCGGACGCCGAAGCCACCCGGCGCGCGGTCTACACCGAGTTGCTGACGCGCGCCTATCAGGACTTTGTCACCTCCGACGCGCTGACCGAAAAGGTGTTCAAGGTGTTCCACATGCACGAACCGCAAACTTCCTTCGTGCCGCTGTCGTCGATTACCCTGGCGGAGCCTGTTGCGGAGGCCAAATCCGGCGACTGCGGCTGCGGCGGCAAGGGCGTCTGCCACAGTTCCGAGGCTGCCGCGCGGGGTTGAGCATGCACCAACGCTTCGACTTCGGCGTCGCCGTGCGGTTGACGCGCAACGTGCGCAACGACGGCACCTTTCCCGGCATGGATGTCGGCAATCTGCTGATCAAACGCGGCAGCGTCGGGTTTGTGATGAATGTCGGCACCTTCCTGCAGGATCAGATCATCTACACCGTCAACTTCCTCGATCAGGGCCGCGTCGTCGGCTGCCGCGACGAGGAATTGATCTCCGCCGACGAGCCTTGGGTCGAAAGCCGGTTCGAAACCCGCGAGAAAGTCGTCGCGCGGCTGGCGATGTCAATTCGCGGCGAAGTGGTTGTCCCGGCCGGCAGCGAAGGTGAAATCTTCAAGGTGCTGCGCGACCTGCCGGACGGCGTGCAGTACCACGTCCACTTCCCCGGCGGCCATTTCCTGCAGGTGGCAGAAAACCTGCTGGACAGTCCGGAGGAAATCCATGAGCCAACTTGACGAACTGAATCGTAGGTTGGGCACGCTGCGCTTTGCCCAACCTACAAAACAGGAGTTTCCCCTCCATGGCTGAAGCCGCCGTTCTCGCCTACCTGGAGTTGAAAACCTACCTGGAGTTGAAAACTGCGCAAAGCCTGTTCGGCAAATCACCCGTCGAATTAGCGGCGGATGAACGCGCCCGGGTGCGCCAGCAAGCCGATCGCCAGTTCGGCCTCGAAGCACGCGTGCTGGCTGCCCCGGAAGCGCGCGACGCCATGGTGCCGCCAGTCAGCCTGCAAGCCGCCTTTGACGAGATCCGGCAGCGCTATCCGGAAGAAAACGAGTTTTTTGATGACCTGGCGCGCAACGGACTCGACCATGCCAGCTTCATCGCCGCGCTGGAGCGCGAATTGCGTGTTGAAGCGATCCTGGAAAAAGTCGGCACGCGCGCGACGCAAGTCGCGGACATCGACGTCGACCTGTATTACCACTATCACCCGGACCAGTTCCGGCGTCCGGAAACCCGCCGCGCCCGCCACATCCTGGTCACCATCAACCCGGCCATGCCGGACAACACCGCCGAGGCCGCGCGCGCCCGCATCGAAGCCATCGCAGCGCGCCTGAACAAGAGCCTGAAGCGCTTCGACGAACAGGCGCTGAAGCATTCCGAATGCCCGACCGCGATGCAAGGCGGCGTGCTCGGCGATGTACCGCAAGGCCAGCTCTACCCCGAACTCGACGCCGCCCTGTTCAGCATGCAGGCCGGCCAGCTAAGCGGCGTGCTGGAATCGCCGCTGGGCTATCACCTGCTGCTGTGCGAAAGCATCACGCCGGAGCGCATCCTCAGCCTGAATCAAGCCCGAGCGCCAATCCGCGAGATGCTGGAAAAACGCCGCAAACGCATCTGCCAGCAAGCCTGGTTGAAGCAACTGCAATAGCAATGCTCCGCTGCTGCTAGCCGCGCCAGCCAGAACACGCGGCGCTATCTGTATGCGCCAACGGGACGCCGTTAAAAATTGTCGGCTTCGATTTCCAGATAGGCCTTGTTGATGTTGTTGCCCATCTGCTCATCGAAGTTATGCAGTTTTTTCCACTCGACCAGGTCGAGTTTCTGGCGGATTTCACTGTCGGTCAGGCCTTGCTTGACGCCGGCGGTGATGCCGTCATACAGGCTGAGCATGCGTTGATGCATGGCGGCGGCTTGCTCTTTGCTCATCAGCGGGCCGTGGCCGGGGACGATGGTCTTGATCGGCAGGCTTTGGACTTCACCCAGCGTGCGAATCCACTCTTTCAATTTGGCGTCGCGGAAGCTCGGCGTTACCTGATTTACCAGCACATCGCCGGCGAGCAGCACTTGATCGTCAGGCAGCCAGATCATCATGTCGCCGATGGTGTGGGCGGCTTCCGGCACCCAGAACACCATTTTGATGCCGTCCAGGGTCAGCTCGGTGCGGCTGTCTTTCGGGTAGGTGGTGTCGGCCGGGATGACTCTGGTATTGGGGTATTTGCGTTGGTTGATCGATTCCAGGATGCCGATCCAGGTCGGGCCATCTTCCAGCATCAGTTGGCGGCATATCTCGGAGCTGAGGAACTTGGCGCCGGGAAAGGCGGCGTTGCCCAGGGTATGGTCGCCATGATGGTGCGTGTTGATGACGTACTTGATCGGCTTGTCGGTGAGTTTTGCGTAATGCCGCGCCAGCATCGCGCCAATTTCGTCGGACAGGCCGGTATCGATGACGATCGCGCCGGTATCGCCGATCAACAGGATGCTGTTGACCATGTAACCCTGGTTTTTCTTGGTCGGCATTTCCATCGGTCCGAGCAGGGCGTGGATGCGGTCGTTCACCTTGACCACCACGGGCGCTGGAATCTCACTGGCGCGGGCAAGCGAGACGGTGAAAAACAAAGCCATCAAAATTGAAAAAATACGGGTCATCGATAACTCCTTTTTATGGCTGGAGAAAGACTACACATTCAAACTACACCTTCGATTTCAACGCGACCAGATCGTTCTCGGTCAGCCAATTCCATGCGCCCGGCGCGAGGTCGTCCGGCAAAGCAAAACCCCCGATCGCACGCCGATGCAGCGTTTCGACACGATTGCCCGCCGCCGCGATCATGCGTTTGACCTGATGATATTTGCCTTCCTGAATGGTCAGTGCCAAACGCCGTTCGGTCAGCGCTACACACTGACTGGCGCGCAGCGGCAAAGGTTCGTCGTGAAGCTGCACGCCGGCCAGCAAGTGCTCGATCAGGGCGTCGGAAAAATCATGTTTGCAGACCACTTCGTAGGTTTTTCCGATCTGCTTTTTTGGCGAAGTATGGTCATGAATGAAATGGCCGTCATCCGAGAACAGCAGCAGGCCGGTGGTGTCCTGATCAAGCCGGCCGACGCTTTGCACGCCACGCCGCAGCAGGTAGGGCGGCAGCAATGAAAACACGCTGGGATGGTCGCGCGGTTGTTGCGAACACTCGTAGCCGGCCGGTTTGTGCAGCACCAGATGGGCTTGCGCACGGTATTCGAAGCGGATTCCAGTGACGCTGAATTGCAGCGCGACAGGTTCGAATTCCTGCTCCGGATCGGTCACCAGGAGGTCTTTCACCGTGACCTGTTGGCGGCGGATCAATTCCATGCAATCGCGCCGGGTGCCGATGCCCTGCGACTGCAAAATACGGAACAACTGCATGGCGAAGCTTAGAGAGACATCCCGGGCTTGCGGCATTCGCATTTGAAACTGATGCCCTCGCCGGGTTTCGCGCTGCAACTGTAGACCTGCACGCCGGCCTTGCCGCAGATGGTCTGGCATTGCTGTTCGCGGTTGCTGCAGGCATCGACATAGTCAGGCGTCGGCGCTTCACTCGAGCTGAAGGAAATGCAGCCAGCCAGCAGGATGGGTAAAGTCAGGACAAAAATGAAATTGATACGAGCAGGCATGGTCACTCCAGAGTTATTGGGAAAGACTGAAACTGTCATCTTTTGTCCTTGGCTGGAAGGGCATGGATGGACTAGTGCGTCATCAGGTTAACGTTCTTGGCTCGGCAAGGATGACGAAAAGCTGGATCAATATTACGGATAAATTCGGCATCCGGCCTGGCCTCAGCCCGACTCCAAGCATAAGCATTTTGCATAACCAAGCGCTTGCCGTAGCAGGATAATCATCGCTTTTTTGCACCGGGAGCATCCTTATGGCCGAGAACAAACCCACCAACACTGAAACCCAGCTGGCCGCGAAACCGCGCCGTCGCCGCGCCGCGCCAGTCAAACAAACCGCGTTGGGTGTCGCTCCCGTGATTGCGCCAGTCATTACCCAAGAGGGTGCGCCAGTAACTCGTCCCGCGAGAACGAAGGCGGCAAAAGTAGCTACGGAGATTGCAGCCGACATCACTACGGACGTCGAGAAGACACCCAACCCCAAGGCAGCCGCTGAAATCGAGGCGGTCAGCCATGATCCGGTCGCGCTGAAAGTGGCGCATGCGCCGCATGGCAGCAGCGAAGACAGCGATTACGCGGCATTGCCGGCGAGCTATCCGTATCGCACGCGTATCCGCCGTACTGATTACGAAGCGCAGAAAGAAAAGCTGCAGATCGAGTTGCTGAAGGTGCAAAGCTGGGTGCGTGATAGCGGCCAGAAGATTGTGGTGTTGTTCGAAGGTCGCGACGCCGCCGGCAAGGGCGGCACCATCAAACGCTATATGGAACATCTGAATCCGCGCGGCGCGCGGGTTGTCGCGCTGGACAAGCCGTCCGATCGCGAACGCGGCCAGTGGTATTTCCAGCGTTATGTGCAGCATTTGCCAACCGCCGGCGAAATGGTTTTCTTCGATCGCTCCTGGTACAACCGCGCCGGCGTTGAGCGGGTGATGGGTTTCTGTTCACCGCACGAGTATCTCGAATTCATGCGCCAGACACCGCAATTCGAGCGCATGTTGGCGAACAGCGGCGTGCAGTTGTTCAAATACTGGTTCTCGGTCAGCCGCGAAGAGCAGTTGCGCCGCTTTATTTCGCGCCGCGACGATCCGCTGAAGCACTGGAAGCTGTCGCCGATCGACATCAAGTCGCTCGATATGTGGGATGCCTATACCGAGGCCAAGAACGCGATGTTCTTCCACACCGATACGGCGGACGCGCCCTGGGTGGTGATCAAGTCGGATGACAAGAAGCGCGCCCGCTTGAATTGCATGCGCCATTTTCTGCATACCCTGCCCTATCCGGACAAGGATCTGCATGTTGCGCACCAGCCGGATACGCTGCTGGTCGGCTCCGGCGCTCAGGTACTGGCCGGCGAGGAAAACATCCTTACCCGTTTCTGAAGCCCGCGTTCAAATCGCGATCAAGCCGAGCAGTCCCAACACGATCAGGACGATGCCGCCTGTCACTACGTGGCTGTTCGGTTCTTGCAGGTTCTGGCGGATTTCCAGCCGCATCTGGCCGACCTTCATGATCGTGTCCGAGGCGGGTGAAACTTCGATCTGGTAGCTGCCGGCCTGGACTTTTTCAATGAACAGCAGATGTTCCTTGAAGTTCTGAAAGCCTTCCGCCGAACTGCTGGCTTTCAACGTAATCAACAGCGGCTTGGCCGATTCGCCCTGCTTCGACAGCGTGACGTTGTAACGGTCGATTGGCGGTTTGTGGTCGTCGGCTGTCGGGTCGAAGCTGGCATCCAGTTGCAGAATCAGGCCGACCGGGGCCATATCCGGTTGCAGCTGAAACGGTGCTGATCGCCAGATCGTGGTGGCGGCATCAACGCCGGCAACCTTATCCAGCGTCAGCATGGCGGTCTGTTTGCCGGTGTAGAACTTACTGTAAATCCAATAGGCCGGCGCCAGGATCAGGCCGATGATGAGAAAAAGCAGGGCAATTGTTTTCATGGTTCAGTCGGTTTTGAGGAAATCGGTGAGCTGGTTTTTTCCGCCAGCAGGTGAGAGAGAAAGGCGCGCAGTTTGGCCGGTTTTAGCGGTTTGTGCAGCACAGGCAGGCCAACCGCCTGAATTTCCTGAATGGTTTCCGGTGCGGTATCGCCGGTCAACAGCGCGGCCGGAATTTGCGCGCCAAAGGCATCGCGCAAAAGCTGTACCGCTTCAATGCCGGTATGGCCATCCCGCAAGCGGTAATCGCAAATAATCAGATCCGGCGCCCGGCCCAACGCCTGCAACTCGTTGCGCACCTGTTCGGCATCCTCGCCAGCCGCCAAAGCCACGTTCCAGTGATCGAACACCTCGACCATCGCCGCCAGTATGGCTTCGTCATCGTCGATGAAGGCGACCAGCGAGTTTTCCAGCGGCAACATGAAATTCGCAACCGAGGCGGCAACGGGTTGGCTGGGGGCCGCCGCACAGCGTGAGAACTGAAATGAAAAACAGGCGCCGCGTCCAGGCTGTGAGCGAACCAGGACGTGGCTGCCGAGGAGTTGCACCAGACGCGAGACGATGGCCAGACCGAGGCCGAGGCCCTTGTCGCGATGGCGCTCCGGATTCTCCAGCTGAAAATACTCTTCGAATATTCGCGCCTGGTATTCGTGCGGAATGCCTTTGCCGGAATCCCACACTTCAAATCGCAGCTTGTCGCGCCCGATCCGGCGCGCCCCGATCAGCACGCCGCCGCGCTCGGTGTAGCGAAGTGCGTTCGAGATCAGGTTGCCGAGGATGCGCTCGACCAGAATCGGGTCGGAATTCACCCATAAGGAATTGGGCGCAAAGCTGAGGCGAATATCGCGTGCCTGGGCAACCGGTAAAAACTGGTTGGCCAGCTGATGGAATAACACGCTGACCGGAAAGCAGTGCGGCCGGACTTCCACCATGCCGGCATCGAGCTTCGACAGATCCAGCAGCGCATTGAGCAGGCTCTCCATGGCGGTGGCGGAGGCTTCGATGTGGCGCGTCAGCCGTCCCGCCTCGCCATCGGGAACCTCATCCCGCAGGGCCGCGATCAGCAAGGTCAGCGCATGCAGGGGTTGCCGCAAGTCGTGGCTGGCGGCGGCGAGGAAGCGTGATTTGGCCTGCACTGCGGCCTCAGCGGCCAGCTTCTGGCCGAGCAGTTCAGCGGTCGCATCACTCACCTTCAGCTCCAGATTGTGATGGTTTTCTTCCAGCGCTTGCGCCATCTGATTGACGCTGCGTTCGAGCAAGCCAATTTCGCCGTGTGACAATTCCGGCGTGCGTTCCGTCAACTTGCCGCTGGCCAGTTGCGCCACAGTCCGAGTGATGCCAAGCAGTGGCCTGCTGACCCTGCCGGATAAGCGCCACGCCAGCAGCAGCGCGAACAGCATGGCAAACAATGCGGTGCCGGATGCGGCCAGCCCGGCCTGTGCACGCGCCTGCTCGACCGGCGACCGACTCAGGCTGACGACGAGGAAATATTTTTCCTGCGGCACGATCGAGGGATCGAGATAGGGGTCGGATTCGGCGGTAGCGGGCAATTGCACCGGGTGCGCAAAAAACAGCATGGTTTCCTTGCTTGATTGCGGTGTTGGCGGCAACCCGGTCAGCACGGGAAGAGTATGGGCGTGGCCGCTGACCAGCAACCATTGCACGCCATCGGTCACCCCGGCTGCTTCGATGCGGCGGAAACTGCGTTCGTAATCAAGAAAGCGCTTGGCCGGCGGCAGGTTGCCGGAGAACAGATCGAAGGCGATGGTGTCGGCCAGGTGTTTGGCGCTGTCGCGTCCGAGTCGATCCAACGACTGCTCCATCTCACTGGCGCTGCGTTGGGTGAAATAGATCGCCAGCAGTCCGACCGCGAGAAGCAGCGGCAGCAATGCCACTGCCAGAATGCGCAGACGCAAACTCATTGTCTGACTAAAACGGCTCATCGGAATGGGATTGCAGCGATATCGCTGAAGCAGGCGTCAGCCTACTTTCTGCCTTTGTGCAGGCTCATTTTCTGGATCACCAAAACCGCCTCGGTGCGGTTGTTCACTTTCAACAGGCGAAAGATCGAGGCGATGTGGAGTTTCACCGTGCCTTCGGTGACTTGCAACACTTCACCGATCTGGCGATTGCTCTTGCCCTTTGCCATTTCGCGGATGACCTGCATCTGGCGGGCAGTCAGCGCATGGTGGTTGATTTTTGGGCTTTCGTCAGTTTCGGAAGGGTATTCGAGCAAATTGGGCGGCAGATAGACGCCGCCCGCCAGAACCTGTTGCAACGCGGCCAGAATGACTTCGCTTGGCGAGGCTTTGGTGATGTAGCCGAGCGCGCCCGCCGCCAGCAGTTTCTGGATGTCTTCGATCTGCTCGGAAGCGGACAATACGACCACCGGAATGTCCGGGAAGGCGGCGCGGAAACGGATGACGCCATCAAGGCCGGACATGCCGGGCATGAACAGGTCGAGCAACGCGAGGTCGACCTCTTTCAATCGGCTCATCGCGGCAAATGCCGACGGGTAATCGTGCGCTTCAGTCAGGCTGACGCGATGATGAAGTTTGAACAGAACCGGTTTCACCCCCTCGCGGAATAGCGGATGGTCATCGGCCAGCAATATCTTCATGTTTCTCCCGTTTGTAATTTCCTGTTGGTGAGGATTTCAGAGGCCGAGGCGTTGCCAGATGGCTGAAGTCAACCCGGCTTGATTCAGGGTGTAGAAATGCAGCCCGGGGGCGCCGCCGCGCAACAGTTTGTCGCACATGCCGGTAATGAAATCGAGGCCGAATGCCTTGATCGACGCCGTGTCGTCCATATAGCTTTCCATCTTGTTGGTCAGCCAACGTGGCATCTCGGCGCCGCAAGCGGCGGAGAAACGCGACAACTGGCTGAAGTTGGAAATCGGCATGATGCCGGGCACGATCGGCAACGTGACGCCCAATTGGGCGCAGTCATCGACGAAGTTGAAATAGGCATCCGGATTGAAGAAATACTGCGTGATCGCCGCATTCGCGCCGGCGTCCGCCTTGCGCTTGAAATTCGTCAGGTCGTCGCGGTAGTTGCGCGCCTGCGGATGCATTTCCGGATAGGCCGCGATCTCGATCTGAAACCAGTCGCCGGTTTCCTGGCGAATGAAGCTGACCAGCTCATTGGCATAGCGGAACTCGCCCGGCTCTGCCATGCCGGAAGGCAGATCGCCACGCAACGCAACGATATGGCGGATGCCATTGCTGCGGTAGGTTTCCAGAATCTCGCGAATGCTCTCCCGCGTTGACGCGACACAGGACAGATGCGGTGCGGCGGCGAGGCCCGAAGACTGGATTTCCAGCACGGTTTCGAGTGTGCGATCGCGCGTTGAACCGCCGGCGCCAAACGTGACGGAGAAAAACTTCGGATGCAGTTGCGCCAGTTGGGCGCGGGTATCGCGCAGCTTGGCCATGCCCTCGGGCGTTTTTGGCGGGAAAAATTCAAGGCTGAAGGTTCGGTCGGTCATCGCGGTACGAGAAGAAAAGGGTTGACGCATTCTACCCGGGTGTCATGTCAACTCTACGCCAACACGATGCCGAGGCCCTTGCCGATAAACCAGGTGGCCGCGCCGGCGCCGGCGCCAATCAGCAACATGCGCAGGCCGCCAGCGAACGCGTTGAGGCCGGTGAACAGACTCAGCGAAGCGCCAACGCCGAACAGGCTGATGCCGGTCGCAGCCAGGACGCCATAAAAGGCATGGCTGCCGGACAGTAAAAAATACGGCAACACGGGCAAGGAAGCGCCGATCGAGAAGGCAATGAAGGAACTGATCGCCGCACCCCAGGGCGAGCCCAGTTCATCCGGGTTGAGCCCGAGTTCTTCTCGCGCCAGGGTATCCAGCGCCCGGTCCGGATCGGCGATCAACGCCCGCGCCATGCGGCCGGCTTCATCCGCTTCAATGCCCTTGGCTTGGTAGATCAGCGCCAGTTCAGCGGCTTCCTCGCCGGGATACTGATCGAGTTCCTCGCGTTCCAGCGCGATCTGGTATTCATGGAATTCGCGTTGCGAGCGCATCGAAACATATTCGCCCGCCGCCATCGAGAAGGCGCCGGCCAGCAAGCCCGCGATGCCGGACAGCAGGATCATGTCGGCGCCGGCGCCGGCGCCGGCAACCCCGAGAATCAGGCTGGCATTCGAGATCAGACCGTCATTGACGCCGAACACCGCTGCGCGCAGGTTGCCACTGCCGGCATTCTTGTGCTTCTCGCCGCGCATCTGTTCCAGGCTGGTGGGCGTGCCATGCGGCGGCGCAGCGTGATACAGGCTCATGCCGCGCACCTTCATCGCCGCCAGAATGCCTTTCAGCGGCTTGACGCCAAAACGCGGGATCAGCCAGGCGACCAGACGCGCGCGCAGATCGGGCGTGAATTGCGGTGGCGGCATGCCGAGCTTGTCCATCTCCGCCTGCCATAGACGGGCCTGACCTTCAGCGGCCTGCGCCAGTTCAAGAAACAGCACCTGCCGGGTAGAACCGGATTCGGCGTCGGAGACGACGCGATACAGCCAGGCGGAACGTTTTTCTTCTTGCCAGCTGGCCAGTGCCTGGGTTGGATTTGTCTGCATGTGAAATGCCTCTAGGAACGAATACCACGCCGATATTGCACCGCTTCGGCAACCTGGCTGGCGCTGATCGAATCGGCGCCAGCCAGGTCGGCAATGCTGCGCGCCACGCGCAGGATGCGATGGTAGGCGCGGGCGGATAGGTTGAGCCGCGCGATGGCCTGCTTCAGCAGCGTCATCGCGGCGGCGTCGGGAGTGCAGTGCAGGTCGATCTCCTGGCTGCCAAGTTGCGCGTTTGGTTTGCCCTGGCGGGCAATCTGGCGCGCCCGCGCCAGTGCGACGCGTTGCCTGACCACGGCCGAGGTTTCGCCATTGCCGGCGGAAGTCATTTCAGATTCCGGCAGTGCCGCGACTTCAATATGCAGATCGATGCGATCGAGCAATGGGCCGGAAATTCGACCGCGATAACGCGCCACCACTTCCGGAGTGCAGTGGCACTGGCCGCCGGGATGGCCAAGATAGCCACAGGGACACGGATTCATTGCCGCGATGAGCTGAAACCGCGCCGGAAAATCCGCCTGCCGCGCCGCGCGTGAAATCGTGATGCGGCCGGCTTCCATCGGTTCGCGCAAGACTTCCAGCGCCTTCCGGTCGAACTCCGGCAGTTCGTCGAGGAACAAAACGCCGTGTGTCGCCTGGCTGATCTCGCCCGGACGCGGCGGATTACCGCCACCAACCAGCGCGACGCCGGAGGCGGTGTGGTGCGGTGACCGATACGGCCGCGAACGCCAATTCTCGCTGCGAAAGTTGCCGGTGAGCGAAAGCACGGCGGCGGATTCGAGCGCCTCGGCCTGGGTCATCGGCGGCAGAATACCGGGCAGGCGGCTGGCCAGCATCGACTTGCCGGTGCCCGGCGGGCCGCTCATCAGCATCGAGTGGCCGCCGGCGGCGGCGATTTCCAGCGCCCGGCGGGCATGCTGCTGGCCCTTCACATCAGCCAGATCGGCGTATTCCGGTTGCCGGGTTGTTTCACGTGGAACAACGCGCGGTAACAGCGTGCGTCCGGTCAGATGCGCGCAAACCTCAAGCAGCGAATCAGCGGCATACACTTCGGCGCCTTCAGCCAGGGCGGCTTCCTCGGCGCTGGCGCGCGGCAGGATGAAGGCGCGGCCACTGCGGGCGGCGCTCAACATCATCGCCAGCGCGCCACGAATCGGGCGCAATGCGCCGGTCAACGCCAACTCGCCGGCGAACTCGTAATCCTTCAGTTTTTCCGTTGGCAATTGGCCAGAGGCCGCGAGCAGGCCGAGTGCGATCGGCAAATCAAAGCGGCCGGACTCCTTCGGCAGATCGGCCGGCGCCAGGTTGACCGTGATGCGGCGCTGGGGAAAGTCATAGCCGGATTGCAGCAGCGCGGCACGCACCCGGTCACGCGATTCTTTGACCTCCGCCTCGGCCAGGCCAACTAGCGTGAAGGCCGGCAGTCCATTCGCCAGATGCGCTTCGACGATGACTTCCGGCGCATCCATGCCGGCCAGCGCGCGGCTGCTGACGATGGCTAATGACATGTGTTCTCCCTGTGTTTATTGTGGTTTAGCGCGGCTTGGGACTTTGCCGACGCAGGCCTTGCCGCCCGACCCAGTCGCGCGCGAACTGCTGCGCCACCCGGCCGGAGCGGCCACCGCGCTGAATCGCCCATTGCAGCGCTTCAAGACGGGTGGCCTCCGCGCTGGCGCCACCCAGCGCGACGATCCAGCTTTCGACGATGGCCAGATAGGCATCCTGATCGAACGGATAAAAGGTCAGGATGAGGCCGAAGCGGTCTGATAGGGAGATTTTCTCCTCGATGCTCTCGCCAGGTCGAACTTCGCTTCCCAGATGTTTGGTCTCCAGGTTCTCGGTAAAGAACTCCGGCATCAGATGACGCCGGTTCGAGGTGGCGCAGATCAACACATTCGCCGGCAATCCGGAGACCGAGCCATCCAGTGCCGCCTTTAGCGGTTTGTAGGCGGCGTCGCCGGATTCGAAAGAAAGATCGTCTGCGAACAGGATGAAACTGAACGGCTGGTTTTCCAGGCGCGCAGTGATCTCCGGCAGGTCGATAAGATCGTCGCGATCAACTTCCACCAGGCGCAGGCCCTTCTTCGCATAACGCGGCAACAGCGCCTTGATCAGCGACGATTTGCCGCAGCCGCGACTGCCGGTGAGCAAGACGTTGTTGGCTGGCAGGCCTTTGATGAATTGACGCAGGTTGCGATCGAGCGCCGCTTTCTGCTCATCAACCGCGGAAAGCGCTGCCCAGGGCGGGCAATTCAACGTCCTCACCGGCATCAACATGCCCATGCCGGCATGCTTGCGCCACCGACAGGCCCAGGTATCGCGCCAGTCGATACGTGGCGGCGCCGGCGGTAGCCAGGCATCCAGACGCGCCAGCAGATCGTTGCCGCGCGAGATCAACATGGCGAGTTCCGGGTTGATCAGATAGCTGTCGAGGTCTTCGTTGTTGTCATCGATTTGCATGCTGGGCTTTCGCTGGTCTATTCCGGGTCATGCCGACATTCTAAACGTCGCCCCGTCGCGTTACCGACTGTCACGCCTTTGGCGACAACGACACGCTTCCGGCGGCATACTTGCCGCCTGTTCCGGTTATCGACCAATCATGCCAGTCGCCACTCCAAATCCCTCACCCGCGCGCCGTCGTCTGCTTGAAGCAGGAGCGCGTGCAACACCTGCGCGTGAGCGCGTGCTTGATCTTTTATTGCTGGCAACACGCGCATTGAGCCATCAGGAAATCGAAGCCGAAGCGCATGCGCAAGGCCTCGATTTCGACCGGGTGACGCTCTACCGCGTGCTGGACTGGCTGGTTACGCAAAACCTGGCGCACAAGATCGAAGGGCGCGATCGGGTCTGGCGCTTCAATGCGGTCACCGTCACCGAGACCGAGCATGGTCATGCACATTTCCATTGCACCCGTTGCGGCAAGGTGTTTTGCCTGGAGCAGATGCAACCCAGTTTCGCGCTGACGCTGCCGGCGGGATTTCAGTTTGCAAAAGCCGAGTTGACCATTCAAGGGCTGTGTCCGAATTGTTCTGACGAATAGGCTCCATTAATGCAACCAAGTTGCATTAATGGAGCCTCGGCGGCTACTATGCAACTTGATTGCATTTGTTGTTCCTCGACGCGGCGGTTTTCTCATGGTTTTGCTTCACATCTTTCTCGCCACATTGGCTGGCGGCGTGCTGTCCGTGCTGTTGGCGGCGACGCTGGCGCTGACCTGGCTACC
>JFJP01011155.1_pt1 | contig 15295 bp, 12 predicted proteins | sample 431651 | NCBI WGS metagenome assembly JFJP01 (sample SAMN02602958, study PRJNA72255) | Microbial mat metagenome, whole genome shotgun sequencing project. | biome: fresh water; feature: sink hole; material: water; isolation source: purple microbial (photo- and chemosynthetic) mats found in...
TCAGGTAGCCGCTGGTCAATCCGCAGATGGTCCAGCACACCGAGGATTCGCTGCGCCCGAGATGCGCCAGGTGCTGCTCCGCCTCGTACGAGTCGACGAGCGTCAGGCCTTCCTTGGTCAGCGAACCGTGCGCCGACGGTCCCAGGCGGTACATCCCGCCGAGCATGTGGATCCGCCCGCAGGCGTGGGTCCAGTCGTCTTCGCTCTCCCACTGGAAGAGATCCTGCATCGCGTCGGCCATGCGCCAGCCCTGGACGAACCCGAAACGGGTGAGGATGGCGCGCGCGGTGGTCAGGCCGAACTGGTTGACGAGTTCCTTGCGCAGGTTGCCGTTCGCCGTGGCGTCGACGATCAGGGCCCGCTGGCCGGCGAAGCGGACCATGCCGTCCTCGGAATCGAATTCCAGCAATTCCGCGATGTTCAGGTCCTCGACGCGCATGCCCACCCCTTCGTTCTGATCGGACCGGGCCCATATTGATGGGATCCGCCCGCCTGCCGATCCACGGCGTGCCATACGCGACAACGACTTATGAGATGGCCCGGCCGTTGCGAATGTCGTGTGTGCCACATCATTACACAATGTAGGGCAAAACGGGAGAACGACACGGAATGGACCGGCCCGCCCTGCTGCCCGGGTAGCGACGATTCCGAAGGAGGACATCGTGGATGCCGCCCTGGAACCGATGGGAAACCAACTCGACGACTGGGTCGTGAAGATCGAGGAACTGACCGCCAGGTACACGAAACCAGGCGCCAGGCTCAGATTCGACGTCGTCATGTACCTCGACGAATTGAAGGGTCTGTACGCGGTCGCGCGGTCGGAACTCGACGCGTATCTGGGCGCGGGCGGCGAGGAACGGACGCGCCGGGCGCACGGACTGCAGATCGCGTGGGATGAACTCGCCGTCGCCATGGAGCGTCGGCCGCCACACTGGACGCCGGGCAGATGACCGACGACCACAGCGCCGATTCCGGCGATTCGGCGCTCCCTCGAGACAACACGGCCTCGGCACGGGCACTCCCGGGCCAGGCAGAACAAGGAGTCTGGACATGAAGACCGCCACCGCCATGACCGCCCTGACCCTCGCGCTGGCCTTGAGCCTCGCCACCGGATGCTCTCGGAACCAGGCCGACGCCAGGGCCGCTTCGACGTCCAAGTCGCGCTCCACGACGGTTGTCATTCCCGACGGCACCAGCGTCAACGCCACCCTTGACGCAGCGCTCTCCACCGGCACCAGCAACAGCGGCGACACGTTCGCGATCACCACGGTGGAACCGATCATGGTCGGCACCACGACCGCCGTGCCGGCCGGCGCCCGCATCACGGGCGTGCTTCGTGATGTCCAGGCCTCGGGCCGCACGAGCGGCCGCGCGCGGATGACGCTCGCCTACACGGGGATCACCGACGCTGAAGGCATGACCCACACCATCTCTGCGCGGACCCTGCCGCTGGAGGCCGCCTCCAACACGCACACCGACGTGGAGCGCATCGCGGCCGGCGGCGTGCTCGGCGCCCTCGTCGGCGGCATCGCCGGCGGCACCAAGGGCGCGGCCATCGGCGCCGGCGCCGGGGCGGGCGCCGGAGCCGTCGTCATGCTCGCGACCCAGGGCGACGAGGTCGTGCTCGAAGCCGGCCAGAAGCTGGTCGTCCACATGACGTCGCCGACGAACCTCGAAGTCCTGACCCGGAACTAGTCCGCAACAGGGGAAACGTCATTCCCGCGGACATCGGGGGTTCGCCCCGGGCCGCGGGAAAACAGAAGGAAGACAAGATGAAGCACTCCAGAATGTTGACCCTGGCCGCCCTGGTCCTGGCCGCGGGCCTGGCCCATTCGACGGCGTCGGCCGACCCCCAGTCCGACATCGGGTATCGCGGCTGGGGACCGCGCCTCGGTCTGTCGAGCGATCCCGACCAGATCCACTTCGGCGCCCATTTCGACTACGGCCATTTCTCGCGGCACGTCCGCTTCCAGCCCAACGTGGAGCTGGGCCTTTCGGACAACGAGTCGCTCCTGGCGCTCAATGCCGAAGCGGCCTACCGCTTCAGCGCCGACTGGGATGTGTGGACGCCGTATCTCGGCGGCGGCCTCGGCGTCAACATCAAGAGCTGGGACAACGGCCGCGATGACGATTCGGAAACCGACCTGGGCGTCAACCTGCTCGGCGGCATCGACAAGGGACTGAGCAACGGCGACCGCTTCTTCGTCGAGCTCAAGGTCAGCCTGAACGACATCCCCGACCTGAAGGCCACCGTCGGCTGGACGTTCTACCACTAGCGGAGGATCGGCGGGGCTCGGATACAGAAAAAAAGCCGGCCCGGGGGTCACCCGGGCCGGCCGTTCCTTGTCCTGATCGGCGGAATCGCCGCGAACGGCGCGCTACTTCCGGCCGGCCATGTACTCGATGAAGTCCACCAGCTTGCTGGAATAGCCCCACTCGTTGTCGTACCACGACACGATTTTCGCGAAGTTCGGGTTCAGCATGATGCCGGCGCCGGCGTCGAAGATCGACGTCCGCGCGTCGTGGTTGAAGTCGGACGAGACGACGTCGTCCTCGGTGTAGCCCAGGATGCCCTTCAGTTCGCCTTCGCTGGCGGCCTTCATCGCGGCCTTGATGGCGGCGTAGGCCGACTCGGCGTCGGCGCCGGGAGCCTTGTCCAGGCGGACGGTCAGATCGACCACCGACACGTTCAGCGTCGGCACGCGGAAGGCCATGCCCGTGAGCTTGCCCTTCAGCTGCGGGATGACCTTGCCCACGGCCTTGGCCGCGCCGGTCGACGACGGGATGATGTTGCCGGCGGCGGCGCGCCCGCCGCGGTAGTCCTTCTTGCCGCCGGGGCCGTCCACGGTCTTCTGCGTGGCGGTCGTGGCGTGCACGGTGGTCATCAGGCCCTCGGCGATGCCCCAGTTGTCGTTGAGCACCTTCGCCACCGGCGCCAGGCAGTTGGTCGTGCACGACGCGCACGAGACGAACTGCTCGCCCTTGTAGGACGTGTGGTTGACGCCCATCACGAACATCGGCGTGTCGTCCTTGGACGGCGCCGACATCACGACGCACTTGGCGCCGGCCTTGATGTGGCCCGCGGCATTCGACTGCTCCAGGAAGAAGCCGGTCGATTCGCAGATGTACTCGGCGCCGACCTCGCCCCACTTCAGGTTGGCTGGGTCCTTCTCGGCGGTCAGGCGGATGCGCTTGCCGTTGACGGTCAGGAAGCCGTCGCCCGCCTCGACCGTACCGTTGAACCGGCCGTGCACCGTGTCGTACTTCAGCATGTAGGCCAGCTGCTTGGCGTCGAACAGGTCGTTGATCGCGACCACTTCGACCCGCGGGTTGTCCATTGCCGCCCGGAACACCAGCCGGCCGATCCGCCCGAATCCGTTGATCCCGATTTTCGTCGCCATTGCAGCTCCTTGCAGTTCTCCCCAGGTGACGGGCGGGCCTGTCCCGTCCGCCGCCGCCGCCCTAGTCGTCAGCCCTCAATGGTTAGTCAAGGGACGCCGCAGCGTCAATCGCAATCGGAAGCCGCGCAGGGAGAGGCCGGCCGACAGCCGGACTCAGTCCATCTTCCCCATCGCGACGCCGGTGCAGACGGGACACAAGCCGTGGGTGAATTCGACCCCGGACCGGTCGTGGATGAATTCTTCGAGATCGCGCCAGCAGCCGTCCTCATCGCGGATCCGTTTGCACATGCAACAGATGGGCAGGATGCCCTTCAGGATCCTGATCTCGTCGAGGACGGCCTGCAGCTTGTCCAGCACGCCGGTATCGGCAGCGCCCCCGGTCGGTGCCTCACGGTGGATCCCGGCCATCAGCTTGTCGACGGTCTTCGCCAATTCCCGGGTCCGGACCCCCACCAGCCGGCTGATGTCGGCTTTCCGGCGCGCCAGCTCCTCTTCCTTCCTCTTCAGGGAGATGAGCAGGCCGATGCTGCCGCTGAGGCCTTCCAGGAACTCCACCATCGGCAGCGTGAACATGTCGGGCCGCCGGTCGTTGAGCTGCAGAAGCCCGTGCGTGTGGCCGGCGGCGCGGATCGGGATCAGCCCCACCGATTCGTAGCCCTCGCCATTGCAGCGATTCCGGGTCCCGGCCTGCCGCTCCGTCTCCGTGGTGCTGGCGAGCAGATGGCTGGTGCCGTTGCTCCAGAACGAACCGAACGGCGTGAAGAAGGGGTACTTCGCATCCGTGCGCCCCTGGATGACGTTGCCGCACATGCACTCGAGCACAACGTTGCCTTCGGTGTCCCGCAGGATGCTGCCGTTGGGTTCCCTCGTGCAGAGGAAGTTCTCCTTCCGGACGAAGTCCTCGGAAAACCCGTGGCTGAAATAGTAGGGATAGTCATCGTGATCGTTGAGACGAAGCCCCACGGCCTCGAACTCGAGCGTGCGCTTGACCAGCATGACGATCTGCGGGATGAGCTCGTCCCAGTCGGCCTTCCTGTTCAGAAGCGCAAGGACTTCCCCGGCCAGATGCTGCGCCTTGAGTGTGTGCGTCACGATCGACCTTTCTCCCGGCAGTTCCCTGGTGGACGGGATCTACCGACGAACCATGATCCTCCGGCGGATTCCGTCGCCGGCGGTCAAATGACCCGTACGGATCGCGGGTGATCTCAAAGCGTCGAGCTCGGCGCGGCGGTTGTAACCGCTGTGGCTTCGCCGTCGGCGGTCGCCGGTTTCAGCCACTTTTCCAGGACCACGGCGAGAGCGGCCGCCCGGACGGGCTTGGAAAGGTAGTCGTTCATGCCGGCCCGCAGGCATTTCTCGCGGTCGCCCTGCATGGCCTCGGCGGTCATGGCGATGATCGGCACCTCGTGATCCAGGACGCGCGACCGCGGGTCGCGGATCTGCCGCGTCGCCGCGAGTCCGTCCAGCTCCGGCATGTGCAGATCCATCAGCACCAGATCGTAGGGCATGGTCTCCAGGGCATGCACGGCCTCGGCCCCGTTGGCGGCCACGTCGGCGCGCAGCCCCAGCCGCCTGAGCATGCCCAGGGCAACCTGCTGGTTGGTGATGTTGTCCTCGGCAATGAGAATGCGGGCGTGGCCCAGCTCCCGTCCCGGGACGTGGTCCGGCTTCGCGACCATCGCCGCGTCCGCGGGCTTCGCGCCGCCGATGGCCGCGACCAGGGCTTCGCGGAGTTCCTGCCGTCGCACCGGACGGCTCAGCGCGGCGGCGAAGCCGATGTCGCCCGCCTCGAGATCCCCGCCCAGCCTGCCGAGCGCCGTGGACATGACCAGTCTGGTTTCCTGCAGGTCGGGATCGGCTTTGATCGCTCTTCCGAGAGCGGCACCGCCCGGTTCCGGCATCTGCAGGTCCAGGACGACGACCGCGAAGGGGTCCCCCGCGGCCCTGGCTTCGGTCAGCAACCGCAGGGCCGTGGCGCCGTCGCCGGCCTCGGAAAGACGCAGACCCCAGGACGGCAACTGGACCCGCAGGATCTCCCGATTGACCTCCGCCGCGTCGACCACCAGAACGCGTGCGCCGGCCAGTGCGGCAGGCACCGGCTCGACTGCCTGTGCAGCGGCGGACGATCTGGCCAGACAGACCGTGAACCAGAATTCCGAACCCCGGTCCGTTTCGCTGTGGACGCCGATCTCGCCCCCCATGGCCTCGGCCAGCTGCTTCGAGATCGCCAGCCCCAGCCCCGTGCCGCCGTAGAGGCGCGTGGTGGATGAATCGACCTGCGAGAACTTGGCGAACAGCCGCGCCAGCTTGCCGGCCGGAATGCCGATGCCGGTGTCGCGGACGGAAAATCTGAGCCTGATGCCGGCGGACGATTCGGAAACCACGCCGACCCGGATGACGACTTCTCCCCGCGTCGTGAACTTCAACGCGTTGCCCGTCAGGTTGATGAGGATCTGACGCAGGCGGCCGGGATCGCCGCGCAGGGTCGAGGGCAGTCCGGGCTCCGCGACGCAGCCCAGCACCAGGCCGTTCTGGTGGGCGCGCAACGCCATCATCCCGGCGAAGTCCTCCAGCAGATCGTGCAGGCTGAAATCGAGGTGTTCCAGTTCCAGCTTGCCCGCCTCGATCTTGGAGAAATCGAGGATGTCGTTGATCACCGCGAGCAGGGCCTCGCCGCTGGCGCGCACGGTCTGGGCGTAGCGGCGCTGGTCCCCCGTCAGGTCCGTGTCGAGCAGCAGCCCGGTCATGCCGATGACCCCGTTCATCGGTGTGCGGATCTCGTGCGACATGTTGGCCAGGAAATCGCTCTTGGCCCGGTTGGCCGCTTCGGCCTGCGTCGCCAGTTCGTTCGCCCTCTCCGTCGTCGCTTCCAGCTGCCCGATGGTGGCCTTGAGTTCCTCTTCCACGCGTTTGCTGCGGCTGAGGTCCGCGTGGGTACCGAACATCATCAGGCACCGGCCGTCCCCGGTGCGGCTGACGACCCGGCCGCGGTCCAGCACCCAGATCCAGTGGCCGTCCTTGTGCCGCATGCGGCATTCGCATTCGTAGTAGGGGAGCTCGCCCGCGAAGTGCCGTTTCAGGAGATCGGCGGACACCTTCAGGTCGTCGGGATGCGTGAGAGATTCCCAGGTCCGGATGTCGACCGGACCCAGTTCCGCGAGCGTGTAGCCGGCGATCTCGGCCCAGCGTTCGTTGAAGACCGTTTCTCCGGTCTGGATGTTCCACGACCAGGTGCCCACGTGCGTGCCTTCGATGACATTGGCCAGCCGCTGCCGTTCGTCGGCCAGGCCCTGTTCGGCGGCCTTGCGTGTGGTGATGTCGCGGCCGATGCCGAGCACGCCGATCAGCCCGCCGTCGGGTCCCCAGTAGGGTGTCTTGAGCGTGTCGAGCAGGATCGTCCGGCCGTCGGGGTAGGTGACCCACTCCTCGTTATGGCGGGGCGCGCCCTGAGCCAGCATGCGCCGGTCATGTTCCCTGAACTCGTCGGCGACCTCCTTCGCGAAAAGATCGTAATCGGTCCGGCCGATGATCTCGTCGCGCCCATGCCCGCACAGGGTGGCGAAAGGCGGATTGCACCCCAGGTAGATGCCGTTCACGTCCTTGAAGAAAATGATGTCGGGAATGGAATCGAGCAGGGAGCCGATCAGCACGGACTGGCGCTTGATCTCCTCTTCGGCCTGCTTGCGATCGGTCAGGTCGACGAAACACTCCAGCAACTTGTCCCGGCCGTTCAACCGGATCCGCTTCACGGTCTTCAGGACAGGCAGGCGGCTGCCGTCGGCCCGCAGCATCTCGCGTTCCGAAGTCTCGACGGTGAGCCCCAGATCACACACGGGGCAGGCGCCCTCGCAGGCCGGGCACAGGACGGCGTGGCACCGCTGCCCCACCAGAGGATCCACCGGCGCACCGTACATCATGGTGGCGTATTCGTTGACCCGTTCGATGGCACGCGTGGCCGGATCCACGATCACCACGCCCGCCGGAAGACTGTCCAGCAGGATGCGCTGCCAGGCTTCGCTCTCGCGCAGCGTCGCCTGCTGGGCGCTGATGCCCGCGTCGGCGCGGCGCAGCAGGACGTGGATGAAGCCCATCAGCAGGCCGACCAGGACCAGACCGCCGGACGCAGCGAGACCCAGTTGACGCGCCAGAGCGGACTTTTCTTCGGTGATGTCGCGCATGAACAGCAGGGCGCCGGCCGTCTGGCCCGAGGCCTCCGCGAGCGGCTTCCGGTACGCCCGCCAGGTTCTTCCGTCGGACCTGATCTCGCGGTACGAGTCGCCGAAGCCGATTTCGCCGGTTCCCTGGCCTGTTCCCTGGTCGGCCCAGCCGGCGACGGCGTCCGGCAGGCGACCCTGGGAAGCCGAAACGACCACGCTGCGGGGCAACCGGTCCCATTCGGGCTCGCGCCCGAGCTGCCGCATGACCACTTCCCAGGTCTCGCGGTGCAGGCGCTCTTTGGGAACGACCACCGCCAGTTCGCCGGCGGACCGGGTGCGCAGCGTCTCCAGCACACCCTCGATCTCCTTGCCCAGTTCCACGTACCCGACCAGCGCGCCGCCGTCGAACACCGGCTGCACGACCCGCAACGTGAACAGGCCCGCCTGCCCGATTTCCAGTCCGGCGGCCGTTCTACCCGTGCGCTCGGCTTCGCGGGCCGTGAAGCGGTCGATGGCATCGGCGCGTTTTTCGGGCTGGTGGAGACGAAGCAGGCAGACGCGCCCGGTGTCGAGGAAGTAGAAGTGCGTGAGATCATTGTCGCGCTTCATGGCCGTGAACACAGGCTGCCAGGCGGCCAGGAGCCGATCGGCGTCGCGCTCGCGAAGCGCCGCCCGCACCCCGGGATCGGCGGCGATCACCTGCAGGGCCAGTTCCATGCCGTCCGATTCCTGCGCCAGCGCCACGCGCAGGTCGCTGGTGATCCTGGTCTGTTCCAGTTCGCGTTCGGAGGCCAGGTGACGCCGTCCCTGCTGCCAGAGCAACACGCCCGCACCGGTCAGCACCACCACCAGGATGACCGTCAGGGACGGCAGCAGCCGCCGCATGACCGGCCGGGGCGCGGCGTCGGCGCCGACAATGGTGGACGAAGCTGCGGCAACGGCCATCAGCAGCAGGAACATGAGTCCCGCGGGCAAGGCGGCTTTGGCGGCGACGTTCAGCCGCCACGAGCCGGCGTCGATATCCATGCCCAGCACGGCGACGACATCGCCCGTCCGCGGATCGGCCAGCGGGACCAGCGGCGAGACCCAGGTCCCCCAGCGATCGGCGACCGGGCCTTCGACCACCGAATTACCGGTCTCGAACACCCGGTGGGTGCTGGCCGTTGCTTCTTCATAGATCTGCCCGGGCGGCGAATGGTCCTCCGAATCGGCCGGCTCGCTGTCCAGGAAGAAGAACAGTTCACCAGCGTTCGCCGCGTCCGAACCGGACGGGTCGACGCGGCGCCCCATGAGATACACGAACCGGTATTCCGGGTGGGCCGAACAGGTGGCGGCGAGTTGCTTGCGAAGCCGCCGGTAACCGGACGTCTCCAGATCCGCGTCGGTGGCGGTAAGTTCCCGGATGTCGTCGATATCCAGGGCACCCGCCACCAGGAGCGTCTCCCGGAGCAGGTCGTCGCGCAGTTCGCGGTCGGCCCGCACCGCGGACCAGACGGCGAACAGCACGCCGACCGCCAGGAGCATCAGCGTCAGGCGCCGCGGGTGGTGATGGCTGGGACGGCTCGATTCCATGCTCGGGACCGCTCGTTCGCCGAAGGCCGCACGGTACGGTGGCACCCGCCCGATTGCGGGTGCCTGCGGCAGGATATCGGCCAGACTGAGGGATTCCCTTAGCTCAACTATCGGGGACGCACGGAGCGAAAACCGAAGATTCCAGTCGTCTATCGCGGGGCACTCAACGCACCGCCACCATGTAGGCGATCCACGCCGGCGCCAGATCGCCCTTGTCGCTCACGCGGAACACGCCGTTGGGCTCGCCCTTCCTGTCGGTGCCCTCCCAGTAGACCATCACCCGGCTGAACCCGCACTCGCGCAGCAGGTCGCAGGTCTCGGGCACGGTCCACAGGCGCCAGTCGTAGCTGAAAGCCTTCTTCAGGCGGCTGCCGTCGGGAAAGTCGAAGTGGATCAGGCAGCGCACTTCGCCCGTGATCGGGTTGTAGTGGTCCTGGTCCCAGACGTAGGTGAAACCGTTCTGGTCGCGCTGTTCCTCCTGCACGACCTGCGCTTCGGGGCCGCCGTAGCAGTCCATGACCAGAAGACCTTCGGGCTTCAGGCTGGCGCGGCAGTTGCGCAGGTAGACGGCCAGTTCGTCACGCGTCTTGAAGCCCCACCAGCTGAAGTTCGAGGCCATCAGCACGTCGGCCTTCGGTGCGCGGACGCTGCGCACGTCGTCCTGGATCAGCGTGACGCGATCGGCCTTCGCGCCGAGCGGCGCCAGGTTGTTGACGCGGCCCCAGTCCAGCGTGGGCCCGTCGAAGTCGACGCCGATGGCGCGGTTCGTCTCGCGCGCCCTGACCCACCAGCCGCACAGGAGCGCCGTGCCGCAGAAGTCCTCGCGCAACAGCGTCGGCTTGCGGCCGAATTCGTTGGCGAACACGCGGTCGATGAACTTGACCTCGACCTCGGGGTTCTGCACCGAGTTCTGGTACAGCCAGTGCTTGTCGGCATTGCGGCTGGTGAGCCGGCCTTCTTCCGCCAGCCGGTCCATGCGTTCGACGACGGCCTTCGGTTCAGCGGCGTTCTGGTTCGCGCGGGTCATGGGCTGGTGCTCCCCGGTCGGTGGTGCGGTTGGAATGTCAGGACGAATAAACGACCGCAGTGCGATCTGGCAACCGTCGATTGCGCCGCGGAGCCCGACGCACGATCGGAAGCGCGCGTCGCCCGTTCAGAAATAGCCGCCGGTCACCGCGACGATCTCCGGCCCGCCGCCGTCCAGCGGCCAGGCGATGTCCAGCCTCGCCGTCTCCGCGTTGGCCGAACGCACGGGACCGAAACGCAGACCGAAGCCCGCTTCCTGGCGCAGGTCGCCGGCTGAACGCGCTTCGTCCGCCCACCACGCCGAGCCGGCGTTGTAGAAGCCGGCCAGGCCCAGGCGAAACAGTCCCAGCGGCTTCAGCGACGTGGCGCGGCCGCATTCGACATTGCCGCGCACCAGTCGGTCGCCCGCCATGCCGTCGACCGCCAGGGTGCGCAGCCCGCGGTCGATGCCCAGCAGGAACGGGCGCGCGCCGGTCAATCCTTCGCCCCGACCCGCTTCGACGAACAGCCGGGTCAGCCACGGCGTCGCGTCCGGTCCGCTGGCGGTCACCCAGCCCGCCACCGCGTTCCAGCGGTGGTTGCGCACGGCGTTCGAGCCCAGATCGGCCTCGGCTTGGCCCAGCAGCAGCGCGAAGCCCGGGCCGAGCGGCGCCCAGCGCTGCGCCACGGTTTCGAGGCGCCACCGCTGGCGCGCGTCGGCCGTGGTCGAGCCCACGCTGCCGCCGGCGGGTCCCAGGCGCAGATCGACGTCCCAGCCCAGTTCGACATCCTCGAGCCCGCCGTACTGCATCACGTGGTGCGCCTTGACCCAGCGGCGGCTGACCGTCCGCAGCCACAGGTACGGATACACCGTCGTGCCCTGTTCACGCGCGAAGGGCTGCCCCGCGTCGGCCAGCCAGTCCAGCGGAACCGCGCGGCCGTCGCTCAGCGCGGCAACCCCCTCGTCGAGCGTGAACCGCCGCTCCTGCACCCGCACGCCGGCGCCCAGACGCCAGACGCGGCCCCGGCCGACGGCGCTGAGCCGGCCCTGCGCGCCCACCTCGAAGCTCCGGTCGTCGTACGGGATCTCCGTGAAGAGACTGGCTTCACGGGACGGGTCCAGGCCGGCCGGACCGGCGTTGCTCAGATAGAAACGGTTGCGCCAGCGGCTGTCGCGGGCGCGGCCCTGGAACGCGGCCGGATCCTCCAACGCATAGAACGGGCGCGACAGTTCGATCTGGCGCAGATGACCTTCGCTGCGTTGCGCGTAGTCCAGGCCGAGCGTCAATCCCGAACCGGCAATGCGACGCTGCCGGTACCAGAGATTCCAGTAGTCGCTGGTCAGGTCGCGCCCCAGACCGGCGCCCGCCGTCACGCCGTAACCCATGAAGTTCTTGTCGGCCAGCTGAACCGTCCAGCGGGAGGCGCCGCCGGCTTCCAGCGCGAACGTGGCATCGGTCTCCAGAGTCCACGATTCGCGCGTACGCACCTGGACGCGCACCCGGCCGTCGGCGGCGGTGTCCACCGCGGCGACCGTCGCTTCGGCCAGGAATCCCAGCGCGCGCAGGTTGCGTTCGGTCTCTTCCAGCAGATCGGCGCGGAACGGCGCGCCCTCGCGGAACAGGAACTCGTGCCGCAGGATGTGCGGGCGCGTCGTCGCGTGGAGGCCGTTGGCCAGACGCTGGAGGAATCCCCCCACGCCGCGGGAGCTGTCGGTTTCCGCCCGCGTGAAGATGTCCTCCCGATCCAGAACGATCTCGCCCACGCGCAGCGCCGGGGCGGGCGGCGGCGTCTCGTTCGCCGTGGCGATGGCCACGGTCAGCATCGCCGCCAGGAAGCCGAGGCTTGTCATGACATCCCGGACAAGGCGTCCGTCATGGCTGTCATTTTGGCACACAAAACATGACAAGAGACTTCGCGAGAATCGACCCGCGGAGAATCCGTGAACGTTGTCGCTTCCTTTTAAAATATTATCTGACAACAAGTTCAAGTCGATTCACCACCAGGCTGCCGGGAATGGGCACGCGGATTGATTCAGGGTGGGCACGCGAACGAGAGCCGCCGGCGCCTGAAGCCGGCACAACCGATAACACAGCCGAACCGGGAGGACCACCATGAACAGCCTGCTGCCCGTCACCCGTATGCTCGACGCCCTGGCGTCGAATCTGGACACCTGGAATCCCGCCGATCCGGATGTCTGGCACAGCCCGCGCGCCGACATCCTCGAAGGCGACAAGGAGTACCGCATCCTGATGGATCTGCCGGGCGTGGAAACGAGCGGCCTCGAGATCAATCTCGAGGGCCAGACGTTGACGGTCAACGCCCAGCGCCCCTCAACCGTGCCCGAGGGCTTCCAACTGCGGCGGCACGAGCGCCCGGGACCGGTGTCGTTCAGCCGCAGCTTCAGCCTGGGCGCGGCGGTCGATGCCGGCGCCATCACCGCCGGCTTCGAGAACGGCGTGCTGCAGGTGACGCTGCCGAAGTCGGAGCGCGTCATGCCGCGCCGGATCGAGGTTCGGTAAGAACGGCAGGCCCCGGCGGGGAACCACCCGCCGGGGCTTCATTTTCGGCGTTGGCACGCCCGCGGATTGGGGTGGACGGCGCACGCCGACGCGGGCATACTGCCGCGCATGAAACTCATGACCTACACCCAAGGCGCCGCGCCCCGGCCCGGACTTCTCGTCGGCGAGAACCTGGTGCTGGACCTGCTGGCCGCCGACCCTTCGCTGCTTCCGAACTGGCACGGGCTGCTGCCCCGCATCGAGGCGGTGCGCGCCGTGCACGACCGTCTTCGCGGCGCGGCCGACCAGGCCGCGGCCGCGCTGGCCGCCGGGGGCGAGGTGGGGCTGCCGTTCGTCGATCTGCGCCGCTGCGCGCTGACGACGCCGATCATCCTGCCCTCGAAGATCATCGCGGTCGGTCTCAACTACAAAGACCACGCCGCCGAGCAGAACAAGCCCCTGCCCGAACGGCCACTGCTGTTCAGCAAGGCCTCGACCTGCCTGCAGGCGCACGGCGGACCCATCGAACTGCCGGACGACCTGAAGCAGGTCGACGCCGAAGGTGAACTGGCCGTCGTCATCTCGCGGCCCGGCCGGGCCATCGCCCGCGAACGCGCGCGCGAGCACATCGGCGGCTACATGTGCTTCAACGACATCAGCGACCGCGAGGCGCAGTACAGCGACAAGCAGTTCTTCCGCGGCAAGAGCCTGGACACCGGCGGCCCCTGCGGCCCGTGGCTGGTGACGCCGGACGAACTGCCGGACCTGGCGCTGGGTCTGCGCATCCGCTGCCTGTGGAACGGCGTCGTGATGCAGGACAGCAACACCGACCAGCTCATCTTCCCGGTCGATCACCTGATCAGCTACGTCAGCCGCCACATGACGCTGCTGCCGGGCGACATCATCACCACCGGCACGCCGGGCGGCGTGGGCGTGTTCCGCGAGCCGCCGGTGTTCCTGAAGCCGGGCGACGAGGTCACGGTCGAGATCGAAGGCCTCGGCACCCTGTCCAACCCGGTGCGCCGCTGGCAACTGCCGGCCTGAAGCCCCCTTGCATCATGCCCGCCCCGGGCGCCGTCAGCGGGCGCCCGGCGGGCAGCGAACGCGTTTTCACACTCCGCTAACATCTTGATCGGCCGCCACTTCCCGCGGCTTCCGGAATCGTCCCGTCGTGCCCCCGCGCGGTGGAATGTTCCTTGCCGTTTCCCGCCCCAGAGCCTGTCGATCGGGCACGACGCAAGGTGGGACGTGCATCCGGAGAACTGCGCACCATGGAACGACAGCGTGATCGCGGCGAAGCCCGCCCCACGGCGGCCAGCCTGAACTTCGCGGCCATCGGCCCGCTCATGCAGAAGATGCCGACGTACACGCGCTACACGTCGCACGCCCACGCGGTGGCGGCCGAGCGCGTGTTCCGTCGCGCCCTCGGATCGCGGCTGAAGGGCTGCGGCGATCGGCTGCTGAGCGTCGTCGAGAAGAAGGCGCAGATCATGAGCACGGAAATGGAACAGACGATCGACGTGCTGGTCGATCGCATCGGCGACATCTTCCGGCGTCTGGACCGCGAGGGCGTGGTCACCCTGGTCGGCCACTCCGCGCGTACGATCGAGGAGATCGAGCGGATCGACACGCGACTGGTGCTGCTCATCGAGGAATCGCTGGCGCTGGTCCAGAACCTGGGCACCGAGGTTCCCGCCGCCGCCTGGTTCAGCACCGACGCGCCCCGCCTGGCGCACGGTCTGGTCGAATTCAGCAAGCTGACCGAGGAGCGCAATTATATGTTGGGGCTCGGCTGGGAGTCGGAATTCCGTCCCAGGGACAGGCGGGCGTCATGAGCGACGACGTCACCAGTGTCCGGAGCCGGCCGGGACATCGCCGCTGGTCCGCGCAGTCGGGTGACGAACTGCCGATCGCCTGGTCGGTCGACAGCGCCGGCGGCCTGTTGCAGGGCCCCCTGGATCTCGGATTCCTGAGGGGCCGGCGGCTGTCACTGACCCTGGACGAGGGACAACTGGCCCTGCTTCTCGGCGAAGGCCGCGTGCAGGCCGTATTCAGGCCCGGCCGGCACGAACTGGAGATCGGAACCGGCGACCGGGGCATCGACCCCGCCTGGCGCCTGCTGTTCCTGCTACCGGGCAACGGTCTGGCGTTGCGCTGGACCGCCGAATCGCCGCTGCGCTGCGACGAGACGAACGGACTGGCGCTGATCGGCACCTGCCGGTTGGACATCACCGATCCGTACGCCTTCCACGACACCTTCCTGGCGGGCGTCGAGACGCTGGACCCCGTGTTCACGCTGACGGTGATCGACCGCCTGGTGCAGGGCGCCGTGGCGGCGCTGCTGCAGCCGGCGCACGGCGGTATGGCAGGGCGGTCTCCGGCCGATCTGCAGGCCCGGTTGACGCTCGTGGGACCGGGCGGGCTGGCCGACGATCTGGCGGACGATCTGACGCCCTGCGGGCTGGTCTGCCGCGCGTTGGCGCTCTACACGGCGCGCCCTCCGATCGATCAGGGCCGTTCGCGCCCGCAGCCCGCAACCGGGGGCGAAACGGTCCCCATGTCTGGACATTCGGAGGACTTGCGGCGTAATTGACCGGTGAGGTCCGGCCTGTTCTCCGCGATTTCCCTGCAACCGGGATGTGTCCAGAACCATGCCCAG
>JFJP01002071.1_pt1 | contig 15293 bp, 12 predicted proteins | sample 431651 | NCBI WGS metagenome assembly JFJP01 (sample SAMN02602958, study PRJNA72255) | Microbial mat metagenome, whole genome shotgun sequencing project. | biome: fresh water; feature: sink hole; material: water; isolation source: purple microbial (photo- and chemosynthetic) mats found in...
AAATGCTTAAGCAAATGGAAGGTTCCAAGGCCGTCGCCGAGGCCGTAGGCTTATGCCGTCCCGAAGTGATTTGCGCTTACCCCATCTCTCCACAAACCCACATCGTTGAAGCGCTCGGCGAAATGGTGAAGTCGGGCGAACTCACCCCTTGTGAATTTATCAACGTGGAAAGCGAATTCGCCGCAATGTCAGTGGCCATCGGCTCCTCCGCTGCGGGTGCGCGCTCTTACACCGCCACCGCCTCTCAAGGCTTGCTGTTCATGGTGGAAGCAGTTTACAACGCCTCTGGTTTGGGCTTGCCCATCGTGATGACGGTGGCCAACCGCGCCATTGGCGCACCGATCAATATTTGGAACGATCACTCCGATTCACTCTCTCAGCGTGATTCGGGTTGGATGCAACTATTCGCTGAAACTAACCAAGAAGCGGTTGATTTGCACATCCAAGCGTTTCGTTTAGCCGAAGAGTTATCGATGCCGGTGATGGTGTGTATGGACGGCTTTATTCTCACCCATGCGTTTGAGCGCGTGGACATTCCTGCGCAAGAGCAAGTCGACAAATATCTGCCACCATTTGAGCCGCGCCAAGTGCTCGACCCTACCGAGCCCGTTTCTATCGGCGCGATGGTGGGGCCGGAAGCGTTTATGGAAGTGAAATACCTTGCTCACGCCAAGCAGATGCAAGCCATTGATTTAATTCCACAATTGGCAAATGAATTTAAGCAGCAATTTGGTCGTGACAGTGGCGGTTTGGTACGTACCTATTTTACCGAGGGCGCTGAGACCATCATCATCGCCATGGGCTCGGTGCTAGGCACCATTAAAGATGTGGTGGACGAAATGCGTGCCGAAGGCCACAAGATTGGCGTGCTCGGCATCATTAGTTATCGGCCTTTTCCGCTCGCACAAGTGCGCGCTGCTCTGGTGAATTGCAAACGCTTTGTCGTATTAGAAAAAAGTTTAGCGGTAGGCATGGGTGGCATCGTTGCCACCGACGTGCGCATGGCTGTCACCGGCACGGGCATCAAAGGCTTCACCGCCATTGCCGGTTTGGGCGGGCGCGCAATTCCAAAGTCTTCACTGCACACTTTATTCCGACAGGCTGAAAAAGAAGAATTGCAACCCGTTTCCTTCCTCGACCTAGATTGGGATGCCGTCAACAAACAACTTGAGCGTGAAAAATTAACGCGTCGCTCAGGCCCAATTGCCGAAAATATTTTGTACGACAAGGGCGTTGTGTCGGCAAAGTTTGGTTAAGGTAAAACAATCAGCCTTTGATTTTCGTAAGGAAAATAAAATGAGCCTCAACTCATTGCTCCGTTGGATAGTTACAAGCAGCGTCCTGTTGCTCTGTACACTTAATCTCGCCCTTGCTGGCGAGCCGCCCAGCGAACCCATTTTGCGCTTCGACCTCGGCGAACACACATCCATAATTCGGCGTATTGCTAGTGACTCGGCAGAGCGTTATCTGGTGACCGCATCAGACGATAAAACTGCACGGGTGTGGAGCTTGGCGGACGGACGCTTGCTTTCTACCTTGCGCCTTCCCGTCGGTGCGGGCAACGAAGGCAAGCTGTTTGCCGTGGCGCTGTCGCCGGACGGCAATACCATAGCGCTAGGCGGGTGGACGGGTTCGGATTACGACGGCTCTGCTTCCATTTTCCTCTTTGACCGTGCGAGTGGTCGCTTGCTGCGCCGCCTCACTGGCTTACCGAGTACCGTTAACTCTATCGTCTTTTCGCCCGACGGGCACACACTGGCAGCGAGCCTGTATGGAAATAGCGGCATCCGTTTATTCTCGGTGGCCGATGGCCGCTTGCTGGCACAAGATACTAACTACGGGGCGGTTAGTTACTCCGTGCAATTCAGCCGTGACGGTGCGCGCCTCGTCGCCAGCAGTTACGATGGCTATTTGCGCTTGTATGGCTGGAATGGTAAGCATTTGACATTACAGCGTAAACGCACTGTCACCGGTGGCACGCAACCTATTGCAGCTCGCTTCTCCCCAGATGGCACACGCATTGCGGTTGGATTTGATGATACCCCGGCGGTAAACGTGCTGGATGGCGAGGACCTGAGTTTACTGTTTGCGCCGGATACCTCAGGCGTGGATGCGAGTTTAGGCTATGGTTTGGCTTGGTCAGCCGACGGAGAAACCCTGGTTGCTGCGGGGAAGGCGCAAGCCCAGATCAACGGGCAATGGCAACAATACCTCCGCCGCTGGTCTCAGGGCGGTCGCAGCACGTTAGACAATATTCCCGTGGCAGGCAGCACGATTATGGATTTGCTTGCGCTTGCTGACGGGCGATTGGTGTTTGGTTCAGGTGAACCGTCATGGGGCGTAGTTAATGCGCAAGGCGTGCGTAGCGTATTTCATGCGCCGGTGATTGCAGATTTTCGGGTAATAGAGCAAGGCTTCACCATATCCGCCGACGGCGGGCAAGTGCGCTTTGGCTATGAGCTATACGGCAAGTCGCCAGTAGTATTCGACAGTGTCCAGCGTCAGTTTTTACCTGCTTACAAGGCCAACTTGCTTGGCCCTCTCACCTTCGCTCCCAATCTAAACGTGACCGATTGGAAATACACCACCAAGCCCAAGCTGAACGGGCAGCTGCTTAAGCTTGATCTAAATGAAATTTCTCGCAGCCTTGCACTGCTTCCCAATGGCAGCGGTTTTGCGCTCGGCTCCGATTGGAATTTGCGCCTGTTCGACCGCAACGGCAATCAACGTTGGCAAGTCCCCGTATCCGGTTCGGTATGGGCGGTGAATGTGTCGCAAGACGGGCGCTGGGTGGTGGCAGCTTATGGCGACGGCACCATTCGCTGGAATCGCGCTGCCGATGGCGCAGAACAACTGGCCTTCTTCCCGCATGCCGATAAAAAGCGCTGGGTATTGTGGACACCGTCGGGGTATTACGATTCCTCGCCTGGTGCAGAAAATATGATTGGTTGGCACGTAAATAACGGCAAAGATAAAGCGGCGGACTTCTTCCCTGCTTCACGTTTCCGCGAACGGTTTAACCGCCCGGATGTCTTGGCGAAGGTACTGGAAACGCAAGACGAAGCAGAAGCAGTGCGTTTGGCGAATGCCGAATCAGGCCGCAAGCAAACAGCCACCGTTTCGATTGCAAATGTATTGCCGCCAGTGGTGGAGATTGTTTCACCCTCATCCGACACGGCAGTCAAAACCACCTCGGTGAAAGTGCGTTACAACGTGCGCACTTTGGCCGATGCGCCGGTTACGGGTATTCGCGTGAGGGTGAATGGGCAAGCTGTTTCTGCTGAACGAGCACTTAAGCTCAAAACGGGCACGGGTGAGGGTAGTGAGGTGGAAGTAACCATCCCCCAACAAGATAGTGAGATTCAACTCTTTGCCGAGAGTAAAAATGGCGTGTCGGTTCCGGCGAGTTTGCGCGTGACGTGGGCAGGTAAACAAGCCGCTCCCTCTGCCGCAGAAAATTTATTTAAACCTAAGCTTTATGTGCTGGCAGTGGGCGTATCGAAATACAAAAATCCTGATTACAACTTAGGCTTGGCCGCCAAAGATGCGACTGATTTTACGGCGGTATTTCAAAAACAGAAAGGCAAATTGTATGCCGATGTGGTGGTGAAGTTGCTCACCGATGCCGATGCCAGTCGTGATGATGTGGTGGATGGACTGGACTGGTTAAAACAGCAAGTGACCGCCCGCGATGTGGGGGTGATGTTCCTCGCCGGACACGGCATGAACGACAATCAGGGCAAGTATTTCTTTTTGCCGCATAACGCCGATCCTGATAAGTTGCTACGCACTGGCGTTGCGCAAACTGACATTAAAGACACACTCAATTCTCTTGCGGGCAAAGTGATGTTCTTCGTGGATAGCTGTCACTCCGGCAATGCCCTTGGTTCATCTAAAACCCGCGCGATTGGTGCGACGACCGATGCGCTGGTGAACGAATTGTCTTCTGCAGAAAACGGCGTCATCGTGTTTTCATCTTCTACCGGGAAACAACTCTCGCAAGAGAATGCGGCTTGGGGCAATGGCGCGTTCACCAAAGCAGTGGTGGAAGGTTTGAGTGGCAAAGCTGACTTTGCCAAGAATGGAAAGATCACGCACAAGGGGCTGGATTATTACGTGACCGAGCGAGTGAAAGAATTAACCAAGGGGCAACAGTCGCCTGTGAGTATTTCGCCCAGCGGCGTGACGGATTTTCCGATTGCGGTGTCGGTGCGGTAATTGTTATTTTGATGAAGTGAGGTAAAAATGAGTTTCCAACCCGTTAAGTTTTACCAGACTGGCACGCTCACCGTGGGTAATCGTCTGCTTGCACAGGATGAGCGCAGCGTGCAAGCCAACCAGATGCGTAGCAATTCCATTAACTCAGGCCACCGTGCTTGCCAAGGTTGTGGCGAAGCACTCGGGGCGCGTTATGCGATTGATGCCGCCATGGCAGCGAGCAACAATCAGCTCATCGCCGCGAATGCGACGGGTTGCTTGGAGGTTTTCTCCACACCCTATCCCGAATCATCTTGGCAAATACCGTGGATTCATTCGCTATTTGGCAACGCGCCTGCCGTGGCTACCGGCATTGCAGCTGCGATGAAAGTGAAAGGAAAAAATGATACGCGCGTGGTGGCTCAAGGCGGTGACGGCAGCACCACTGACATCGGTTTCGGCTGCCTCTCTGGTATGTTTGAGCGCAACGATGATGTGCTCTACATCTGCTACGACAACCAAGCGTACATGAATACTGGCGTGCAACGTTCTAGCGCTACGCCACCCGCGGCACGTACTGCCACGACCATGCCGGTGGGCCCTGAGCCTGGCAACGTATTCGGGCAAGGCAAAAATTTACCTGAGATTGCAATGGCGCACGGTATTCCTTACGTGGCGACCGCGACCGTTGCGGACTTACGTGACCTTGAAGACAAGGTACGCCATGCCATGACTTTTCGCGGTGCACGCTACATACACATTTTTGTGCCATGCCCATTGGGCTGGGGCGCAGCCTCATTCGACACTATTCGTCTGGCTCGTTTGGCCAAAGAAACCGGCATCTTTCCTGTGTTTGAAGCAGAACATGGCGAGGTGACAAACGTGCTGAAAATTCGCCATCGCCAACCCGTTGATGAATATCTTAAACTGCAGAAACGTTTCGCGCACCTGTTTGGAAAAAATCCGCACCTTGATGTTATCGCCAAAATTCAGGCGATGGCCGACCGCAATATTCGCAAATATCACTTACTGAATGAGGAGGCTCAATAATGGATAAGCCATTTGCCATCACGCTCACACCGGGCACCTCGCTCACCAATCACACCGGCACATGGCGCACTTCGCGCCCGGTGTATTTAGATCGCTTGCCACCGTGCAATAACGCATGCCCTGCCGGTGAAAACATACAAGGCTGGTTGTTTCATGCCGAGTCGGGGGACTACGAAAAAGCATGGCACGCGCTCGTTGAAAACAATCCATTGCCCGCCATCATGGGACGCGTGTGCTACCACCCCTGTGAGGGCGCATGTAATCGTGGACAAATGGATTCTTCGGTGGGCATCAATTCTGTCGAGCGCTTCTTGGGCGACGAAGCGATCAAACAAGGTTGGAAATTTGCTGCCCCTGCCACTACCTCTGGTAAGCGTGTGCTGGTGGTGGGGGCAGGCCCTTCCGGTTTGTCTGCCGCTTATCATTTAGCGCGCTTGGGACATCAAGTTGAGATTCACGAAGCGGGCCCCTTTGCCGGCGGCATGATGCGTTTTGGTATTCCAAAATATCGTTTGCCGCGCGAGGTGTTAGATGCCGAAGTGCAACGCATTCTCGATCTCGGCGTGACACTTAAACTCAATACCAAAATTGCTGACATTCGCGCTTCCATGCAAGCTGGTAAATTCGATGCGGCGTTTCTGGCCGTCGGCGCACATATTGGCAAACGCACTTACATTCCCGCTGGCGACGCTACTAAGATTGTCGATGCGGTATCTGTACTGCGTTCAATGGAAGGTGAAGATAAGCCGATGCTTGGACGTCGCGTAGTGGTGTACGGCGGCGGCAATACTGCCATTGACGTGGCAAGGACTGCTAAGCGTTTGGGCGCAACCGAGGCCATCATTGTTTATCGCCGCACGCGCGACAAAATGCCCGCCAGTGATTTTGAAGTGGAAGAAGCACTGCAAGAGGGCGTGATGATCAAGTGGCTCTCCACCATTAAACAGGCAGGCGAAGGTGAGATCACTGTAGAAAAAATGGCGCTGGATGAAAAAGGCTACCCGCAACCCACCGGGGAATTTGAATCACTCGCGGCGGATTCCGTCGTGCTGGCACTTGGGCAAGACGTTGATCTCTCTCTGCTGGAAGGTGTACCTGATTTGGAAATTAAAGATGGCACAGTGCAAGTGGGTGCCAACATGATGACTGGCCATGCGGGGATTTTTGCCGGAGGCGACATGGTGCCGTCTGAGCGTACCGTAACGGTGGCCGTGGGTCACGGCAAAAAAGCCGCACGCCATATTGATGCGTGGTTACGCGGCGCAACTTATGAGCCTGCAGCTAAGCACGAACTGGCAGAGTTTAAAAACATCAATCAGTGGTACTACTCTGATGCTGACAAGACCGTGCGCCCACAGCTTGATATCGCGCGGCGCATCAGTAGTTTTGATGAGGTACAGGGCGGCTTGAACGAAAGCAATGCACTCTTTGAGGCGCGACGTTGCTTGTCGTGCGGTAACTGCTTTGAGTGCGATAACTGCTACGGCGTGTGTCCCGACAATGCGGTGCTCAAACTTGGCCCTGGCAAGCGCTTTGAGTTTAAATATGACTACTGCAAGGGCTGTGGTATTTGCGTATCCGAGTGCCCGTGTGGTGCCATTAAGATGGTAGCAGAAGAGACGTAAGACGCAGTCGTATTACCCCCGAAGCTAATTTGCCTAAAACGCATGTCATGGCAGATGTAGCCGAACACTTTGGTGTTCCGGGTCAGTTAGTGAAAGCAGCTGGCCTCCCGGTACTTGGAAAGGGGACTTAATCTCAGACACATTAATTTGTGCCTGAGCTTTCCCCTTTATTTAATTTATATTGTTAAATAAAGGAATCATCGTGCTTAAAAAGTATTTTCTTATCGCAACATGTTGTTTGACGTTTGCATCAAGTAGTTTCGCTGAAAACCTCACTATCGCTGCTGCATCTGACATGACCTACTGCTTACCAGAGTTGGTTAAGGAGTTTCAGGCGGCAAATCCAAACCATGAAATCAAAACATTGTTCGGTGCGTCGGGCAGTCTCTTCGCACAAATAAAAAATGGAGCACCCTTTGATGTTTATATGTCCGCAGATATGCAATATCCCACCGAGCTTGCCAATGTTGGCGCGGCGGATAAGGCAAGCTTGTTGCCGTACGCACGAGGTCATTTGATGATATGGACAGTGAACGCGGCGATTAATCTGGACAAGGGCTTGAATGGATTGAAGCAGGCATCGATTAAACGGATTGCCATCGCTAATCCAGAAACCGCACCATACGGCCGTGCCGCTCGCGCTGCATTACAACAGGCTAAATTATGGGAGGACTTAACGCCGCTTTTGGTTTTTGGCGATAATATTTCGCAAACACTGCAATACGCTGAAACAGGGAATGCTGATGTCGCAATTGTTTCGCGTTCTTTAGTGCTTTCACCCAAGATGGTCGGCAAAGGTCATGCGCAGGCTATTCCAGAATCAGCCTATCCGCCACTCAACCAAGGCATGGTGATTACTAACAAGGGAAGTGGTAATGGACTAGCCATGAAGTTTGCAAAGTTCATGCAATCAGAAAGGGCCAAAGCTATTTTGGAGCGTTTTGGTTTTTCCACTCCTAACAAGTAGAGCAACCGACGTTGAATTTAGACGCACTATTGGCAGTCGAACTATGGGAAGCCATCTGGCTGACCTGCAGACTTGCATTCATCACAACCGCAACTCTACTCGTTGTAGGGATACCGCTTGCCTATTGGCTGAGTGCCACGCGTTGGCGAGGTGCGGTGGTGATTGAGGCAATCGTTTCATTGCCGATCGTGTTGCCGCCGACAGTCATTGGTTTCTATCTGCTCATCATGTTATCGCCGCAACATCCTTTGGGGCAGTTTTGGCTCGATCTTTTTGGCTACTCACTGACCTTCAGTTTTGCAGGGTTGGTGATCGGGTCGGTGATCTACAGTCTGCCCTTCGCTACCCAGCCATTTCAGGCTGCGTTCAAAAGCGTACCGAAAGAATTGGTTGAGGCGGCAACTGCGTTAGGTTCAAAAAAGTGGCCGTTGTTCTGGGCAATTCAATTGCGAGTGGCTAGTCCAGGCATTATGGTTGGCTGCATGTTGAGCTTCGCTCACACTTTAGGCGAGTTTGGTGTGGTGCTGATGCTAGGAGGAAGCATTCCAGGGGAAACTCGTGTCGCCTCAATCGCACTGTTCGACAAAGTTCAGGCCTTAGATTATGCCGCGGCACATGCTTATTCTTTCGTGCTGCTATCAATTGCGCTAGTGTTGCTGATCGGAATAAGCGCCATTCGCAAAAAATTGGAGGCTTAAAGCGGTTGGTGTTGGGATAAGGCCATTAAGTTTTTTTCCATTTTGATGTGCGGGATGCCCACCTCCACAAATCCAACACCGATTTTTTGAAACCCTAGTTTTTCGTAAAAGCCAATGGCAGTGACACGTGCATGCATGGATAGCTGAGTTATTCCTTGACTTGCAAGAGAGCTTTCTAGGGATTTGAGAAGGCTTCGTCCCATACCTTTTCCTGCATGTTCTGCCTTAACGGCCATCTGGCGTATTTTAGCTTTGGTAGGTGAGTGAGCAACTGCGATCACGCAGGCTAGAAGAGTGTCGTCTTGCTCAAATAAACCGAAATGCATTTGATGTCTTTCATGCTCGAGGTCTTCGTCGAAAAGATTGAGACCCAGAGGCAAGCGCAAAACTTCATTGCGCAACTGGCACTCCCTCAGAAATTCGGGTGAGCCAAATTCGATTGCGCGGAAGGTTATTGCTGGTGATAGCACAGGGTGTGAAATTTTTTTAATTCCGCCGACGCCACCAAATGATTCCACCGATTGTAAGAAGTAGTAGTGGCAGAGCGATGACTAAGCCCACGCTGATGATGGTGAGTGCGCGGGAGCTGAAGATGATCATGCCATCCTTATTGGCGCGTGGCTGTGTAACGATGAGCGCGTCCTCATTGGTGAGCCAGTTCACCATGTTGATGCCGAGATCTATGTTGCCGCCATTGCCGGAGTAAGCATTGGCGAGGAAGGATGCGCCCCCTACAACAATGATGCGTTGCTCTTTGTCATTTACCGTGCGTTGCAGCGCGACTGCTAGGCTGAACGGGCCAGGGATATCGTGATTTTTGTCAAAGCGTGGTTTGCTGTCTGGCTTTAATGGTGTGCGACTTACCCAGCCACGAGGCGCGGCTTCTACGATGATGTGGCGTTGCCATGCACTGCTTTCTTCTCTAGCGAGCGAACGAGCGTAAGGAAATACGGTGATCAGATTGAAATTGTTTGTGACAGGATGGATGGGATAGCTAGCGCTTAATGTCCAATTAGCAGGCGCGTTCATTTCTTGTGCGGCTGGATCAATGATGATGCCGGGGGAAAGTAGCAAGTCGAGTTTTTCTGCAACACGCTCTAAGCCACGTAAAGGCTCGGCATCAATTAGCCAGAGTAAATTGCCGCCGTTGTCGAGGTGACGCAAAATTTTATCGACCTCTCCGCTTAACAGTTGCCCCTGTGGATGAGTTAGTACCAACAGGCCGGCGTTGCTAGGTACTTCAGGGGCTATGGTGAGGTTGAGGCTGCTAATGCGAAAGCCGTTTTGTAGTAATTTATTACCAAATTCACCAAGATCATGGTTGGCAACGCCATTTAATTTGCGTTCGCCGTGGCCATCTAAGTACATCAGCAGTTCATCTTTGGAGTGCGCTAAACCCAACAAAGCGCTCGAGAGGGTTTGCTCATTGAGCGATGAAAGATGGACATTCCGGCCATTGTATTCGACGACCATTTCGCCATTATTTTGAATGGCGGCTTTGCGCATTGCCTCAGGTTCTTTTATAGGGTCAACAAAGGTCAGTGTGATGTCTGATTTGTAACGCTGATAAATGGCGATGAATTCGCGAATCAAGCGCCGCATGTCGCTTTGTTTTACGTCTTGCTCGGTGATATACACAGTGATGGCCACTTCACCTGGCAAGCGTTTGAGTACCTCAACGCTGCTTTCTCCTAAACTATTTAATTTGGCATGTGTGACATCCCATTGTGTTGGCTGGCGTGCAACTAATTGATAAAGAGCAATTGCCGCAGTCAGAAGCAAGAGAGTGAAGATGATATTTTTTATCAGAAGTGGCGGTTGGCGCAGTAATTTCATTATGCGTAAACCCGGTTGTTGTTGACGCGACGAATAGTCATCAGCAAAAACGTGGCGATGAATAGGCCAAAATAAACTAAGTCACTGCTCAAAATCAAACCGGCATTCAGACTTTGTGCGTGAGCGGTAGGTGAAAGTGCGCGCAAGCTATTGCCACTATCAATTCCACCAATGTCTACTAGCCAGAGTCCAAACGAGAAAGCAGTCGCGCTCATCGCGGCGACGATAGGTTGCTGAGTGAGGGCAGAAAGGTATAAACCAAGTGCGGCGTAACTTGCAGTGAGCAAAATGAGACCGACAGCGTTGGCGATGAGTAAGCCGTAATCAAGTTCTGTACCCAAGCCCACGATGGCCAGCATGGCGGTACAACTAACGATAATTAGGGTCATAAAAAAAACGAGGCTGAAAAACTTACCTAAGACAATTTGGCTACTGGAGATTGGCGCGGCAAGGAGCAAGGCTAGTGTTTGATTGCGTTTTTCTTCTGCCAACAAGCGCATGGTGAAAAGCGGAATGAGTACCATCAAAATCAGGGCAAGTGTGCCAAACAGGGGTGAGGTAACGGACAGTGTGGCGCCGGGGACATTTGCAACTTGTGCGAGTTGTGCTTGCACCTGTAAGTAGGCATCAAGGCGTGCCAAAAAAAACCACGAAAAAATAAATTGTAGCGCGGCCAAAATAAACCAAGTACTAGGCGCGGCAAAAAAACTGCGAAATTCTTTTTGAGCAATGGTGAATATCATGCAGGCTCACTTTCTGTAATGCGTGCATAAACCTCTTCTAAATTACCTTTGATCGGTGCCAACTGTTGGGCTTGCCAGCCGCGCTCGGCAGAGAGTGAGAGAAGTGCCGCACTGGTATTGTTTTCGAGTGTGTGCAAAATGCGAAAACGATTTTCCGATAAAACTTCTACGCTGGTAACACCCGCAATGCTCTGGAGCTCTTCCAATGCGGGCGGTGCTGACAAGGTAACAATAAAGCCTGGTTGATGGCCGTATTGTTGCATGCGCGCACTGCTATCACTGTAGATCAGCTTTCCTTTTTGCATGATTTCGACACGGTCGCAAATATTTTCCACTTCGCTTAACAAATGCGTGGAAAGGATCACGCTGTGGTGATCACCGAGTTCACGAATGAGTGCGCGGATCTCACGAATTTGTGCAGGATCAAGACCTACAGTGGGCTCATCTAAAACGATTACTTCTGGGCGGTGAATAATGGCCTGCGCGATGCCCACACGTTGTTGATAGCCCTTCGAGAGTGTGCCAATAATTTTTTTTCCATTTTCCATCAGGCCACAACGTTGCTTGGCTTCAGTCAGTGCGTCAGAAATTTTATTTTTTGCGATGCGATGTAGCTTAGCGGCGAATATAAGGTAGTCGTCAACGCGCATGTCACGATAAAGGGGGGGCGTTTCCGGTAAAAAACCGATGCAGGCTTTGGCTTGATCGGGTTGCTTAAGTAAATTGAAACCGCATATCTCGATTTCACCGCTGTAGGGCGTTAAAGTGCCTGTCAACATTTGTAAGGTGGTGCTTTTACCAGCACCGTTGTGTCCGAGCAGCCCTAGCACTTCACCACGCTTGAGTTTTAGCGATACATTTTGGACAACGTCACGCTGCCCATAGCGGCGGCAAAGATTCAGAGCAGACAGAGTGGTGGGTGCGGTCATGCGGCTTAGATGGTTGTGAGTTGGGGTGAATATAACCTAATATGCCGCCTCGCACCAAAACCACTGCTATCTCAGCTGATGAAAATGCACACCATTTATTACAAAACAATCGCTATTTCGCTTCTTCTGGGGGCGTGCGCGCATGCGCCTGTTGCGCCAACTTTGGGTGTTAGAGAATCGTCGAATACTACTGTTGAACAGACCCAAGAAGCTTCGCCGCTACCTAATGTGGCGTTGGATGAGCGCATGCTGTACGAGTTTTTACTTGGCGATATTGCATTGCAGCGTGGCCGACCAGAGTTGGCAATGCAGGCGTACGCTGATTTGGCTAAAACCACTCGTGACCCACGTGTAGCCAGGCGCTCAGCACAGTTGGCTTTTGAGTCGCGCCACATGGATAAGGCAATAGATGCATTTACGTTTTGGCAAGAATTGGAACCTACAGCAACATTACCGAATCAGATGCTGGTGTCGCTCTTGCTGAGTGGCGGCAAATTGTCGGAGGCGTCTCCCTACGTGCAACGGTGGTTGGCAAAAGAATCAAAAAATGTCGGGCCCGTGTTTGTGCAAATTCATGCTTTGCTTGCGCGCGTGTCAAACAAGGCGACAGCATTTGATTGGACGAGCAAATGGACAGAGCCGTATCCTAATGTGGCAGAGGCGCATTGGGTGATGGCGCAGCTTGCCCAAGAGTCGGGTAAAAAAGAGTTGGCGATGAGTCAGGCGCGTCGTGCAGTTGAGTTGCGTCCGGAATGGGATGCGGCACTGATGTTGGAGGCACAATTGCTTATGCCAACCGATGCCAAATTAGCTTTAGAAAAACTGCAGACTTATTTGCAGGTTTATCCGGCTAACAAGGAGGTGCGTTTGTATTACGCACGGGCGCTGCTGGAGCAAAAACGCTATGTTGAATCGCGAGTGCAGTTCCAACAATTACTAGAAACTAATAAGGGCAATGCTGAATTAGCATTCGCGGTTGCTTTGCTGTCGCTGCAGATGGGCGAGTTAGATCGTGCTGAGCAAGAGTTGCAAGAAGCCTTGGGGCACGGCAAAAAGGATACCGATACCGTTCACTATTATCTGGCACAGCTCAAGGAGGCCAAAAAAGACGATGCCACTGCATTAGCTGAATACCGCCAAGTTTTGCAGGGGGAATATGTTTTTGCGGCGCGTTTGCGTGAGGCATATTTATTGAATAAAGAGGCTAAGGTAAAAGAGGCAAGAGCCGTATTGAAAGCAGTTCCGGTGGCGAATAATCAGCAACGCGTGACGGTGACACTAGTTGAAGCCCAGCTTTTGCGAGATGCCAAGCAACTCGAAGCTTCATACCAAGTGCTTTTAGACGCGCTAGTCTTATTGCCTAATCATCCGCAGTTGTTGTTCGAAGCGGCAATGGCAGCAGATAAATTGGGCAAAATAGACGCGTTTGAACAAAATTTGCGCAAATTGCTACAGGTCGTGCCCGACCACGCTCAGGCTTACAACGCTTTGGGATATAGCTTGCTTGATCGTAATGTGCGGCTCGAAGAGGGGATGCGCTTAGTCGAAAAGGCTTATCAACTTGAGCCAAACGATGCAGCTATTACCGACAGTGTTGGCTGGGGCTATTATCGTCTGGGTAAGATGGATAAGAGCGCAGAATTGTTGCGCAAAGCGTTTGCACTTAATACAGACCCTGAAATTGCTGGGCACTTGGGGGAGGTTCTCTGGATGCAAGGCAATAAAGAAGAGGCGATGAAAGTTTGGCAAGATACGCTAAAGGCCCATCCCGAAAGTGAAGCATTGCGCGCACTGATTAAGAAGTTCTCGCCTTGAAGCAACTGGACTTGGTATGGTTGATAGCGCTTTTGTCGCTAGTTGGCTGTGCCAGCAAGCCGGTAATTGTGCAACGCCCTGTGCAAGATGCACCCTTTGCATTTAATGGCCGTGTGGCGATTAAACATGATGGGGAGCGCCAATCGGCCGGTTTGCGCTGGGAGCATGGCGCGGCAGAAGATAATATTTTATTGCTGGCACCGCTTGGGCAAACTGTCGCAAGCATTCATCGCGATACAACAGGAGTGACTTTAGAGGCTTCTGGTAAACAATACGTTGCACAAGATGCCGAAACATTAACTCGCAAAATATTAGGTTGGGAGTTGCCGCTATCAGGATTGCGCTATTGGGTAACAGCATTACCCGCTAATGGCACGCTAGCGGATATTCAGCGCGATGCTAATGGGCAAATTTCTGTGTTGCGCCAAGATGGCTGGGAAATTACATATTCGCAGTATGCAAGCACGGCGGTAGATAGCTTACCAATGCGTTTTGTTTTGCAGCGAGAACATTTAGAAATAAAGGTATTTATTGACGAATGGGAACGTTAAGTAAGCTCACTTGCCCCGCCCCCGCTAAGCTCAATCTATTTTTACATGTGGTTGGGCGTCGTGCCGATGGCTATCACCTACTGCAAACCTTATTTCGTTTTATCGATTTGAACGACACCTTGCATTTCACTTTGCGAGCGGATGGTGAAATTCGTCGTGTGAATGCAATTGAGGGTGTGCCAGCGGATCAAGATCTGTGCGTGCGTGCGGCGCTTTTGTTGCAGCAAGAAACGGGTTGTGCCCAAGGCGTGGATATCGAGCTAGAGAAACGCATTCCGATGGGCGGCGGTTTGGGCGGGGGGAGCTCCGATGCGGCGACTACGCTACTGGCGCTCAATCGGTTATGGAGTTTAGGTTTGTCGCGAGAGCGCTTAATGCAACTTGGCCTGAGTTTAGGCGCCGATGTGCCGGTATTCGTGTTCGGCAGTAATGCCTTTGCCGAGGGGGTGGGCGAGCGCTTACAGGCGTATGAATTGCCGGAAACTTGGTACGTTGTGCTCTCTCCGCCAGTGCATGTGCCGACAGCGCAGATTTTCACTCACCCGGAATTGACACGAAATACGATTTCCATCACAATTCGCGCCCTTCCGACTGGGGGGACCTTCCACGCAGGGCAATTTGGCAATGATTTACAGCCGATTGCGTGCAAGTTGTACCCGGTTATTGAGCAGCATTTAGCTTGGCTTGAGCATTATTCGCCAGCTTTGATGACAGGTTCTGGCGCTTGCGTTTTTGCAGAGTTTGCCACGGAAGCTGAAGCAAAAGCAGTATTGCAGAAGTTGCCTGATAGCATGCGCGGATTTGTCGCGCGAGGTTTGCAAGAGCATCCATTGCGGGATTTTGCCGCATAAAGTTTCTTGGGGAGTCGCCAAGTGGTAAGGC
>JFJP01020726.1_pt1 | contig 15293 bp, 4 predicted proteins | sample 431651 | NCBI WGS metagenome assembly JFJP01 (sample SAMN02602958, study PRJNA72255) | Microbial mat metagenome, whole genome shotgun sequencing project. | biome: fresh water; feature: sink hole; material: water; isolation source: purple microbial (photo- and chemosynthetic) mats found in...
GCAGTCAGGGTCATGGCGGCAGAGGTGCTGCCAGCGGGGACCACGATGCTGGCAGCCGCCGTATAATCGGTACCGCTGCCGGTGGCCGTGCCACCGTAGGCCAGTTGCACCGTCACGGCACGACCGCTGACGGCGCTCAGGGTGGCAGTGACGGACGATTGGCCACCGGCCTCGCTGATCGTCATCGGCGTCGCCGACAGGGTCACACTGGGCAAAGCATCGTCATCGGTGATGCTCACCGTCTGGCTCTGGGTGCCGCTCTCGGTGCCGTTGGCGACCGATGCGATGTCGATGATCACCGTCTCCACATCCTCATTCAGGCTGTCCTGGACGGCGGTGACCGTCGTGGTCCCCGTGGTCGAACCGGCGGTAATGCTGATCGTCGTTGCGGCGGCGGTGTAATCGACTCCGCTGCCGGCTGCTGTGCCGCCGTAGGCCAGGTTCACCGTCACGGTGCGGGAACTGGCCGTGCTCAGGGTGGCGGTCACCGTGCTGACCCCCGCGGCCTCGGCGATGCTGGAGGCCGAAACCGTCAGGGTGACCGTGGGCGGCGCATCATCATCCGTGATGGTCACGCTACGGCTCTGGGTGCCATTCTCGGTACCGCTGGTGACCGACGCGATGTCGATCACCACCGTCTCGTCATCCTCGTCCAGACTATCCTGGGTTGCGGTGATGGTCGCGGTCCCGGTGGTCGATCCGGCCGGAATGCTGATCGTCGTGACTGCCGCGCTGTAGTCACCGCCCGCGGCCGTGCCGCTGAAGCCCAGGTTCACCGTCACGGTGCGGGAACTGGCCGTGCTCAGGGTGGCGGTCACCGTGCTGGCCCCAGAGGCCTCTGCGATGCTGGTGGCCGAAGCCGTCAGCGTGACGCTGGGCGGTGCATCGTCATCGCTGATGGTCAGTGTCGCGCTGCTCGCCGCACTGAGCGTGCAACCCGTCGGACCGCTCAAAGCCACCGCGACGGTCTCGTCATCTTCGTCGCGGGTGTCGGACTGCACCGTGATGCTGACCGTCTTGGCGCCCGATTCGCCGGCCGCCCAGCTCAGGGTGCCGCCGGCCGCCGTATAGTCGCCATCCGAGACCTTCGCCGTGCCATCGGTCGTCGCCCAGGCGACGCTGAAGCCGCTGGTGCTGCCGTTGGTGGGCGTAACGGTCAGGGTGGCGGTGACGGTGCCGCTAGAGCCCTCGGTGACCGTCGTGCCGCTGATCGACACCACCGGCAGCGCGTCGTTATCCGTCACCGTGGCGCCCACCGTCGCGGTCAGACCCTGGAAATCACCGTCCGTCGAGGCCGCCGTGTGGGTGATGGTGCTGGCGTGGGGGGTGCCTTCGTACAGTCCATCATCGACCGCCACGACACTGACCGAACGGTCGATGTTCCAGTTGGCGGTGGTGAAGGCCAGGGTGTTCTGGTTGCCGGCCGTGCCGGCGTCGGTGTCGACACGGACCCCGAGCACGCTGTCGCTCGCCACGGTCACCAGAACGCCTGCCGCTGGCTGGCTGGAGAGGCGCACGGTGTAGGACGCCGTGCTGCCACCTTCGGTGACGGCAACGCCCGAGGGGGTGCAGACGACGCCGGGAACATCGTTGTCGCTGTTGCTGGTCGACACATCGGCGGGATCCAGACCGGCATACTTCGTATCGGCACTCGACTGCAGGGTGAGCAGGATGGTGTACGCGATCGTGCCGTCCTTGATGTTGTCATCGACGCCGGTCACGGTGACGGTCTGATCCGTACTCCAGGTATCCTCCTTGAATAGCAGCGAGGAGGTCGACACGGAGCCTTCGGTGCCATCAGAGGTGGCCACACCCAGGCTGACCGACGCGGTTGGCTGGCTGGCCAGGCGCACGGTGAAGGTCGCTGTCCCGCCAGCCTCGGTGGTAGTGCCCGAAATCGCCGAGATGACAAAGCCGGCCGTGTCGTTGTCGACGATGGTCACCGTGGCCGCAGCGTCGGCGATGGTGGCATTCGTCGCCCCCGACAGCACGACGCGGAAGGTCTCGTCGGTCTCGTCGTACCAGTCCCCCAGGATGGTCGCCGTCACCGTCTTGGCCCCAGTTTCGCCAACCGCCCAGGACAGATTCCCGGCGGTGATCGTGTAATCGGTGCCGCTGACCGCATCATCGTCGGCACCCGCATAGGCGACGCCGATCGTCAACTCGCTCTTGCCGGTGAGGGTGATCGAGACCGACCTGGTCGAACTGCCCGTGTCACCTTCGGCGGCGGAAGCATCAGCCACCGCCAGGGTCGGGGTGGGGTCGTTGTCGGTGACGGTGCATCCGACCGCGGCGATGGCGAGACCTGTGTAGTCGCCCCCGCTGGCGCTGTGCGTCAGCGTCACGCTGTTCTGTGCCACGGTCTCGTACAGGTCGTCATCGATCGCCGTGACCGTGACGGTCTGGGCCATGTTCCAGGTGGCGGTGGTGAAGGTCAGGGAACTGGCGCTGAGGCTGACATCGGACCCGGTTCCGGCGATGCTGATCGTCACCGTGGCCGTCGGCTGGCTGGTCAGGACCACCGTATAGCTGTCGGTCGCGCCTCCTTCCGTCGGAGTCGTGCTGCCGCCGGATGGGGTGATGGTGACGCCTTTGATGTCGTCGTCGATATTCTTGACCGTGACATCAGCGGGATTGATGGCGTTGTAGGTGGCATCCGATCCCGTCGACGCAGCGGTGATGATGCTGTAGACGATGTTGCCGTCAGCGACCGCATCGTTGACCCCGGTGACCGTAACGGTCTGGGCAACTGCGTAGTTGGAAGTAGTGAAAGCGACACTGGACGGGGACACGGTGCCTTCGGTCGTGTCGCTGGAACTCAGGCCGATCGTCACTGTGGCAGTTGGTTGGCTGTTGAGCTTGATGGTGAAGGTCGCCGTCACCCCCGCTTCGGTCGTATCCCTGGATATGGACGTGATCGTGTACCCCGCCGTGTCGTCATCCGTGTTGGCCACCGTCACATCAATCGGATTGAGGCCATTGTAGAAGGCGTCGGAACTGGTGGCGGCGGCCGTCACGATGCTGTAGGCGATATTCCCATCGTCGACCGCATCGTTGACGCCGGTCACCGTCACGGTCTGGGTGCTGCTCCAGTTCGATGCGGTGAAGGTCAGGCTGGAGGGGGAAACGGCACCTTCGGTGGTGTCGTTCGAACTGAGACCGATGGTGACATCGGCGGTCGGCTGGCTCGTCAGCTTGATGGTAAAGGTCGCCTGGCCGCCAAGTTCGGTGGTGGTCAGACCCGACGCCGGCGAGACGGAATAGCCCGCCGCGTCGTTGTCGTAGATGGAGACACCTGCGCTGGAGGTGCCCAGACGATACCGTGCCGCATCACCTTGGAGGGTGAGCGTGACGCCTTCGGTCGCCTCGGCGATGGCATTGTTGATCGGGGTGATGGCGACATCGACATACCCTGCGCCATCGGGGATGACGGCCCATCCCGTCAGGGTGCTGTAGTCATCGCCCGCCGTCGCCGTCCCGGTCACGCCATAGTTGACGCGCAGGGCGCCGCGGTTGTTCTGGGCACCGCCGCTGCGGGAGATCCGGAAGGTCGCCGGATCCAACGCGTCCTCGCTGGCGCTCGCGTCCTGGGCAGAAATGCTGACCGCGGGAAGCCAGAATCCCGTGGCGTAGGTCGGATTCGCCCGCTGGGCGGTGGATCCATCGCCCAGGCCGCCATAGCCGTTGTAGCCCCAGGCCATCACCCGCGCGTCGTCCATCAGGGCGAGGCTGTGGGAGGTACCGGCCGCGATGCTGTGGACGCGGCTGAGGCTGGTGCCGCCGGCCAGCTGCACGGCGACGGCGGTGAGCTGGTTCTTGTCGCTGCCGGATTCACCGTTCCCGAGCTGCCCATAGAAGTTGTAGCCCCAAGACCGCACCCAGCGCTCGCCGGTGAGCGCGAGACCGTGATATGCTCCCGCGGCCACGGCGAGGATGTATTGGGCGCCGTTGACGCCATCAATGGTGCTGCGGTTGGTGGTGCCCAGATCGCCTAATTGACCGTAGGCATTATATCCTGTGGCCCAAGGCTTGGAGTTGACCTCGCGCGCAAACACTGAGTGGTAGGTCCCGCACGAGAGGTCGAAAACGCCGTTGTTGTTGGTGGTGGCCGCGGTGAAATAATAACGCCCGGTCACGGTGCCGTCGCCGAGCTGCCCATAGCCATTGTAGCCGGTTCCGTGAACCTGGCCGTTGGTCCCCAGCGCCATGGTGTGATAGAGCCCCACCGCGATCTGCTTGACCCCGTAGAGCGTGGTAGAGGAACCGGTTTTCCCCTGCTGCGCGTACTGCCGGGAGGAGCTCAACCCGTCGCCAAGCTGGCCGTTGGCATTGGTCCCCCAGGCCCAGACCGAGCCATCGTAACGCAAGGCGGCGGCATGATAACGGCCGCCAGCGATGGCGACGATGCCATACAGGTCGGTTCCGCCGCTGGACATGTCAACCCGCACCGCCTGCAGTTGATCGACGAGGGAATTATACTGTCCGCATTGGCCGTCACCATTGTCGCCCCAGGCATACACCGAACCATTGACATCCAGCGCGAAGCTGGTGGCCCCGCCAGTCGAGACGGCAACAATATCGGTGAGCACGCTGCCGCCGCTCCGCTGCACCTGGACGGCATCGGGGTTGGCGGTGCTGCCCGCCGCGTTGATGCCCAGCTCGCCATCAATGTTGCGGCCCCAGGCCCACACGGTGCCATCGGTGCGTAGCGCGACAGTGTGGTAGAGTCCAGCCTCCACCTGGATGAGGCCATCTTGAGGCCAGGTGATGGTGGTGAGCTGGGAGCTGGACAGGTTGCTGCCGCTGGTCCCGGCGCCCAACTGGCCGTTGATGTTGGCTCCGAAACCAAAAACCAGTCCGCTGGCGGTGATGGCCATGGTATGATAGGAGCCAGACCCTGTGCCGAGGCTGCGCGCGGCAGCAGGCATGCCGGGATACACTGCCGAACTCGAATTGGTGGTGCTGCCGTTACCCAGTTGACCGCTGGTGTTGAGACCCCAGGTCAGCATCGCGCCATTGTACCACAGCGCCTGCGAGTGGAAGCGGCCGGCCCCAAGGGCCTTGATGTAGTTCATGGATGTCTGGGTCGCCCGTGAACGGGTACTCTCATCGCCAAGACCCAACTGGCCGTAGTCGTTCCGGCCGGCAGCCCAGGCCTGACCTGCGGCGGTCAGGAACAGCGAGTGGTAGCCGCCGGCGCAGACGGCCTTGACGCCAGCCAGGGAGCTGCCGTCCGTCTGCTGGACGACGACATAGGCTGAGCTGTTGGCGCTGGAGTTGATGCCGAGCTGGCCGTAGGTCCCCATGCCCCAGGACACGACCGTCCCATCGTATCGCAGCGCCAGGTTGTGGTAAGTGCCGGCGCTGATGGCGATGGCATCGAGCAATTCGGAACTGCTGCTGTTGACGACGGACACCGGTGACGAACTGCTGAGGACGCTGGAGTTGTTGCCGAGCTGGCCATAGTTGTTGCGACCCCAGGCATACACTCGGCCGAAGTAGTCGCGGGCGATGGAATGGGCCGCCCCGGCAGACACCTCCGCCATGCGGGTGAGGGATAACTGCACCGGGTAGCTGCTGTTGGATGTCGTGCCATTGCCGAGCTGGCCATAGTCATTGAGCCCCCAGCACAGGACGCGCCCATCACTGGTGATGGCGGCGCTGTGGCCGTCGCCAGCGGCGATGTCGATGATGCCGGTCAAGGGGGTGCCGGCACTGGCCAGCACCTGCACCGGGACGCTGCGGTTGAGGGCCGTGCCATCCCCAAGCTGGCCGCTGTCGTTCAGACCCCAGGCCCACACCGTGCCATCGGCGTTGAGGTGGAGCGTGTGGGCATAGCCGGTGGCGATCTTCGGTTCGACCGCTGCAGCGGCGGACATGACCAGCATCAGGACACAAGCCAAGAGCAGTCGAACGGGGGTCCCCTCTGGATGCCCGTCTCGCTGAACCCGCTGTATGTGAGTGCTGTTCACTTCCCAACCTCCTGCGCCACGCGGACGCGCCATGTGCCAATGCCGAATTCGATGGTCTTGCCGCCGGCGCCCTTGGCGGCCGTGGCGAGGATCGCCGCGCCGCCGTCCTGGGTGGCGCCCCACGCGGCGTCGGCCGCCAGACGCAGGCCGACGTAGGCGCTGGTCACCGTGGGCCGTACGCCGATGCGGTTGGCGTTGCGGTTGTAGTGCCAGGGGTCGCCCCAGCTGCCGCCGCGCGCCACCAGGCGCTCGGAGCCGGCGACCGGCTGCGACACTTCGCCACCACCGGTCGGGTAGGGCGCGTAGGCGTCGGCGGTCCATTCGCTGACGTTGCCGAGCAGGTCGTAGAAACCGAGGGCGTTGGGCAGGCGCGTCGCCACCGGCTGCGGGCCGCCGCCGGCGTTGGCCGAGGACCACGCCACCTGGCCGACACCGGCCTCGTCGTAGGCGACGCCCTCCGGCAGCCAGGCCGGGCCCTCGGCGCCGGCACGGGCGGCCAGCTCCCACTCGGGTTCGAGGGGCAGGCGGGCCGGCAGGTGGTGCTCGTCGCGCAGCCGGGCGCAGACGTCGGCAGCTTGGCGCCAGGTCATACGTTCGACCGGCAACAGGCCGGCATCGGTGGCCACGGCGCGCGATGGGTCGGAGCCGGTGACGGCACGCCACAGCGCGCGCGTCATCTCGGTCTCGGCCAACCAGAAGCCCTGGACCAGGCGCATCTGCACGCGCAACTCGTCGGCGTCGCGGTACGCCTCGCCCTCGGGGCTGCCGACCGTCGCCAGGGCGGGTGGCAGCCAACGCAGGCGCAGACGCACGCCGGCGACCTCGGCCTCGGCCCAGCGGCCGAAACGGTCGCGGCCCTCGGCCACGGCCCACGACGGCTTGGGCGGCCCGTCGAGCTGCTGCTGGCGGGCGGCGGCGGCCTTGACGTCGTCGTCCTCGGGGCCGACCTGCACCGCGACCAGGCGCTGGATGCGGGCGTGCGAGCGCTGCTGCTCGTCGGGCGACTGGGCCAGGATGGCGGGCAGCTTGGCCAGTTCGGCTTTCAGTTGCGCGACATCATCGGCCTTGGCCTTCCACGTGACCCACTGGCGGTCGTCCTTGCCGACCAGTTCGACCAGGGATTTCAGGTTGCTGGCGATCTCGTTGGCGTTGAACGGGGTGCGGCGGTCGAGGATGCGCAGCGTTTCGCGCGAGGCCGATATCAGCTTCACCTTGCCCTGCCAGGCGACCAGGCGCGCATCCTTGGGACCGACCAGGCTTTCGAGTTCGGCGAAGAGGCGGCCGACGTTGTCAGGCACGCCCTGCGCCTTGTCGAGGGCGCCGAGCTGGTCGGCGAGGTTGTCGACGCGCAGTTTCTTGGCCGTCCAGGCCTTCACGTCCGCATCGTCGGACCCGGCGTCCTTGGTCAGACGGTCGAGCCCATCCTTCATCGTCTGGGTGATCGGCGCCACCGCCTCGAAGTCCGTACGCAGGCCGGCACGCAGGTCGGCGACGCGCTTGGCCTCCTGGACCAGGCGCTCGCGCCAGGCGGCGGCGCGCTCGGGATCGACTGCGCCCTTGGCCACCAGCTTGTCGATCTTGGGCGCCAGATCCTTCTGCGCCGCCAGGCTCACATCAGCCGTCGCCGAGACGTCGAGTACGGCGCAGTCCTTCTTGAGGGCACCCAGCACGTTCTGGCTCTGGGTCAGCTGCTGCTGCCAGCCGAGGCGGTCGGGGTCCTGCTCGTTCAGTTCCTTGAGCTGGTCGAGATCGCGCTGGAAGGGCGCGTGCACCGGCTCGGACAGGATGCCGTCGCCGCTGTCCGCGAGCATGCGCTGCAGACGTTTACGGCTGCCGTCGATCGCCGTATTGGCCGCGGCGATGGCGCGGTTCCAGTCGGCTAGCTGGGCGTTGTCCTCACCGACCAGGGCGGCGTACTCGGCCAGCTTGTCGGCCATCTGGTCCTGCTTGGGCTTGCTGATGCGATCTGCGGTGGCGGTGAACACCGCCATGATCTCAGCCTCCCGCTTGGACACTCGATCGTTGGCGCCGGACAGCTTGTCGCGCCAGGCGATCATGCGCGTATCGGTCTCGTCCAGGTAGGTCACCAGGTTGTTGTAGAAGCCCTGGTACTCGGCGCGTTCGCGGACCGTGATCTGGGTATCGGCATCCAGCGGTGCGATCTTCTCGAGCAGCGGCTTGAGGTTGGCATCGTAGGTGTCGAGCCTGCGCACCCATTTGGTCAACTGCTCGTCATCGGCCGGCGCGTAGCGCGCCAGGTCCAGCGTCAGGTCGCGGTACTGTTTGTGCGTACCGGTCTTCAGCACGGCGGTGTCGAGGCCGGCACACTGCGCGCGCAACTCGGACTCTTTGGCATCAAGGGCGTTCAGTCGCGTGGTGAGGCGCGCCACGGTGGTGTCGGCGGCGCCGACCTTGGCCTGCAACGCTTCCAGATCCTTGCGGCCCTGCTGACGGGCTGCCGGGGTCGGCAGGCCGGTTTCCAGCGGGGCCAGCTTGCCGGAAATCTCGGTGACGGCGGCGATCTTGGCGCGCCACGCCTTCACGTCGGCATCGGTGCTGCCGCTGTTGCTGGGCAGCAGCTTCGCATAGGCCTCGACGCGGGCGGCGATGCCTTCCGGCAGCGCCGTGACCTTGTCCATGATGTCCGAGATGCCCTTGCGCTCGTCGAGAAGGATCTTTTTTCCTACCAGTTCCGCCTCTTTGTCCTTGAGGATCTGCGCGTTTGCCGCCGCCGTTTCCGCATCTCGCTTCGCCTGTTCCTTGCCTGCCAACCAGATGTACCCGCCCACGCCCAACCCGATGACCAGCAGCGCCGCCGCCGCGACCGGCAGCATGTTGCGCTGCAGCCAGGTCATCTGCTCGCGCTTGGCCTCGTCGGCGCCGGTGCCCAGCTTGTAGTTGGCGATCGCCGACTTCAGCCGTCGGCCGACTGGTAGCGGTTCTCCGGCTTCTTCTGCAGGCAGCGCATGACCACGGCCTGGATCTCGTCGGAGACCGCCGCGTTCAGTTCCTTGGGCAGCTTCGGCTCTTCGTAGCAGTGCTGGTAGATCAGCGCGTTGGGCGTCGAGCCGTCGAAGGGCTTCTTGTCGCAGAGCAGTTCGTAAAAGACCACGCCAAGCGAGTAGAGGTCGCTGCGCGTATCGACCTCGCGGTCGCCGCGGCCCTGCTCGGGGCTGACATAGGCCGGCGTGCCGACCGCCTGGCCGGTCATGGTCAGGTTGTGCTCGCCCAGCACCTTGACGATGCCGAAGTCGGCGATCTTCAGGAGGCCGTCCTTGGTCACCATCATGTTCGGCGGCTTGATGTCGCGGTGCACGATCTGATGGCGTCCCGCTTCGGCCAGGCCCTTGGCGGCCTGCAGGATGTAGCCCAGGCACTCGTCGGGGGTCAGCGGCTTCTGCTGCTCGCGCCGCTCCTTGATGATGTCGTAGAGGTCCTTGCCCTCGATGTACTCCATCGCGTAGAAGTGGTTGCCGTCGTGCTCGCCGACTGCGTAGACCTGCACGACGTGCGGCGTCTGCAGCTTCGAGGTGGTCGAGGCTTCGAGCTGGAAGCGCTGCAAAAGACGGGTGTCCTGCGCCAAGTTGGGCGGCAGCACCTTGATCGCGACGCGGCGTTTCAGCGACTTCTGCTTGGCGCGGTACACCGCGCCCATGCCGCCCTCGCCGAGGATGCCACCCATCTCAAAGTCACCCCACGACTGGCCGGTGTGCGGGCCCTTGCGGCCCTGCAGGTGCCAGGCGTCGTCGAAGGCGATCGAGGTGCCCACACCGGTGCGCGGCTTGAAGCCGGCCAGGCTGTGGTCGGTGCGCGGCTTGCCACCCACCGTCGCCGGGGTCGGCGTGGCGCCGGATTGCAGGGTCAGTTCGCGACCGTCGATGCCCGTGGCCGGGGTCTGCAGGGTCATCTCCCGACCGTCGAGACCGGTCGCTGGCGTCTGCAGGGTCATCTCACGACCATCGAGACCCGTGGCAGGGGTCTGCAGGGTCAGTTCACGGCCGCTGATGCCCGTCGCCGGGGTCTGCAGGGTCAACTCACGACCATCGAGACCCCCGGTCGCCGGCGTCTGCAAGGTAAGCTCTCGACCATCCAGTTCGCTGAGCCTTATCCCACCCGTGGCCGGCGTCTGAAGTGTTAGCTCACGTCCATCAAGACCACCAAGCGACTGTGCTGCAGCGACTTGTGACGGCTGTTCGGCCCCTGCTGCGGGCGGCAGCATGGTCAGTTCACGGCCGGAGAGGTCGGTCGAAGACACACCCCCCGGCTCGCTCGGTGGAGGGGTCGAAGCGGGCGGGGGTGTTGTTTGGTTCGACATGAGAACTTCGGGTCCATTAGACCGGAGAACTTACATAACTGCAAGCAGCAGAAGTGATGCAATTGATTCAGTGCTTGCTGGTGACCCTTTAAGGTCTGACCTCTGCGTCGTATCGCCATAGCCCACTATGCATGAATACGGTGGGCCGGGTGATCAGAATGAGAAGTACTCAAACCGCAGTCCCCCCGCCCTCCGTACCGCAGGTCGTGACATCCTGACCGGCGAAACACAGCCTGAACGAACGCGCCCCTGCCACGCCGCATGGCGCACCAAACGCATGCGGACCCGAGACGCTCACTCGTCAGACAACAGGACCTTCCGGGCGCTCACCCGCCTGCTGCAGCCGGATCGATGGGTTCAAACCAGAGGTTTGTGATTTCGGCGGTAATGCTCCTACCTTCCGCGAGATTCGTGATGGTTAGGGCGCGCTGCCTCCACATGGGGGAGATGAGTGGAAGGGAAGACAGGCTGTCGCTCTCCAAGATCCCTCCGGAAGGAGTCTCAAACCGCAGACCCATCGTCTCCGGTTGTCCGGGCATGGCTACGCTGGGAGTCCACTGAACACGGAAGGACTCGCCGGGGCCATCATGTACATCCAAACGCAGATTTCCTGCTCCACCGAAGAGTTCCGGACCGACTTGGACGGTCAGCGCGCGCTGGGCATACGTGCCCATGTCATACGTCCCGATTTGTGGATCTGGGGAGCTATCGATCGCGGCCGTGGTGTAGCGGAACGATCCCGATATCGGCGTGCCCACGGCGACTCCGGCACCGAAGACGCCCGTCATGTTGGTGATGGTCGCCTCGAAGCGAACGGTCACTGCGCCCGTCGGAGTCGGCGGCGGCTCAACGATCTCAGGAGCCTCAACCGTAAAGAATACGGCGTCCGACCAGGCGCCAACTCCGCCATATGTGCCGTACGCCCGGGCGCGCACCTGGTGCTGGCCAACCGTCAACGGGACCAACGCCGGAAGGCGGTCCTGGCGCCAAGTGCCGGTCAGATCCGTCTGGGTCCAGGCAACCGACTGGCCATCCAGTTCGATCTCCACCTGGGTTTGGGGGGCCGCGGTTCCGCTGCATGCGATCTGCGAATCCGGACGGATAGGTGAACCGATCGGATCGGCGGTCACGCTGATCGTGGGCACAGCGATGGCGATCGCGACCTCGACGGGGGCAGATGCCGGTCCGACGTTCCCCGCGTCATCCACGGCCCGCGCAGTGACGGACAATGTGCCGGCCCGATTGCCGGGGTTCCAGCGATAGGACCACTGCCCGGTCGCGGCATCGGTCGCCACACCACCAATCTGCTGCCCCATGAGGGACAGCCTGACCGTCGATCCCAACTCGGCCTGACCGCTGATGATCAGCGTGGTGCCAGGCAGCACGATGTCCCCGACCGCCTGACCCTCTCCCACGACAGTGATACCGGACGGAGCGGCGGGCGGGCTCGTGTCGCCAGACGGCTGACCGTCGGACCAGATTTGTTCCAGGGTGGCGTCGATATTGAGCCATCCTTGACCGGTGCCGTCATCGTCGAGACTTATGGAGAGCGAGCCTTGTTCCCAGGCCTGCAGGCCAGGCAATGATGTGGGCAGAGCATTGGAGACGAGGGCCTGGCTACCACCCATCAGGCTGAACGAGATGACGCTGATCGGCAACGGCACGCCACTCTGGTTGTTCCGGCCAATATTGCTGTCGCTCTGTACGACGAAAACATCAGCAATGGAGTTTGGCCCACCAATGGGGTATTCATCTCCTACGCCAACCATGACCTGCGGCGTCTGAGGATGGCTGCCAAAGAACCTGTCACCGAGCGTAGCGGTGATCCCGATACCCGGCTCGGTATAGCGGTAGATGCCAGCGCCGGGAACAGAAGCGTCGTCCTGGGCGCCTAGCCGGTAGGTGATAGTGCCAGTTATCAGTTGGCCCTGCTCAATGTCGTTCGTTTGCCCTGACGGCGCGTTGACGCTATCCACCCTGGCGCGGTAGTGGATGGTGACCAAAGCGCCGGTGACAACTGCCGGCCCGACCTGCACAACTATCGAAACCGGCTGGCTGGGCGTGTTGTCAGCGGCAATGGCTCTCGCACTGATCGTATGCATACCTGCCGTCAGGCCTTGCTGAATCTGCAGCGTCCAGGTGCCGACGGCGGTGTGGTGGATCATAGCTGGGGAGTACACCTGTGTATCGACGGTAAGTTCGACTTGAGTCCCTGGCTCGACCCGGCCGGTCACCACCAGCGGACGCCCATCCGTCAGGTAGAGTGCCGGATCCAGGGCATCCGCGACATTCAGATCCGTGGGCGGTGCCGGTGCGACCACCACGATGCGCGGATCGTACACGACATTGAGCGCAGCCGCGGTCTGGTTGCCGGCCACATCGGTGGCGGTGATGACCACGGCGTGGACGCCGATGTCGAGCGGATTGGCCGTCCGATCCAGGCTCCAGGAGCCGCCCGTCGGAACCGGCGTGCCGATGACGCGGCTGTCCAGGCTGACGCTGAGGCGCTCGGCGTCGCCCGCTGAACCCGAGAAGATCAGGCCGGCGACTCCCGTCTGGCCATCGCCGACGCTGCCGGTGTCGGGGCTGAAGCCGATGGTCGGGGCGGTGGCGCGGGTTTTGATCTGGAAGGTCAGGGCGGCCGAACGTGCCGAGGTCGAGCCCGCCGCGTCCGTGGCCTGGGCGGTGGCCTGATGCGCCCCGTCGGCAAGGACGGCGGCGGTGAAGCTCCAGGCACCCTGGGCATTGGCGCGCACCGTGCCCGCGACCTCACCGTCGATCGCGATCACGACACTGGCGCTGGCCTCGCTGCTGCCGCTGAAGGTCGGGGTCGTGTCCCTGGTGATGCGGTCGTCGTTACGACTGCCGGTATCGGTGCTGAACGTGCTCAGCACGGGTGGGGCAGGCGGGGCATTGTCCACCACCAGGGTCTTGCTCGCACTGGGCGAGAGGTTGCCGGCCAGATCCTCGGCCTGGATGGAGAACGTATGGCTGCCCGGAAGAAGAGGGGGCAGATCGACGCCCCAGGTGCCATCCGCCGCCACCTCGGTGCTGCCAACCGGCTGGCCGGCGATGGAGACCGTCAACCGGCTCTGCGCCTCGCCGCGGCCCTGCACGCTCACCCGTTCACTGCTGGTGATCCAGTCGGTTGCGCTGCTGCCGGTGTCGGGCGTGATGGAGGTGAAGGTCGGGGCGGCTGGGGCGCGCAGATCGACCAGGATGGTGTACGATGAAGAGCGCTGCCCGACGCCCGTTCCGACGCTGGCGGTCAGCACGTGCTGGCCGTGCGCCAACGGCGCGGCAGCCAGGTCGTAGGCCCACCCCCCCGCCGCTCCGGAGGCTGTTTCGCCGACCACTTTATTGTCGATGCGCAGGGCGATCACCTCGCCACCTCGCGACTGGCCGCGGATGGTGAATCCGGCGATATTGGTGATCCCATCCGTGGCGATGCGGCCGCTGTCCGGCGCGATGTCGAGGATGCTGAAGGGCTGGTCGGCAGCGGACGCCGAAATTGCCATGGAGAACAGGAGGGTGAAAACAGAGGACTTGAAAATCATGGGGCGGCATGCTTTGAGTCACACGCCTCGGCGCAAGTCGGAAAATTGCTGCTGTCCCGACTACCTCAACCCGTCCACGCCACCCCGCGCAGCTTGGCTGCGATGCCCTGCAGGGCGTGCACCGCCGGGGTCGGGGTGCCGGTGACCAGCGGCTTGCGCCGGCGCACTGCGGTGGCCACCGCTTCGTCGCGCGGGATGATGCCGAGCAGGTCCAGCGAGCGGCCGAGGTGCTTCTGGCACACGGCGCGGATGCGCGCGAAGGCGGCGAGGCCGTCCTGCTGGTCGCGCGCCATGTTGACGATGACGCGCAGGTCCTGGCCGGGCTGGGCCTGCTCCAGCACCTTGACCAGGGCGTAGGCGTCGGCCATCGCGGTCGGTTCGGGGGTCATCACCACGCACACCACGCGCACGGCGCGGCAGGCGGCGATGACCTCGCGGCCGATGCCGGCCGGGGTGTCGAGGATAAGCGGGGCGCGCGTGCGGCCGAGGCGTTCGAGGCCGGCGAACAGCCGATGCAGCTCCTGCTGGCCGAGATTCGCCAGCGCATCGACGCCGGAAGCGGCCGGCACCAGGCCGACGCCGAGCGGACTCTCAGCGATCACCGATTCGATCGGCCGGCCGGCCAGGATCACCTCGGCGAGATTGGCCGCCGGTTCGACGCCGAGCACCAGATCGGCGTTGGCCAGGCCGAGATCGAGATCGACGAGCAACGGCTTGGCGGTCTGCGCCAGCAGCACGGCGAGGTTCACTGCGACGCAGGTCTTGCCCACCCCGCCCTTGCCGCCGGTCACGCAGAAGCCGGGCAGCCGCGGTAGCGGCGGCGCGGGGTGCTGGCGCAAGGAGGCGGCCTGATCGGGCATCATTGCCACGAGGGGTTAGGGGGGAGAGCCATTGCCACAGGGGTTGGGGGTTAGGGAAAGACAGGACATTGCCACAGGGGTTAGGGTACGAGGTGGGCGTTGCAACCCTAACCCCTGCGGCAATGGAGTGGCAATTCCCCTAACCCCTAACCCCTAGGGGCAATGAGGGGCAATGGGCTGTTGCCCCTAGGGGCAATGGGAGAAGGCGGTCGACAACCAGCGCCGGGTCGGCGGCGACGAGGTCCTCGGGCACCTCCTGGCCGGTGCCGAACCAGCGCACCGGCAGGCGGTGGCGGCGCAGGCAGCCGTAGAGGCGGCCGGGCTCGGCACATTCGTCGAGCTTGGTGATCAGGGCGTGCTCGACCGGCAGGACCGAGAAGCGCTCGACCGCGCTGGCGAACTCGGCGCGGCCGGCGTTGGCCGCCACCGCCAGGGTCACCGACAGGCCGGGGCAGGCGCGGCAGAAGCCTTTCAGCTCCATCAGGCGCGCCTCGTCGGCCGGGCTGCGGCCGCTGGTGTCGATGAGGATGTGGTCGCGGTCGGCGTAGCGCGCCAGCACGCGCGCCAGCTCGGCCGGGGTGCTGGCGAC
>JFJP01032827.1_pt1 | contig 15291 bp, 12 predicted proteins | sample 431651 | NCBI WGS metagenome assembly JFJP01 (sample SAMN02602958, study PRJNA72255) | Microbial mat metagenome, whole genome shotgun sequencing project. | biome: fresh water; feature: sink hole; material: water; isolation source: purple microbial (photo- and chemosynthetic) mats found in...
TTTCACACGCCGAAGCAGGAGCGGATATTGTTGCGCCGTCGGATATGATGGATGGTCGGATCGGAGAAATTCGCCAAGCCCTTGAAAATGCTCATTTTAAAAACACCCGAATTTTAGCGTATTCGGCAAAATATGCGTCGAGTTTCTATGGTCCGTTTCGAGATGCGGTCGGATCGGCGGGGAATTTGGGAAGCGGAAATAAGTATAATTATCAAATGGATAGCGCAAATTCAAATGAGGCTTTGCGTGAAGTTGCTCTCGATTTGAAAGAAGGTGCAGATATGGTGATGATTAAACCAGGAATGCCGTATTTGGACATTGTGCGGCGGGTTAAAGAAACGTTTGGTGCGCCGACTTTTGTTTATCAAGTGAGCGGTGAATATGCAATGCTCATGGCGGCTGCGCAAAAGGGTTGGTTAAATGAGCAAGCGGTGATTTTAGAATCGTTATTGTGCATTAAACGTGCGGGTGCAGATGGCATTTTAACTTATTTCGCCAAACGGGCTGCGCAATATTTGAAAAATGCTTAACTTTTCGGTAAAGAACGTGAGAGAAAAATAGTAATGTCATGCAACCACGCTACGATTTCTTCATTATCATGAAAATAACGATTTGCAAGCGGTCCTATGACACTTAATGCAGTGCTATTGTTGCTATGCAAAAGTTGATAGGCTTCTTGATAGGCTTCGGCGATTTCTTCGGGATCGGTTTCTTCCGCATAGTTGCTCACCACTTCTTCCTCTGTTAAACCATCGGTATCAGGGAAATAAGCCGCTAAACAAGTGTAAAAATGCGGATACTCATGTTGAAATAACATAAAATCATACATTTCTTTGATCTCCTTATTTTCTTAAAGAACTGCAAGCGGTTGAAAATCTTGCAGTTTTATAGAAAAAAATTATCGACGAGCGGTGAATCTAAAATCAACGTATTTAGAGCGTTGATGCTTGGGTTCAAAATGACTCGGCATAATCACTTCTAATGAAGCGGGTTGAATATTAAAGAAAGCAAAATCATCCCGATTACAAACACTATCGGTTTGTAACGACAAATAATTATCCATTGAAAAAGGTTTAGTCGGAACAAACTCCATGAAACGCGCTTGTAATTTTGACAAATTATCATTTAATCCAATCACGGTACGTTTCAAACCCATCATTTGTGCCGTGAATTCAACTAAGGCTTTTAACGTGTAAGTTTGCGAACCACAAAGATTATAACTTTGACCAAAAGTTTCTCTATTTTCAAGGGATTGCGCCATGACTTCTGCAACATCATTTACCCACACTGGTGCAAATTTAGCATTTGGACACGCGAGAGGAAAACAGCAAGGAATCAAATCCAACAACAAAGCAAAACGATTAAAGAACGAATCATCAATTCCAAATATCACCGACGGACGAAAAATCGTTACATTCAAATCCTTTGTTTGCATTAAACGTTGTTCTGCTTGCGCTTTGGTTTTCAAATAGGTACTTTGAATCTCTTTCTTATCGGCGTGCAATGCGCTGATGTGTAATACCCGAGAAACCCCTTTTGTTTGACAAGCCTTCACAAGTTTCTCAACTAAAGAAACATGATTTTGCTCAAATTTGCTATCGCAGGATTCATTTAAAATTCCTACCAAATTAATTACCGCATCACAACCTTCCACTAATTGATTTAAGGTTTCTTGATCGTGAATATCCGCTTTCACGGTTTGAACATTTGGCAACACCATCACGGAACGATGGCGTTCAGGACGGCGGCTCGGCACAATAATGCGCAATTTCGGGTGCGCCAAACGATTCAACAAATGTCTGCCGACAAACCCCGTTCCACCTAACACACAGATTTTCTTCAACATATTTTCTTCCACATTCAGCAAATTGTAAGTTTAAAGAAACATTTTTCCACAAATTCCTGCTTTGTGCAATTAGCGAATTTTTTATGGAAAATGAGAGAATGTTCAAATGCTAATGCACCTTCTGAACATTTCTCGATAATTTCATGCACAAATAACAAAGGTTGTTTTGAGAATCAATGATACATTCTAATAACGATAACATAAGAATTTGAGCGTTAATTTCCAAAGACATATAATCAAAAAGAAAGCTGAATGCTAATAAAAATATCAACATTCAGCAAAAGGAAGTTATTGCTCTAAATCAAATGCCAAACCTGCTTCTGTATTAACAGGTTTCAATCTAACGGGTAATTTATTGGTACGTCCAACATAAACACACGGAAGAGTTACAACGCCTTGCTCAAAAGTTGCACATACAGCAGTTGGAGGAACATTAGAAACTTGTGCATCTAACAAAGTAAAGCGAGTATTATTGCTTTCAATCTTTAGTTTTGCATTATAAATAATGTTATCTACTTTTACGCATGGGATATTAAATCCTTGTGTAAAATCATCAACATACGCACATTGTGCAGTATCTTCTGATGTTCCTAAATCTGGTAAAGATTTGTCTTTGAAATATTTTTGAACCAAATCTAAATTCATTTTATGCACTGCACGATAGGGTTCAAATAAACTTACCCAACTTTTTTGAAAGGAATCACCAATAATTTCTTCTAAAGAAGTTTGTAAGAAATTAGCGTCTTTTGAACGTTGAATCATTCGCGTAATGTAATTCACAGTTGCATCAATAAAGGTTTTCTTGTAACCACCATTACGAATAACGTCTGGATTACCATGATTTGGATAAATTTTCTCAACATCCATTGCTTTCAAACGTTGCAATTCTTTCAAATGCACGGGCAATTCTGGAATATGATCTGAAACCATGTAAGTTACAGTATCTTCCAATGCGTCGCCTGCTAATAAAATCTTATCTTTTGGAATATAAATCAAATTAGCATCTGGGCTATGAATATTAAATTGATGTAATTCAATTTTCAAATCTCCTACATACATATCCATTCGATTATCAAATACCATATTTGGAGCAATCATTGGATTAATTGCGGGAAGACCCCATTCTTCGCCTGCTTCTAAAGCAGCCTGTTTTGCTTTCATAATTTCACGGGTTTTCTTTAAAGAAACAATATCCCGATCTTTATAAATTTCATTACCCGCAATATGATCTAAATGCCAATGACTTTGAACAACGGTGATATGTTTAATGCCCATTGTTTGCTCAAGATAATTTCTAATCCAGCGGGCGTGTTCAACCGAAAGAAACGTATCATAAATAATGGCTTTCTCGCCTTGATGAATAGCATAAGAACCAATGCCTAATTTCAACGCTGAACCAAATAACCAATTATCGGGATCAGTGGGTTTGGTATTACGTCCATCATAAAAGAATGTTAAATAATCATTTAATTGAGTCACAACGATTTGTGGTGTAACACCACTTTCTATCGCCCAACTATTTGAAACTAGAAACCAACTTAATAGAAAAGTTAGTCCCGATTTATTTTTTTGAAACATGGTATATTTCCTACGCAATTTATAAAGAGAAATCTTATCACAAAATTACGCTGCTGTGGCATCCAATTTAAAAAACGCCATCATTTGTTGTAATTGTTTTGCTTGCTCATCTAAAGTTTGTGCACTTGCGGCGACTTCCTCTGATGCAGCGGCATTTTTTTGTGCAGCATTATCAATCCGTTCCATTGCAATTTCTATTTCTTTAATTGCCTCTGATTGTTCGATAGAAATGCAGGTAATTTCTTCAACAAAATCTGAAGTTTTATGAACACTAGGAATAATATGTTCTGAAAGCAAATTACCCGCTTTTTCTGAAATTCTAACACTATCTTGGGTTAATTGGTTAATATTTTCAGCCGCTAAGTGACTGTTTTCAGAGAGTTTTCTCACTTCAATGGCAACCACTGCAAAACCTTTTCCTTGTTCTCCCACCCTTGCGGCTTCAATTGCTGCATTTAAAGCTAAAATATTAGTTTTATAGGCAATAGTTTGAATTAATTCAACTTTTTCAGCGATTTGTTGCATTGCTTCCATTGTATCCTTAACCGCTTGCCCGCCTTCTTCGGCTCGTTCTCTTGTTGTTATTGCTAATTCATTAGATTTTTGAGAATTTTGAGCGGCTTGAGAAATAGAAGCACTCACTTCTTCTAATACACTGGTGGTTTCTTCAATATTAGCAGCTTGCTCTACGAAATCTTGAGTTAATTCTAATGAAGTTGAACTCAATTGATTGCTGGTTTCTGCAATTTGTGAAGCAGAAGTTAAAACTTGTTCAACCACTTGTTTTAATTGATTCACCATTTGTTGCATTGCATTAAATAATAACCCTATTTCATCATGACGGGTTTCATTGATTTGAATATTAAGTTTTCCTTGACTTAAATTATTCATAACATTGACTGCTTTTTGTAATGCAGATTTAATGGTTTTTGCCAAAGTAAAACTAAATGAAAAAACAACGACTATTGCAATACTCCATAAAGTAATCGAAAGGTAAAAAACTCTTTCATAATTTTTGTGTGCAATGACATAAAACTCTTTAGCTTCAGACACTTTATGTTTTTGCCAAATCGCAAATTGTTCAAATAATAAATCAAATTGTTTTTTCTCGGCTTCTATGACATTAATATACGCCGCCTCACGATAACTTTCTAATGCGTATTTTTTTGTATAATTAACAAGGCTTGCGTAGTGTTTCCAACTTTCAAATAGATTGCTATGCATCTGTTTTTCTTCAGGATCAGAGGAAATATGATATTTGATAATTGACTCATTGAAATACTCATTGAGTTGATGAATACTTGCGTCTATTCTATTATTAATTTCTAATTGATTTTGATGATTAGGTGTCATCACAATATAAAGTGATAATTCGCGTAACTTGGCAATTGGTAGAGCAATATCAGAATTCATTTCCTCAAGAACTGCTGCATCATTATAAATTTCACCAACTTGTTGAAACGTTGCATTCAAATTATAAAGACTATAAATACCACTTAAAATCAAAGTAGCTGTAGAAAAAATTGATAGCAAAAATAACTTATTAGAAATGCTGAGAGACATAAAGAAAAATCCAAATTATTAGAAATGTTTTTTTATCATTTGTACAGGTTTCTTCAATGCGTTTGGATAAGGTTCTTTACGCAAAGAAGCATGACGATTGCTCAATTCAATTTCCCACAACGGCAAAACCGCTTGTTGGTAAGGAATAAAAACAACTTCTTTATTCACTGCAAAAATTTTACGAGGCGTGGGTAGAAATAACATATACGCATTTTCAGAAGCGTGTCGCATAACATTATAAACGATTTCAACAAAAGCGGGTTCGTCGGTATTTGTTCTAAACAATTCTTCTAAATAATCATCCATTATTTTATCCGTTGGTAAGGTGCTCCAATAATTATGCGTTCTTAACACCATAAACACCGACCAAGGATGCAATAAAAACCAACCATCATTTCCCCAACTTAACAAATCCCATGCTTGAGTATTTTTTCCAATGTTGGTATTTAAAAGTTGATCAAAAATTTCTTTCTGATTTTTAAGGGTTGTAACCTCTAATTTTACGCCCACTTTTTTTAATTGATATTCAATCCCTTTCCATAACGATAAAAAACGTTCTTGGGTTAAAATTTTCAGAACTAAACCATTTAAAATCTTTTTAAGGCGCTCTTGTTGTTCTGGTTGATAAGGACTATTTTCTTCTGAAAAGAGTGCTAATTTGCTCAAATTTTCTTTGACTCCTATAAAAGATGGTGCGGCTAAGGCTGGAACTAAATCTCCTTCATCTTCATAGACAAAACGTAATAAATTAATTTGATGAAGTGCTTGATTCAATGCAACTCGAACTTCTTTATCTAATAAACGAGGATTTCCTGTTCGCATATTTAGATGAATCATATAGGTTTCGGTCGATGGATAAATAAGCAATTTTGCATACGGTGATAAAATAGTTTCAATTTTATAATTAAAATTCAATGGTACAATATCCAATTGATTTTCCTCATAAAAAACCATATTTCGTGCTTGTTCTTCGGACAATTCTGTATAAATTGTAACACGTTCAATTTTAGGATACTTTTTATTCCAATACAAAGGATTTGCAACTAATTCTAGTTTTGGAGTTTGACGATCCCCTTCCACATAACCATCTACTAAAATATAAGGACCTAAACCATGCAATCCAGCGGCAGCTAAATTAGGTGGTGTAGGCTTTCCATTCCAACCATATTCTAATAAATATTCTTGCGTATAAAATTGAATCCATACCACATCATTCATGAAAGCCCCATATTTCTCTTTCAAATGGAAACGAATGGTATAATCATCTATTTTAGAAACTCGATCATAAACCTCATGTATTTTACTATATACTGGAGGTTTTCTTTTAAAAAATTTCATGTTAGAAATAATTGAATCTGCATTAAAAGGCGTACCATTTTGAAATACGACTCCTTCGCGTAATTTGAATTCATAAGTAGTATCATCAATTTGTTGGTGAGAAACCGCTAAATCATAATCCCAACCTTGCGCATTATTAGCGGGACGAGTTAGTGCACCATTAATTGAATGAGAAATGTATAAATAGGCTACACTAGGGAGAAAAACTTTGAGGTGAGAACCACTTATCAAATCGGGTGAAAGGTGCTGATTAGCATCATCCAATCGAGGTTGTAATGGTTCGTGAAAAGAAACCTGATTCGCATAGGAAGAGAATGTTGATCCCAATATTAAATACAAAATAATTTGTCGCATAAGATTTAACAAAAAGTCAAAAGTAAGTTATACTTGAAACTTTCAATACTATTCTATAGGAGATGTTATGTCAATTTATTCTAAGATTTTGCAAGGGATTGCATTTTATTTCTTAATGCAACCATTACAAGCAGCTACGGAAGTGCGTTTATCATTGGTTTCATGGGTTGGTTATGCGCCGTTATATATTGCTGATGCTCAAAAGCAATTTTCTCAGCATGGTGTTGATGTAAAAATAACCAGTTTATCTGATAATGCTTTATTAGTAGATGCTTTAAAAAAAGGTACGGCAGATGCTGCAACTTTAACCTATGATCAAGTGATTACTGCCATCGCAGACGGATTAGCCATTAAAGTCGTATTACCTATTGATTATTCAAATGGTGGCGATGCCATTGTTGCTCCAAAAACGATTGCAAATATTGCAGCATTAAAAGATAAAAAAGTTGGGTTTAATTATTTAGCACCGCAAGATATTTTGCTCACTTATGCGTTGAAGAAAAATGGATTAACTCAAAAAGATATTACGCCCGATAATATTCCTGCAGATAGCATTCAAGGTATGTTGGAAAGTGCTAAAATTGACGCAGGTGTAACTTATGAACCCAATGTTTCAACCATTGCTGGATTAGCGGGCGGACAAAAATTTCATGTTATTTTTTCCTCAAAAGAAGCACCTGGTTTAATTACTGATGTCTTAGTTTTTGCTCAAGCATTTATTGATAAAAATCCCGATGCCGTTAAAGGCGTTCTTAAAGGATATTTAGATGGTTTAAAATTCTTAAAAGATAAACCCGATAATGCTCAAAAAATTATTGCTGCTGCCTTAGGTGTTCCCAAAGCAGAAGTTCCTGCACAATTAGCGACAGTTTATATCCCTAATTTAGAAGAAATGGATATGGTTTTTAAACCCAGCGAAGATATGCGTTCATTATTTACAAGTGGAAAGCTAATTGGAGAGTTATTATTGAGCAAACAAGCCGTCAAAACTATCCCCAAAACAGAAGATACTTTTGATGCAAGTTTTATTGCTAGCTTAGTGGGTCAATAGCATTAAGCAAAGGGAAGAGATTTTCCCTTTTCTTCCAAAGAGTTTCTTAAACCTCAAATCTGCAAATGGGTTAATGTATTTATCTTTAATTCTCATGAGTTTTTCTTTAGTTTAGTGATTTTATATTTAAAGCCTTTTTCCTCAACAATAAAACTTATGGTTTCATTTGCAAAAACAAAGTGCAAAAAAGTTGGTCGAATGAAAGAAAATCAGCTATGATTTGATTTTTTTTGAGAAGACAGGAGATTGTAAAAAATGGATAACCCTTTGATAATCGCAGGAAAAAGCTATCAATCGCGTTTATTGGTCGGAACGGGCAAATACAAAGACTTAGAAGAAACCCGACTCGCCATCGAAGCCAGCGGCGCGGAAATTGTCACGGTGGCGATTCGCCGCACCAACATTGGTCAAAACAAAGACGAACCGAACCTTTTAGACGTGATTTCGCCGCAAAAATACACGTTATTGCCCAACACGGCGGGGTGTTATACGGCGGAAGATGCGATTCGAACCTGTCGTTTGGCGCGTGAATTATTGGACGGTCATGATTTGGTGAAATTAGAAGTTCTCGGCGATCAAAAAACGCTTTATCCCGATATTGTGGCAACGTTGGAAGCCGCTAAAGTCTTGATTCAAGACGGTTTTAAAGTGATGGTTTATACAAATGACGATCCAATTATTGCAAAAAAATTAGAAGATTTGGGTTGTGTGGCGGTGATGCCGTTAGCCGCGCCGATTGGGTCTGGATTGGGGATTCGCAACCATTTGAATATATTAACAATTGTAGAAAACGCAAACGTGCCAATTTTAGTCGATGCGGGCGTGGGAACGGCTTCGGATGCGGCGGAAGCGATGGAATTGGGTTGCGGCGGGGTGTTGATGAATACTGCGATTGCCGAAGCGAAAAACCCGATTTTGATGGCTTCGGCGATGAAAAAAGCCATCGAAGCGGGTCGTGAAGCCTTTTTAGCGGGTCGAATGCCGCGCCGTCGTCATGCGAATGCGTCTTCTCCTTTAGACGGTTTGTTTTTTTAAAATTAGCTTTTTCCTCAACTAAAAACCTCGCAAGTTTCTCAAAATCTACGAGGTTTTTTATTTTAAATTCTTCTTACAAATCCTATGATTTTTTTCTCTCCATTAATTTAGTAAAACAAGCTCTAAATTAATAAATTAGGTGAATGATGTGATTACATCAGTTTCATCCACAAAAATGAGAAAACCCCCAAAAATATATCAACCTATTGTTTTTTATATATTTTTTGGTAAATATTTAAAATTTAAGCATTTTTTAGCGATGAAGTTGTTGAAAAACCATTTATTTGATGTTGTTAGAGAGTTTTTGCCGCAAAACTTGTTTTTTAATATTTAATTTTGACGTGGGTTATGTAAAAAAGCGCAAAAAACGGGTATTCTATTAGCTATTTTTCCCCAAAGGATTCACATAAAGAGGGTTCAGTATTATGACCGAAAGCTCATTACAAGTGGTTAGACGTTTGGAGAGTCTGGAAAAACACCTCGCCGAAGAGCATCAAGACAATCCAACACTCGCCAAAGCAGTACAAAGTTTCCGCCGTTTAGATCAAGTTGCCTACAATTTAGGCTTGCTCACCTCGAATCAATCCTACGCAACCCGCGTGTCGTGGTGGCCCATGATCGCGGTGTTAGGAACGTTTTCGGCGGGTAAATCGACCTTTATTAACAGCTATTTAAATCGCCCGCTTCAACGCACTGGCACGCAAGCCGTCGATGATAAATTCACCGTCATTTGCTATACAAATCGAGAAGAAGGCAAAACTTTACCCGGTGTGGCATTAGATGCTGATCCGCGTTTTCCGTTTTTTCAAATCAGCCGTTCGATTGCGGAAATTTCTCAAGCGGGTCCTCAACGCATCGACGCGTATCTTCAATTAAAAACCTCCCCAAGCGAAGAAATGCGCGGCAAAATTTTAATTGATTCCCCTGGTTTCGATGCCGACAGTCAACGCGCTTCAACGTTAAGATTAACCGAACATATCATTGATTTATCTGACTTAGTGCTCGTTTTCTTCGACGCACGTCATCCAGAACCCGGCGCAATGCAAGATACGTTGCAGCATTTGGTTGCGAAAACCATCGATCGTGCTGATTCTAATAAGTTTTTATATATTTTGAATCAAATGGATGTCACCGCGAAAGAGGACAATCCTGAAGAAGTCGTCGCGGCATGGCAACGGGCTTTGGCACAAGCGGGTTTAACGTCGGGGCGTTTTTATCGGATTTATAATCCCGAAGCGGCAGTTCCGATCGACAATCCCGTCGTTAAAACTCGTTATGAATCAAAGTGTAAGGAAGATTTGAACGAAATCTCCACGCGCATGAATCAGGTTGAAGTCGAGCGTTGTTATCGGATTGTGGGCGCGATTGAACAAACCGCCAAAGACATCGAAGACCGTTTTGTTCCCAAACTCAAGAGCATGATCGCAAGTTGGAAAAAACGGGTTTGGACGTATGAAGCCTTTGGTTTAGCGGGGATTTTAGGGCTTGCCTTAATTACCGCTGCTTCGACGGGTACATTGCCAGCACTTGGCGTGTTTGCTCAAAAACTTTTTGCTTTTGATGCAATGAGTTGGATAATGTGGGCGGTGATTGCGGGTGCGGCGGGTTATACGCATTTTAGTTTGCGCAAATTATCGACGCGGATCGAAATGCGCAATTTAAGTCGTGAATTCGCCGACGATGCGGATGTTTGTGAGCAATTTGGACGGGCGTTTGTGAAAAGTACTTCGCCCGCACGACCGATGTTGTTTAGCAATCCCGCAGGTTGGAGCGTTCACACCAAACGCATTTTAGACAGCGTTCGCGGCGAAACAAACGATTATATTCAAGCACTTAACGATCGTTTCACCAACCCTTCTGGTAAATAAACCAGCTTAATTTCTTAAGGCGCATTTCAGTTCAAGGGTGCGCCTTTTCTTTGTGAGATAATAAAATGTTATTTAGAAAAGATTTCTTCTTACTTGTTATAAACTTTGTAATTCTATTGATACCCAATATTTTATATTTTACTCAAATTAATTGGCTGCTTTCTGAACAACTAGAATTATTTGCGATTTCTTTGATTGTTTTATTAGTGCTTTTAAGTTTAGTGAAAAAAGCGTGGATATTTCTCGTTTTAACGTTGCCTTTTGTGCTAATTGTTCCTTTAGAAGCCTTCTACATTTCAAATTACCATTCTTTCATTACACCACATATTTTAGGCATAGTTTTCGATAGCAATTCCTCAGAAATCCGTGATTTCACCCAAGGCAATGAACTTAAAATCTTTTTTATTTATGTCGTTCTTTTAACAAGTTGGATTTCTGGCATTGTAAGTTGTTATAAAAGTAACTTAATTTATAACCATTTTTCACGTTACCTTATCTTGTTAATTTTTCTACCTTTTATAATTTACACCGCCAGCATTCATGAGCCTACATTTGCTGATTATTATGTGTATGGAGAAACTAAATTTGAAGTGCAAAGAAATCAATTGCCAGATGGTTTCTATCGTTTTGAGAAAGCCTTTCCTTTTGGAATATTTGTAACATTGTATGAGTTCTATCAAGAAACTCAACGATTTTACCAATTATTAGAACACACCAAAAATTTCCATTTTAATGCAAGTCGACAACCATTATTTGAAGAAAAAACTAGAGGAAAACCTGAAATCTATGTTTTAGTAATTGGAGAAAGTAGCCGTTATGATCGATGGCAATTAAATGGCTATTCTAAACCCACTACGCCTTATTTGGCTCAAAGACAAGATATTGTTTCTTATGAAAAATTTTATACGGTCGCTAAAAGCAGCCGTGAATCAATTCCCATTATGTTAACGCGCAAAAAAGCCGATGATAAACGCTTTGGTTTTCATGAAAAATCCATTATCGATGCGTTTAATGTTTTAGATTTCAAAACACATTGGTTATCAACGCAAATGACCTTTGGAGAATACGATACGCCAATTTCAATTCATGCCAAAGAAGCACAGCATTTGAAATATTTGAATAATGGTAATTTTAAAACCGATAATGTGTATGATGAAGTGTTAATTAAACCCTTTCAACAAATTGTTGAAAATATTAAGCAACCTGAGAAACATTTTATTATTATTCACACCTTAGGAAGTCATTTTAATTATGCACATCGTTATCCTGTTGAATTTGATATGTTTAAACCATCATTGAAAAATGAAGTCTTTAATTTACACGACATTGCATTAGTCGATAAATTGAGAAACTCATACGATAATTCTATCTTATATACAGATTTTATTTTAAATGAATTATTGAATATTATGAGTAATAAAAAAGATGCCATAAGTTGGTTAATTTACTTATCTGATCACGGGGTTGATTTATTTGAAGATGGGGTTAGTTCAGGACAAGGAAGAGATTCAGAAAATGTTTTTCATATTCCTTTAGTTTTTTGGCTTTCAGATGCGTATAAGAATTCATATCCTGATACAGTACAAATGATTTCAAATAACAAATCTCAAAAGAATACAACCGAGTTAATGTTTGATTGGTTGTGTAATTTAGCGGGCATTCAAATTATCGATCAAAAGGGAGTTATTGCCAAATGAAAAGATTTATTGTTGTTTTTTCCTTATTAATCATTATGTTAGGATCAAGTGTGCCTTATGTAACGGGTAAATTTGTTGAAGGACATTTGCAACAATTTGAAAACACCGTGATGAATACCGACGGGTTACAATTGATTGGAAAACCCCATCAACAAATCATTGGTTGGAACAATTCTCAATCACAGAGCAATATTAAAATTGTTGCATTAGATGGACAAATGAAACTTGAACAACAAGTTGAACATGGATTTTTGCCTTTTAAACCTGTTGAATTATCTACCAAAGTATATCCCGATGCGGTTTTAAAAAATACTTTTAAAGATTTATTTGAAAATGATTTGCCGATTGAAGCAATTACTCAAATTGATTTAATGGGCAAAAGCAACACCATCTTTCATCAAACAAATGGAGGTTTGAAAGGAACGTTAAATATTGATCCGAAAGGAAAAGTGGTTTCTGGAACATTACAAACGCCCAAATTAAAGTCACCTTTATTAGCATATCCTTTTGAATTAAATGAAGGAAATTTTAAATTTAATCTTCAACGTCAAGAAGAACGTCTTAATACTCAAGTGGATGGAGAATTACATAATATTGCTTTTTTAAAACAAGTGGATGCGCAAAAGATTTCATTTCATAGTAATGTGAGCAATAGTGGTCAAATGATTCATCAATTTGCGTGGGATTTGAAAAGCGATCAAATCATTGTTCTTAATAAAAACTGGGGTAAATTAAATTTAGTAATGAATGGGAAGAACTTTGATTTGAGTGTGTTTGCAAAATTAAAAGAACTTTCTAAAGCGTCGGGATTTCAACAACGCTTAATGTTGCCCATTATTTTATTACAAGAAGCGCCCGCGTTTCTTCAAAAATTACCCGCCTTTCAAGTGAAAACATTGACCTTAGAAACCTCAGAAGGAAATTTAGAATTAACTGGCAATTTTGAAATGACTCCTCCACAAAATACTAATGTAAATAGCTTAAACATTTTGTTTAAAAATATTAAAGCAACTTGGGATGGAAAAGTCAGTGAAAAACTTTTGCGTCAATGGTTAAGTGCATCGAACAATAAAAATAGCGATGAAGTTGATAAAATGTTGAAAAATATAGAAAATAAGCATCGCTTGGTGAGAAAAGGAGAGGATTTTGTAATGAATCTTCGCATTGAAAACGGCGAGGTTTTATTAAATGACCAGCCGTTGACGTTGAAAGATTTGAAATTCTAACGTTTGCGAAACATATCAACCCGCGCAGGCGGTAAGTTTCTCCAAATAATGGTCGATTGCGCACGGCGAAATTGTTTGTGCTGTTGTTCAAACCATTCACCTCGCAAATCATAAGTGAATTGAATTAATATCCCATCATGATGTAATAAATGATTGATTTGATTGACAATTCCTTTCACAATCGGCGCGGGCAACGATCTCAACGGTAATCCCGACACAATCGCCGCCACTTTCGTATCTTTTTCCAAATAATTGCCCAATTGCGCCGCATCGCCTTCAATAACTTGTAATTGTGGGAATTTTTCGCGCAAATGTTTCACCAAATTCGTTGACCGTTCTAAAACCAACAATTTTTCAGGCGGAATCCCTCGCGCCAACAATGCCGCCGTGATCGTTCCTGTGCCCGCGCCCAACTCGATGACCACACCATTTAAGTGGGTAGGCAACGCATTCGCCATCGCCCGCGCCAAAATTGGCGAACTCGGACACGCCGCCCCGATTTCACGCGGATTATTTAAAATCTCTCGTGCAAACAATATCAATGACGAGGTTTTCTCAGCCATTTTTGAGAAAGTTCTTTTAATCATTTGATTTCTCTGAAAAGATTTCCGCCAAAGTCGGTGCGTCCAATAATCGATCACCCCATGTTTCTATTTGCTGAATTGAGGCTTTTGCAAGGCTTTGTTTGATTTCTAACGGCAACGCACCAAAACGTTTTTCTAACATCTTTTGTAATAATTTCGTTTCACCTTGTTGTAATCCTTGTTGCGTACCTTTTTGGAAGATTTGTCGCACGAAGAGATTGTTTTCAATAGAGAGTTCGATGCTCATACGTTGTTCCTCTTGTTTTAAAATGGGATTTAGATTTCTTAAATTGGCTAAATTTCCTAAAATCAATAACATATCTTTGCGGGTTTTGTCGTCTAATAGATTGATTTTATTTAAGATATTTTTAATTGTGAACTCATAATTATCTAAATGACATAAAATGGCTAAAATGTTATCGGAAAGAGAATCGCTTTCCAATAAAAGCTGACCATCCAAGTTTCTAATATCAATCAAATCATAATAAAAGGATAAATGTTTAGTGTTGCAATGGGTTGTGAAATGAGGCGTTGCTTGACCAATATAAACGACTTGTTGCAAGGGATAAACGCCATAATGTTGATAAATCAAAATGTAATATTCCAACATTCGCCACAACATTTGAGGATCGGGTGCGCTTTGCAATTCCAAATGAAGGATCGATCCGTCGGTCAAACGAGCGACCACATCGGGGCGACGCACTTTGACGGACGGATACTCAATGTTAAGCCAATCAGTGGCTTGCAATCCCGTGAGCATTTGTAAAAATCGTTGTGGGAAATGGTGCAGTAATTCTTTGAGGGGAACATCGTAGCGCATCGGCATATAGTATGGAAAAAAGTGAGTATTTTCAATTGTTTTTTGTGATCTTGACCATTTGTCTTAAAAAACGCTCCTTTTGTCCGAATCGACTGTGCCTAATTGAGATATACCCCTTATACTTTACCTAAATCATAGAAGGAGTGTGGCATAAAAACTACGCTTTTTCGCAAATCGTGGTTAAAATGCTTTACTTGCGAAGGCTTACGCACTATACTAGATTTTGGTTAAAGAATGCGTTAATCTAAGCAAGACTTTAGATTTTATGACAACTCAAAAGGAGTAATTTTTCATGAAACGTTCTCAATTAGCTCTTGCCATCGCTGGTTTA
>JFJP01039041.1_pt1 | contig 15290 bp, 17 predicted proteins | sample 431651 | NCBI WGS metagenome assembly JFJP01 (sample SAMN02602958, study PRJNA72255) | Microbial mat metagenome, whole genome shotgun sequencing project. | biome: fresh water; feature: sink hole; material: water; isolation source: purple microbial (photo- and chemosynthetic) mats found in...
GTAACTATGCATTTTTTAACTGATACAGCTTTGTCTGTAGAGGCTATCCTGCAACCGGGACATTTATTTTTATCCCTGAGAAAGGCAATGCAGGTCCCGCAGTTCATGCCGCAGGGTGCGATCAATATTCCTAGCATAGTACCTGTTTGACTCATCTAATTTATGAAATTAATTTGATACCTGTCAAATCTGCTTTACCGTTTTTCAAAAATTCATATGTCATTCTATCTGCCCTCTCCCCGCTCCCATTTTCCAACTGCCTGTGAACTTATGAATAAATGTTCTGCAAGCTGAGCCTGCGAAATGTTTACTTTTTTGCGTGCTTCGGCAATTCTATTGCCAATAATTTTAGTACTTAACATATCTTCTGTTTTTAAATTATCTGATTCGGCAAAGTTATTCTGAACCATTTCCCGAATCAAAATAATTCAACTACTTATGGTTGTTTTTACGCTACCTTTAGTTGTTTTTAAGGTATTAAATGTTGTTTTCCAATTGCAAAATGACCAATATGATAATAACATTCATTTTTTTATTGCCCTCTGGTAAACATTTGCCTGTAGGGTTACCCGTACGGTATTAGTTTGTCAGTGTTAATTCGGCAGCGAGCTCAGTATACTTATTTTTTTCTGTTATGGGCTTTAAGGATGTTTGTAACCATCTGCCTCCTGCATATTGCCATGTTTTGCGATCACCTTCTTTTGTTACAGACCCGAATTGTGGTAAATATTGTATACTGCCCTTCCAGTCAGCTTTATTCTGTTCAATTACCAGCCATTCCACTGCGATTAAAAGACCTGTTTGAGGAAGAGTGAGGTTATAGGAACTCAGATCAATAATTGTGTTTTTATTCACACCATACTGAGTTTTAATTATCAGATTTTTATCAAGCAGATCTCTTCCCGGTGAACCATCCTCCAGAATATTTAATAATCTGAGATTAAAAATAGCATTCTTTGTGGATGAGGCTGATGTAAGAATCTTTATCTGATTCAGGTGAGGAGTTGAACTATACTCCGGTTTATATTCAATGAATTTGGTAACAATCCATGGATAACCACCACAACTATAATAACTGCGGATCTTGTTTTTGTTATATGATTCCAGTACGCGTTTCGACTTTTTCTGAGGTTTAACTACAATTCCGGAAAGCTCATAAGTTTTTGGAATAAGCTGTATGTCAAATGTTTCTGTTTCAGAAACAAACTGCCGGGATTCATATCCGATTGCTGAGACTACTAGTATTGTTCCAACCGGGGCTGATTCTATTTCAAATTTTCCGCTTAAGTCGGTAGTTGCCCCGATTGGTTTATCCTTCAGAAATACATTTGCATACGGCACTGGTTGACGGGTTAACTTATCAGTTATTGTCCCGCTGATCTGGCCAGTGAGGGTATTTGGTATCAGGAACAAAAAAAGTATTAAAGTATTTAAGGCTTTCATATTATTATCGTTGTTTTGTGGTTTTTTTTTTACCACAAAGGAACACAAAGGGTAACACAAAGGTACCTAAAGGTCATTTTCCCAATATCAATTTTCTAAGAGATTATCAATTTTCTCGACTGTTCCCGGCATACTCGGTCTCAGATGGGTCCCAAAATCAACAATTGTTCCAGCTTTATTTATCAACAAATAATGTGGAATCGTTCTGAACCCATACCTGTTTTGAAAAAAGTAAAACTCATTAGTATTGCAAAAGAAGTGTTTACCACCAAGATTTATTTCTCTTATTTTTTGTTTTGCGATAACACTGTCTGATAAACAAATAAATACAAATTCTAAATCCTGTCCTGCATATTTCTGGATTAATCTGTTCGAATGCTGCATCTCGGGGAGACAGGGCGGACACCAGGCAGCCCAAAAATCAACATAAACAACCTTGTCAACACTTGCCTGAATAATTTTATTTAAAAGGTCCTTTCTCATTGGGCCATTTAATTCAATCCCTGACAAATCATTCGTAAAGTCAGATTGTCCCAACATCGCATTTGATAAAATCTCCGGATTAGTATTATAAGCTTTAATATATTTGTATCTGTCTGATAGAGTTTTCAATAGAAATGGCTCTTTTATTTTGCTGTAAATGAATCCACTGTTTTCTTCAAACAATTCTGTTTCATGAGTGTCAAGTAGTTTATTAAAAAAATGACTTAAAACGAACTGATTAATCAAATCGTTCTTTGAGGACCTGGAAATTTCATCAATAAAAAGCGAGTCTCGATTATGATCTCTTTTTCCGTCGCCACGGTATTTTGAACCAATGGCAAGTGACAGGTAGTCATTGTAATAATTATCAATTAGTTTGAAGTAATTTGAACTGATTATGGAGTTATCAAATACCCGGTTAAGGTCATTTAAAAAGTCATAATAATTACCCGGACTTTCCACCGTACTCTGAGTAGATATCTTTTTGTACATCAGGTAATGAAGCAATACTGAATAATAATCAATTTCAATCGTTGTTTCTGACCACTTTGCAAATTCTTCAGTATAGTTGTTTACCTTTTTAAAAGTCGTCAAACGGGCGTAGGCATCATTTCTATAACTCTCACAATAAATTTTGTAATCTTCTGGTTGAAGATTGTATTTCGAATTATCATATCTTCCTAAATAATATTTGGTTATGAATTTATTTATATTATTATTCAATTCGGCCGCATCGCCACTGAATTTTGCATTAGCAATATCTTTAAAGTCTTTTTCGATGTATATACTGTCGCCCGGATGGACAACAATAACATCGGCAATTGGTTTCAGTGATATCTCACGTGCAGTAACCGGATATATCATTAATTTAAATGACCCGTCTTTGGCTATTGCAGATGTGTACTTTATTCCGAATCCTTCAAAGTCTGGTATCTCGAGGTTAATCTCACTGACATGAGGATATACTTGCCTGTTAAGCACAATTCCTGTTATAACCACAGGTTCTCCCTGAGGTACAAATAATGAATCAAACACCTGATAGTTCTTATTTGCAGCTATTTCTTTTTCACCAGTATTATGGCATCCTGCCAGCAAGATAATTATGCTAGAAAAAATAACTCGTAGAATGTATTGTGTCATCGTCTGTTTTTGAAATGACATATAGTTTTGCCAGTGCTATTTTTGTTCCTTTATCAGACTCACAACCTTCTCAAAAAGGATATCCTTTTTTTGAAAATCTTCTTTATTTGTAATAATCTCAATATCGGGCTCAATTCCGCTGCCCTCAATGAACTTACCATCAAGCGTATAAGCCTGCCATGAAGGAAGGTAAAGAGTTACTCCATTAGAGAGGGTATATGTCTGTGGATTACCTGTACTTCCATATGTTTTCATTCCTACAATTGTGGCATTTGGCAATTGCTTCATCATCAGAATAAATGATTCATTGGAACTCATAACATAAGGGCCTGACAGCACGTAGATCTTACCAGAATATTCAATATGATTTGGTGATGGGTAAATTTTCTTAATATGTTCTTTATCAAACTTTCCGGTCTTATCATTATAGTTTATAACTTTTTCATAAGGGATAGAATCACTTACAAAAAAGGCAGCTATTTTTTTAGCGAAAATTTCACTTCCACCCGAATTTTCCCTTACGTCGATTATCAGATTCGGATAAGCTGTTAACTCCTTTAAAACATCGATTAGCGGATATTCAGGATTTTGAGAATTGCCCCAGACTTTTAATTTCATAGTACCCGGATCGGCAGACCAGTCTTTCATTGAGAGGTAGCCAATATTATCATAGACTCCTGATATAGTTGTAAGAGTAGAAGTTGCTTTCCTGTCCTGAAGAATTGTAAACAACAGACCCGCTGTATAGTTGGCATTTACAATCTTCTTCCTCCCGGTTGCGAACCTTTCTCCCTCAACATCAATCCAGATATGAGGATCTTCAGCAGGCTTTAAAATTTTTACAAGCTTAAGTGCAAACTCGGCAGGTGATTTGGAGTTTTCGAGATCTGATTGATTCTTTGAAACTACTTCTTTCCAATCAATACCCTTTATAGAGGCATAAGAATACATTTTAGGAAAGATCTCAATAAACTCCTTGTACGATTGCTTATTAAGTGCGGTAAAGGAAATGCTTTTTGTTTTGAAATGTAATTCATCAGGATTTAAAGGAATACCCGATAAATTACTGAAGCCCTGGAATCGTGAACTATTAAAAGCCAATGAATAGAGTTTATCGGGGAATAGTTTTACCGGAACTGATAATGTCTTCTTGTCAATCCATCGAGGTTTTGCAGTGTACTGAGGTAGATTTTTAGTGTCGACTATTGAATACAAGGAACTCATGTCCTGATCGAACCTGATTATTATTTCTTTTAACTCAGGATCAACATTGCAGTCGCCGAATTCAGGTATTGTACTGATTATCTTAGGAGCAACCCCGTTACTTTGTGCGGAGGATAGTGTACAGATGAAGATTAAGAAGGCTAAAGTTGAAAATGTTTTTTTCATGTTATTTAGTTATGATAGTGTGTTTTTTGTGGTTAAAAGAAACTATAGATCAGATAGAATGAAATATTATGCCGGTTTGAATTCCGGACTTGATCACTATCTGTGAACGCGTTCTCATAATCTCTTAGTATTTTGGACTTAAATAAATGCTATGGGGAATTGAAAGTTTTAATCTTGTCATTTTATAAAATTTGGTGCTTATGATTTTATTGGCTTAAGAGGCTATGCTTTTAATATAGCTTTCTGAGTATAGCTGGCCGGGATCAATTTTCAGGATCTTAGAAAGGAGCCTATAAAGCGTTGGATTGTATTCCTTAAATTCATATGATCTTTCAAAAAAGCATTCAACGGCAACTGAGAAAAATTCATCCGGATTGATAGCACCGTATTTTCTGAACAGCGATTTCTGATTCGGGGAATATAATAGTTTATTAGTCTCATGTTCAGCTTCTTTATCAAACTCAGTCATTATCTCCCGGTCATAAAAATCATACTCTTCATTTTCAACGATATTTATTAGTCTTAGTGCATGTGCCATTTCATGAAATCCAAGGTTAAGGCCATCTGACTGATTTGAGAAACCTTCCTTAAAACTTTTCCACGACAAAACGATAAGTCCCCTCCTGTTTACCTCCCCCTTATGGTACTTGTTAGTAATCGTTGAGTAATAGTTATCAGGGTATATAAGTATCCTCCAGAAGTGTACGAAGTAAATGTGCGGATATCCAAATGATAATTGAACAGCGGTCCCGGCTATCAATGCTTTCATCTCCGGAGTAATTACCTTTACACCACCACGGGGAATAAACTGTTTAAGATCAATGAATTTCTGGACCCTTTTCTCAAAAACCAACTTGTCGGTGGAGTTAAGGGAATTATAGAACGTAAAGTATTGAGATAGATATGGTTTGTAGGCATTGTCGAGGTTTCTGAGGAAGAGATATTTCTTAAAATATCTCTTTACAACAGGGGTATTTGAATTCCTGAGCATGTAATATACATAGCCAATAAAAAGCAAAGAGTAAACAACGATTTGAAGGGGCGAAAGAGAATTGTCAGGATTTTCCATCTATAAATCTATTCAGATTTTGACTAATTACAAAGGATCTGAATGGCTTTTAGTTAAAAAGGTGCCAAGAAATCCATTAACCCTGCCTACCGGCAGGCTTACGCAGAGAACGCATGACTTCGTCTCCTGCTTGTTGTCAGGCAACTGGCTCATAGTAAAGCATAATGCGTGACAAACTTACTCTTCTATTTAAAAAATTTCTCCGCATTTATATACATTAAATAATCTGTCAGATCCAGAGCATCACTCAGGGTAATCCAATCTTCAGAAACTAACTCACTCAGTGCCTGTGTAATTCCTTTGCGGGCAATTACTGCGTGTCCGATTAAATTCTCAACTATTATATCGTCTCCACCAAAAGTAAATATTTTATTGTTTGGTACCGTCAGAATAAACTTTTTCAGAAAATCTTTTGCTGCCAGAGGATTCAATGACCATGACCAGCACATATCAACATAGGCGTTGGAATAACTCTTAGCCAGAGAAAGCAACTCCTCATAATGAGGATAGGATAAATGAAAAAATATAAATTTTGTATCCGGAGCTTTCCGGCAAAGTGAAGCACAATCTGAGGAATTGTTCCCTACCCAGTTCATGTTCATGAGGTTATTCATTGCCCACTGTCCCGTATGTATCTTTACAGGCAAGCCATATTCAGTAGCTTTTTCAACACAGTACCAGAATAAATGATCCTGAAGCAATTTCTCATCTGCAGCACTGATCTCCTGTGAATTGATTCTTTTCAGGAAAATTGGCTCTGCTTTTTCTGCATGTACTTTCTCAAAGTCAAGCCTTCTGAAGTAGGCGATCCCAATTTTAACTGCCTTTGCCATCAGGCCATATTCATTAAACCACCAATTTATAACTGAATACCAGTCTGACAATGTTTTTGGTTTTATATGGTGCGGGACATTAAAAGGATTGTTTAAAACACGGATTAGTCCATCCAAAGCAATATCCTGAAACAATAAATCGGGAGATTCGCTTTTTCTGAATGCGCGTACAGGAGAATGAACATGACAATGTCTGATATTTGCCAGGTCGTTTATTATGTGAGTATAGAAGCCCTTTTGTCTTGTTTGTTCATAACTGCTTTGAAGTTTTTTAATGTTGCCATCCGACATATCATCAATGTCATAAAGACCTTTTATTGTATTTCGAAACACAAGTCCGGAAGCAGTATTTTTTAAATATGGCCAGTAATTCTTTACAATTCCCCATTTATCAATTGGATCAATATGTTTTGAAAACAAATCGGCAATAAGCTCTTTCGACATTCCTGATGAAACCAAATCAAATCTGAAATAGAGATTCAGAAGAAGCGTCCAGTCATCACAGGGTATTATTGGCTCAACGCAACTCAACCGTTCAGACTCATCAATCAAATGCTCATGAGTATCAATAAATTGTGTCGCGGCTATTTTGTTCGCTAAGGTACTGTTAACCTTTTCCATTAATAATCTCTTTGTTGTTATAATCTCACAATATAGATAAAACCATTATAGATAGCTATCCGAAACTAATAAGTCAGTACTGAGCACAGGAGTAAAAGCAAAAAGTGCGACAAACAACCGGCCCATATCGTCTGTGTAAGCGTTTAGCTAATTATTTTTTATACATCGTACTGAAAATCCCATTCTTTTTGGATGGGTATCACGGGCTACCTGTTCAAAAGAATAGATCATGCTCCGATAAAAGGAACTGGATTCACTCGCTTCTGTACTTGTCCACCAGAAACCGCTACTCCCCCCTGCAAAGAAGCGGGTTAGCCTCTCTCCCCCGGGCAGAGCTGAAAAACCTAAATCGTCAGTGCCTGTTACTCCCTTTCGCCAGCCTTCTGCAGATTTAAGTCTTTGTCCGGCATCAAAGCCTCTGAGCCCCAATTTATTCCAGATTGAGTCATTCGGTTCATATCTGGTATCAGCGATACCTTCAATTTGTTTCCATTCGTCATCTGAGGGTACCCTCCAACCGGCAGGACAAAGTTTTCCTGAATTAACAGCATACCAATTATAAAGAAACCCCAGTGTGTCGGCATAATTCAGGTTATTCTGATAATAATAGTATGCAGATGAGTATGATCTCAACCAGACTTCCTGATCTTTTATACATGGAATTTCGGAGCCATCATTGAACCGGGTAGATTTTAAATTTTCAGTCATCCACCAGTAATCACCAATCAGGGCAGTTGAGTAAATATTACCATCGATGTCTTTTAAAGCATTGTTTTCATCCCGCCTGCATTGCACGAGAATTGGCAGTATAGAGCAGAGTAATAATATCAAGCCAGAACGAGAGATCATAATGGTCCGGACTGTGAGTCTGCCCCGCAATTACAGAACCTTCGGGTATTATTGTCAATATATTGGGATAGTTTGTCCTCTGACCTGAGATAATCTTTATTTTGTTTGAAAGGAATCAATTTTTTTGCGGATAAATCAATATAGTAATAATCAGTGTTGGACGTCTGGCCATTTAACAGTTCGACTCTGCTTATAAATTTATTGTCCTTTTGGTACCACTCATAAAGTCTGGGCGCTATTGTCTCAGAGAATAATGTTTGCCCGGTATTAAAATCAAAAACAGTTAATCCTGATTCGTCTGAGTAGTAATCTGAAAACAAGTACCTTTTGTCTTTTGAAACGTAAAATTGTCCCCCGGGTTTTTCGGTCACAACCCCTTTTGAATCGACTATGAAAATCCTGCCGTCATAATCTCCCAGTTTTGAAAGAATGAAATAGTCATTTCGCGGCTGTGACAAAGGGATAAAGATGCCATAACAGCTGCCAACTGCATCAATTGCCTTGAAATACTTTTGATAAATAGGTTTACCACTATTGAATATTGTAATCCATGCTCTGCAGGAAAATGGTTCGTATCCTGATTTGTTTCTTACCTGCCGGATTTCGATTACAAAATCTTTGAATTGTACTGAATCTGAAGTGATTTGATATTTTTCTACCGGATAATCAGACCGCCTGAAAGACTCAAACTTGTCTGAACTCTGTCCAAAAGAGCTTGTTGTCAGGATCAAAAGAACTGTGATGATTATGGTTTTAATGCTCCTGTAAGATTGGTCAAAAATTGTCATCAGTGTCCGGATCTCTAATAGTTTCTCGCAGTACATGCAAGTTATAAGAAAAATTCAAATCATAATAAATTTTTATCGAAGTTTTAAGTCCGGATCAAGTGAAGGATATGTCCGGCAATGAAAACTGTCATGCTGTTACGAATATGTCCTGTGTCATTAAGGTTTTAATTTGCTCTTTGAATTCTTCGCCTAATGTTTGTTTGATAAAAACATAGCGAGAATAGTAAATGACAGTGAAAGCATACCCAGAAAGGATCCCAAATTAGATTTTGAAATCAGGTTGAGACTTGCTCTGTTTTTTGATCTCATTTTGATACTATTATTATATGCTATGAATAAGATATGTTACAAGGAAAATACCAACCGCAAGTACCAATATGGTTAGTAGTATGTCAAGTATCGATGATGGTCGGAATGTATCTGAGTCTATTTGTTTTTCAACGTTTTTGTACCTCACAAATGCAAATAAGACCAGTAACGTACCCATACCTACAAGGAATATCCCAATCATTGCAGAGTATCCATGAGAAGGAGGTATCGTATTTTCAATAGTTGATTTCCCCAAAAGAATAGACATTTGTTTCATGAACAAGGCAAACTTTTCAACAACAAAACCGAATGCCATTATCCCAATGCTTGTCCTGATCCATGCAAGAAATGTTCTTTCATTCGCCATATGGACACTGCGGTTACGAACTTTTGCTGATTCCTTATTTTCGATGATCTCTTTCATAATTCTAACACTTTTATAAATTTAAGAGGCTGATCAAGCGATAAAATCATAGTACCTCACCCAACTATTTGTAATTGGGCAAATTACACATACTTCCCTTATTTTCAAAGTAAAAAAATCATTTTAAAATACATACAAAAAATGTGTGTCGGAAGATTTGCTCTTTTAGTTGCCTTCCTGTGTCAGCTAAATGCGTGCAGGTAACCAAATTTGCAATTATCACTGTGCCATTTCTTCATCTTGTTGGTAACGATTGTATAAACGCCATAGTGTAAGGTTTATTGATATTTAAAAGTTTCTATTATAAGCATGCTGATTTTTTTACATGTTTTGGTATCCATGATACCCAATTTTTCAATCAATCTTGTCTTGTCCACACATCTTATTTGATCAACAACGAGCTGTCCGGACTTACCTTTAAAATGACAATTTAGTCTTGTAGGATATGGCTTAATCGCGCTGGTCAAGGGTACAATTACGACAGTATTAAGAAATTTATTTACTTCATTTGGAGAAACTACCAGACATGGACGAATTTTATTGATTTCTGATCCCTGAGTTGGGTTAAGTTCAATATTCCAGACTTCGAACCTTTTTACCATGTCCAGTCCTTTTTGTCAAAATCGTTCTCAATATCAATTACATCATTCTCAGGGGTAAAACCTTTGGCAATAGCATCAGCAAATTTCTGCTCCCAATTACTTCGTGCTTTATTTTCAACTAATGGTGTTATTACCAACCCTCCATCTTTCTCCTGAATTTCAACTTGATTTGCCTCACCAAATGTGCTTAGCAGCTTCTTGGGAATTATAAGCCCTCTGGAATTACCTATTTTTACTATAGTAGTTTCCATATTAAATATCTTTATGCGAAGATAGTAAATGTTCTAACATGTTATAACATTCAATAACTTAAATTTTAGCGAGGCCATTAAAATTAGTCCTTGAATTGTTGGGACTGGCGACCGCGTTTCGCGTACAGGTCTAATGACTACGATTGGATTATCCGGATGTCTGATTTAATTATCATTCATTCAGACCTGTAGCATTTATCTCATTAATCTTAGAAATTATCTCAGTTATGCACAGAAACTTTTGGCTCATTTCAGTCTGAAGCCAAAATAAATTGTTTTATTTTTTTCTTCCATAGAAATAAGCTCTCAGATAGACAGCATTATTAAAGACTCTGGAATGGTCATCAGCATAAGTCCCGTATAGTCGGGGACAAAATTCAAAATCATAACCGATATTGAACCTGAGACTTGGTGATGCAAGGAATTCAAATCCTAATCCGGTATTGTAGCCAAACTGGACCGGACTTACCTTTGAAGTATAATGACTACTTGGTCTTGATCTTGTTATATAATCAGTAAGATATTGGTCATATTGTTTGTATAAAAACCTTAGATTCACAGTTCCTCCAACCGACAAATATGGGCTAAACTTAGTTTGAGTGAATCTATATGTAAGCTGAACAGGTATTTTTGCATATGTAATTTTTAATATTCTGTCATCATTAATATACGACCATACGACATCGGTTGTATCGTATCTGTATATGGAACTAAAGATTGCGATGTTGATTTTAGCCGCAAACTCCGGAGGCAGAGCTGGCAAATTTCTTATATTGATAGCAACTCCATAACCAAATGAGTTTACAGGATAAACCTTTTCAGGTATTTCATTATTTAATACCCAATTGGAATTTAGAAAAGACGTATAAATCCCCCAGTCAAATATCATATCTCTGTTTTTTTCTTCAAAAACAACGCAATCCTCAGTTTTGCAGGTTAATTCATGGTATTTCTTTGTAATACTAATCAGAGATTTACTCTTAAAGGGTATTGTTTTAATCTTTGTTTCAAGAGGCGGACAATCGCGAAAATTGAACAAAAGTGTATTTATGTATTCCTGTTTTTTCCTTTTATAAGTCACACCGTCTCTTACAAATTCATGAGTGGTGTTAGCCAATTCGGTTAATGTTCCATCTTCCGTAAGAAGAAAATATTTTATGTCGGTAACAGATTCTGAATAAGCTAACAAACTTGACCTTCCTTTAATTAACCATTCAATGAATACTATATTGGTTTGGTTATCTATTGTTAAATCCCAGGTGCTAAAGTATTTGCTGTCACTGAATCTGAATGCAGTAATTTCTCCAGGTTTATAAACCTTGGTCTCTCCATCAGATTTCAGTTTAAATTCACATTGTTTAGAATTCTTGATTGATCCTTCCCAGTTGATATAGCCATAAATAGTATCATTACTGTTATTAATTATGTATCCTTCTTTAAATTGTGATATGCTTAGTTTGTTTAAAGCAACTGCAAGTAATGTAATTAAAAAGATTTTTTTCATTTGGGTTATTTTAAGGAATTGAATTATGATAATTCTACAAAAAGGCTATGTATTGTGGCAACTGCAATATTGTCTCGGACTGGCCAGTATTAACACCAATTAATGGGTTAAATATTTCGTCAATTGAATATACAAAGAGTCACCATCGCTAGGGCGCAATGCCTTGTTATCAACTATTTGACCACTTTTATCCATAATCATATATTGAGGGATCATTGGAATAAAGATCTTTTTATCAGATAAATCTTTTTTCAATGTATCATTAAGCCTAAGATGATAACCAAAAAGATTATGAGAAACAATAAATTGGCAAAGGACACTATCTTGAATATCCTTATCAGAATTCAGATATACCATTTCGATACTATTATCATTGAGGAATTTATGTAAGGAATCTCCATATTTGAACTCTTCAAGACAAGGCGGACACCATGTAGCCCATCTGTCAATGTAAACAGTTTTGTCTTTAAAGAATTCTGATAACTCTGCCAATGAATAAATAGGTTTATCCTTATCGATGACATGGATATTTGGAGCTAATTCCCAAATTTGTGTTTCCTGTTTTCTACTGTTAGTGTTGCAGGAACAGAATAGCATGGTAATGATCAAAGTTAGAATAGTGTTTCTCATTTAATGACGAAATTAATATGTGCTGTGAGTTTATAGTATTTACTAATAATCAAAGTTACAAGGTATCTTGAATCCCGGTGCCGAGTGAAATCTGATTTTTCGGCTACATTCAGGTCCTCTGATTACGTTAAAGAGTTGTCATGGTATGAGTAAATTGTTACGGTGGCTGCTTTGGGCCTGAATGCTAACGGACAGCGGGTTAGGGTTAGTTGCCGTCCGTGTCAGGGTTGGCATGAGTTGGCTGTCACAATAAATTGATCACGATGGCTGTGTCCCGATAAAGGGCGCGGATTGCTCATTAATTGTCATTTGAGGGGCGTGGGGTGAGTTGTAGGCGGTAATCAGTAATCAGTAACCGGTGATCGGTAATCGGTAGGCAGTAGGCGGCGTGCGGCGACTTATCCTTTTTGTAAAGTTTAATATCTATCGCGATTTTTATGAATCCCATGAAGAAACGGTCATTACCAAAACAAATATTCAGCGGAGTTATTTCATACGCTAATCTGCTTTTTGGTTGATTAACTCTTATGCCCCAGGCTATATGTCCGCCATAGTATAGTTTAAAAAGATAATCTGATGTGGTATTTCCTGCTTCGGGCCACCCTCCTGTTCCAAGTAACCCGCGGGTATAGTTTACAAGTCCGCCGGCTACAACAAATAAGGAAAACGGTTTATACTTTATAACGTCAAAATAACCATCTGCGCCGAGTGATGTAATTCTGTAATACTGATCCCGTGTGTCGGTTATTGCGAATGGGAAGAATCCTCCTGTCATGAAGTTCGGGTTTATTCTGAGTCTGTCATTAAGAACCGATTTCTGGTATCCGAATGAAACCAGTGTCCCCATACCCATTTCTCTTATTCCCTCATTCATGCCCACGCCAAGTCCGACTTTAAGGCTGTTATTTGAATACTCCTGACTCATCAAAGCCGGGGTAATTGATAATAGAGCTACAGTTAGAAGAAGCAGGGGTTTATTCATTTTGAGTGATATCGGTTTTTGTATTGGCTTGCGGTTTGCGGCATTCGGCGTTCGGTGATCGATAATCGGTAATCAATAAGCAGTAATCGGTTCGTGAAGGTAATTAAGTCTGACATATGTTTTAATTTTTCGAAGCAGGATTTTTTTTCATCACTATGTAAGCAAGAGGGATTTTATCATAGATTATCACAGTTCTGATTATAATAAATCCATTATTTATAAGCATGTTTTTGAATTCATTAATGCTCCATTTATTGACAACCTTAAATCCACTAAGGGTGCCAATTATGGATGCAATAATTTTACTTTTACTATTTTCACCTGCACAAAGTGTGGGAGCAATAAAAACAGCATCGTCGCGCATTACTCTTTTTACTTCTATTAAAGGTTTTTCCGGCTCATAAAGAAGATGAAATAAATTAGAAGCGATAACAATGTCGAACGATTTATCAGGAAGGGTAAGATTATATGAATCATGAATTTGAAAATCAATGTTTTGAATTTTTGATTTTACCAGTTTTCGATTTGCAACATGAATCATTTCCGGTGAAATATCGGTTGCCACAATGGATGATACTTTTGAGCAAATTGAAAAAGAAATAATTCCGGTTCCGGAACCAATCTCCAGAACATTGTGGTTTATATTCAGGTCAGGTTCAATATTTTCCAGAATAGATGTATATGATTTCCTGAATACTTTATCTATAAAAGAATCATAGTAGCCGGCAAACCTGTCCCAAAATCTTTTCTCTTTTTTCTGTCGGTTATCCATTGTATTTGCGGCTTGAGGTTTGCGGCGTGCGGCGTGAGGCATGCGGCTTGCGGCATGCGGCGTGGGGTAATCAGTAATCAGTAATCGGTATTTCTCTCAGTCTCCCCTTCTCCCCTTCTCCCCCTCTTCCTCTCACTCTTCCTTCCCAAATCCCGGCTTAATCCTGTTGTATAGTTCCAGCGTATATGCCGGATCCCGGAAGTTGAGATAGATATTCTGCGAGTCGGTTTTTATAAATATATAGGGAGGGGCATTCTTTTTCACAAAGAGCTTGGCATTTACCTTGTCCTGGAGCCTGAAGTTTCCCTTTAATGTTTTTGAGAAGGCATAGCCATTGGTTCTCAGTCTTATATTTGGCAGACTCCATAGTGTATCGAGATGGGTAATGTCGGAATAGCTTATTTTCAGTCCGTATACGCCCTTGACTATGAGGTCTGAATCTGTTGCCGCTACTTTAATATCGCGGGTACCGGAAACAACAAGAACGGCAGGAATAACCAAAGCCAGAACGAAAACTGCAAGGACCGGAATTAATATGCTCCTTTCATTTTCGTGCGAATATTGGTCAAGGTTTGCCACCGGCAGCAAGCTGTTTACCAGCTCAGAGATCTCCTCTGCCTTATCAGCCAACCGTCAGCCATCAACCTTATTCCGATACCTGTCATTATATCTGTCTTAACTGGTCTGCAGCCCGATATATCAGACATAAGGTATCTTCTCGAGACTAATCCGGCACCAAGCCTGAACGATATAGAGTTTTCATCGATAGTTATTGTCAGTTTGTAGAATATCAGCATACAGATTATAAGCGTGGCAGCAACAAAGCCGAGAGTTACAAGAACTATCATTTCCTTAAATCCGAAAAGGACGATAAGTGCCAAAGTGACAATAATAAGCGGCACCAGCAAGAGTATTGAGAATGTGCCGGACTGGGTGAAGTGTTTTGTGGGTTTTGCCCCCCTGCCCCCCTGGAGGTTACATTCTGCGTAGTTTGCCCCCCTGCCCCCCTGGAGGGGGGTACATTTCGTAACAGGATTTATTTTGTTAGCCAGTCGCATGGGATAAATAGAGTATTAGATATTCGAGGCCTGTTTGATATATGTTGTTGTTAAATATTTAACAGCAAAAATTGTTCCAAATTATTGTCATTTGCTTCGGCGTCATTTGCTTCGGCGTCATTTATTGTCATTAGTTGTTTTAC
>JFJP01039173.1_pt1 | contig 15287 bp, 9 predicted proteins | sample 431651 | NCBI WGS metagenome assembly JFJP01 (sample SAMN02602958, study PRJNA72255) | Microbial mat metagenome, whole genome shotgun sequencing project. | biome: fresh water; feature: sink hole; material: water; isolation source: purple microbial (photo- and chemosynthetic) mats found in...
GCAATAGTTTTAGAGAGATAACACTTTAAATGCTGAGTTTTTTGAAGAGGTATGCAACTGCTCTTCAACATCATCATATTTTATATGCCAACAATTTACTATGGCCAGTAGTTTCTTCAAAAAGAAGAGTCACAACAGCTGAATTTGGGGCTGAAAACAGATTTTTTCTATGGCATTGGCCATTGTTGCAATGGAATCTTCCTCTTTGCATCAAGAAAGTTAGCTTCTTTTGGCAATCAGCAGTAGAACAATTAGACAGTGGCTATATAAGTAAAAAAATGAATAAACATTCATAACAGTTTTACACATGTAACTGTTATCATTGTTGTAGTTGAAGGTATCTATGATGTTCCTTGCACATTGCACTCCTCATTGTCTTGTGCCCAAATAGTGGGCAGTCATTGCATTTTTGTTGAGATTGAGGGATACTAGGCTTTTTATGATTACTTGCTGTTGCCAAAGCCTCAACATCAACACTGGGGCCATCCATTTGTTCTTCTGCCACATTATTTGTTTCTTTGCATTCAACATCATCCTCCACTATGCCATCCATTTCTAGAATTTCCTTGACATACACACTTGGTTTATAGTCAAAGCCATTTTCTGCATCCTTTGCTTTCCATTTGAGTTCTTTGCATATGTTTGCTTTCTTGGTTGAGTACCTTTTATTCTTGTTCTCAGGAATGGTATGATACACTTTATCATATTCGCTTCTAGCATTTCTGCACATTAGGTACTTGATGGTTGCATTTGGCAATTCAATTCCAAGTTTGTCAAAATCAGAAACATGCCCTCCTCATAACCAACTGAATTAGTTATGACTACAAGGGCAACTCAATCAGACAAGGCCATAGTACCACTAAAATGTTTGTCTTTTGGTGCTACTTGCGTGATTTGTTGATGGAGAGATTTGCTTTTCTGACTCATGAACAAGTGGTACACTTGTTCCATCATCAAATCCATACCAAAATTTTGCCATATGGCAAGTACCAGTGCATACAGATCAATATCCTTCATCTGAAGCGGAGGCCCCCCTTAGTATAGTCCAATCCTTATAATTTTGATGAAGAACAGATTATTACAGTACGATCGATACTATTATATCACGGAGAGTGTTAAAGTAGTATGTTCTGCTCTAATTATCTACGTTCCGAATTGGAATAGTACTCATACCGTAGTAAAAAAAGAAGTTCTTCGATTGCTTATCTGTATGACAGGAGTATCACCCCCATAAAGTGATCATACTGATACTGACAGTGGCAAGATACAAAATCTAAGTGATTACAACAAACGTGCAAAACATAACGATACACTTATATCACATAACATCACATAACAATATACTGATTACGTTCTATTTAACATTCCTGCAGACAGAATTGCTGGTGTTATTATAAAATGAATAACAAATTGAAACTGAGGAATAGTATCCGTATCATATCGGTCCTTAATGAGGCTTCATTACCTTGCAAAGGTTTCGGTAAAAAACCAGTATCATGCAATTGTCTTGCTCATTTGACAAAACAACCCTATCATTGTATTGAGAATACAAAACGTTTTTTCATTGCCATGGCCAATGACATTTGGAATATCAATGTAGAAAAGAATGAGTTACTACATAAGATTGCGGACTATCTTTGTCAATATTGTACGAACGCTTCTTTGATGTGTCCTATGTTTGAGTTCAACATATCACAAACCGTATGCTCTTCTGTATCCAAAGTAACTATATGTTGGCGTTCGTTGCGTAATATCTTATGTATATCGAGACTGGAAGCGCAGTGCATAAAGAAATTGATGAACAATAGACGTCAATGCGTATTTTATTGGAACAAAGTTGACGAACAGAAGGAATATTTGCGAAAGTATGGGAAACAGAATAATATACGTTCATGGAGCAACTATTTTCCGAAAGAGTTGATTATAGTTGTCGAAGAAAGCGTCAAAGCCAGGCAACTGATCGAAAAGAAGTTAAATGGTAGAATCATGAGTCTCTCTGTAAAGAGTTGTGCAGAACTTGATGTACTTGTTGCAAATCACCGGCCCAATCCTAGTAGATTGTACTCTGTTACGAATGGCGGACATAATATTTTATTTGGTCCTTTTGCCAAATTGTCCAGTGGATGGAATACCTTATCGAAAAGATACAGACACTTTCACACGGAAATGGTAATGGTGACGAAGTCATTATGGCAAGATGTGTCGTCATGTCCGTACATGAAACCAACGTATATGGTCTCGAAACAGAACTTTTGTATGTCGTCAGATCCTCAAGTCGCACATACAGATTTTGATCCTTTCGTATGCCAGCAATCTAAGAATATTCCTTATGTTGCATTCGCACCGTGTTGCAAAGAAGGGTCCATGTTAATGGTTTGGACAAAAGATTGTTACGAAACAAAAGAAAACAGAAGGTACTATTGTCATTTCTATCTCTATATTCCTTACGGGGTTATGCTGTACCTGCCAGGAGACGTCATTCACGCAGGTGGTTTTTGTTTTGGCAGAAAACCGACAAATCAATTGAGCAATGAACGCGTTCATTTTTACATTTGTGATGGTAATGACTCGAATGCATTAGCGGATGCATTGGATAACAAAAATCACAATAAACACGAACCAGAATACGTTCCTGATCCGGAAATATTGTCACGTATCAAAGAAAGATTAGTAGAGTACTAACAAGAAAGATGTAAATTTCGAATTCTACGTTGTTATTATTTTGTGCAGTGGAATTCTGTTCGAAATTATGACATCACGGGTTACTGAATACTGCAGGCTACTACTTCATATGCACATGCACATCGCCATAACTGTACTTGATAACTTTTACTTCATGGTATTAACACATATTGTGCATATCGATTACTGAAACTTGCAACATGCCGTCATTGTGTTACCAGCAAGTTCATGGTAATAACGCAGGTAAGATAAGACAAGTATCTCAGACCGATTGTTGTTAAGATGGAACTATCTTACCGTCATCCAATGTCATGTTGTTGAATAGTTATTGGAAACAAGAAATGTATCGTTCTTGATGTTACGGAAGGTGAGTTTAAGGTTCTGGAGGAACAAGCAAGACTAGCCAATTTACCGGTAGAGGACAAGTATTTCAGATACCCACTTCAATTCCGTAGGCCAATAATGGAAATCACACTTTCGGAAATACTGATTTGGTTCCGTCCCGTAATTTGTCCATTGACCAGCCGAATCATGCATATGGACAAAACTGGGTTTCTTTGGCCTTGTGTTGGCTGTACCAGACCTTCGTCCAAATCCCACAGCATGTATTGCAAGATGAGCAATTGTTATGGGGATCCCTCATGTATGATGACCGTAGATCCCGAAGACGATCCGAAAATACCGTTACAATATGTTGCAGCATACAAAGATTGTAACTATTTGGATTTGAAAAAAACAGCTTCTGTGCTTATAAGCATGGTAACCCAATGTCGGGGTGGAATTAAATTTGATATTGTGGAAGAGTACGGAGAGTACATATTTACGGAAAAAGCGAAAGATGCAGACATGTTGTCTTTAAGTTATCCAACCAATGATAACATGTTACGGGTAAACAGTCATAATGACGAGAACAACGACGTTGATACTACTGATCGGAAGTGCAGCGCGAATGACAACGCGAATGAGAACAATAAGAGTCATGTTGATTCGACCGAGAATACCCAAAAAACAATGCAGAATGCAATGCAGAATATGACTGCGATGGGTGGTATGTATGAGAAGGTGATTACGAAAGACACGGACATAACTAAACCTTCAGTTGAGAATACGAATGATGTGATGGATCCAGCGAAGCAGGAATTGGTAAATATGGAGGATACAAGGTATGATATTAGGAAACGAATACAACCCAAACGCAGACGCGTGCAAGCTCCCAAACAACCTCCAAAACGTGTACAGCGTCGTCGAGTGGTACGTCCCAAAGGAATCAATAACAGCAAAGAAGTGACAACGACCAACATTTCCGAACAAGGCGTAATGATGCTCGCAGTGAACGAACAAACAGTTGCCACCCAAACAGATGCAACTACAACAACAAGAACAACCATTGTACAGCGTCGTCGTCGAGTGGGACGTCCCAAACGCATAAATAACAGCGAAGAAGCGACAACGACCAACATTGGCGAACAAGGCGTAATGATGCTCGCAGGGAACGAACAAGCAGTTGCCACCCCAACAGATGCAACCACAAGAAATGTTCCAAAACGTGTTGCTCCAAAACGTGGTGGTGTCGCATCGAAGAAAATGAATACTGTTTCTGATAACAACTGCATCTCAAAGTATCTGATGCCAGTACATAATGTGCAGCGTGTTCCGTTACGTAAAGAAGTGTCCCTATGTAAACAAGAACGATCCGAAGACCAACCTAAAGAAGTGGTCTTGTCATGTCAAACCAACGAACGAGAACAAGTGGAATATGTCAATGACAACGTCAACGACAACATCAATGACAACATAAATGACAACGAGGACAATGACAACGATGAAGTGGATTTATCAGAACCACAGCAGCAAATTATATATTCATGGAGTCGTACGATGTTTCTGAAACGTTTTTGGGTATCCCAAAAACTACGCGAATTTGAAATTCTAATGCACTTCCTTTATGATACGGTGAAGGAAGGTGATATGTTTGTACCGGCTCGGTTGACATGGCTTGATCATATTAAGCGCGATTACAATGATCCTGATACGTATGCTGCACGAATTTTGTTCATACTACTTTGTTCCAAAAGAGTGAAAGATGTGAATCTTAGTTCGCTGGAAGAATTTGTCAACAGCGAAGAATTCAGCATAGATCATGTTCTACAATGTGGCAGGGAAGATGTGAAAAATAGGATTCGTCACCTTGGCTTACAGAACAAAAATGCAACAGACATAATGGAAATATTCCATAACATCAAATTGTATCAAGACAAATACAAACAATTTCCTCGACGACTACATATATTGTTACAATATAAAGGCATTGGAAGGAAGATTGCAACCCTGGTTTTGAATTTTGCTTACGGTCAGAATGAGGGCATCTCTGTTGATTCACATGTTCTTAAATGTGCGATTGCCCTTCGATGGGTACACCCTCAGTGTACAACACCAGAAAGTATCCGCGTTAGTTTACAAGAGTGGGTTTCTCCATGTATGTGGCCTCATGTCAACATGGTTCTGGCTTCTTTTGGTCAATTGTTTTCGGAAGCAGAAACCACAAGACATATTATAGACATCGCAATGAGAGATTATGCAATGTTTCAGCAATTGCGTCCACTTCTGTTGCCACTGGTGCGAATTTATCAACCAAACATGTTGTTCTAACCCAAAATGACATGACAAGAAATCAGTTCTACTGATATCATACGTGTCGATTGTGGTTTTTCCACTAAGGTGGTTTTTTCCACAGCAATAATTAATTCACTATCTCTATATATAACTTTATTTTTTAACGAGTCCATGCATTCTATTAACGAAGAAATCTGGCCATTCTGCTCTTGGTGGAAGGAATAAATAACTGTGTGGAATGTTGTTACCCATGTCCGCAACTCCAATGATTGGTGATAAGATTGACGTAACAGGTAATATACCAATAATTGGTCTCACGTTCATGTCAGGATGGGAATATTTTATGGTAGTAGTTTTCTTTGCCCATCCTCGCACTAAATGGCAATTACCATCAATCAAGAAATCATTGTATTTGGTGCCGTAGAGTGGTTCTGTTGGTACTTCGGAAAACACATTCTGGTTCACGAAATGTGTCAATGCATATTTACCAATTTCTAAGCCCATCTTGTTCGTGTCACAAACATTTTCAATCTCCAGGAATAGTAATATTTGACACATCATTATTTTCCCTTCACATTCCACTTTTACCCAATCCTGCCATCCTTTTATGGGATTGCCATGATAACGACAAGATGTTCCCACAGGCTTATAGTCTGTATGTAGAAATCCATTAAATACACCCAAACGTTTAACATAATCTCGTATCTCTTGCAAAGAAACCACTCCTTTCCATGTAGACGTTTCATGCTCTTTGTTTGAACATTTTATCACACAAGTGTCCACCGACTGAATGACTTTCCATCTAATACCCAAAATATTGTGGCCAACCAAATTTGAGGTTTGTGAGTTATACTGCGGCAGAATTCTAGCAAGGATGGTTTGTGTTTCTTCAACTATCTCACACGCAGCTTTGTCGATAACACATCTGTCTGTATCCTTCATTGCTGTTCTATATTCAAAATTGTGAGCCTCCATACGAGTTCGTTCTGATGGACGTTTAACCTTTTCTTTCAAATTTGATTCTCCAATTCTTCCAGATATGTTCCTAGTTGCCCCGAAATCATATATCTGTGAAACAAAATGACGTAACTGATGAATCTTTGCCAGTTTCATTTTCTGTCCCTTCGATCTCTTCACATTTTTAACAAACGTTTTTGTAAACATTGGAATAAACTCCGTAGCTAGTTCCAATTCTTCTCTGGAAAATTCTTCTCGATCTAACCAGCATTCCAATGTAATTGTCAATTCAAATAGGTGTATGTATTTTTCCAACACACTCGCTCCAAGTTTTTCTTCCAAATATTTTCTGTGTTTCTCAGTCAATAAGAATACAAGAACCACTAATAAAACACCACGCATTTCATGGGCCATTTTTTTCCCCGTACTGTTGTCATCCTTGTCACTTGCATTGGGTAAATATCCAGATGGAAAATATGTCCTGGGGATGTCTGTATCGCATTGTTGTCTCAATCGAAATCCAATTTGTAAGAAATCACTGGTAACAATTTGTTTATATTTTCCAGTGAAAATAAGATGTGCGGCCTGCACTTCTGTATCCTCGGAATCATCATCAGGTAAATTATTTGCGCCCATATCATGTCTCCTTAACCTATTGAGTCCCTGTAATAATCGTATAAATAATCCCAGAAGAACACAATGCAAAGGTTCCACAGGTGTCGACTGGTTTACTCCATAGTTGTGACAAAAATGCAATTGATGAAAGACATTATCTTTGAATGCGTAGTAGCCCATGTTTCTCGCCGTGATGGGAGACGAATGAATTGCATTATGGACTGACTGAGTATCTGTCAAAGTCACATTTTTGTATGGTGCATCAAGATCATCTCGTTTGATGTTACATATGCGACAAATATGTTCCTGGTGCTGACCCCCAATCAATCCCACAATTTTATTCAGAAAAGGCATGTCACCCATCATAACCATTACTGGTAGAAGAATGTTATATGTCCTTTTTAATTCCTTTCCGTCTATGACAAATCTCCAGTTCATACCAGTCAAAAATTGTTGCACCTGTAGTAGTTGCTGGAACATTATCCAAACTTGTTTATGCCAGTCAACCATTGTGGGTGGAACATATGCGTTGCTATTGATGGGTGGACCGCGGGGTAGCTTTTGCGTGGATTCCTTGATTTCTTCATCTTTATAACCAATAGTTCCATTATGTTTCGTCAGTCCCAAATTTCTCCATGCTCTTGGTTGATTGCGTACAGCACTATTGAATATTGCCAGTGTATACATCCAAGGTTCTTGATTCAATCTTCCACATTTATCGATGAGTATGCCATCAGCAAACATCATTATTGGTATAATAACAGAATTTGGAATATGCTTCACCCTATCGTAGTACTGATAGTAAGCTTCTCCAGTGTTAATATCTCCCAATTTTGATGTTGGATTGTACGGTACGACATAGCTAGGATCTTTCTTGTCGTGAAACAGCAAATTTTCAGTAGTCATAAGATCAGTGGCTGTTAACAAACTGAAGATGCTGTGAATGAAAGAATGTACTGGGACATAAATGGGTAGACCAATGCTCGGTAATATACATTCCTTGTTTTGGGGATAGTTGCCATCCATCATGTATCGATTATTCAATTTCTTCATCAATCCTTGCCGTTTTGGTAAATTTGTTACTGCTTCCATATCATCGCATTGATAAAGCCACTCAACTATATGATCATACAATGCATCGCTGACATTACTCCTTTTCAGTATTGATAATAATTCAATTCCATATTTCATCGAATTGGTTAGCACTTCTTGTGTTTCTTGCTGCGTCTTATACTGATCCAACATTTCCATGAGAGTGTTATCTGTAATTGCAGATGCTTCCGTCTCCATTTGATTTGGATTCTTTTCGTGCTCTAGTACATCATCATTGGTATGCTCCTGAAGTACTTCATCATCGTGAAATTCCATTGCATCGTATTCCGTTGCATCGTATTCATCATAACGAAAGCAGGGAACATAACTATTGTCACTGGCATTTGAAGTAGTACTTTGTTCCGAACAGTCTTCCATCAAGCATCGCTCATGTGGTGGAGGAGTCCATGCCATGAAGTCGTTATTGTGGTGGGTGATAATGTTGTTGTTCATTGTGTTGTCATGTTCACCAGTCCTAATACCTTCTGTAAGAATGTCGTTATCACGTCTGTTATTGTCATTGATGGTGTCAGATAACATGCAAGTAATATCTATATCTGTTTCTTGACAAATATCAAAGTCCACAAAGCATTGTCGTTCGTGATTAGAGATAGCTGTTCCAATATTACCATTGTATTCACAAGACCATGAACAAAATGGTTTGGTACAGTAATATAGTGATTTCTGTTTTTTGTTTGGCATGTTGCGTAAATTGTGTTGTTGACAACACTGTATATTTGTTTCGCTCATCCTATTAATCCATCTAAAAGATCCAACCTGCATCATATCGTGGTAATGCTAAGTATATCTTAGTACTAGTACTAGTAGCGTTACTGCACACGATACTGTGTATATAACCTCTCCACCCAATGGAGCGGAATGGAGTATAACAGTAGCATGTAATATTTATACGCATGTCGTAAGTCCTATGTACTTCCAATCAATATAGAGATGATCTGATTAACAATATGCGAATACTACCTATTCAGTTAGGATTTAAGACATGTGCGTATATTTACTTAGGATTAAGGACAGAAGGAGTATACGTACTGTCTACACTACTCCGTCATTTGACAATGACTAATGACTTGATGCCAACCACCCATAGCGGAAAAATGGTTTTCATAATCATTGTTTCATAATTTGACAATTGTTCGTTACATTGATTTTACGAAATGGCCAGAACACGGCGCACTACACTGTCTGGAAGGAAGCCAGCACCATCCACTTTAAAAAAAACACCTGTAATGGAAGAAGATGACGAAATGCAGTTAAAGCCACGGCCTAAAGAGATTGTTACAAATAGTATGAGAAGTAATGATAACCATACCTACGCTAACAATAATTTCAATGACAATGAAAATGCCGATGACAACAACGACAATGACAACGACGACGACAAAGATAGCGAAGTGGAAGAAGTCGAGGAACCGCAAATAGATCTACAAGCGAATCACAATGACAAGACCAAGTCGAAACCTTATAAAAGATCAATTCCTCAATTTTGCGAAACATCTGTTTCTACCAGCAGTACATCCCAAAATGGATTGCTTTCTGATGCTGCCAGCTTGTTCAATGACAAGCGTGTGGTCAACAAATTGAATCTTACCAGGGTATCTAACAAGGTAACCACTACTACCAACAAGAATGTTCCGTACGAACACGAAAAACCTCTAGATACGTTGTCTTTGACTGAAACAACTATTGCCATCCAAAAGATTACGAAGGATATTTTTCCAACGTGTCGTTTCATTGCTCAACCTAGTCATGCCGATTCCATTGTATGGTACATTCTTCATAAACTTGGATATATTGGATCAGATCATGACAAAGAACGTTGTCGCCGTTGGCATGCAACGCGGAAAATTGTTATTGAAACTATTACAAAGCTTCGCAACAGGACTCTGGACAGATATCGAGAGTTAGCAAAAGGTAAGTTATATGTCAGAGATACTAACAAATTTTTTTCATTAAACAAACAAAAGAAAATCTCACCACCAATCATTTCAGCCACTATTCTTGCTCAAGGCATCATTCCTAATGTGGATACCATTATAGGGGACGAGGAAAAGTTTTTGATGACAGGTGCTCTTACACCTCAGTTATATTGGTTCAAAACAAAAATGATGCGTGCAATAAACAACAATTTGTGGGATCCTTTTCGCAAGTCTCCGACTGGCTACTACGTCAAGTGTGGAATTGCTGACGAAGCAATGGGACTGTGGATACTTCATTTTAAAGATTACATGAATGTGACTGTTAAATCTGAGATTCTTATGGAAGAAAAGAACGCAGAGACGAAACGAACTTCCCATATTGAGGGTAAAATTCAAAAAAGGAAACGAGAGTCTCATTCGAAAAGGTTGCGTGGTCACAGTTCCATGTCTGTTAATATGTACACTTTTTACAAGAAACAATTGGAAAACTTCCGTGCACGAGAAGGAGTTATCCCTTTGGTCAATTTGTCTGACATCATTGCTCGAACTGTAATCAATAACAGAAACGCTCAGCAAAATCGTCCTCTGGTTGTGGACGATGGAGATACATCCGACGATGACGATAACGAAGATGACGCTGGAGATAACGAGGAATCAGCACCAGATCCTACTGAGTACATGGATCAGAAGTATTGGGAGGCTGTGTAAATTTGGAAATTGTTCCACGCGATGTTCTGTGATAGCGTTTTTAATCGTATGCATTACAATATTGGAGAGATTTAAGAAAACAAGTAAAGAAGCATATTAGTACCGCATTGAATATGATTGGGTTGCATCGACTGTGTGTCTACACACTTATAACTGTAGTACAAACATATGCTTCTACTATTGTAGTTTACTAATAAAACGTATTGTTAGTCAATTCACCATTCTTCATCTTCACAATCGTCCACCTGACGTTGAACATTGCACCGTTGATGTCTGCCTCCTGTTAACGTAGTGGCTTTCCATGGCATTGGTGCAAACAGTTGTCCAGCTGTCCTGACCGCAAATGTCGTTGTTCCTTCATCTACAATGAAGGAACACAGAACCTGGACTCTGGGCGGGCGTTGTCTATGGCTCTCTCGCGCCTTGATCGTTCTGCGAGGTTGACAATTGTCTGTCGGAAGTTAGAGTTGCAGATGGCCCAGTTTAGACCTCCCCACCATGGGTGATTGACAACTGCGACCACCAGGTCGTCTGACATGGGCCCTGCAGAGACCACTCCCCATAGTTTGAGTTTTTTCCGTGCTGGCTCACCGAAGGGTAGATCGTTCCGCGCAGAAGGTAGTTCTAGAGGCAAAGTTACGTTCTCAGTCTTGTTGTCAACGGCAATGGGACAACAATCCGTCCCTTCATCCAAAGTGAGCAATCTTTGTAAATTTTTTGCTTTATACCACTGAATGAAACCACCGTGAAAGCGAAGGGTAACCCAACCATGTTTCCCCTTCTTTATCATGCGTCCAACAGTTCCCTGATGAGGACTGTTTGGTGATTTCACAACACGAAATAACGTCATGTTGAACAACGAAACGTAAATGCTCGTTTTATGTGTAGATACAATCGCGATCGATAAATACACAGCGTGGGTGTCGTAATGTTCTGAGACTATCGATCGAAAATTGTGCAATACGGCTTCAACTAAGACGACAAACGACATGTACAATCACCGTAGAAATGTTTACTGGTTGCCTACGGTAACTGTCAGCATCAGGTAACCAAACTTAATATTACTTAAGTAAATAGATGTACAGGAGATACATAAGTAACTAATTATTACAATGTTGTTCATCTTGATAGAGACAGAGACGTGGAAGCATGTTGTAATGTTCTGTGAAAGTTATACTTATACTATAAGTACAGTCACCAGTACAAAATTGTACTGATTGTGTACGGTATTCGTCAGCATCAGGTAACCAAAATCCCATATTAACACGATGCACAATCACCAGTACAAAATGTTACTGATTTCCTACGGTATTTGTCAGCATAATGTAACCAAAATGCCATGTCATATTCACATTATGCATCATCATTGAAGTACCAAAACTACCGTATTTACCAGTAGTGTAGTAGCCAAAATATGTGCGTCCTAGTACTGTCACAACTAGTACTAAATGCTACTGATAACCTACGGTATTGCATAGCATAAGGTAACCAAATTACCAAATCTACTACGTAAATGTAGTACAAACCGGTATTGCCACAGTGCATCACAAAAGCACTATAAGGAAACCATCGTGTTGCCATAGTGTGTCACGAAAACATAATGTTGTCACTGTGTGTCACCATATTTTATTACATGGTTCAGCATGAAAACATTATGGTGCGATACCGATAAGCAAGCAAAGACAGAGGCAACACCAGGTAACCTACGTTCGCTAGGTACAGGAATGGTACAATCTATTAAATACAGCGACAAGGGACACGGGACACTGGCGTCACTTTACTTTCTATCAAATCTCACTATGATAAAGCATAAAGGGCTATGGTTGCTGTCGTTCATCATAACAACTAGTTCAATAAAACCTAACAAAGCCATCATCAAGTAATAACAAAATAAAGACGTAATATGTATGGTTGCAATGTAAATATATATATATATATCTATATATTACCTCCGCCTCAATCAATATCATCATCACCTTCATCACGTTCATCACCTTCATCTGCTTGAGCCCATTCTTCGTCATCGCACCAGTGTCCATCGGAATCAAATGTCGGCATGGGAACATAATCTTCACCCAACAAAAACCTGTCGATGTCATCACATCCACCACAGCTACCCAAAAACATATTTCTCTCTAACTCCATATGTTTAATTTCGTTTTGATCCATTTTGCGATTGTCGATCTTGTCCCAGCTTGCGTCAAATTGCTGCCACGCAGTTGTCGTTGATTTGATATAAAACGACAACTCGTTACGCTCAATCCATGAAGGTTTAAACTTGAATCGATCGCCCCATTCCACTAAATAGTACAGTTTGTCATCACGCATTCTTGCACGACAGAGCAATTTGTCAACAACCCGCATGGCTCTTCCTTGGTAGAACCAACGACCATCCCACACAGGAGATTTCTTGTCTCTTGTATCGGACATGTACAACTCACAAAACTCGTTGTAAAGGCCGATATTGACATTGTCATCTCGACTAACGATAGCAGGAGAAACCGTAGCGCCCGCGTCGAGGGCTTGTTTCTTAATCAACAAATTCAAATCCAAGTTTCCCTTCAAATACTTGGATGCGAACCACTGAATAGGTTTGTCGCAACCTAAGCGAATCGCATATTCACCACATACATTACGACCAACGATGTCATGGACAACTTGTTGCGTTACAACTTTTAGAGTACCTTTTTCTTTAATGCGATACATGTTGGATGTTTGGACCTTGCTGTGTATTCGAATCAGTTATTCGAATCAGCTGTGCTCAGCTGTGCTTTTCCTTCGATGTTCGATTATTATCATACAGCAACTGTCTGTATGTATGTAGCGTATGAAAATAGATACCACATGAACAGAAATAGGCCCGTACTGCAATGGCCTACTAATGCGCACTACTGTAGTCTTGCATGAACGTGTGTACTGTACCTTAGTCTACTGTCTTAGGACTCTCTAAAGTAGCAATACAGCACAATCACTACTATACTACCCTGACCTGACTTTCGCTACTACTACCATATTATTAGGCTACCATATTATTAGGCTACGGTACTATATATTTATATATTCAACAGGTCATCGTAAATACCTAAGTAATTAGGAGGAAAAAGTTATCACTAAACCTGGCGCACCGTATAATTTTACGTACAAATTTCTACTGATCGTGACAATAGCAATGAATGCAATGAATGGCGGAAAACAACAACAATAGAACAACATCCTTGTACTACAAAAACGACCACCATGAGCGGAATTATCTGTTCAAGTCAACTCTAATCATACAATCAGACAATGGTGTACACTAGACGGCGAATGGTTTTAATAAGGTATGATTAACTACAAATTCAGAGTATATGTGATTGCGTTTATTATCATTATTGCATATATTCTGCTACGGCATGAAAATATCCTTTCTGTTGTCTATTACTATACTTACTGTCGTCATTACGTCTGATACACCCGTTCTTTTCAATGCGGTACTTTCTATGATAATTCAATTAGATAAGCAACGAGAGTGTTGCAGTACAATGCTGGCGTATGTCATGTTCTGTCACAGTAACGACTGTAAATATTGAAAGGTAAGAGAATGCTACACAATAGTACATTATGTATAGTGCTTTTGGCGAAGTAAAACATCAACTGACACCTGTTCTTTGTATTTGATTCTGTACTAAAAACAGGGATAACGACGACGGAAACGACACTGAAACGGAAACGACGGAAACGACAATGAAACGACACTGAAACGGAAACGACGACAGAAACGACAATGACACGGAAACTACGACGGAAATGACACTGAAACGGAAACTACGACTATGACAACCAAAACATACTGAACTTACCACCAGATAATGTAAGCTATGACAACCGAAGGCATGACGTTGCAATTGTATGACATATATGAATACCACTAACAACATAAAATGTTATTTTTCGTTCATGAGCACAGTTCATCACTGAGCATTCAATGACCCTTGCAATCATTACACACACAATAACGCATCCTATTACTATAATCAATACAATATAAATAACATAACTGCATTACTAGTTCAAACTCAGTATTTGATTAGTACCAGCGTGTGAAATTCGCTGGAAGGTGTGTTTAGGCGACAATGTTACAATTCTCTTCCTTATTTCATTTGAAACCGATCTTAAATTTGGGTGCCATTTACATCCAATCTGGGTAACAATTTTAATCATCAATACTATTTCAGGAAGGAAAACTATTTCATGTTGGCAACATATATTAAGCATCAGTTACCATTCATGTCGGAGACTTATATATAAACAGAAGAGTAAATGACGAGGGAGAATAATATTATAGTGTTTTACAATTTTATTACAGTCATACTATTTTCAACTATCACCTTATTAAATTAGTAAGTTGGGAATTTATTATTTTAGTGAGGACGGGATAATAATAGTTAGGACAGTGGACTATTATAAGGGGGGCCTCCGCTTCAGATGACGGACCTACCTCTGGATAAGTCACCCTCCGCATTCGATGAATTTGGTGACTACAACAAGAGAGTGGTCGTACAAAGTCATGACGTTCTGTACAGTTGGGATACCTCTCAACATGTCATTGATGCATGCGTCATGCACAATACTTACCATGCCCACTCCCTTGACCTATCCTTTGCGTCAACACCTGATCCCGAGGACCCTGATTCGGATATCTTG
>JFJP01038880.1_pt1 | contig 15283 bp, 7 predicted proteins | sample 431651 | NCBI WGS metagenome assembly JFJP01 (sample SAMN02602958, study PRJNA72255) | Microbial mat metagenome, whole genome shotgun sequencing project. | biome: fresh water; feature: sink hole; material: water; isolation source: purple microbial (photo- and chemosynthetic) mats found in...
CCACCAAATGGAAACTATCCTACGACGGTCGTAATAAAGAACCGGTTAACCTGCCGATGAAGTTCCCGGTGTTACTTCAGATGGGTGTTGAAGGTATTGCTGTAGGCCTGGCTTCTAAATCACTGCCACATAACTTTGTGGAACTCATTGATGCTTCGGTAGCTGTACTCAGAGGCCAGGATTTTGTTCTGGTTCCCGATTTCCCTACAGGCGGCATGGCCGATGTTACACGATATAACGATGGACTGCGAGGCGGAAAAGTCCGTATACGTGCCCGCATCAATCAGCTCGACAAAAAAACGCTGGTTATCACTGAAATTCCATGGGGAACAACTACCGGCGATCTGATCGATACCATTATTTCTGCAAGCGAAAAGGGAAAGATCAAAATCCGCAAGATTGATGATAATACAGCACAGAATGTAGAAATCCTGATTCACCTGCAACCCGGTGTTTCACCTGATCAATCCATTGATGCGCTTTACGCTTTTACTGATTGCGAACGTTCCGAATCACCTAACTCATGTGTGATTCATCAGGGCAAGCCTCATTTTATGGGGGTAAAAGAAATACTTCGCATTTCGGTTCAGCGAACTGTTGAAATGATCAAAATGGAACAGCTGATCCGTCAGCAGGAACTAATGGAATCGTTGTTGTTCGCATCCCTCGAACGCATTTTCATCGAAAACCGCATTTACCACGATATTGAAGAATGCAGTACATGGGAAGCCGTACTCGAAGCTATAGATAAAGGACTTGAACCTTATAAGCCTGATTTTTACCGTACAATTACAGAAGACGATTTAGTGAGGCTTACTGAAATCCGCATAAAACGTATTTCGAAGTTTAACTCCTTTAAAGCAGATGAGCATATTAAGAACCTGAATGAAGAATTACTCGAAGTAAAACACAACCTGGAGCATCTTACCGAATTTGTGATTGCGTTTTACGAAAATATCCGCAGAAAATATGCTGCAGGACGCGAACGTAAAACTGAACTCCGGAATTTCGAAAGTATAGAAGCTGCTGCCGTTGCTGCTGCCACGCAGAAATTATATGTTAACCGCGAAGAAGGTTTTGCCGGCTTCGGACTTAAAAAAGATGAGTTTGTTTGCGATTGCTCTGATATTGACGACATTATTGTTTTCCGTGAAGACGGCACATTCGCTGTTACACGGGTGGTAGAGAAAGCTTTTGTTGGCAAGAATGTTATCCATATCGACGTTTTTAAAAAGAACGACGACCGCACTGTATACCATGTTGTGTACCAGGATGGCCGCCTGGGAGCAGTATATGTTAAACGATTTGCTGTAACAGGTGTGGTGCGTGATAAGGATTATGTGTTAACCAAAGGAAGCCCCGGATCGAAAGTGCTGTATTTTACTGTAAATCCAAACGGCGAATCGGAAATAATTAAAGTTAGCCTGAAACCAAAGCCACGACTCAAAAAACTCAATTTCGATTTCGACTTTTCGGAACTGGCAATCAAGGGCCGAAGCTCACAAGGGAATGTGCTGAGTAAAAACCCTGTTAAGAAAATAGTACAGGCCGAAAAAGGATTTTCAACCCTCGGAGCACGTCAGATATGGTTCGATGATACCGTTTTACGTTTAAATACCGATCAGCGCGGGCAATATGTCGGCGCTTTTAAGGATGACGACAAAATACTTACACTTACACGTTCCGGATTTTACAGGTTGATGAGTTTCGATTTATCGAATCATTTCGAAGAAGATATGATGCATATCGAAAAATTCAATTCTGCAAAAGCACTCACCGTTCTTTACTACAGTGAACTAAAGAAGGCTTATTTCATCAAGCGTTTTATTCCTGAATTTTCGGATAAAAAAGTGTGCATGTTTCCTGAAGAAGAAGGCAATAAGTTTGTAAAAGTAGTTTCGGATAAGAGACCGCAGATTAAAGTCGAATATGACAATGAAGGAGCTAAAAAACCGGTTGAACCTGAAGAGATCATTATTGATGAGTTTGTTGAAATAATGGGTGTTAAAGCCAAAGGGAAAAAACTCAGCAATCATCCGGTGAGTTTAATTACCTGGCTCGATCCTATTCCGGTTGAAGAAGAGGAAGAAATTGAGGCAGATGAAGAAGATATTACCGAGAATGGCGACGTTGAGGATGAAAATGAAGTTGAATCTGAGATTGAACTGGATGAAATTGAAATTCCTGAAGCAGAAGAAGAACAGTTAGTTATTGAAGGTATAATAGATTCAGTAGAAACAGAGAAAATAAAGGCAACAAAAATTCCGAAAGAACCGAAACAACCTAAGGAGCCTAAGGAGCCTAAGGAGCCTAAAAATACCAAAGAACCAAAGGATTCTAAAACGGTGAACGAAATTAAGGAATCAAAAGCACCAATACAACCAGTAAAACCGGTAAAACCACCCGATTTCCCTGATGATGACGAAGATCTGGGAACCGGCATTCAAATGTCGTTGTTTTAACAACGTAGAGACGCGAGGCTCGCGTCTCAGACACAAAAAATAATAATCCCCATAGAGACGCGAGGCATCGCGTCTCAGAAACAAAACATTAACCCTGTAGAGACGCGAGGCATCGCGTCTCTACGGTTCAAAATAAAAAATTAAATTTATGATTGACGATAAAATTCTTGAAATCACCAAAGATGTGCATTGGGTTGGCGTGCTCGATCGCGAACTGGTTACATTTGATGTTGTAATGCATACGCCTTATGGTACAACATATAATTCATATTTCATCAATGCGGATAAAAAAACGCTTGTTGAAACTGTTAAAGACAAATACTTTCCTACTTTCCTCGAAAAGCTGAAACAGCTTACCGATCCGGCTGAACTGGAGTACATAGTTGTAAACCATACTGAACCCGACCATTCTGGCAGCTTACATAAACTCCTGGAAGTTGCGCCTAATGCAACTGTTGTAGGCAGCGGAAATGCCATCCGTTACCTGAAAGACATGCTTGGACGCGATTTCAAACACCTTCAGGTACGTGATGGAGATGTGCTTGACCTTGGCAATAAAAAGATCAAAGTAATAGGTGCAGCTAACCTCCACTGGCCTGATAGTATTTATACATTTCTGCAGGATGAAAACATCCTTTTTACCTGCGATTCATTCGGTGCACATTATTGCGACTCACGGATGTTCGACGACAAGGTTGGTAACTGGGACGAAGCTTTCCGTTATTATTTTGATGTCATACTTAAACCATTCAGCAAATTTATGCTGAAAGCTATTGAACGAATCCGCCCGTTGCCAATCAGTATGGTTTGTCCGGGTCACGGCCCGATCCTGCGCTCCAACTGGAAGAAATATGTGGATATGAGCGAAAAGTATGCAAAGGAAGCCCTTTCGCTGGGGGAAAAACCTATGGTTTTTATCCCTTATGTTTCAGCCTACCATAATACATCCACTTTGGCCGAAGCCATTGCAAAAGGAGTTAGCCAGGTTCCCGGAGTTCATGTTGAAGTTCATGATATCGAAAATATGTCGTTGGAACACCTGGAGTATTATATGGCAAATTGTACCGGTGTAATGGTTGGTTCACCAACTATTAATCAGAACATACTTATGCCGGTGTACCAGCTGTTTGCAGCCATAAATCCTATCCGCGACAAAGGTAAACTTGCCTCATCGTTTGGTTCGTATGGCTGGAGTGGCGAAGCTGCAAAAATGCTCGAATCCAATATGGCCAATCTAAAACTGAAATATTTCCAGGAAGGATTGTATATCAAATTCACTCCCCACGAAGAAGGAATTAATAAAGGTATCGCTTTTGGAAAAGCATTTGCAGAACAAATGTTGCAGAACCTGGCAACAGAATAATACAGTGCTTTTCAAATGTAATTAGTAATTGATGGTAAGATTTTTGGGAGTAATTAGTTTATTGGCACTGCTGCTGGTTTCAGCATGCAGTCCCGAACGCAACCTTGCCCGGAAATACGTAAAGAATCATACCGGAAATGGTATAATGATCATACCACTGAATGAACTCTACAAGGATAACCTTTCAATAAGCTACGATTCAGCAATAACATACAGTCCCCAACAATTTGATTCAATTGCCTGGGTGCAATCCTATTTTATAAAAAAAATCTCCGATTCTGCTTTCCTTACCAGGTTTACGAACAGCATGATTACAGAGCTTTCGAGGATTGGATATGATGTTTATATGGATGCCAGTTCAGATGTCTTTTTTGGATTGCCTGATCCCAAATGGATAATCCAGATTGCACAGCTTCAGCTGAATGAAGAATACAAGAACAAGTATTATGAAATGTATTCTGTTGAAACCGGTGAACCCTATTCCGAAGGGATTAGGGTAAACCAGGTTAGCATGAGTAGCTGGCTCGAAGTGAGCAGGACCAATACCGGCAATAAACAGGTCTTGTTCCTCGAAGGATACATTGAGGATGAGATTCGCAACAAAGTTAACTTAAACCTGATGGAGGGAAGTGTTGAAGTTGAACAGATACGCGATTCAGTTGGAATTGCTGATCTCTACCTGATGGCGGATCAATCGGGGCAAAAGCACGCACAAATGCTGTTCGATTATTTTATGAACGACTATATTCGCGAAAACCTACCATCCGGAATTGTAAACAGGCTGTATTTCCATTACGATAGTAAAAAGAAGTCTCTGAACCGGGGACTAAAAGAACGATTTGACGTTGTAAATTAGCTTTTGAAAAATTGAGAAATAAGAAAAAAAAGCAGGCAAAGAAATATAAATTCGAAATACTTTCTGGCAAGATAATTGATGGAATAAGTGTTATTATTGTATGAAAAGCAAGCTACTGTTGCTATACTTATTTTTTAATTCAAACAGATGAGCAGACATTTACAAATATTCAGTTTATTTATTTTATTGCTCCTTACATCCTGCATAACCGAGCAAAAGCTTGCTGATCAATACCTGTTTCAACTCCCCGAGAGCCCTGTTTTCATAATCCCTAAGTACGAGCTTTTTAAAGATAATTTCACTGTAGCGTTTGATACCAATGTGCAATATTCAAATGAACAATACGATTCAATTGAATGGGTTCAGTCCAATTACATTCAGTATATTTCCGATTCACTTTATCTCTCACTTTTTACAAATTCACTTATTACTGAACTCTCTGCGCAGGGCTTTAATGTATTTGTCAGCGACAGTTCCGTACTCTTTGACTCACTCACTGATCCAAAAAAAGTAATAAGAATTGCTGAACTTCAGTTAAGCGAAGAACATGGAATTGAATATGATCTTGAAAAAATCAGTAAAAATGAGATAGTTACCCGATTTGGATTCTATGGCAACAGCGTTTGTTTAAATTCATGGTTAGAAATTCTTCGGCCTGACAGTTCACAAATGCAGGTTTTGCATCTTGAAGGATGCCTAACAGATAACATTGCTTCGGGAATTAATGTTGATGAATTAAAAGATGACTTTGATGGTCAGCAACTGCGCGATTCAATTGAAATAGATGATTTATATACGATGGCAGATGAATTCGGCCGAAAACATGCTGAGCTTCTGATGGATTATTTTTTAACTGATTACATTCGCACACATTTGCCGAAATATTTTGCCCCTACCATGGAATATTACCATTACGACCGAAACTCGAAATCAATAGTACCAGCATTGCAGGAAAGGTTTGAAATAGTAAATGAAGAGGGCAGACCTGGTTTTATGAATCAGTATCAATGGTATGATGGACCATCCAGCGATGAATTCGATGGTATTGTAACCGGGGATAAAATAAAAGTATTAATAGAATAGGCGCTTGTGACAGACTAATAGTCTATATTTTTGATCATATCTTGAATTTGGAGTTAGTTCCGGAAAAGATTTTAGAGTGAATTATCGGAACCTTTATGAAATTAATTCAGGGAATTTAAATTCAAAAAAATCGAATAGATTAATCATCTTCAAAATCCCAGTCCCAAAAATCAATACAAGCATCGGATGACCACTAAATTATCTCAAATTTCCCGGAAGCTCAGTCATCAACAATTGAATGATTACTTTTACACAAAATAAATTACTTCTCTAAATTCACAGCCCCATGTTTAAAACAAACGAATACTTCGACGGAAACGTTAAATCCATTGCATTTGAAATGCCTGAAGGCCCTGCTACCATCGGAGTTATGGCTGCCGGAGAATATAATTTCGGAACTTCTTCAGTTGAATATATGACAGTTACTTCAGGTGAATTAACCGTACAGCAACCGGGCGAAACGGATTGGAAATCCTATAAGCCGTTCGAAACTTTTAAGGTTGCCAAAGACGTTACTTTTAAAGTGAAAGCAGCAACGGATACTACGTATCTCTGCCTTTATCGCTAAATTCCTCCCCGCGAATAAGGCGTTACGTTTTGTGTGGCAAAACTGCCTTCGAGGAATTTATAGTAACCTGCAACAGCTATCATAGCTGCGTTGTCGGTAGTAAACTGAAAATCAGGAATGTGAACTTTCCAACCGGCTGTTTCCTGCATATCCGAAACAGCTTTCCGCAATCCCGAATTGGCCGAAACCCCGCCTGCAATGGCGATTTCGGTAATTCCGGTTTGCTTGCTGGCAAGTTTCAGTTTGATCATCAGCGTATTTACAATGGCTGATTGAATTGAGGCACACAAATCCGGGAGATTGTTCTGCATAAACATGGCATCCTCTTTCAGTTTGTCTCTCAGGAAATAAAGGATGGAAGTTTTTAATCCGCTAAAGCTGAAATTAAGATCAGGAATATTGGTTTTCGCGAAAGCGAATGCATCCGGATTCCCTTCTTTTGCATATTTATCTATGAGCGGGCCACCGGGATATTCGAGCCCCAGTATTTTTGCCGACTTATCAAAGGCTTCACCGGCAGCATCATCAATGGTTTGGCCAATAATCTGCATTTCGTTATAGCCTTTAACAACCACAATCTGAGTATGTCCACCCGAAACGGTGAGGCATAAAAAAGGGAATTCCGGTAGTGCTTTCTCTTTGCCGGGCAGAACAACAAAATGTGCCAGGATATGGGCTTTCAGATGATTTACTTCAATCAGCGGAATATTCAATCCCAGCGAAAATGATTTGGCAAAGGAAGTGCCAACCAATAAAGAGCCAAGCAATCCGGGACCACGGGTAAAAGCTACCGCACTTAGATCGCTTTTGCTTATATTTGCATTCTTGAGTGCCTTATCAATAACCGGTATTATATTCTGTTGATGTGCCCGCGAAGCAAGTTCCGGAACTACACCTCCGAAATCCTTGTGAACCTGTTGGTTAGCAATAACATTAGAAAGTACAATGTTGTCCATTAACACAGCAGCAGAAGTGTCGTCGCAGGATGATTCAATACCAAGGATATATACAGGCATAAATGTGGATGAAATTAACCGGTTGATATAAGCAAATCAATAACTTAAATCAAACGGGATATAATTACGAGTATTAAGCTGCAAAAGTATCAAAAAACCGGTTAGCATATTATTAATCATACTATTCACCCTGCTGCTTACGCCGCTGGCTGCATTTATGATGCTGCGTTCTGCCCCTGTTCAGACTTACCTGGCACATCAGGTAGCAAAGTATCTTTCGAGCGAGCTTAATACCGAAGTAGTTATAGGAAATTTCAGGCTGAACTGGTTTCTGGAAGCTGTGATTACCGATATAAAAATTTCAGATAAACACAATAAGGTAATATTACAGGCTAAAAAAATACGGGCTGATGTTAAATCCATTGATTTTAATAACCGCAATCTCATCCTCAATGACATTTCACTCACCGAAGCCGATATTAACCTGATTTATTACCAAAGTGACAGCAGTTTGAACCTACAATTTATTGTTGATTATTTTGCCTCACCGGTTGTGGATACAACCTATTCAGAGCCCTGGCGGCTGAGGATCAATAATGCAAAACTGATAGGATCGCATTTTGCTTTCCGTGATGAGCGGTACATGAGTCCGGGAAAAGGCATTGATTTTTCCGATATGGATTTATCCAGACTCAATATCGAAGTCAAAGATATTTTGGTTCAGGGCGATAGCATCCTTGCTGATATAAAACAGTTCAAACTTAGTGAGAAAAGTGGATTCCGTCTCGATGATTTTTCAACACAGGCAATCATTTGTCCGAAAGGTATAAATGCCAGCAATCTGCAGATTACAACTGAAAACAGCAGGCTTACACTTGACTTGAAGTTTGAATATAATCAGTGGGATGCATTTAATTACTTTCTGGATAGTATCAGAATTACAGCAGATGTAGATCCTTCACAGCTCGATATGCGCGATATTGTTTACTTTGCTCCGGATGTGGATGGAATGGCAGAAATTTTCGATTTTTCAGGGAAAATAAGGGGAACAGTTTCATCTTTCACCGCAAAGGATTTTCAATTTGCATTCGGGAATTTTACTTCATTCAAGGGCAATATTAATATGAATGGTTTGCCAAACATTGAAGAAACATTTATTAACCTTAAAACAGATGAGTTTTATACCAACATATCAGATATTCAATCGTTTACTCTTCCTTATTCGGAAGGACCTAACACAATTGTATTGCCCGAAGCCGTTCAAAAGCTTGGAAATGTAAGTGTAAACGGACGGTTTACCGGTTTCTATAACGATTTTGTTTCTAAAGCAACATTCATTACCGATGTAGGGCAGCTTACAACTGATATCCTGCTTACCAATAACAGGAAAACTAAAAATTATGAGTATGATGGTAAAATCCTGGTTGATGGATTTAATGCCGGCAAAGTTCTTGAAGTTGAAGAAATCGGAACATTAGATTTGTATGCCACTATTAAAGGGAAAAACTTTTCGCCTGACAAAGCAGATCTTACCATCAAAGGCGAGATAACCAATCTGCAATATGAAAGCAACACTATTGGGCTGATTAATATTGATGGTGAATATAAACGCAAACGCTTTACAGGAGGAGTGTATGTAAATGATCAGCTTTTAGGTTTAAATTTCTTAGGTTCAGCAGATTTTTCGGAGGAGTTGCCGGCTTTTGACTTTAAAGCTGACATTACTCATGCTAACCTTGCCAAACTTAACCTGATTACAAGTGACTCTATTGTTTTACTCTCAACAAGTACTGATTTCAGGTTTCAGGGTAATACAATTGATAACCTGATTGGTGCATTACGCTTCAGCAATACACGATTTACAATGGGCAAGAAAACCCTGAATATGAATGACTTGTCTGTTACAACCACTTCCCTGGGAAATGGAGGAAAGCGAATGCAACTGAATAGTGATTTTGTTAATGCGGTATTCTCGGGGCAGTATACGTTTGATGATATGGCAGACTATTTGAAGATGGTTTTTACTGAGTTTCTGCCTTCACTTACTCCCGGAGAAACATTACCAGCCAGGTTAGAAAGAGGCAGTTTTGATTATACTATCCAATTGCATCACACAGATTCGGTAACCGAAATGTTTTTGCCATGGCTAAAAATTAATGCCAATACGGTTATTTCGGGAACATTTGATCCGGGTATTGGTCTTGTAAATGTAAACGGTCGTTCGCCGTTGCTGGTATTGAACGGAATTGCACTTCACGACTGGTCGCTTACCGGCTCATCAGTTAATAAAAGCCTGGCAGTGCGAATGGATTGTAACTGGATAAATATGTCGGAATCAAAACTTAACGACACAAGTCTTAAAAGGATTGAGCAGTTCCGGTTTCAGGCTGAGGCTTCCGATGATAGTGTTAAGTTTGGAATCAGATGGGATGACAAAACAGCAGATGATCACAATAAAGGAGATATCTCAGGTGCAGTTTCGTTTAAACAAAATCCGCGCCTGACTTTCCGAATAGACGATGCGGTAATAAAGATCAACGATACTGTATGGAAATCAGTTCCCGGCAACCTGGTAACTTTTGATACAACTTACATCGAAGCCCGTAATTTTGGATTTACCAATAAAGACAGGCATATTATTTTAAATGGATCTGTTTCTACTGATCCGCTAAGTCAGATGGTACTCGACATCAAGGATTTCAATATTTCGCATTTCGATGTGCTGTTGCAAAATGCAGGAATTGACCTGGACGGATATGTAAACGGGAAAGTGAGTTTTTCGGAACTCTATTCAATACCGAGGGTTGCAGCTGATATTACTATTAAAAAGTTCGGGTTTAACCACGAAAGCTTGGGAGATGCTGCTATCAACAGTTATTGGGATAATGAAAAAAAATTACTTGCTATAGATATGCAGGTTATTTATGTTGGAAATGTAGCAACACATTACCCGATAAAGATAGTTGGCGATATTTATCCGGAAAGAGAACATGATAACTTTGATCTGAAAATTGATGTTGATAATTTAAAAGTACGCACTGTAGAACCGTTTCTGTCGGATATTTTTTCACGCATGAGAGGATATACTTCCGGTGCATTAACACTTACAGGCGACTTTTCGGATCCTGTTCTTAAAGGGCAGGTTAAGCTGATGCGAACAGAATTACTGGTGAATTACCTGAGGACATCCTATTCGTTTACCGGAGATTTTAATTTTGATAAGGATAAAATGTGGTTTAAGGATATTGAACTGAGAGACTCCACATTTGGCAAAGGCGTTGTAACCGGAACTATATACCACAAGGCATTTTCGGATTGGGCATTGGATATTGATCTGAAAGCTGACAATCTGGCTGCACTTAACACAACATACAATCCTGTTGAAATGTACTATGGCCGGGCTAAAGCAACGGGAACAATGACGCTGAAAGGTTCCATTGATGACCTGGTACTGAAAGCAAATGTTAGCTCTGAGAAAGGAACAGCAGTTGTAATTCCAATCAGTTTTTCGCGGAACATTTCAGAAAATAGTTTTATTCAATATCGAAAACACGGAGACGCTGAAGAAGAAGTGGCTATTACTCCGTATGAGCCTTCGGTGCTCTCGCTGCAACTTGGTCTTGATGTTAAGCGAAATGCCGACCTAAGCATTATTTTACCGTACAATATGGGCTCCATTGATGTTCGTGGCGACGGACTGATAAATATGGGAATTGACACACGCGGGGAATACTCTATGTATGGCAATTACATTATGGATAACGGAACCTTTCTGTTTAATTTCGAAAATATCCTGAAGAAAAATTTCCAGATTGTAAAAGGAGGATCCATTACTTTTAATGGGAGTCCGTATGATGCAAATATTAAACTTGAAGCTGTTTATAAAGTTAAAACATCGTTGTCAGGCTTGCCCGAACTTACAACCGAGCAACAAAGCATGCGTATCAATGTTAATTGTATTATCGCTTTATCAAATGATTTGTATAATCCTGATATCAGGTTCAGTATCTCGCTGCCCGACGCGACTGAAGACCTGAAGCGAAACATTTTTGGCATCATTGATACTACAAATGCCCTTGAAATGAATCAACAGATGATCTCATTGCTCGTACTAAATACATTCAGTTCTTCTTCCGGGATCAATAATCCTGCTGCTTCCCTGGGTATATCATCGTATGAAATCCTCAGTGCCCAGCTTAGCCGGATGCTTTCGCAGATATCAAAAGATTTTGATATTGGTGTAAATTACAGGCCCGGAGATCAGCTTTCGCCACAGGAACTGGAACTGGCATTATCTACACAATTGTTTGACAATAGAGTCACTATCGACGGGGCCGTTGGCATGAACACATACAACAATGCAAGCCAAACTACACAAGTAATAGGCGATGTATTGGTTGAAGTAAAAATAACCGAAGATGGAAGGTTCCGCTTTAAAGCTTTTAACCGCACCAACACAGGCAGCGACGTACTGTATTCAACATATTCACCTTATACTCAGGGTGTAGGTATTATATTTCGCAAGGAATTTAATGGATTTAAGGATTTATTCAAACGCACAAAAAGGGCTAAAGTGCCGGATAAAAAGGCAGCCGTAAAATAGTATTGTGCTTATTGAGAATAAATCGCAGCGCATTTTGAATTCATTGAAAAGTATCTGAAATTTGAGGTTATCAACAAACCCTTTTGCGTTTTCAATCCTTCGGGTAATGGGTTAAAATGCCTACCTTAGCAAGGTGAATTCAACTCATAATTTTTCGGTATATAAATCCTCCGCCGGTTCAGGGAAAACCTACACCCTTGTGCGTGAATATATTGCATTAGCCTTGCAGTCACCTGCTTATTTCAGGCATATACTGGCCATTACCTTCACAAACAAGGCGGCGAATGAAATGAAACAGCGTATCGTTCAGGGACTTGTGCAACTTGCTGATCCGGTTACACATGCCAGTGGTGCTGTAATAAAGTTTATGCAACCTGACCTGGTAAAAGCAACCGGATATTCTGATAGTGAAGTTACCAAACGTGCCCAGGCAGTTCTTACCCGGATTTTACACGAGTACGACGATTTTTCAGTTCGCACTATTGATAGTTTTGTATCACGCATTATCCGCACGTTCGCTCATGATCTGCACCTGCCGGTTGATTTCGAAATTGAAATGGACCGCGACCTCATGCTCGACGAAGCCGTCGAACAACTTATCAGCAAAGCCGGTATCGATAAAGACCTTACAAGTATTCTTATTGATTTTACCGAAGCTAAAGCCGATGACGAAAAAAGCTGGCAGATTGAAAGCGACATCAAAAAAACTGCAGGATTCCTCTTTTCGGAAGGAAGCCAGCATTTTATCGATAAATTACATGAAATTCCACCGGCACGATTAAATGAAATTGCCAAAGAAATCAGGCAGATCCGAAAAACTTTCGAAGACAGTATTGTAAATCAGGCGCAATCCGCTAAAAAACTTATTATTGATAACAGTATTGACAATGCTTCCTTTGCCCGCGGCACAAGCGGAATAGGCGGATATTTTTTCAAACTTGCCGATGGAATTATTGGAAATCCAAACAGTTATGTGCTGGCAGCTATCAACGAAAACAAATGGATTGCAGCCAAAGCCGATGCCATTCAGATATCAGCCATTAACTCAATAAAAGATCAGCTGACAGATATTTATCACCGCTGTAATGCATTGATGGAGAAAGGATCGACACGTTACACTTTGCTGGGAATGATTGAAAAAAATATTTTCCAGATGGGCGTGCTGAGTGCCATGGAAACGGAAATTGACACCATCCGCCGGGAAAAGAAGATTCTGCATATTTCCGAATTCAATAAGCGGATAACTGATATTATTCTGAAAGAGCCTGTGCCGTTTATTTATGAACGTATTGGAGAAAAATACTATAATTACCTGATTGATGAATTCCAGGATACATCAGAACTGCAATGGAAAAACCTGCTTCCCTTAATTGGCGATTCCCTGGCTTACGGACGATATAACCTGGTAGTCGGTGATGGGAAACAAGCTATTTACCGTTTTCGCAACGGACAGGTAGAACAATTTATGATGCTTCCTGCCTTGCCTGATAATTATGAAAAGGAAGTTTTTGGTGATGCTGAACAAGCACTTGGTTCAAATTACAATCCCAAAGTGCTGAAAAGCAACTTCCGGTCCCTGCCTGAAATCATAAAATTCAATAACGACTTTTTCGGATTTCTTTCAAATCAGTTAAGCACGGGATTCCAGTCCATTTATAATGATCACACTCAGGAAACCTCACCGGATAAAACGGGAGGTTTGGTCTCGGTTGAATTCCTGCCATATCGTTCCAGAGCTGAATTTGATGAACTTAATATTAAACGGGTTCACGATCTGGTAATTGATCTCAATGACAAAGGTTTTGCAAATGCTGATATTGCTATCCTAACCCGCTCGAATCGGGAAGGCAGCATTATAGCCCGCTACCTGATGTCGAAGGGAATCAGTGTCGTTTCCGCCGAAGCGCTGCTTTTATCAGCATCTCCGGAAGTTAATTTTGTGGTAATGGTTCTTCAGCACATTGCCAACCCACAAAATCTTGTTGCTATAGCCGGCATTCTGAACGAACTAATCCGTAAAGGAAAACTAAATACTTCGTTAATACAGAATTTCCCGGTTTCGAAAACAGAAAGATTTTCGCTTGAGAAAGTTTTGTCAGATGGGAATATCGAATTCAATATCAAATCGTTACGCGGATTACCATTATATGATCTTTGCGAAGAGATTATCCGTCTTTTTAAATTGAATACCGGTGATTATGATATTTACCTCCAGTTTTTCCTTGATTTTGCCAATAAAGTTTCGGCACGCCAGGGCACGCACCTGGCTGACCTGCTCGAAGCCTGGGACGAAAAGAAAGGAAAACTTTCGGTTGTTGTCCCTGAAGGAATTGATGCCATCCGCATCATGACGATTCACAAATCCAAAGGATTGGAATTCCCGGTTGTAATCTGGCCTATGGCAACCGAAAAACTTAAAACTACATTCGATCAGCTTTGGGTTGACCTGGCTGATGATGTTGTGCCTGGATTGCATGTCGCCTTATTGCAAACAGGCTTAAGCATGGAAGATGTTGGCTATTCAGACCAATACCAGAAAGAGCGTAACAGTTCGATGCTGGATATGATCAACCTGATTTATGTTGCTTTTACGCGACCTGCTGAGCGTTTATACATTATTTCGCGCGAACCGGGAAAAGGAGATCCGAATAACCTACCCAACCTTCTGACCCAGTATATTGAAAGTACTTCAGAGGAATGGACTCAGGAAGGTGATGTATATTTCAGAGGCATTGACGAACATGTTCTGAAACCGGCGAAACCAATGCCCGGATCCAATATGCTTTCGTCCATGATTTCATCGCCCTGGCAGGGAAGGATTAAAATTGCCCGTCGTGCCCCGGTTTACTGGAGTACCGATCAATCTAAAAACAAACAGGCATGGGGAACATTGATTCACGATACATTGGCTGCCATCCGCACGAAAGATGATATTTTGGAAATAGTTACTAAACAGGGGTTAGTTAATATGCTTGATGACGAGCAAACAGAATTACTGTTAAACAGAGTAACTGCAACTGTCAATCACGATCTTCTGAAAGATTATTTTAAAGAGAATGTTCAGCTTAAACCCGAAGCCGGAATCCTGACACCCAAGGGCGATGTTTTCCGTCCCGACCGTGTAATTTTCAATAAAAATGAAACCATAATTATGGAATTCAAAACCGGGTTACCGAAACCCGGGCACGAAATTCAGTTAAACAATTATGGTGATATCCTTCTGCAAATGGGCTATCCCGGTATCAGGAAGTTGTTGGTTTATCTGGATGAAACAATTACCGTGAAGAACCTGAATCCGGGAGAGTTATTCTAAAGATTTAGCTAAAATTCAAATCTCAAGTCCCAAATTCCAAATCAAAATTCAAAATTCAAATAGCCAAAATAACTCTCGT
>JFJP01038881.1_pt1 | contig 15280 bp, 14 predicted proteins | sample 431651 | NCBI WGS metagenome assembly JFJP01 (sample SAMN02602958, study PRJNA72255) | Microbial mat metagenome, whole genome shotgun sequencing project. | biome: fresh water; feature: sink hole; material: water; isolation source: purple microbial (photo- and chemosynthetic) mats found in...
GAAAGTACACTTTCTGGCACAGTTCTGCCCACCTCATGGCCGAAGCATTTGAGGCATTATACCCCGGCATTCAGTTGGGTATAGGCCCTGCCATAGACAATGGTTTCTACTACGACATAGATTTTGGCGACAAAACCCTCACCGAAACTGAGCTAAAAGCAGTAGAGGATAAAATGTTGGAACTTGCACGCCAGGACAATGCCTACAACAGGCGAGAAGTGAGCAAACCCGATGCACTCAGCTTTTTCGGTGAAAAAGGCGACCAATACAAACTCGAGCTTATAAACGACCTGCAAGACGGCACCATCACTTTCTACGAACAAGGCCAGTTTACCGACCTTTGCCGTGGACCACACTTGCCCAAAACAGGTTTTATAAAAGCAGTAAAACTACTCAGCATTGCAGGAGCATACTGGCGTGGCGACGAGAAGCGCAAGCAACTCACCCGCGTTTACGGTATCACCTTCCCAAAACAAAAAATGCTGGAAGAATATTTGGTATTGCTGGAAGAAGCCAAAAAACGTGATCACCGCAAAGTGGGCAAGGAACTGGAACTTTTTACTTTTTCTGCAAAAGTAGGACAAGGACTGCCATTGTGGTTGCCCAAAGGTGCTATGTTGCGCGAAAGACTCGAAAATTTCCTAAAAAAAGTACAACGCGAACACGGATATTTGCCCGTAATCACCCCGCATATAGGCCACAAAGATTTGTACGTTACATCTGGCCACTATGCCAAATACGGGAAAGATTCTTTCCAACCCATCCGCACCCCCGATGAGTCGGAAGAGTTCTTGCTAAAACCTATGAACTGCCCGCACCACTGCGAAATATACAAATCGAAACCACGTTCGTACAAAGACCTGCCTTTGCGCTTGGCTGAGTTTGGAACTGTGTACCGTTATGAGCAAAGCGGTGAGCTGCATGGCCTTACACGAGTACGAGGTTTTACTCAGGACGATGCACACCTTTTCTGCCGTGCCGACCAATTGAAAGACGAGTTTAAGAAAGTGATTGATATAGTACTTTACATATTCAAAACACTCGATTTTCCTCAATTTACTGCACAAATATCGCTACGCGACCCCAACAACAAAGAAAAGTACATAGGCAGCGATGAGAACTGGGCAAAAGCCGAAGCAGCCATCATAGAAGCAGCCGCCGAGAAGGAACTTGAGACAGTGGTAGTAGAAGGCGAAGCCGCATTTTACGGACCAAAACTCGACTTTATGGTACGCGATGCCTTGGGACGCAGCTGGCAACTTGGTACCATACAAGTTGACTATAACCTGCCCGAACGCTTTGAACTGGAATACATAGGAAGCGACGACAAACGCCACCGCCCCATCATGATACACCGTGCGCCGTTTGGTAGTATGGAACGTTTTGTGGCTGTGCTCATAGAACACACCGCAGGTAAATTCCCGCTGTGGCTTACACCCGATCAGGTAGCTATTTTGCCAATCAGTGAAAAATATCAAGAATATGCAGAAAAAGTTTCGCAATTACTAAATAATTACGATATTCGCAGTCTCATTGACGACCGGAACGAAAAAATCGGTAAGAAGATAAGGGACAACGAGTTAAAGCGTATTCCATACATGCTGGTAGTAGGTGAAAAAGAAGCCGAAAACGGAACAGTTGCAGTGAGAAAGCAAGGCGAAGGCGACAAAGGTGTAATGACCATTGAAGAATTTGCTCATTTTTTGCAAAACTTAGTGGAAAAAGAATTAAACCATAGTAAATAACTAAAAAATAGGAGGCTTTGATAGTCAACAAGAATCAACCAGGCAGAGGTAACAACCCCAGCAATAACAACAACAATTCTGACGATAAATTCAGAGTAAACCGCGAGATACGTGTAAAACAGGTACGCGTGGTGGGTGAAAATGTTGAACAGGGTATTTACCCAATTGAAGATGCGCTCAGAATGGCTGAAGAACTGGAAATGGATTTGGTAGAAATATCACCAAGTGCAGTTCCCCCGGTTTGTAAAGTAATTGATTACCAAAAATTTCTTTTCCAGCAAAAAAAGAAGCAGAAAGAAATAAAAGCCAAATCCGCCAAAATAGTTGTTAAGGAGATTCGTTTCAGTCCACAGACCGACGATCACGACTTCAATTTCAAACTAAGGCATGCGCAGGAGTTTTTAACCCAAGGATTCAAAGTAAAAGCCTACGTATTTTTCAAAGGACGTTCAATAGTATACTCAGAGCAAGGAGAATATTTGCTACTCAAATTTGCCACTGCTCTCGAAGAGCAAGGTAAAATGGAGCAGATGCCAAAGCTCGAAGGTAAACGAATGATAATCATGCTCAATCCGAAAAAGAAAAAATAATTTTCGTGTAACTTTAATTATCAGGATCAATGCCAAAAATGAAGACAAATTCCGGTGCAAAGAAAAGGTTCAGAGTAACCGCTTCCGGAACCATTAAGCGCAAACATGCTTTCAAAAGTCACATCCTGACTAAAAAAGCTAAAAAACGTAAACGCAACCTCACACACATGACCACGGTTCACAAAGCCGACATGAACAACGTGAAGATGCTTTTAGCTATCTAGTCAAATTGTTTGATTTATTAAAAGTAAAAAACCGCTTACGGTTAGAGTTTATTATTTATTAACCCGGGTGAAACGCTCTAAGATTTTGAAATTCAAAACGCGTTCATTCAAAAAACTTTAAAAAAATGCCACGTTCAGTTAATTCCGTAGCATCTCGCGCAAGACGCAAAAAAGTATTGGCCCAAACCAAAGGCCAGTGGGGAGCCAGACGTAACGTTTGGACAGTAGCCAAAAACTCCCTCGAAAAAGGATTATTGTATGCCTACAAAGATCGCAAAACCAAAAAACGCAATTTCCGCGCTCTTTGGATTCAACGTATCAATGCTGCTGTGCGTATGTACGATATGTCATACTCACAATTCATGGGCAAATTGCACAAAACAGGCATAGAGCTTAATAGAAAAGCCCTGGCTGATTTAGCTATGAATAATCCGGAGGCTTTCAAGGCCGTTGTTGAAGCTGTAAAATAATTACACCTTTTGCAGTGCCTGTAAGCTGTTTCAAATACAGTTTTCAAGTCTTAAAAAAAAACACTGCCGTGGTTAACTATTTTTAACCCCGGCAGCATTTTTTTGTGTGTAAGTAACAATCAGATACACTACTTTTGGAATATATTGTTTACGCTAATCTTTATCGGTTCCATACATGAATATAGCTCTCATTGGTTACGGAAAAATGGGGAAAATGATTGAAAATGTTGCACTTAGACGCAATCACAATATTGTATGTATCATAGATAAAGACAACATCACGGACTTTGATTCTTCCGAATTCAAACTTGCAGATGTAGCCATAGAATTCACCCAACCCGAATCGGCACTCAACAATATGTACAAATGTTTCGAAAGAAATATGCCCATCGTTTGCGGTACTACCGGTTGGAACAAACTTCTGCCTGAAGTAACCGAAGAATGCAATAGGCATAATGGCGCACTTTTCTACGCATCAAACTACAGCATTGGGGTAAATGTGATGTTTCATATAAACAAATACATGGCATCCATCATGAATAAGCTCAATGGATACGATGTACAAATACAAGAAATACACCACATACACAAACTCGACTCCCCCAGCGGAACAGCCATCACCCTGGCCGAAGGCCTGATTGAAAACTTGCAAGCTAAAACCGAATGGGTAAACAATGTCGAAACACCTGAAAAACACCAGCTACAAATACTTTCTGAACGCCGTGGCGAAGTACCCGGATACCACAAAGTGAGCTACAAATCGGAAACCGACACATTAGAACTTGTACACGATGCCCATGGCCGATTTGGCTTTGCAAGTGGTGCGGTTTTTGCAGCCGAATTTATATACCAGAAGAAGGGCGTTTATACCATGAGCCATATGCTTCAACTTTGAATAAATGCAATAAAACATATCTATTATAGGATTCTACTATGAAAAAAATTTTTACAAATAAATGGGTAAAATTCGGTATAGCAGCCACGCTATATCTGGCCTGGGTTATATGGCTCGGAAATTATTGGTTTCTGATTGGTTTAGGCGTTATTTATGATGTTTATATTCAGCAAAAGGTACATTGGGCTTTCTGGAAGAAAAAAGGAGCGGCCAAACAAACCCCATTGGTAGAATGGGTAGATGCACTTATTTTTGCAATCATCGCTGCCAGTTTCATCCGTTTGTTTTTTATAGAAGCATTCACCATACCAACATCTTCTATGGAGAAAACCCTGTTGGTGGGTGACTATCTGTTTGTGAGCAAAGTGAGCTATGGCCCTAAACTTCCGAATACCCCCATTTCTTTCCCATTTGCACACCATACATTGCCATTCACCACACAAACCAAATCGTTTGTAACTTGGATTCAGAATCCTTACAGAAGAATGGCCGGATTGGGTCAAATAAAACACAACGACATAGTGGTTTTTAACTTTCCCGAAGGTGATACCGTGGTATTGCAACATCAGGATATGAGCTACTATGAGATGCGCCGCGAGTTGGGCAGACAGCGTATCTGGCAAGAATTTGACGTTACGTATCGCCCGGTAGATAAGCGAGAGAACTATATAAAACGCTGTATCGGATTGCCCGGTGACTCTATCAGAATAAAAAGTGGTCAAGTATACGTAAACGGTCAATTGCAAGATAAAATGCCCGATATGCAATACAAGTATATTGTGATAACCGATAGTGCCGAACTAAATACCAAAAGCCTCCAGAAAATGGGCATGAGCATAGAAGATATAGAACGCTCACGCCTCACTCCTAATACTTACATATATCCGCTCACCGAGAAGATGCGCGACGAAATAAGCCGCTTACCCATAGTTCATTCACTCAACAAATTTGAAAGACCGGATGGTGATCGTGCAGAATACATTTTCCCTCACAACGAAGGTTATAACTGGAACGAAGACAATTTTGGCCCAATTCAGATTCCTGCCAAAGGGATGAAAATAGCCCTTACCACCAAAAATCTGCCTATATATCACCGTGCCATAGAAACTTACGAAGGAAATACGGTTGAAGTAAACGACAGCACCATAAAAATAAACGGACAGATAGCTACAGAGTATACATTTAAAATGAATTACTACTGGATGATGGGCGATAGCCGCCACAACTCTCAGGACTCACGCTATTGGGGTTTCGTACCTGAAGACCATGTAGTCGGAAAGGCTGTGTTTATTTGGTTTTCTTGGGATAAAGACAAGTCTTTCTTCACAGCAATACGCTGGAACAGGTTATTCCAAACAATATAATAATGCCTGAGTTGTTGGAAAAAAACACGCAGAATATTGTAAAGAGATATAAAAAAACAAAAGAGTCCGCCTTAAAATGGACTCTTTTTGCATTGTGTACCTTTACTCTATTTGCAGTACTGCAAAAGTTTGTTTTTCAGGTCATCTGGATTGAAGGGAACAACATGCAGTTTACACTTTACCCAGAAGACGTAGTATTCTCATACAAATGGCCATTGATAAACCTGAAACGCGATACTGCCGACAATATATTGGACAAAAAGCAAATGTCGGTATTATTCAGTGTAATGAATAAGGCTGTATTAGTAAAAAACAGAAACGATAAGACATATATAAGCAGATGCATAGCCATAGCTGGCGACAAGGTAGAATGGAAAAATCGCGAGATTTTGGTCAACAACAGATATTACACATCGGGTACACTCAGTTACCCAATTTTGTTTATGACCGACAGCATGTTTAGTACCAATGCATTTCTGAATACCCCACTCGATTTCCCGGCAAAAGCAGGCTTGTATGTGTATAAAGGATTTGCAAACGAAAGCATTGTAAAGCAGTTAGATACACTCAAAAATGTACGTTTTGTAGAATATTACGGCAACAGTATTTCTGCCAAATCTGATGCAATACGCTCATTTGTAGTTCCATACAAAGGTTTTAACATAGAGCTCAGCCGCGTGAACCAGACCAAATACATGCAAATCATTCATAAATACGAAACCAAAGATTTAGGAGGAAAATGCAATTTTACATTTAGTCAGAACTACATCATGCTCTGCAACGATATGCGCAATCTACCAGCATCTTTCCAATGGCAGCATGTAGTGCCCGCCACAGAGCTCAGAGGTATACTGAAATACAAAATATGGGGCCATTACATCAATGAATACAACCAACTGAGCAGGGCCTTTTTGCAATCAATAAACTAGATACACAGATGGCAACCATTCTTCCACTGCCCTATTTCGGAAATATATATTTTTACCATCATTTCTTACGCAGTGAGCCTATACTGTTGGAGGCACACGAAAACTACACCAAACAAAGCTACCGAAACCGCACAGAAATAGCTACCGCCAATGGCGTATTGCCTTTATCAATTCCTGTACTCAAGTCGAACGCATTGAAGCAAGCATATACACAGGTAAAAATTGAGTACCGCATACCCTGGCAAAAGATACATTTCAAAGCGCTCGAATCAGCTTACATGCATTCGCCTTATTTCGAGTTTTATATCGACGAATTTATGCCATTTTTTAGCCAACAGCACGAATATTTATACCAGATGAATCTGCAAATACATCAACTGGTACTAGGTATGCTCAAAATTGAAACTGAATCAGTTTTGACTCAAGATTTTTTTACACATGAAAACTCTATGCACCATATAATCAGAGATGAGATAAGTCCTAAAAGTGAATACTGGAAAAGTGATGCTCATTTCCACCCGAGTGCATATTTTCAGGTATTCCGCGAAAAGCATGGTTTTCAGCCCAACCTGAGTATTCTCGATTTGATATTTAACGAAGGTCCGGATGCATGTAATATTTTGGAAAAATTAATTAATCGGAATATTTAGGCAATGTTTTACGATTGATTTTAATCGAAATTACACGAATTACTATATTTTTGTAATAAACAATAAAATTAATCTGAAAACATGATTCCAATTTTATCCCCCACTAAACACGTTTGGCATTTTGCCAAAATTGGCGGAAAATTCAGGGTAACCCTCAACACGGTAGACGATATACTCAATCTCGACCAACTCGACCAGAAACTATGGACAGCCCTCAGTTGCCCGGTAAATGGTTTAGAACTCGACTCCAAAACGCTGCAGCTCATAGACACCGACAAAGATGGCAAAATACGCGTGCCCGAAATGTTGGAGGCCCTCAATTGGCTAAAAAGTGCATTGACAAAGCCTGAGATTCTGCTCGGTAGCAAAGATACTATTCAACTTTCGGATATCAATTCAGCATCGCCACTCGGGCAAACCTTGCTCATATCGGCCAAGCAAATACTGAAAAATCTGGAAAAACCAGAAGCCGATAGCATAAGTATTTCAGATACTTCCGATTCTATTCGCATTTTCTCAAAAACCAAATTCAATGGCGATGGCATCATTACAGCAGATTCGGCCGACAATGCAGAAGTAGCAGCAAGCATAGCAGATGCCATATCATGTTTTCCGGGGCTCACCGACCGAAGCGGTCTACCCGGATTGGATGCACCCAACCTGGAGGCTTTTTACAAACAATGCGCCGACTACTATGAATGGATAAGCCACTCGGAAACCAATCATGCAGAGATATTGCCATTTGGAGCCGAAACTGAAAATGCCCTTCAGGCATATCTGGCCATCGAAGAAAAGGCAAACGACTTTTTTGTACGTTGCCAACTCGCCGATTTCGATCCTCGTTCGGCAGATATTCTGAACACACTGGTAGCAAGTTTTCAGGATTTTAGCAATAAAAATCTTTCGCAAAATCTGGAAGAAGTTCAGAAATTGCCCATCGCATATATAGAAGCAGCCAAAGAACTACCCCTTAAAAAAGGCATAAATCCTGCTTGGTACAATCTGGTCACTGATTTTGCCGCCAAAGTAATTGTGCCACTTTGGGGAGAAAAAAAATCGATTAGCTATGCAGAGTGGAAATCGTTGGCTGGAGTTTTTGCACCCTACACAGCATGGAAAAGCTCCAAAGCAGGACAAGAAGTTGAAAAGCTGGGTATAAGCCGCGTGAGAGAAATTCTGGCACAAAATCATAATCAAGAAATAGCAACTTTACTCGAAAAAGATAAAGCACTCGAAGCTGAGGCAAACGCAATAGCAGATGTAGATAAACTGGTACGTCTGAACAGAGACTTTTACATATTGTTGCGCAATTTTGTTTCATTCATCGATTTTTACGCACCAGGCCAGAAAGCAATATTTCAGGCAGGAACACTATTCATTGACGAGCGTAGCTGTGATTTTTGTATAAGAGTAATGGATTTGCCAAAGCATCACGCATTTGGCAATTATAGCGGCATGTACCTGATGTATGCAGAATGTGTATCAAAAAGCAGGAACGAGCATATGACCATAGTGGTAGGTCTTACTAATGGCGATGTAGACAACCTCATGCCAGGCAGAAACGCAGTGTTTTACGACCGAAATGGTCACGACTGGGACGCCACCATTACAAAAATAGTAGAAAACCCCATAAGTATACGCCAAGCCTTTTGGAGTCCGTACAAAAAAATGGCCAAGGCAATAGACTCTCAGATTCAAAAATTTGCCTCAGAAAAAGACAAAGGCATGGAAGAATCGGCTATGGGAAATATACAGAGCGGAGCTACAAACTTACAAACCAAGGCAGCTACCCCGCCCGATCCCAAAGCACCACCTACGCCACCGGCCAAACCTACTCCGTTTGATGTAGGCAAATTCGCAGGTATATTTGCTGCCATAGGTTTAGCCATAGGTGCCATAGGTACAGCACTGGCGGCTCTTTTATCGGGCTTCATGGCTCTCACCTGGTGGGGCATGCTTTTGGCGATACTCGGAATCATTCTTCTCATATCCGGCCCATCTATGTTGCTGGCATGGCTCAAATTGCGCAGACGTAATCTGGCGCCAATCTTGGATGCCAACGGTTGGGCTATAAATGCAGAAACCCGAGTGAATATAAGGTTTGGTAAAACACTTACCCACTTGCCGGTATTGCCAAAAAATGCACGACGTACCATGAAAGATCCGTTTGCTCCCAAAAGACCTTTGTGGTTTCAGATTTTATCTTTCTTATTTACATTAGCACTTATAACTCTGGCTTTGTGGAAACTAGGTTTTATACAATTGCCATTTTTGCCATAAAATAAGTATATGAAAAACCCTGAATGATTACGAAAAATGCAGATTTAAAAATCGTTTACATCATTCAGGGATTTTTTTACCTGCGATAGATGTCTATCAGAATAAAACTATACGAAAACAACCAAACGGAGGGTTAAATACAAGAAGAATAAAACGCCTAACCCTGCTCTGATGTAATACAGTTTATTATAAATAAATTCTCTGTTATTCAATTTTGCAAGAAAAGTGAAGAGCACTGTAGGTATGAGTGTCATACCGCCCACTACCGGAACTACAAAAGTAATAGGGGCTCCAATAATCAGATAAATCATAGAAAAATCGATAAGGCTCAGGCTTATAAACGAAAGTTTATGTATAAAATTGGTAAATGCATAACTGCCTAATTCATTACCGGCATTCCAAGTAGGTTCCATGTCAACAAGATCTTTGTTGTAAAATGCCAAGGCGAAATGAACAACCGCCATGGCTAGTGCCCCACCCATCAGCAAAATATGGCTGGCAGGCAACAACAATAAATGCCCGCTAAATCCCAACAAAAAAGCATAAAATGCAATTTTCTCAGTCCGCAATAACATCTCGATGTTATTCTCAATAAACACAACAAAGGCAGGCTTCACATAATCTCTATTTTCCATACAATCAGAATATTATAAATAAAATATTGATTTTAGAATTTTAACTCAAATATAATATTTTATGCATAGGTAACTACCAACAATGAGGTGAAACCCCATAAGTACCTAGAAAATATAAGACTCTGTTATTTAAAAACAACCTATGAAATATTGGCACCTTTCTTTACCAATATTTCAGATCCCTCGGCCAGATATACCGAAACAGGTTGCATTTGATTCAAAAAAGTGAAATCGGAGCCATATACTTGCCCATAATCTACCTGTATGTCGAACCGATGAACCGGGTACACCACCCAACGCGGATGAGCAACCTCATATTCAGAAGTTTTAGTTTCAGTTTGTTTCGTATAGCCCCAAAAATGCTCGGTTATAAATTCCTCCTCGCTGCCATCGCCCATTGGCAACGGCCTGGTATCGGCCACTACACTTATGCTGTGCCATGTATGCTTTTTCCAGGAATATGAAATCTCCATTTTGTCCGAGGAAACATTCCAAAGATGCTTCATGGGGAAAGTTTGGTAATGCTCGTTGTACAACGTATTAGCCACCAATGTAATGGCATGGCGTGGTACAATTTCTTTGATGAATACAACACCACGCTTACAAACGTCATTTTGGCAATATTTGACATAAAACCTGAGGTTCACCTCCTCGAAATTTATATGAAATGGAATTTTTAACCCAAGTACTTTGGTATTCTGAAACATAAACCCCACCAGACTAACATAGCATTTGCCATTCCAAAAGTCGAGTTCGGTGTGGGCAGGAATATATTTTCTGAGCAAATCAGCATCTACTATATAATTAGCCATTACCAGTTTGCGCCATTCTGCGTTTAAAAATACTCTGTCCATAGTTTCAATTTTTTAAGTGATTGGTTTGAGTGCCTGAAAAAATGATACAATACATACACAAAATGAATGAATAAAAAACTATCTCTCAACCAAAGCCTCTACACTAATGCTCACACCAATAGCTACAGTTTCCCAATACGCCTGACTGGTTTTGCGAAAAAAAGTTTTCCGGCCTATTCCTGCGCAAAAGTACAGGTGACCATCTCCCAAATCCTTTACATGTTCGAGTGTAACCAAAAAATCACCTTCCACCTGAATATTGTACTTACTCAAATCCATTTCTATGGTATCGTCAACTTCACTTTTGCCCAGATTCAAGAAAATAGGCTCTCGAAGTACGTTTTCAAATATGCCATCTTCTGGCATCTTATACACATTAATTCTAAAAAAAACTGAGTCGTAAGAGCATGATGCCAGGTTGATAATAAGTTTTTTGATTACAGCCAACTTCTTGTTTTTCATCTGTATACCCAATTCATACCCCAATTTATTCTCAGAAAACCCTGCAGCAGCACCTTTAAACGAACTGCTTACGCCCAGTATTTTCATTTTAAATGCATTTGGGTTTATCAGCACCTCATGCAGTACAAAAGTGACTTCCTGCAAAGAAAATTTCTTGCCATTATATTTATACAAATCAGCCACATGAATATATTCGGGCTTGTATCCTATGCACGAAATAATGATAGAATCGGATTTGTATTCCTGCCCAATATTTATTTCAAATTTTCCCTTCTCGTCTGATACTGTGCCCACATTTTTTCCGGGTATACCAATGTTTGCATAAGCAACAGGTCTGTTAGATTCTTTGCCTACCAGATGCATGAGCAATGTCTGAGCTAATAAAATATTACCATGAAATACAAACACCAAAATAAGTATCATTTTGGTACATTGTATGAAACTTAATTGGTAGTATGATAGAAATTTAGTTCCCACTGTATGCATCCTTTCTTTTATTTAGGAGTTGATTGAAAATCCGGTTTTTGCATATAGCGAATATACGCAAATATTTCTGATGTGCAGCCATCAATCAATTGAAACCCCGATAGCCAAATAATCTAAACTCGGTGGCCATTAAACACCAAGTATCAAAGCTATTAGAAATATATCCTAATCAGTTGGCAAAGCATAAATGGGTACTTGAAAAATAAAACAGCTACCTTTCCCCAAAGTACTTTCAACCCAAATTTTGCCGCCAATACTATCTATCAATTCTTTGCAAAGCACCAATCCAAAACCGGTGCCGGACTCGTTGGCAGTTCCACGCTTATGCATATGTATGTTATCGTTCCAGAGTTTAGGAATGTCTTCATCTGCAATTCCAATACCATTATCGGTGACCATAATTGTAGCCCAATTATCGTCAACTTTTGCATTAAGTTCAATCAGACCATTTTCAGGAGTAAATTTGATTGCATTAGATATCAAATTACGCAATACTGTATTTACAATATTCAAATCGGAGGAAAAATGAATTTCGGATTCGGGCATATAAAACATAATAATGTTTTTATCCTTGGTCATCCCTTGAAATGACGTAATCATTTCGGTGCATACCTGCTTGAATTGAATAAGCCCAGGATTTATAGCTAATTTTCCGGATAAAGACATAGACCAAAGCAAAAGATCTTGAAGCAAATGAAAGGTATTTTTAGACATCTTATGTATAATTTTCAGATAGTTCTGAATTTTATCCGGAGTATATGTTTCAAAATTTTGTAGCAATAAACTCGAAAAACCAAGTATAGAATTGAAAGGATTTTTGAGATCGTGTGCAAGTACTGAAATAAACCAATCTTTATCTTTGATAAGTTGATTGAGTCGTTGTTCAATTTGTTTTTGCTCAGTGATATCCTGAAAAATGCCATAAACAAACTCGGGATGCCCAAATGAGTCCATTTTAATATTGCCTTTAGCCCTCACATCCAGTCGCTTGTGCTTAGCAGTAATTATTTCAAGAATTTCATCGAAAGGTTTTTGAAAAAGAAATGCCTCATCGAGGACTTTTCTTATAACGGGTTTAGATGTATCTGAATAAAATCCGATTCCCTTTTCTAAAGTAGGGATAAAATCTTCGTCAAGCTCATGAATTTGAAAAACTTCCTTGCTCCAAGATAATTCCAAGGTTCTGATATTAATTTTCCAACCGCCTACCTTAGCTATTTTTCCTGTTTCCCTTAAAAACATTTCCCGCTCTTTGGCCTGATTTTCAGCCAGCAAACGTTCAAGTTCACCAGAGGCACGTACAGCAGTCATTTTCAGAATCATTTCATGAAAATTTGAGTTCTCAAGTGGTTTACGGCCAATCACGGCAATAAGCCCAATGGGTTTATTCAAAGAATCGATAAGGGTAATACCTAAATAACTCTCGGCCCCCATTTCTTGTAAAACAATATCTTTATGGAAGATATGACGAACACCTTGTGTAAAACAACAAACATTTTTATCGAGTACATCTCCACAAGGAGTATCTTTGAGGGTATACACCACATTGTCTTCAAATTTGCCATCGAAATACACTGCAAGTGTTTCTGCAGCAAGATGGTCGCCCTCCAATTTATCGATGCACACATAATCCATTTGCAAGGTTTCAGCAAGAAAACGGGCAAGGGAATGAAAAAAACTTTCGCGTGGCTGCTCCCAGCCATGATGTGATAAAAAAACAAGGGTTTTATCTATTTGCTGTCGCAAATGATTATCGGCTTCCAGATCTTTGATATCCCTCATCAAATCTCCATATTGCAAATTGCTATCTGGCATCGGGTTATACAATTATTTTACAGAAAACTTGGCGACGGTAGTTCTCAAAATTACTTATATTTTAAATATCAATCATCGAGCCAGAAAAAAAAAATTCATAATTTAAGTACAACTAAAAATGCAACATTTTGCATAAATAGAAGCGAATTATGGCTTTGAGGATTTAGTTGATATATATGAAGTTTGTAAAGTATTGAAAACATGAAGCCAAAGTAGAACATCAGCCACCGCTGTACTGAATGCTTTCATTTTGAATATCATCGAATCCAAACTTGAATCCGAGTCGTTTTCCTGTCACCATCATCGATTTTACTCGTTTTTCGTGTATCTGACCTACGGTCAGTATTTTCATTTCGTCGTATGGTGGCACCAGCAAGTCGAAATCGAGGCAATACAACATGGAAGACTCAACAATATTTTTAAGGGCTTCTTTATCAATAACAGATTCGCCAAAATTATTGTACAAGTACCCCAATTGCCTTTTCCCCTCCATGAAATAATACAAATCTTTGTTTATAAAAATGCGGCCAATGAGATACCCCAAATCGTCCATGCGGTCGTACTTGAAAGAATCGGCCAGGAAGTTGTAAATATTGATGATGCCGCAATATGATGACATGCTATTGTCCTGCACGTAACTTGTTTTCCAGACACCATGAGCGCGGTCGAACTCAAACACATTGGAATGCATGCTGAAGACGATAAGGTCGCCCGCAAATTTGAGCTCACACTGAAACAATCCTCTGTCGTTGAAAGCCAGATTTACACGCGGATCAGTTTCCGTCATTTTACCGGTATATTCATCTACCAAATCCTCGGCTACCTCCTTGAGCATCCTGAATGTATCCAGTGTATGATCAAAAACCCGTTGCTTCATAGAGCTTTTTTCTCTAAGTATATTCAGTATTTTATCTTGTGCTGTGCTCATGGTATGTATAGCTTAAAATTTGACAAGGTTCATATGAGTAAAAATAACAAAATTTATGCAAACGTTGTAAAAAATCTCAATCGATTGCTCCAATATTATTTATTTACTAAAAAAGCGTCTGATCCTGAAATGGGTTTGCTTAGATAACACCCCGCCCTTCGGGTCCCCCTCTGAAAGAGGGGAATTTAGGACTACCCGCTCTTCGGGCAATGATCTGGCAGAGTGGAATTTAGAACAATCATAAATCTAATGCATATATGATTCCCAACCCTGTCAAAGTTCAAAACTTTGACAGGGTTTACCTATAAGCAAGCTAAAAAAAAGCCGGTTGAAAAATGCATTCCAACCGGCTTCCATTATAAAAGAGATGTTCTATTTGAAACTCTTTTTCAATTGAGCAACCCAAGCTTTTACACGTGCTTCAGTCTGTTCAGGCTGGCTTTCATCGTCCACCATCAGACCAACAAAATTGCTGCCACGCAATGCGCCCGATGTTTTGAAAACATAGCCTTCAGCAGGCCACTCGCCAACTACAGTAGCACCACATTTGCTCACAATCTCTGCAAGAGTACCTATGGCATCGCCAAAATGGAAAGGGTATGCTTCCTGATTTCCGAGACCAAAAAGGGCTATTTTTTTGCCTTGGAGGGCAAGGTCTTCGAGTGTAGGAACGAACTCATCCCAATGGTTTGGCAATTCGCCTTCGAACCAAGTGGCAGAACCCATAAGTATGTTTTCGTAAGCCAGGAATTGCTCAGGCTTAACCTCCTCTATATTGATATGATCTACCATATCAGCAGGAAATTGATCGGCCACCAAGCGGGCTACTTTTGATGTGCGGTGGGTATTGAAACTGTAAAACAGTCCTATTTTTTTCATATTCGTAAAATTTTCAACAAATTATATTTCTAATATCCACTTATTATACCTTAAAGGTTATCTGACCTCTCAAC